>Ga0272449_1000395_pt1 | contig 52585 bp, 41 predicted proteins | sample YNPCB0241_FD_198679 | JGI IMG/M metagenome (GOLD analysis project Ga0272449, IMG submission 198679) | Hot spring sediment microbial communities from Yellowstone National Park, WY, United States - YNP-CB-024-1 | ecosystem: Environmental > Aquatic > Thermal springs > Hot (42-90C) > Sediment...
TTGCCATTTCTAAAAAGCCTGAATTCGATAAGGTTAGTCAAAATCAAGTTGGGCAAAGAATCACGATACCTTGTCAACTGGTTTGTGTTTTCAACCTCATCCAGATTTGCATCCAAAAGTTTGACCTCGATATAGCCTATGATGTCTAAATCCGTTTTGATGACAAAGTCAGGTATCCCAACTTCGGTCTTCTTTGGTTGAACCAGAACGCGCGCCCCGTTCTGGAGGTGAAACAACTTTGAACACTCGCTAGCGATTGCAAAGAGAGATAAAAACTCGCCTCAGTAAACCCGCCTGCAAGAAAAAGCCTGTGGATTTCTCCAAAATAGCCATCAGGAGATTCTCAAGTTTCTCTTTCTGTGCCTTGTTCATCCCGTGACCTCAAAGAAGCCTAGGGCACCCCTCGCTAAACGGTTACATCGCCTGACCGCTTTATTGCACAAGAACAGGGGCTTGTCAAGCAAAGATAAGGGATTTAGGTCAGGTCTCTTAGATAGTTCGTTACTACCATTATGCAGGCGTCATAAACCACATTCTTGAACTTTGACTGAGCCTCTTTTATGACATCTTCGTTGAAAGAACCTTCCTGAAACCACACGGTGTCTGTTGCATCCTTTGGCATTTCACGGATGACCTGCAACGACACCTCTGGGGGGGTGACGAAGTTCACTATGTGCAGTGGTTTTTCCGCATCCGCAACCGTGGGATATGCTTTCAGCCCTTCAATCTCTTTTTCCTTCGGGTTTATCGGAATGACCTTATATCCCTTGCCTAAAAGGTTTCTGGTTATGATGTTCCCATATTTCTGCTGGTTATTCGATGCGCCGACCACTGCAATCCTTGTAGTGTGCTCCTTGAGTCTTTGAATGACCTCGTCTGGTATGTTTCCAAACATCGTTAAATCTCCTAAAAGAACCAATCAAAAGATATGGCTAAATCTCGACAAAGGCAAGAAGAGGAAAGGCATGCGGCTTGAAATCGAGGCTAAACGCAATCCAGGGCGACGGGTGCGTTGCCCCTGCTACTGACATCCAACTGTGTATGTGACCTCGATCGGCTGTGAATACTGGGGCATGCAAGGACCAGTTGGGTCGAACACAATGCTGTTCGAGCTCGCCTCGTACTGCCAACCGCTCGTGCAAGCCTGTCCATTCACTTTGACCTGAATGCTTGTAGGGGGCACAGGCTGTGCAGACAGGAAGAACTGGACCTTCAACGGGGCAAGGCCGCTCCCGACCTCATTCAATATCCATGCAAAGTCATCGCAGATTATCGCCTGCTTGCCGTCAAACTCCTTTGAGATCGCAATGTAGCGCTGACCTGGTCCATGACCTGCGTGCCCTTCGCACCTATCAATCCATGTGACGCAATGCAAGTGAGTCATTGGCTTGTTGTGCCGCCCCTTCACGGAATACATCATTTCGATATAGTCTGAAAGCGGACCTGGAGACTGATCATCAGCCTTGCTTATGTAAACGATATCAAGATATGCATCATCCCTTATAAAGCCCCAGTTGTATCCCCCACAGTAACCATCAACGCATTCCATGTCGCATGCAGCGGGGTCAGGGCACACATTGGGGTTGTTCAAACAGTCAATGTCTTGCTGGCATGGCGTATTCGTGAATGTCTGGAGGGGTTCTGTGACTGCAAGATAACCTGCAAGCAATCCTCCCTTGGTCAGTGAATCAGAAGAATGTTCTTTCGCCACCTCGCTGTAGTTGTTATAAAACTTGTTGGGCGCAGAGGGCGTGCTCTTTTGCACATATCTTGGCTGGACATTCTTCATGTGTTCGTTGAGCTTCCCCCGCTTCGATTTGTCTTCGATGTTCATATTTATGATGCCCACATGAAAATCCTTACCCCAGATTGCGCCGTTTCTGACAAAGCTCGACATGGCAGCCTGTATGTTCGATCCGTAGTCGATCAGTGTGCACGCACAGTCATCAAGCACAACAAGGAAGTCATATTTGTCGCCAGTCACCTGATTGAACTTGTCAACGACGGTGCCAGTGGGAATGCCTTTACCTTGGAGTTTCACATACACGACGGGCTCATCGAAGTCATTGCTCGTTATTTTCAGGTAACAAACCTCCTTTGTGTCATCCTGAGGGACAAACTGAAGGCGCAACTCGATGCTTTGCCCTGGCTGGACTAGCGTATTGGACGGAGGAAGCCCGCCTAATGCCTTCATCTCGGGCGAGCAGTTGTAGAAACTTATGTCCTTCAAGGTCAATGGCGCATTCCCCGTGTTCAGTATCTTCACGGTCTTTGGCAAGGAACCACAGCCGACCACCTGATTACCAAAGTCTATGACCTTCGGGGTTACAACGATGTTCACAAAGCCTAGCGTAGCCATAAGGTTTATGGGGTAGCCCTCAGTCTGCCCAAAGCCCCCACTTTGCTTGGGCGGTACTTCTATTTTTTCATTCTTGTAGTAGTCCATGACCTCAGCCCACAAAAGCCCATAGAACTGAGTGAACATGAATGTGCCAACAGGCGAGTTAAATGTGACCTTTATCGGGAACCGCGAGTTGGGGGGCATGTTGTCCTTCGTTGGAGGGGGGAGTGCTGAAGTATCAATGGTGAAATACTTACTTGCAATCATCGTCTTTTGACATGTTGACATGAACAACGCCAATGTGGGGCAGTCGTTCACTAACACGCCTGAAGGCATGAGGGTGCAATAGCCTGTCCCTTTGTTTTCAAGGAACATGGTCAAGGTTTTGGATTCGCCTTGAATAACACGGCCAAAGTTTAGGGCAGGCGGCGTTAGGGTAGGCACGCATGTTGGCGCGCCAGCACGCTGCGCCACAAGTTCTACCTCGAGTTTATTTGCGTTGTATGCATTCGATTCCAAAACTAGTTTTGCATGGACATCCCCTTTGTCGCCATCCTTGTTCGTGAATGTAATAACAATGTCCTTGTAACCGCCTGGCTCGATGTAACAAGAAGCGGGCATGTTGTCTTCAGGACAGTCTGTCTGTGGATTGAAATCAGGCTTAGTAGGCAAGAACGCACCTGTTTCAACTATGCCAAACTCGTTGTTCGCATCGTCTATAATCCCCAACGGTGCAGTAAACAAAAGCCTCGCCTGCCCGTTGTTTACAATTGTTATGGTTTGCCTCGCAGTCACCCCCTGAGCCACAAATCCGAAGTTCACAGGCTTTGGGAAAACATCAATGAACGGCACAGCAACCCTCCCACGAACATCAATCGAGACGAGCCCAGCATTCAAATCATTGCTAGTGATAAGAATCCTGCCGATCGGGGCACCTTCTGTCTCGGGCTTTGGGTTCTGTGCTGTCCATTTCACCACAAAGGTCTTTGTTTGAGGCAAATCTTTGACTTCTGGGAAGTTGGGGTATTCTTCTGCCTTTATTCGCCATTCGACCGCAGGGATAGACTTTTGATCACTACCTCCCTCTTCTTTCAGGAAAAGCGCATCATCAGAGCCTTCTGCAAGACTAATTCCCCCCGCAGGTATAACAAGCATGGAAGATGCTGGGTCATAGCCCGCACCATCATTGTCAATCGTGACCGAAATCTCTTTGGTTTCCCCAAGGTTTAAGACGCCAAAATCAACCTCGCCTGGGCTTACGAGGATCTTTGGTCCAACCTCCTTGCCAAAGACATCGAATGAGAACGACTCGAATGCGCCTGCGGTTATGGTCTCGACAATGAGGTTTCCATAATCTGCCCCGCCCATTGTGGGGGTGTATGATAGCGTCAACTTGAATTCCTCCCCTGGCATCAGCTTTGCTGGGTATGTGTTTTGCCCATTAGGAAATTCAGGCTCTTTCGAGATCTTGAAATCAGCGCTCGACTGCATAGAAAGATAAGGCGCCCTCTGAACACTAACCTCCCCAGAACCTTCATTCACGACCCTCACCTCAAGCTCTTTTGTCTCTCCTTGTTTCACCTCGCCGAAGTCAATCGGGTTTGGATAGCATCTAAGATTACCAATCTGAGCCATGGTGTTCACTGAAACCAGCGACCTGTAATCAGGTGGGGCATTATGCTCTATGACAATCGTGCCTGAGTCGTTGACAAGGTCCGTAGGCGTATATGTGATGACCAATGTTGTCTCCTCTCCAGGATTTAGCGCCACTTTCGAAGGAGGAGTAAAGCTTAAATCCCCTTTTGCCGTAAGGGATTGGTCTTGTCCTAACCAGTATAAGCGTGACAGTTTGAGCACTCCGCTATCGCCGTCGTGCCAGATCCTCACGACACGACTATCGCTTTCGCCTTGATTCACCTTCCCGAATGTCACCTGCGTAGGTTCGATTCCAATCGCAACCCCAGAGCCAGGCTTTCCACCTGAACATGAAAACCCAAGAACAGCGCCGAAACATAGAGCGACGATGCCTCGATTCATGTTTGACCTCCACAAAAAGAACAGACAAAGGGTCACAATAAGATAAGGATTTGGTGTTTTCAATGTCAAGCCCAATTCCAATATTCCTACCGTAACTTTCAACCCGGCGCATAGAGATTTTTCTTCCCTATAGCTCGCCTAAGCCTTCGGGTTCAGCACACTTCTTTCTCAACCGCAATGTTTTTACTGTCCTTACCCTCATGCTTGCACCAGCAATGTCAGTGTTCTTTGACACGGCTGATTACTGTGTCTATGTGTCTTGCGACACTGTTTTGGACATTTTGGACATTGTCCAAACTTGTCCAAAATGTCCAAAGTGGGGGAATTTCAGGAAAGCCAAGAAAATTGCGGACTTTTAGATTTCGATAATTTGGCACGGGTCTTGCAAGCAAGATGTTTGGAATCCGAGCTGACCCGGATTCCAGTCGTCATGACCTGGGTGTGGCGATAGCCTCGGTCGCACTCCCAATAGGGAGTGCGGGAGGTCACTGAAACCCCGCAAGAAGCGAGGCATGTGGGAGTGTATGCAGTGGTCAAAGGGACGAGGCAGGCAAGGTTGGCGGGTGGGTGGGGTCCCAGCGAAGCTGGGGGGTGACAGCAAGGGACTCCGTGACATCACGAGGCAAAAAAGTGGGCCTCCCGGCGAAACTGGGGGTGTGCTCACAACGGAGGCCATTCCACCATAAGGCGAAGAAGCTGGAGAGCGTGTCAAAACTGGGTATGTCCTCAGAACGGACACCCTGGCCACATCAGGTAAAAAGTCGGCGTCCCGATGAAGCAAGGCGGCTGTGCCGTAGCGCTCCAGCACGCGAAGCTGCTCTGTGGTCTAAAACTGGGCGCTCCAGCGGGCAACCTTAGCCTTTGGTGCAAAAGTAAGTGCACCAGCATATAACTGCGTGCTTTGGTGGATCAGATTCTTGCCTTTCTATCGCTAGCCATGAAGGGCGGGTGTCAAAGGATTCTTACCCCATAAGCATCAGGGAAATCATGGTTCACATACGACGTGTAAGCTTTTGCGCGAGCAAAACATGAACTGATAATCGCGCGCGAGGTTTATTCACCCGTTCTGTCTGCACTCACAATATTCCCGCCTTTTTTGGTCAAGAGATGCTACAAAAGCCATTACACTCAGGTAACGACATTCCGTTAGATGAAAAATCAGGGCAGTTTTGTCGCTTTGCTGGTCGAGATGACAGGAAAGAAGAAAAGACCAAAGCCTATTGAATCAGACCCGTTGCCTGCTCTATTTGAGCGAGATTACGCCCCAGCCTATCAGGATTTAGAGGATTTCTATCTAGGAAAGCGGGCAAAGGTCAAAGAAGTTGCAAGGAAGGATGAACACCGCCTCAGGGAACAAAGTTTTCCACTGGCGACATTTGGTTTGAAACAGTTCGTTGTTTGCGTTTCGCAACAGTGGTATTGTTTTTGGGATGGATGGCGCAGTGCACATCCTGAGTGGTCTTGCATCTATTGCGCTCGCCAGTATCGCTTTGCTCGCCAGTGCACACCGCCTTGCAAGTAGGCTCGACTTTGCCCCGGTTGATAAGGCTTCTGCACTGCTCGTCTTCTTTGCAAGCCAAATAGTCTTCTGTATCCTCGCCTGTGCAACATTTAGGCATCTAAACCGAGCACATGTGCTTATAGTTTCCCTTGCTGTTTCGTCGCTTGTCCTGTTGTTCGTTCCCAAGGGCAAACCATTCTTGAAAGAGCTATGCGCTTTTGTGTTTGACCGCCTAAAGAAAGAACCGCATCTTATCCTCTTAGCGCTGCCCTTTCTAGCATTTTATTTCACTCTTTACACGACCGCATTCTTTTTGCCACCTCTTGGGTACGACCCCCTGAACTACCACCTCACCATCGCAGGGACTGCAATCCAAAGACAAGACCTATCGCCCGTCTTTTTCCCAAGGTTCTTCCATCTTTATGCCTATTTCCCAGAAAATGCCGTGCTCTTCTCGCTCTGGACGATGCTTCTTATGGGTTGCGACCTATTCTTGCCCGTCGTGAACCTCCCCCATTCCTTCTACTGTGGCTATTTTCTGTGTTCAAGATCGCAAGGCATTTCGATATCTCACGCGCGCTTTCCTTGCTTTTCTCTTGCACAACACTCACATTTCCCACGATGGCAAATCTTGCAACCGAGGCATATGCAGAGCCTGTGCTTTGGGCCTCGTTTTTCGGCGCCATTCGCTTTGCACTTCTTGGGGCAAGAGGTTTTCTCCCTGCGATGCTTCTAACCGGCATCTTGCTGGGGACAAAAACAACTTCAATCCCCCTGTCCATCCTGGTCTTTGGCGTCGCGCTCTATAGTCTCTTTCTGGCCACCAATGCCAGCATCAAAAAACTTGCTCTCCTTTTTTCGCTTTTCCTTTGTTCGTCCCTTCTACTAGGCTCTTTCTTTTACATAAGAAATATCGTGCTCACAGGTAATCCTTTTACCCCAGTCCCTTTGCGTATCTTTGAAGACATCGTTGTCTACGATGGTGCGGAAGGTCTGGACACCGCCCTCATGAAAACCACTGTGTTTTCACACCTTTCTTACCTTTGGGACTCTGGTTTGCTTTTGAAAAGTCTAGTCGGACAAGTCTATGTCCCGCAAGGCTCTTTTGGACTTGGACCGCTTGGCACTTTATATCTTATCGCTGGTCCGTTTGCAGGACTTTTGCTTCCAAGACAAAAGCGGCTTGTGTTGCCACTTATGTCATGCGGTCTTCTGATCGTCCTTCTTTATCTTTTCACCCCTTACTCTGGCACATTCATGCCGTTTAATGTGAGGTTCATGACTGGTGCGCCAGTGTTGTTCGGCATTTTCCTTGTGAAAGCACTTCAGAACCAAAATATATCTGAGGGGCTTGTCGGTTTTTTCCTCCTTTTGTTCCAAATACTGGGCTTTTTCTATTCGCATATTTCCGTTGATACCAATGTCTTCTTTGTTTTCACCATATTCTTTGCCTTGTCCATCGCACTAGCGGTCGCGAAAAAGAAGGGGATGGCGCTTTTACCTGCTTCAAAAACAAGGAAGGCTTTTTGTTATTGCGCACTAGTATTTCTGGGAATTTTCCTGGTGTTTTCTTTGCACGAATACAAGGCTAAGACTAGAGTCCAAAAATATCGAAACATGACAGAGCCATTCAGGATCGCCATGAACATCTATGCTGACTGTCTAGAGGCAGTGGAAAAGCATGTGCCAAAAGGCAAGGTCGCAATAGCCCTGAACGAAACGGCTGGTTTCATGTATCCATTTCTTGGAATGCACCTTGAAAGGGAGTTGATTTACATAAACATCGGACACGATGACTTCAGACTTCATTTTATGTATCCGATGGCAAACCCAAGAGCATCAGAGGACAAGGAGGCATGGATAAGGAGGGTCATGGATGCGTCACCAGATGCCCTGCTTGTCCTGCGGGTAACAGGAGACAGGGATGAACCCGTAGAGAAAAGATGGGCTATTGAAAGACAAGACATTTTCAAGAAGATGTTTCAGGACGAGTGGTGTTCGCTGTTTCTTATCAACACAGGAAGAAGTGGAAAATAAGGCTTACGGCAAAGGTTTCGAGTCGTAAGGTATTGGGACAAAATCTGTTGCCAAATCTCGGTCGCAGAATCTTGGCTCGAACTGTCCGTCCATTTTTACTCGTCCTCGAGCAAGCGCTTCGCCTGGAGAAGCGGAAACTGTTCCCGAAAAATAATCGCTACAATCAGAAAACTTTTCCCAGCAAACAGCGTCCACAACATTTACATCCGAGTCCAGAAGCAAAAGACAGTCACCGTCGTTGTTCAAATCGAGACTGAAGTTAGCAATATCAGGTGTAAGGGTGCCCAAAAAAAGCCTTTGGTAGGTTTCCTTGTCTCTAGCTAACTGAAGATAGGAATGTGGAGCAATGGAGACATTGTCTGGGAAAACGAAAATCCGACCATTGCCACAGGCATCGGCAATCCCGTATCCAGACAAATCCACATTAGTGCTGGTGGGATTATAAAGCCAAACAAACTCCTCCTTCTTTTCTGCTGCGCCTGTCGCAAGCGTGTCATAATAGACACGGGCAAACAGAATATGTGTCGCATCAGCGCAAGGCGAAGATATGTCGAAACCATAGTAGCCTTCAGAAGGCAGCCTTCCTACATTCGACGCCCCATCCATCGCAGTGACAAATAGCTCAAGTCTCGAAGCACCAGACACATCTATCTCTGCGCCGAAATAGTCATCGCCCAGGTCTATCATCGCTTCAGTTTTGTCCTGAGTTATCACATCTGTGTGGTATTGGATGTTCACCCATTCGATGCCTGTCTCATCCAGCGCAAGCACGAACACGAACGCCTTGCCTCCCTCGACCTCTGGCTCTCCAAGAAGTGCCAGCATGGGAGGGTAGATATCCTTTACAAAGACATTGAATCTAGCCACAACCTCGTGTGTTCCGTCACTTACGCCTATGGTGCAGTTTATTGAACTTCCAGCGAACCAGGGCTCGGGAGTCCACGAGAACACATCGTTTTCCATAAGCATCCCTTGGTATGGAGGCGACGGAGAGCGGATCGCAAATGTCAAAGGGTCGTTATCAGGGTCGCTCGCCACAATGCGCACAGAGTTTTTCTTTTCTGGAACGAAAATCTGATCCCCTGGGTCCTGCACCTGAGGCGGCCTATTGCCCGAAGGCTTTCCCACAACGAAAAGCGCCTCTTCAGTATCTTCCATCTCGCCATCAGACACTCCGAAAAGGACAACAAACTGCATCCCGTCCGCACTTTTCGGCACATCCCATCTAAACACACCAGACTTTTCATCCAGTCTTGCCCCTTCTGGCACAAATCCGCTTATAAAGAACCTAAGTTCATCTCCGTCAGGGTCGGTTGCTGAAAGTTGCATTTCAAATGTCTTCCCCGCCTCCACCTGAATACTCCCAACAGGCGCAAGGTCTGGTTTGTGATTTTCTTTTGTTTCTACCACTTCAATCATCACTGATTGCGAGACCTTGTGCAGGCCATCTGACACCCCGAATGTAAGCATGACGACCATTCCGAGCTGGCTTTGTTCTGGCATCCACGAAAAAACCCCTTTTGCATCGTCGAACATCGCCCCCCTAGGAAGCCTTCCCACCACGAAATATTGAAGTGGGTCATTGTCTGGGTCACTCGCCTCGATAGCTATCACAAGCACCTTTCCCACTGGTGCCTTTCTGTCACCGATTGGCTTCATCAAGGGCGCTAGGTTTGTTGGTCCCTCTTCTTCTACAAGGTCTTGCTTGTATGCATTATTCTGGCTTGTAAAGCCAGTCCCCCCGCACCCGAAAAAGATAAAACTACCTGCCAGGTGTAGGGTTACTAACCTTGAAATCCGCTGCATTGTTATTTGTGTCCGTATGGTTTGCATCCCTAGAAATACTCTTGCCAGGCGGGGCGCCAGGCGCAGGCTGTCCCTCACCTTTGAATACATCAGACGATTGGAACTGCCCGTATCCGACAGCGTCAACCACCTGAGACCCCTTCAAAAGAATGAGGTTGTCAGGACCGTTCTGCAAGTCAGCCAGCCTCGATACCACCTGTGCCCCTACTGACGCCGCTGATTCTGGGGTTCCAATGACTAAGAATCCTGAGGGACCGATAGAGTATGAACTTAGCGGTATCTCGGCATATATACCGCCGCCACTCCCATTTACCGCACGCAAGACATAGTCGTCAAGCGAGGTTCCAGGAGGTCCGTAAATTTCGATAAAAACATCATCGCTATCTGCCCCTGGACCATCGTAATAAATCTCGTTGATAACTACTGGAACGACCGCCTGCGATTGAACCGCCCTCAAAGTCAAGAGGTATGAGACCCTTGTTCCAGTGCCCGAAAATACCTTTAGCACATACTTTTGACCCGCAAAAAGTCTAACATTCATCGTCTCATGCTCAGAGGGGCTTCTTGCTTCTGCAACAACGGTATTCTGGTCACTCAATGTCATATCGCAGTCGTGGTCCCCCAAAAGTTCCACAAGATATGTTCCGTCCTGCTCAACACTCAGCGCAAAAAAGTCTGGGTCGTTCGGACATAAAACAGCCGAGACCTCCTGTCCCACACTAAGTTGAACCGATGAACTCTGGTCATCGTTGTCTTCGTATTGGTCATCCTCACAGGCGAGTTGTGCAGGTGTTATCCGAACATCCAGATTGTATTTGTTCTTGGCACCACCATATCCATAGACCTTCAAGTAATACGCCCCATCCTGTGCCGCCTCGAACTGTATCTCTTCGTTGTCATTCGAAGATGTCGCACTCGCAATAGTCCTTCCGCTCTCGTCAAATACCTTCGCATCAATATCCCCATCTGCATGTGTAAATTCTACCACGATGCGCACAGAGTCTTGTTTTTTTAGCGACAGAACAAAGAAATCCTCATCCCCTTCTGGGCATATTTCCAGGTTCTCGAGCCTCTGCGTAGCAACACGGGTTGCCTGTCCCTGTCCATCGTTCGGTTCAAGTGGGTCCCCACGACAACCCGATGGTCTTTCCTGGCAGTTCCCCCCGATGCAAACGAACCCAGTAGCACAGTCACGGTCAGAAGTGCAACCGCTCGCGCTCACGCACTCCCCAAAACGCACGCTGCAGACCTGCCCCTGCTCGCAATCTGAATCGGACTTGCAAACAGGTGGTGCGAGCTCGCGAACAACGATAAGACTTTGTAGCACCTTAAAGTCCAGATATGGATTTTCTGATTCAGTCCAGTCTGGATAAAGGTTGTTGCCGTAAGGCACCCACGCGAAGTCAGGATGGTTGTCCCTGCTCGATGATGTCCATTCCCCCCTGATAAGTTTCCCCTGCTTGTCCGTGTATAGTCTGTAAGTGTAGTGCTCTGTGCCCCCTGCGGGTTCATTGCCCTCTCCATCAACATGCGTGGGCGGGACACCGTCCGTAGCGTATTTCAAGTCACATCTGACATTGTAAGCCTTTTCTATCCCGTCAGCGATACTCGCCTTTGTCCATAAGATTTCAAACACGCTCGAAGTTACCCCCTGAACCTGTCTTAGGGCTTCAAGTTCCTTGAACGCCCCATTTTGATTGCGATACGAGACAATAGCCTTTGCCACATCCCTTGAGATGCCAAGTTTTGTAGCAATCTCCTCCTCTGAAGCCTTGTTAATGTTGACAACTGGCGCATAACTTGCGTCCGCAGTTATATCGAATGTCACAGCATAGGCTGGATAGTTCCATACCTCCTCGGACGCCCTCAGGTCAAACACAAGCGGGAAGTGATTTTCCACGATGTAGTAGGTAACAAGTCTGTGAAACACATCTGGATAAATATCTTGCAGGTCGTCTTGAGGATAGCCGTTGTATCTTTCGCCATAGAACTGGCTTGGTCCAGAGAAGTAGGACAAAGAGGAAAGTGCCTTCAGGTCACCAGGCTTGAAAACCAAAGAAATATTCCCCTGTCCAGACGGCGCGGGCAGTTCTACTTGCAGGTCGTGTCTGGGTTCATTGGTGAGTATGGCAGCTGCAGACCATCCGTTACAATGCCCATACCAACCTGGACCGTAGGGTGTATAATGGTTTTCGATCTCCCATCTACTAGCGGCAAATGCATCCGATGTGATCTTCTTCAGGAGCACATAAAGCCCATACTTGTCCAGAGGTCCAAATCCAACAGACCTGGACAAATCAATCTGCCCCTCAAGAACCTTTTTTACCACCCCTGTCTGGCTATCCGAAAAATGCTTTCTAAGAAGTTCCTTGAGCTCTGAAAACTTCTGTTGGTATTCAGTCCGCTTATCGCTGTAAGTCTTTTTAGCCTCTAGAAGTTCCTTGTCTTTGGACGCATATTCAGGCGAGCCTGCAGTTAGCTTCGAAAGCTCCCATTCGAGCGTCTTTATCTTTTTCCTTAGACTGTGAAGGGTTTCTTCGAGCTCGTTTGTCACCTGCAAAATCTTGTCCGCATCGGACCGTACCAAACCAGATGGAGATTTGGTTTCCCCCTGCCACCCGAATATCGCCTGCCCAGATTTCATAGCCCAAAAATAACCTGCCCAGGGGTAATAGTCTGGAGCGACACTTTTATCAATGTGCCCTTCCTGCACAGTGAATGAGCGATAGAGGTCAACAGGTCTTCTGAACTTATCTTCGATAGTGGTTGTGGATACAAGCGCCCTTCTTAGCGCGACATATCCCCTTGCCTGAAGCTCTGATTGCACAGAGGCGTCTGGGACAAGGAAAGACTTACGATTCGGTGAAATCGCCTCCCTGAACCACTTTTCGTTAGGCACGAAGACCTCTTGCACGATGGAATGGTCTATGGCGTCTTGAAATACTACATTGAACTTCTCGCCATCCCAACTCACATTTTGGGTCATGTCATCGCCGTAGCTAAGCGAATAGTTTGCCTTCAAAAGAGGAAAGACAGGCAGATATGTTGGGGTTATGAATAGATTCTGGGCTAAGGCTGCATCCACCTTTGTTGGGTCGTCTGTGCCGATCTGGAATGTCTTCTTGTATCGTCCGTTCTTTCCGATGAAGTTGAAGTGGTAGCCAGTAACCTTGTGGTCTTTTTCTCTATAAATCATATAAACCACGGGGTCAAACGCCTCGAACATAGCACCATTCAGTTCCTTTGGCGCAGTGACCTCGATTATGGTGATGGGCGACACTGTGCCATCAACGAGCTTTGCGTAAGGGTAGAAAGCGCTAGTCTCGTCAGGCACAAAACCCTTCTGTATGACCAGGAAACGCCAGTAAACAAAGGCGCTCCATTCTGCATCACCCTCCTGTGAACCTAAAAGTTGAGCCCTGAACTCCAAATCCTTTATAGCGCTAAGGCGATAAGTGGTTTTGACAACAAAGGTGTCCCCCGTTTCCCACTGCAAAAAGAACTCTTCTTCCTGCGGCGCCTGCGAGGCGTCTTTGTTCCCTTCCCCACCTGCGCCTCCACATCCCGTAACAAAGAAAAGTGATAGTAACAAGACGCTGTTGTGTTTCATCCTTTTGCCTCACTTCAAAAGAACCGCGTGGTTTTTTACCATGATTTGGGGATTGAGTCAACCCCTACGAGGGGTCAATACATACCGCTTGCAGGACCAAGACATTAGAGGTAGGGGTTCTTGTATTAGGCAAAGCAAAAAGTATTGATTTGGTTTCCAATCGAGGTAAAATATCTGCGTGCCTTGGCCGTCAGAGAAGCTCGAACCCTGAGCGGAGGTGAAACATGAGAACAATTTTTTGTGTCTTTGTCCTTTCACTCGTTGCCTGTGGTGGAGGCGGAACCGCCGGTGTCCCAGTTGACGCAAAGGACCTTTCTGGCATCGAGATTGTCTTCGACACATCTTCCGGACCCGATACAGTTTCGGACGCAAAAGAGTCTTATGAGTTTCAGCCTTGCGAAAAAGGCTCGGATTGCCAATCCGGCTTTTGCGTCGAAACACTATCTGGCGAATATGTATGCGCGCCTTTGTGCATCGGTGATGAGGAGTGCCCAGAAGGATGGCAATGCAAGCAGGTAGTAAATGTGTCTGGTGATATAACATTTATCTGTCTTCCTTTGATCGAAAGGCTTTGCAGACCGTGTAAATCCCACGAAGAATGCAGACCTTCTCGAGTGCAAACGAATGACCTTTGCGTGAACTTTGGCGACGAAGCGGGGTCATTCTGCGGTCAGGACTGCTCTAAGAACGAACAATGTCCTAATGGCTATTCGTGCTACGAGGTGACAGGACCTGGCGGACAAAAGGCTAAGCAATGCCTACCAGATAGCGGGGAATGTATCTGCTCGAGCTATTATGCGAACGAAGGTTTTGAGACAACTTGCAAGGTCAAAAACGAGTTTGGCACTTGTCCTGGCATAAGGAAATGTGTCGCTTCTGGACAGGCACCATCAGTCTGTGATGCAAAGACGCCTAGCGCAGAAGAGTGCAATGGCTTTGACGACGATTGTGATGGCTCGGTTGATGAGGAAGGGGCTTCTGGGTGCACGACCTATTACATTGATGAGGACGGCGATGGATATGGGGATGCGAAGTCATCAAGATGCCTTTGCGCACCATCAGCGCCATATACTGCGACGAATGGAGGGGATTGCGATGATTCTCTGAGTGCTGTGCATCCCGATGCGGTGGAGGTCTGCTCAAATGGCAAGGATGACGACTGCGACGGACAAACAGACGAGGCGGGCTGTCAGGGTTGCATAAATTACTACAGGGATGAAGATAATGACACCTACGGGGTCAGCGGGGATACACGGTGCCTTGGAAATCCAGTGGCACCTTATACAGCGACTAGGGATGGGGATTGCGACGACAGTGAAGCAGGCATAAATCCTGGAGCGAGCGAATCCTGCAACAATAAAGACGATAACTGTAATGGACAGACAGATGAAGGGCTTCAGAGGCAATGTCAGACTATGTGTGGAACTGGGAAAGAGGTGTGCGTGGCTGGTGTTTGGCAAGACTGTGATGCACAAAAGCCTATCGAGTGCATGGATTATCGAACATGCAGGATAACCTCTGTGTGTGCAAGCTCTTGTCCTTCAGCCCCTCAAGAAACCTGCAATGGAAAGGACGACGATTGCGATGGCTTGACAGACGAGGATAATGTCTGCGGCACTGTTTACAAGATTGGTATAAATCCTGATGACGGTGCACGCACTGGTGCTTGTGGTTGTTCAGGGATATGCGAAGACAATATAAACCTCGCTATGGGGCTTTATCTTCGTGATTTTTTGGTAGCAGATACGCTAAACCCCAATGGAGGGGGAGCATTTCAGGTCTTTATGACAAGGACGAACGATTCCAACCCATCTCTTGCCTCCAGAGCAGATTATTTGAACTCGCTTGGGCTAGATAGGGCTATTTCGATTAGTTGTAATACAGTCAAAGATGGTTGCCCGAGCGATGCGATTGGCACCGAGACATATATAAAGTCAACCTCGGATACCACTGCATATAACATGGCGCTAAAGGTGAACGCACAGGTTGCAACGCACTTTCAGACCACCAATAGAGGGGTGAAACTTGGCTCTTACTACATGCTCACTCACACAAACATGCCGCACATCTTTGTGTTCGTTGGCTTCCTTACCAATCAAAACGAGGCACAAAAGCTCAATACGCCATCGTGGCAAAGGGAGGCAAGTAGAGGAATGCTTCATGGCATACAGGTTCATCTTGGGTATCAGGAGTTCGATCCATAAGAGGAGGTGGCAATGAAGACGATGTTCAAGATTCATATCTTTGTTTTCTTTGCACTTTTGGGTTGCACCTCGGGTCAGCCAGACAAGGGGCGGGCTTCCTCTGCGCTTCAGGATAGTAGCCCGAGGGTCTATGATGTTCGCCCAATAAGCCCAGCGGATATGTTCCTTATGTCGCCAAAGTTTTCTTCAGATGGCAGGGCAATACTGGCGACAGGCGAAAAGTTCAAAGGGCTTTTCTTGCTCACGATGGATGGAGGAGTTAGGCGCATTGCGGGCGATGACATTTCTGGGTGGCAAGCAAGGTTTGAAGGCGATAGGATTGTGGCTTTTGATAACTCAAGGGACCCCGTTGTACTTATTCCTCCAGAGTACAAGGTTGCTCGTGGGGCGCTGCTTGTTTCGGAATATCCCAAGGTCTTCCAGAAGGACGACTCGATCATCCTCGATGACGGGGCTAAGGAGATCGTGATTTCGCCTGGAAACGACAAGTTCTACTTGCCTGTGCTCTCGCCTCGCAAGGATGCAGTTGTATTCGAAGGATTGAATACGGGCATCTATATTTATGACATCGGGTCGAAAAAGACAGTGCACATCGGAAGGGGGAATCACCCATCATGGCTTTCTGATGGCTCTGGCATACTTTACGATATAAGCGAAGATGATGGGGTGAAAATCATTTCTTCTGACATATACCTCGCACTAAGAGATGGAAGAAAGTTCAAACTTACCGACACAAGAGACTTGAAAGAGATGATGCCTGTTGCCTCGCCTGACATGAGGCTGGTTGCATTTGAATCAGACGGTCAAATCTTTATAGGACACCTCGAGATTTCTGGGGCGAGATAGATTTTGCCCTACGGTTTGTTCTATTCAGGGTCACTTTTGGGATTGCCTCAAAAAGTCTTCTTGCGACACGACTCGATTTTCCAGTGTGCCTATGTTGGTTATAGTGATTCGGATGACATCCCCAGGCTTCAGAAACACTGGGGGCTTCCGAAAAACTCCAACCCCTGCGGGTGTGCCAGTGCTTATGATGTCTCCAGGGATAAGGGTTATTGCCCTTGAGATTGCGGATATTAGTCTTGCGACGGGGAATGTCATATTTTGCGTCGAGGAATCCTGTCGCACCTCGCCATTTACAGTCGTAATGATCCTCAGGTTTTTTGGGTCAGGGACTTCATCTCGAGTTGCAATAAACGGACCCATCGGACCAAAGGTATCCAGCCCTTTCGACCTCGTCCATTGTTTGTCATTCCTTTGTAAATCCCTTGCAGTTACATCGTTCATGATCGTGTAGCCAAAGCAAAAATCCAGTGCTTCATCCTCGCTTATAAAGCGACCTTTCTTGCCAATAACCACTGCGAGCTCCCCTTCATAATCCAGTTCATTTGTGACCTCCCAGTGGCATATGGGCATCTTATGCCCAATAAGGGACGAGACAAGTTTCGAAAATATCCTTGGCTCTCGAGGAGGTTGTACCCCCTGTTCCTCGCAATGGTCGCTAAAGTTCAAGCCCACAGCAAGGACCTGCCTTGTATCTGGCAAAGGTGGCAAAAACTCGACATCTTCTTCATCAAGGAGAGGCAATAATGACAACTCTTTTGACATCACTTCAGAGCAAACTGCCATCACTTTTTTGTCGTTATTTGCGTAAGCCTCTAAAAACCCTTTGCCCCACGGGAGACCACCGCCAACCATCCTCCTCCCGACCGAATCAAGGTCAACAAGCCTCCCTTCCCTTTCTATCACAGTTTTTATTACCCCATCGTGTCTGACCGTTCCAAACCTCATAAGCCAAACTCCTTGAAAATTTTGTTTGCAACCATGTTTGCCCTGGAGATGCAGTCGTTTATCCCAATGCCATAGTAGGCGTTGTTACAAATGTATAGCCCCTGAAACCTCGACATTTCCTCTTCTATCGTTCCCAATATCTGACCATGCCCCTTGTTATACTGAGGTATCCCTTGCTCGTGCCTTATGACCCTAACGAACCTGGGCTCGCCCCTAAGTCCAAAGAAGGTGTCAAGTTCAGCGATACAAGATTCAACGATTGCCCTGTCATCTTTTTGCGCCATATCGCTAGACCTTGCCCCTCCCACCATAAAACGGACAAGGCAGTCCCCTTCCCTTGCCCTGTCTTCGAAAATCGAGGAATCGAAAAGACAGCCGAGCACGGGTCTTTTTTCTACCATCGGAGCAAGGAAACCAAAGCCTTTCGGAGGCTTTTTGAAGTGCGATAAAGGAAAGCCAAGTCCGACCACAACAATAGGGGCATAAGGGATCTGGTTCATAGCTTTAGATAGCCTCGAAGATAAAGAAGATATGAGGGTTGCCGAGACATAGGAAGGGCAAGAAAGGATAACTATGGGTGCTTCTATGCATCCATCTTTCCCATCTTTGGAATAGAACACCAGATATTCCTTACCTTTTAGCTCAATCCCATGAACTTTGGCCCCCACGATGATAGAGTCTTTCAGCAAGTTCTCGAGATGTTCAACAAGCGTCCTCATCCCGCCAAAAAACGATGTAAGTTGCCCTGAAGGCGCACCTACAGCCCCTTTTGCCTTTCCTTGCTTTCTTAGCGCAAGCAGTGCCCTGAAAAGCCCTCCATAAGTGTTTTCAAGCTCATAGATTCTGGGAAACGCTGACCTCAAACTCAACTTTGTTGCATCACCAGCAAAAACCCCAGACACTAGCGGTTCGATAAGATAGTCTAGCGCCTGTTTCCCGAGCCTCCTTCTGGCAAAATCTGCAACTGTTTCATCTTCATCATCTTTCTTCGCTTTTATGAAGAACTCTAGCATCAGCCTGAGCTTTGCATAGAACGGCAAAACAGGCGAGGACAAAAAGGCTTTGGGGTTATCAGGAAGGCTTATAAGCCTGCTCTTGCGCACTATGAACCTGTCTTTTGCGGCTTTGGAAGCCCTAAGAAGGCTCTGGCTCAAGCCAATATCGGCGATAAACCTCAGCGTTTCGGGGCGATTATCTAGGAAACCATTTGGACCTTCTTCACATACAAACCCATCCTCCCTCAATGTCCATGCCTTTCCACCAACCCTGTGGTTTGCCTCGAGCAAGGATACCTCAAAAGCCCTTGATTTCAAAAGATAAGCCGCACAAAGACCGGATATTCCGCCGCCGACTACCACAACCCTTTTCATGACTTCTACACCTTTTTCGACCTAGCAGTAATGGTTTCAAGCCCATGAGCATGGGGACCTCTTTCCCTTTTCCAAAGAAGGAAGGCGAAAAGAAAGGCGCAATAACCAAGAGCCGAAAAAACCCACATCCCTGCATTGTAACCTGAAGGATTTGTTTCGCCCGCCTCACGGGCGTCATTAACTGCTCCGATAATGATGTTGAAAAAGGCAAGCCCTATGTTTTGTAACATAGTCATAAGTCCGTACGCAGTGCCAAGTTTCTCTTGTCCCACGATGTAGGCAACGGATGGCCACATGATTGCAGGCACAAGAGAGAACGCCGTGCCCATCATTGCCATTGGCACATAAAGGATTACATCTGTGTAGGCAAGCATCAAATAGACAGGGATGAGCAAAAGGGAACCAAACATCATGAACAGAGAGCGCCTTCCAATCTGGTCAACAACGAAGCCGAATATAGGGGTGCATATCATCGCAAACAAGGTCAACATGGAAGACAAGAATCCCGCCTCCTCCCTTGAAACCCCGTGCTTGTGCATAAAGAACTTTATCGCAAAGGTCTGAAAAGGGAAGATGCCCGAGTAGAAGGTCACACATAGTGCAACCACAAGCCAGAAAGAACCGCCAAAGGAAAAAATGTCACGAAATCGAATAGTTTCTGGAGGCTTTTGTTCGGAGCGAGCCAAAAAACCTTCCATCTTCTTTTCAGCAACAAAATACATGATTGCGCCAGCAAGGGCTATAAAACCAAACATACTCGCAAGGAGCAAAGGCTTTTGCCACGAGGAATATAAAGGCTTTGCCCAAGAAGGGGAGTTGAGGGCAGCAAAAGACCCAAGCCTTGCGAGCGTAAGATTTAGACCAAAGGCAAAACTAAGTTCCTTTCCCCTGAACCACTTGGCTATGGCGGTAGTAACCGCGACAATCATGGATTCTGCTCCAAGCCCGAATATGAGCCTACCAGAAGCCATGACGAGGAAGTCGGAACTCGACGCAGTAAGCCCTGCGCCCAATGCACACACGAATGTGAACACAAGGGTTGCAAGCCTGGTCCCAATCCTGTCAACTATAATACCCCCCACCAGCACCATGAAAATGTTCGGGATGCTATAAATGGCGTTTAGAAGTCCGATCTGTTTGTCAGAAAATGAGAGCTGGTCCTTCAGGACATCCGCAAGCGGGCTGATGGAATCGTAGATGTAGTAGTTCCCGAACATCGCAACACTTACGACCAAAAGCACAATAAACCGTGCGAAGCCTTTTGGTTGTCCTTCTTTGTCTGTGTTCATCGCGTCTCTTAAAGCCAAGGTCATCGAAAATTACGACTATTTCTGTGTTTCAGCAATACCTGTTTTCCAATGGCGTTTCCCCCTGCCGGGAAGTGAAACCCGTTGGTGTATTGATATGATGAGGTTAGGCTTGCAGAAGCGACCATCCTGCGGGGCACAAATACGCCCTTAGTAGCCCTCAGCATCCCCTGAAACTGCCCCCACCCCGTAGGAAACTATTTCGTTCTTTACTTGCGCCTGCCTTGAAAGTGTGATTTGCAGTTAGGAAAAGACAGACTGGGAAAGCGTGTTTCCCCGGGTCCTTTGGTGGGAGCCAAAAAGGGGGCAAGAACAAAAAAGAAAAAATATTGCAAGCATGAAGGCACAAAATCAGATTGTCTCCCATGATTTTTCTTGCTAATGTTTGGTAGGCTTTTCGTAAGGAGGATACATGGGAAAAGACAACGGCTACAAACCACTAGTCCCAAGTGATACAACCATGTCAGAGTTTACGATAAGGGCACTTGTCATAGGGCTTGTGATGTGTGTGGTGCTTGGTGCTGCAAACGCATATCTTGGGCTGAAGGCAGGGATGACGATCGCGGCGACCTATCCAGCCGCAGTGATAAGCATGGCTGTGCTAAGACTGTTTCGTGGCTCTGTGCTGGAGGAAAACTTCGCTCGAACAGTGGGCTCGATAGGGGAATCCATTGCTGCAGGGGCGATCTTTACCGTTCCTGCCTTTGTCCTCGTGGGACTTTGGACCTTCGACCCTTCAAAAGACTATCTAAAGGCATCGCTTTTGATGGTGGTTGGAGGTGTTTTGGGCATCCTTTTCGTCACGGTTCTAAGAAGGGTCATGGTGCATGACAAGACCCTGCCTTTTCCAGAAAGTCAGGCTGCAGCGTCCATTCATAAGGCTGGACAGGTTGGTGCTGGCGCTGCAAAGACCTTGTTTTCAGCCATGGGCGTGGGTGCTTTCATCTATCTTTTAGGTCAACTGAAGCTCTTTCTGATAAGTAACGATTTCGTGGTAAAAATGGGTGATGTCCTACAAAACTTTGTCAGGCTTGGCTACGAGGAGGATGCATACAGGCTTAAGGTTGGCGGTAGCACAGTCTTCGCAGCTCCAGCAGTAAGCCCTGCTTACATAGGGGTGGGATACATCATAGGACCAGCCCTCGCTGCACTCAACTTCTCGGGAGGCTTGCTTGCGTGGGGCGTGTTTGTCCCTCTTTTTGTCTATTTCTTTGGCGTAGAAAACTTGCAGGGTTTCGCAGATGTCCAAAACCTTTCGCTCGAAAGCCCTGAATACTGGCCAACGCTCGCAAAGGCTGTTTGGAAGTATATCGTTAGACCCATTGCAGTTGGTGGGATGCTGGTTGGGGCATGTTATACACTTTTCAGAATGAGACAAAGCCTTAAAGAAGGCTTGGGCAGGGCAGTAAGGGATATAAAATCCGCCACATCCGCAGGAAAGACCACAGAGAGGGTCGAAAATGATTTGGACCTCAGGATTGTAGGTTTGGGGATACTTGCTACATTCGTCTTGATGGTTGCGCTTTACCTTTATTTCACAGGCACATTCCCAGCCGCGTTACTTGCAGGGATAGTCATGTTGCTTGCTGGCTTCTTTTTTGCTGCGGTGTCAGGGAACCTTGTGGGCATGATAGGCTCTTCAAGCAATCCCGTCTCGGGGCTTACGCTTGCATCGCTTGTGATAGCAGCGCTTATGATGCTCATCATCGGCATTAGCGGAGACCCTGGGGTTGCAGCAGTCCTTGGTGTTGCAAGCGTGGTGTGTGTGTCTTCAGCAGTCGCAGGCGAGATGCTTCAAGATTTGAAGGTTGGACATATCCTTGGTGGGACTCCGTGGAAGATGCAGTTAGGGGACATCATAGGTGTTGTTGCTGCATCCTTCGTGATGTTTTTCCCGCTGTGGATTCTGCATAGCGCATACGGGTTTGGAAGCGAGCATCTGCCCACGCCTCAGGCAGGTCTTATGGCATCGCTTGCAAAGGGGATAATAGGCGGGGAAATGGCTTGGCCCCTCGTGATCATTGGCATACTGATGGGAATCGGGTTTATATGCTTGCGTGTTAGAAGCCCCATGCTTGTCGCAGTAGGCATGTATCTGCCTTTCGAGACCACTTTTGCCATATTTGTCGGGGGCATGGTGAAGGCGCTTCAGGATATGATTGTGAAAAGGCGTGGTTATAACGAGGCTCAGGCAAGGAGGGTCGAAAATGCAGGCATCCTTTGTGCGTCTGGGCTTATCGCTGGCGAGGCACTCACAGGGCTTGTGGTTGCAGGTGTGAAGTTCGTTCGTGGGGAGTTCTATTCGTTGCCGACAGGAATGCAACTAGGGCTTGCAGGCTCGGCTATCTTCATGCTCGCCATAATAGGCTATCTTGTTCTAAGACCGCTAAAAGATGCTGGAAGACCTGAAGACGAAGCCCCTCCATCTGTGCCTGTGTGATAAAGCATGGGTTTTTTCTGGAAAAACCTTTCATGGAGCGCTACACTTTCCTTGGTGAATTGCAGGTCGGACATGAAAATACTCGTCGTCTTATTTTTCGCATTCCTGGGCTGTTCTTCAGGTTCTTCTTCTAATCCGCCTCAGGTGGATGCAGGGCAGGATGATGCACTTCGCCCCACAGGCGACGCTGTTTGCACAGGGCATACGGACTGCGACGACCAAGACCCATGCACCCAAGACTTTTGCAAAAACGGAGTCTGCGAACATAAGCCTGTTGATTGCGACGACCATGACCTTTGCACTGCGGATTTTTGCGATCAGGGCACATGCGTGCATAAGAAAAGGGAAGGGTGCTGCAACAAGGACGAAGAATGCGATGATAGCGACCCATGCACAGAGGATTACTGCCTGTCCTTTGTGTGCGTAAACAGACCACTCGATGGATGCTGTCACGAAAATAAGGACTGCGACGATAACAATGAGTGCACTTTTGATTTGTGCATTGGCAATAAGTGCAGTCATGAAAAGGTAATAGGGGGGCAATGCTGCGAAAAAGACATGGACTGTTTCGATTCGAACCCATGCACGATAGAGCATTGTGTGGATGGAAAGTGTGTTTACGAGAACGCTGGCTGCTGTTATGAAGACAAGGACTGCGATGACAACAATGTTTGCACAACAGAACATTGCACAGAAAAACAAAAATGCGAATGGCAATGGCTAGAAGGGTGTTGCGTAGAAAGCAAGGATTGCCAAGCATTAAGCCCGTGCATCCCTCCTGCATGTAGGTCCAACAAGTGCGAATACACACCTGCAAAGGCTTGTTGTAAAAGCGACGAGGATTGCAGTGTGAACGACCCTTGCATAAAAGGGGTTTGCTTGGGTTCAACAGACAACCCTGGTGAATGCCTACTGGTGCTAAACGAAAGTGGTGGTTGCTGTGTCCAGCAGGTCTTCAGCGCTGATTTTGACGATGGAACACTGCAGGGGATGCAAGTAGAAAAGATTTATGAAACAAAAGTTTCATGGGTTGTGGACTCCCGAAGATTTACAAGCCCCCCGAAAAGCCTTTATTTTGGAGACCCAAGCACACATACCTATGATGCTGGGCAAAATAACCCTGTGGGAGCAATCGCATGGACACCAGAGATAGACCTTGCGGGCTTAAGCCTTGCAGAACTGCACTTCATGCTGTTCAAAGATACCGAGGTCGCAACGAGCTCGGATGTCCTCGAGGTCGTGGTGATGACAGGTTCTCAAAAGACCACGATATGGACAAGTCAGGGTTTGTCTTCCTCGTCAACTGGCGGTAAGTTCATACCTGTGGTTTCATCGCTTGCGCCTTTTTCGGGCAAAAAGGTGCGCATCGGGTTTTCCTTCGATTCCAAGGATGGTTTTGCGAACAACTACGAAGGTGTGTACCTTGACGACATAAGAGTCATAGGAAAATGCAGTCAAAGGTAGAAGACGAGGAAGAAAGACTAAAAGAAAGGATCAGAAGCGACAGGATGACGATCCTTGTCGCATTGCCAAGGTATCGCAGTGTTTCCGCAATAGCCATCCTTTCGCTTCATGCACTGGCAACGCTCATACTTGGGGTCATCGTGTTTTCAAACCCCTTCCCCTACCCCGTCATGTATGTGCTTTTCGGGATCACTACATGGATTTTTGTCGCACTCAGGTTCCTTGCGCAAGGCTTGAAACGCAAGTTTTCCGAATTAGTGCTCTTAGTCTTCGATTGCCTTTTGCTCGCCTTTTTTGTCTATGTGATCCTCGACCAGGTGAGGTCGAGGAAGGTTGCAGTCGAAGAAGTGGTCGTAAGGGAAGATCTACCTGTGCTCTATTTTCCCGCACTTCTGTATTGCGCTGTTATCCTCGCACTGCTCATCCACGCCGTTTTTTCAAAACCTAGAAAGATGCTCTAACTTCTTCATTTAGGTTTGAACCTGACGGAAAGAGCGCCTAGAGAGACGAGTTTTGAGATGAGGAAGGGCTTTGAATAAAGTTGCAAACTGCTCTCAGACCCGTATTTGCAGGCTATCGGTTTTGTATTGCACTTTTTTAAGCCGAGATTATCATGTAGCGCCTTATGTGTGGAGCCCACTATGCAGAGGCTTTTGTCCGGGATTCAACCAACAGGCGAGTTGCACATAGGAAACTACCTTGGCGCAGTTAAGAACTGGGTCTTGTTGCAAGGGTCTTATGAAACATTTTATTGCATTGTCGATCTGCATGCGATGACCCTGCCCTACGACCCAAATGATATGTCGCAAAGGACGCTAGAACTTGCCAAGACCCTGCTTGCCTGCGGAATAGACCCAGAGCTAAGCGTGTTCTTTGTGCAATCGCATGTGAAAGAACACACGGAGCTCGCCTGGATATTGATGTGCCTTGCAACAATGGGGGAACTTTCAAGGATGACACAGTTCAAAGAAAAGTCTTCAGAGCAGAAGGAGCTTGCCACCGCTGGGTTGTTCACATACCCAGTCTTGCAGGCAGCAGATATACTTCTTTATAAGGCTGAGGTCGTGCCAGTCGGGGAGGATCAGGTTCAACATCTTGAGTTCACAAGGGATGTGTGCAGGAGGTTCAACTCGAGATTTGGCGAGTTCTTTCCAGCACCGAGGGCTTTACTCTCCACAACGCCCAGAATCATGGGATTGGACGGGCAAACAAAGATGTCGAAGTCTCGAAACAACCACATCCCTTTGCTTGCGACCCCTGACCAGATATGGTCGCTTCTGAAAGGGGCATACACAGACCCAGCGAGGCTAAGACGCTATGACCCTGGGCACCCAGAGATTTGTAATATATTCACGATACACCATGGGTTTAGCGCACAAGAGCTCGTCGCTTCGATCGAGTCCGATTGCAAGACTGCAAAGATAGGTTGCATGGATTGCAAAAAGATGCTTGCACAGAACATGGCACAAAACCTTGAGCCCATAAGGGAAAGATATTCGTCTCTGAAAGACGCCCAGGTGCTTGAAATCTTAGGTGCTGGCGCAAAAAAGGCACAGGTCGTTGCAAAAGAAACCATGGCTGAGGTGCGACAAAAACTAGGTCTCCTTTCATTATAGCGGCGTTATGGAATATATTTACGCCTTTTTCCTTGGGGTCTTGCAAGGTGTGACAGAGTTTCTTCCTGTTTCTTCATCAGGTCATCTTTCCCTGCTAGAACACGCCTTTGGGTTCAAAGAGCCAGAGACCTTTTTTGATGTGAGCCTACATGCGGGAACACTGCTTGCTGTCCTAGTTTTCTTTAGGTCGCTTGTTTTAGATATCCTGTCCTCAATCTTTCGATGTGTGGAAAGTGTTCTCAGTGGGAAAAAAGTTGAAACAAAAGACCGCGAAAATGCGTGGCTTGTTGTAAAGGTTCTAGTTGCGTCCATACCTGCAGGAGTGGTCGGGTCTTTCTTTGGGGATGCGATGGAAGGTCTGTCGAAGGATGCCCACATTGTCTCCATTCTGCTCATTGTCAATGGAGGCATCTTGCTTTTGAACTATCCCTCGAAGCCCATTTTTGCAAAAAACTCACGAAACCTTGCCTCTTGTTCGCTCTTGGCATGTCTTGCTATTGGTGTGGTTCAAGCAATCGCAATCCTAAGAGGCATTTCGAGGTCTGGAAGCACCATCACTGCTGGAAACATGCTGGGCTTGAAACCAGAGGATTCTGCCCGTTTCTCGTTCCTTTTGTTCCTTGTAACCGTATCAGGTGCAGTGGTCCTGGAAATAGCAAAATCCAAATCGTCCTCATCCTCGTTTACATTGGGACAGGTCATTTTGGGGGCTGTGGTTGCATTCATGTTCGGTGTCATATCGCTAAAGGTTCTTATGAGAGTTTTAGCGTCAAAAAAGTTATACTTATTTGCGCCTTACTGCTTTGTGATCGGGCTTGCAGGACTTTTGTTATTATGAGTGAAGAAAAGAACTTCGCACCAATCGAAAAGGCGATCGAGGCATTCAGGATTGGACGCCCCGTCATCATCGTGGATGATGAAGACAGGGAAAATGAGGGCGACCTTGCTGTGCCTGCAGAGATGGTCACACCTGCCATTGTAAACGAAATCACAAAGGTGGCGAGTGGCATCGTGATGGTTGCCCTTCACCCCGAGATTGCAGGGAGGCTGAGGCTTCCACCCATGACGGAGCAAAATCAGTCAAGGTTCCAGACTGCGTTCCTCGTGTCCGTTGACGCCAAGGAGGGGACGACCACAGGGATTTCCGCATTCGACAGGGCAAAGACCATACAGACCCTCATAGACGATTCTGCGACTGCGGATGATTTTGTGACGCCTGGGCACATATTCCCTGTGGTTGCTCAGCTTGGGGGGGTTTTGAAACGGGCTGGGCATTCAGAGGCAGGTGTGGATTTGGCAAGGCTTGCGGGTCTGAAGCCGGCGTCGGTTTTGTGCCAGATAATGAACGAAGATGGCTCTATGGCAAGGCTCGATGACCTGATGCGAATAGGTTCAGAGATGGGCTATCCAGTTATCAAGATCGCTGACCTTATAGCCTTCAGGATGAAGAACGAGTTACTTGTGAGGGTTGTAGGCGAAGCGATGTGCCCCACACCAGAAGGGACTTTCAGATGTGTCGTCTATGAAGATGCCATAACAGGGGGTGCCCACCTTGCCCTTATAAGCGGAGAAATAAAGCCTCATGAGCCTATCCTTGTAAGGGTTCATTCAGAGTGTCTGACAGGCGATGTCTTTCACTCGCACAGGTGCGATTGCGGACCACAACTTCTTGCCGCAATGCGCAGGATAGCAAAGGAAGGCGGGGTTTTGCTTTACATGAGGCAGGAAGGGCGGGGGATCGGCATCCTGAACAAGATTCGTGCATACGCTTTGCAGGAACAGGGGCTCGACACGGTTGATGCGAATCTGGCGCTCGGCTTTCAGGCTGACATGAGGGATTATGGCATTGGGGCACAGATACTTGCCCACCTTGGGGTCAGGAAGATGAGGCTACTTACAAACAACCCTAGAAAGATCGTTGGTATCGCTGGCTACGGGTTAGAGGTGGTGGAGCGTGTGCCGATAGAGATTGCCCCCAGAAGCGACCAAGATAGGCGCTACCTCGAGACAAAGAAGCAGAAACTTGGACACCTTCTAGACAAGGTGTAGAACCGCAGGGCGTGAGATTGTTGCCTTTCCTCATCATATTGCTTTTCTCGTTTGCTCCTCCTGTTCTTTTCCTCCTTTATCTTGCCGAACAGAGCGGGAAATCTTTCAGACACCAGAAAGGCAACATAAGTTTGTGTTTTTCGCTAGGGATGTTTTTTGCTGCAGTCGCATTTTTCATCTTCGAGGACTTAGAAAACATCAAGGTTTACGAACCACTAGTTGCGATGCGGGGGCAGGAGGCGGAACAAGGCGTCTTTTTCTTTTTGGTCGTAGCGCCTGTCGAGGAAGTCCTTAAACTCGCTTCAGCCACACTAACCTTTTTCCTTCGGCCAAAAGGGCTGAGCCTTATTGATGCACCAGTCCTTGTAACTGCATCTGCGGCAGGCTTTTCCGCTTGCGAGAACTTCTACGCCATGTGGAGTGGGCAGGGTCCTGATGCTGGGCGTGCGATGGTCGTGCCATTCATGCACATCCTTTTTTCCAGTTTTTCTGGTTATGGACTGGCAATGTCTGGACAAAGACGAAGCGCTATGTATATAGGGCTGTCCTTGGCTATCGTTTATCACGGGCTTTACAACTTCCTTGAATATCGGGCTGGACTATGGCATTTTCTGGTCCTTCCCCTTGTCCTTCTTATGTATCTATTCATGATCCGTTCCATAAAGGGGGCCATCTAAAGTTTTTTGTTCGCTTTATCACTGTTTGTTTTCTGTCGAATTGCTTTCGAAAACAGGGGGTCTTATACCAAGCCAAGAGTAACAACTGAGAAACGAAGATCCTCTGATTGCAACTGAACGACACACTGCGATTGCGATTGGTGTTGACATCGAGGATGTTTGGTGATATAGTTTGCCTGTTTGCCGTTGGAACGGCTGTTCTTCGTGCTTTTTGGAGAAGGATATGGATAAAACATTTGCTCGAATCTTTTTGTCAGGCGTGCTGGTACTGGCATTATCGTGCAAAAGCAGTGAACAAAAGGGAAGTGACCATGGGGTTCAACACGATGCGGGCGATGTTCAGGACACAGGGGTCGAGGATGTCTCGAATGATGTGCCTGCCCCTGACAAAGGTCAGGATAAGGCAGAAAAGGATGATACTGGCATTGTGGATGTGCCACACGATACAAACAGAGATACAGCGACGAACGATACATCTGCCCCAACATGCCAAAGTGGCGAGAAGTGCTATGAGGGCGTTGGGTGTGCAGTTATGTGCACAGACCAGGCTCAGGCATGCCTTAGCGAGGTATCCGAATCTGAGCGTCCAAATGTGGATGCCTTGCTCGATTGTATCTCGAACTCGGGGTGTCAAGATGCGGGAAGTGTCATCGAATACGAATGGTTTTCAGAGTGCGTCGAAGGCAAATGCAAAGACAACATTGACGCATGTTTTTCAGGCAAAGGCATTTGCAATGACATCAGGAAATGCCGTATGGCTTGTAGCCCCAACGACAAGGCTTGCCCGCTTAAGTGCTTAGGTCTTGCAACCCCTGACCAGCGTGAGGTCTGGAAGGACTATTACAAATGCATTATGGGTGCTGACTGCGTGCAAGAAGGCAATGTGATGGCAAATGGCTGGCCAACAGACACATGTGAGCGGTATGCTCAACATCATTTCTGTCCGAAACAGACAGAGGCTTGTATTCCGCCACAATGAGCCACCATGGATAATGTAGTTGCACTTACAAAAGAGGGTTTCGAGGCGCTTCAAAAGAAGCTCAAGCATCTGAAGGAGGTCGAGAGACCGAAAGTGATAAAGGCGATTGAAGATGCAAGGGCGCTTGGAGACCTTTCGGAAAATGCAGAATACCACGCGGCAAAAGAGAGGCAAGGGTTTTTGGAGACCGAGATAGCGAAGCTCGAAGATATCCTGGCAAGGGCACAGGTCGTTGACCCGAAAAAGTTCAATGACACCAAGGTCCGTTTTGGTGCGTGGGTGACTTTGTTTGACGAAGACAAGCAAGAAGAGGTGCGATATCAGATAGTGGGAGAGCCAGAGGCTGATATTGATAATGGTAAGATCTCCGTGACATCACCCCTTGCAAGGGCTTTGATAGGAAAGGAGGAGGGGGACGAAGTGACCTTCAAAGCCCCGATGGGGACAAGACACTTCACTATTGTCAGCGTGGAATATAAGTAGCCTGGGGGTTTTTTAACTAATGTCAGAGGTAAGGGAGGTTTTGTCGAACAGCGAGTCCGAGACGAGGCGTTTGGCTCAAGAACTTGTATCAAGGGCAAACGATGGCGATTGCTTTGGTTTGTGCGGAGAACTTGGGGCTGGGAAAACGGCGTTTGTTCGGGGAGCAGTAGAAGCATTGGGGGGTGACCCGCTCGTAGTGCGTTCGCCTACCTTTACATTGCTGAATATCTATGATGGACAAAAGCGCATATATCACTTCGACCTTTATCGCCTTTCAAGTGTCGAAGACTTAGAAAGCATAGGTTTTTTCGATTTTGCAGGGGTGGATGGGCTTACATTTGTAGAATGGCCTGAAAGGATCGAAGAAGCAATGAAGATGATGACGGTTTTGGTCAGAATTGAGTTTGTCGAAGGCTTTCCTGAAAGAAGGCTCATATTGATAGAAACAAGGAGGAGACATGGGAAATAGGGTTACATTCGTTACATATCGAGTCTCGCAAATACCGAGCGAAGATGAGATATTCGAAGGCATAGTGCGTGGAAAGATTGGAAAGGTCGATCTGGCGCTTGGAAAGGATAGAACATGCGGTTTTGCGAGGTTTCAAAACCCGTTATCCACAGATTTTTCAAAAGAAGATGTGTTTTTTCAGGGGTTGGTTTTTGTTTCGTTCAGAATAGATAAGTATGTGGTGCCTGCATCCACCTTGCGCCTGTATCTGAAGGAGAGGGTCGAAAGCATTCTCAAGGAAAGTGGAAGACAAAGGCTCAGGAAAGAAGAAAAAGAAGAGATTGCGGACGAAGTTAGAAAGAGTCTTTTGTCTAAGGCACTTCCTGCAATCAATGCATACAAGGTCATCTGGGCAGTGGAAAAAAGGGTTTTGAGGCTATTTTGCACATCGAGGGCAGTGCGGGATGAGTTCGAGGCATGGATGCATGAGTTCTTAGGTGTCACCCTTTCGCCATTCAACATGGCAACGATTGTGAGGGACAGTTTGGGACAAAGCGCAATGCAAAAGGTTTTGCATCTTTTGCCAGTAAACTTTGGTTCAGGGCAATAAAAGGAGATGGCTCGCATGAGTGATTTGCTCGATTTGCTAAGAAGACTCGAGTTCCTTGGAGAGGAGTTTTTGACCTATCTATATGTTCATTCATTTTTGGACGATGGGGGTATCACACTTGGCGATGGTCGAAAGATCGAGGTCGTTGCAGAAAGGATGGTGGCTTTGCAGGGAGCACAAGGGAAAAGTGATTCGACCGTTGTTAGAAGCGAAGAACTGTCTGAGTCAGAAGAGGCAAGAATAGCCTTGAAGATAGGCAAGAAGGTAACTTCTGGGCAGTTTTTGTTTGCTATACAAGGTGAAGACTACAAGGTCGTTCTGGACAAAGACCTTTGCATAAGAAGCATAGCATTGCCTGCACTCGAGACATTCGACCCTTTTGAACAGGAAGTGGAGGTTTTCGAGAAGATAGGGCTTGTTGAGGATGCGATCGAGAGCCTTTTTCTGGATTTTTTGGAGAAAAGGATGGACCAGAGCCGATGGTCAAAGGAAATGGATGACATAACCGCATGGCTAAGGTCAGGGGTTGAAGAAAGGCGATGATTTTTTTGATGGAGTTGGGTATTGTTATTCCAGCTTTATAGGGAGGAAGGAATGAATCGCACAGCAAAGATTTCTTTGGTCGCGCTGGCAGTGCTAATGTTAGTCCCATCTGTTTCCAACGCCAAGTGGGCGCTAAGGGTTGGGGTGCATCAGGACTTCAAATCCTTTCCAGAAAATGCCACCAATTTTGGCTTTGGGACTGAAGACCAGTTCCACATTGTTGGTCCTTTGAGCCTAGCGTTTGGGACAAGGATGCAGGCTGGAAAAGAGTCTTTCGGCTGGCTTGCAGAGTTTGGGGCACTGGTAAAACTGACTATCCTTCCAACCATGAAACTTAGCCTGAGGGCAATGTTTATTCCAATCGGGGGCAAACACTACTTCGATGATAAACATGAGGACCCTTACTATTTGGGCTTCTCTGTTGGGCCAGGGCTATTGTTCAGCGTGGGAAGGTTTGAGCTCGGGGTGGAGGCTCTGGGGGACTTCGGATGGTGCTATCGTCCATACCAGGTTGCTGCTACGAGCGAGAAAAGGCAGCATATTATATCATTCTTTGGGGGTATCATTCTTGTTCGTTAGTTTTCTGCACTTATCGCACAGCCCAAAGATGTCCAGCCTGTGCGACACGATTTCGAACTTGAACCTCTTTGCGACTGCCTCCTGAAGCGCTTCTATAGCCTTTTCCTCGAACTCCACGATTTTTCCGCAACTAGTGCATATAAGGTGGTCGTGGTGCTCTTCAGGGTGCAAGGCCTCATATCTTAGAAAACCCTCGCCAAACTCGCATGCCTTTGCAATCCCAGCATCGCACAACAACTTCATAGTCCTGTAAAGGGTCGCTTTGCTTATCGATGGAAACCTTTTCTTTATGACATCGCTTAGCGCCCCAACACCCATATGACCTTTTTCTTCCACCAATGCCTGCGCCACCTCGAGCCTTTGCCTGGTCATCCTCCCCCCTTTTTGATGGACATAAGAAACAAGCTTTTTTTGCCAATCTGCCTGTTTCCTTTTCATTCTTCTACGACAAAGTTGAGCGTCCCAATCTGAAGTTGAGTGAGTTTCTTTGCCTTTCGCTTGTTTTGACTGGTTGTCATCGAGAACATAATCTGCTCGTTTACCTGTGCCAGGCTTAGCCCTTTATCCTCGCTGTCGAACAAAAATACCCCTTTCCCGACGCCAGATGCCACCTTCTCGCCTTTTGAAACCCCTTCTACATCGTAACGAAGGGTCACAACGAAGAACCCCTTGTCTTTGCCCTGAAGCCTCCCCGCACCAACGAAAGTATATTCGCCCACATATGACAGAATAACCTTCGAGTCTTTTGCAATTTCCCTCTCTTCCTTATGCGCAAAAGGTATCTTCGTGCCAACCCCAAGAACCTTGTTTTGGAGAAAAGGCACAAGTTTCGCAACCGCATTTTGAAACTCTCTTGGTCCTCTTGTTCGAGGTCCAAAACCTTCTTCAATGACCTCCAAGAATGCGTTTTCAAGATTAGCGGTTACCTCATCCTCTATCTCGTCCACAGGAGGTGATGTCTGGACGTCTACAGAACTCGCTTCAAAACACAGACTTTCGCATTCTTTCTTTGTTAGCTTCATCTCTTCTGTAACCCTGATGCCTGACCTTGGAATGCCCGTTGCAGACTGCCTGACCTGCCATGTCATTGACAGGGTAAGCGTTTGGGCATCTTTGGGAAATGAGAGACCCTGGATAAGATTTTCCGAGGGCTCCAAGGCGATTTCGCCTAACATAGGAAAGGGCTCGTCCTGAATCACCAAGGGCACATCCTTTTCCCTTGCGCACGCCAACAAGAACAAGAGGCAAAGAAAGAAGACTATTTTCAACCTAAACACCCGATATTATTGACATTGTCCACTTACACACCTTTTGGGAGGCACACACTTTGAACCACTTCCGCACATACATATACCCGAAAGGCACTGGTCAGCCACATCCGCTGTGCACGAGACATCTGTGCCACACTGACATGAATCTGGTATTGTATCGCTCCCACTTGGAAGGCATTGATCTCCTCGGACGCAGTCTATGTCTCCCACACACTGCAAAGCCTGACCATCAGGTCTGCACTGCCATATCCCTAGGGCGCACGCAGGAACACCTTGTGGAGGATTGGGGTTTGTATCGCATTTCTTGCCTTTTTGCGAAATCCAGGGGTCGTCAACGATTCCATTACAATCATTGTCCCTTCCATCACATATTTCACTCGTAGGCTGACCTGGGGTTGCACTGCACACAGTATCACTTCCATCAGCCTTGCATACATAATACCCAACCCTCAGACAGTCTCCAAGTCCAACCGTACATGCCTCTCCCTTGTTTGGCCAGTCCTCATCAATGAGTCCATCGCAATCGTTATCCTTGTTGTCGCATTTTTCAGTGATATTCCTGATTGTTTCGTTCACGCATTCTACCCCAGAACCGTCAAGTTTGCAAGTCCATGTGCCATTCTTGCATAAGTCACTATCGTCTCCATCGCATGGTTGTCCAACGGGAAAATCCTCGTCTGTAAGCCCATCGCAGTCATCGTCCCTCCCATTACACCTTTCAGGTCTGTTCTCGTCATTTGCACATTCAAGTCCATTGCCATCAGCAGTGCATGTCCATGTTCCGTTTTCACACAAATCGGGGTCTGGTCCGTCGCAAAACTTCCCCTTGTTTGGGAAGTTCTCGTCTGTCTTGCCATCGCAGTTGTCATCCTTGTTGTTGCATTTTTCAGGAGCCTGAGGATAGACTAACGGATCAGAATCATCGCAATCCCCTGAAAGCGTGGTTGTGAACTTCGGCACCTGTCCAGGGCTACAAAGGCACTTCGAAGGTATCGCACTTGACCCAAATGTGTCCTGGTCACCATCGTAATAATAGGTAATGCAACCCAAGGCGCCCTCTTCGTCGGTCAGTCCATCGCAATCGTCATCCTTTCCGTTGCACATCTCTTGCACAGGTGTGTCTCCCACGCAGATGACCCCATCCTTTGTGCTGTTGCACGCAAAAACACCGTTCGGACACAAGTCTTCATCGTCGCCATCACATGCCTGTCCAACAGGATAACTCTCGTCCGTAACTCCGTCACAATCGTTGTCGAGTCCATCGCAACTCCTTTCTACCTCCCCCTCGTAGTTCGGAACATTCGAGTAATCGCAGACCCATTGCCCAGCGACACATTGCGCCCGAACGAACTCGGGCTTGCATACGCCTTTCAGTTTGCATGAAGACTTGTCCACAGGGAGGTCCTCGTCTGTAAGACCATCGCAGTCATTGTCTTTGTTGTCGCAGACCTCTGGGGATGATTTTGGCTCTGTCCCGTTTGGCAGCGTTGAGCATGTAGCAGTCTTGTCAACAGGGGAACATACGACAATCCCTGCACCGCACTCCCCAGGCGCTACACAAGGGTCACCAAGCGCACGCCCTTGATAGGTAAGGTTTTCGTCCACAAGCCCATCGCAATCGTTGTCAAGTCCATCGCATAATGTCTCTTCGTCCTGATAGTTTGGCACTTTGGAGTAATCGCATATCCATTTGCCCATATCGCACCAACCAGAAATCTCTCCCCACTCGCACACACCAACATGTTTGCAGTCCTCTGTTGAAGGCTTTAGCCCTTCGTCTGTCTGCCCATCACAATCGTCGTCTATCCCGTTGCATTCTTCCTGAATATTGGTGATGGTTTCATTCACGCACTCCACTCCACTTCCATCTTTCTTGCAAGTCCATGTTCCATTCTTGCACAGGTCGCTATCGTCTCCATCACATGGCTCGCCCAAAGGAAAATCTTCGTCAGTCAGCCCATCGCAGTCATCATCAAGACCATTGCACTTTTCCGTGATATTAGTAATGGTCTCGTTCACGCACTCCACGCCTTTCTTGTCTTTTGTGCATGTCCATGTTCCATTCTTACACAGGTCAGTGTCATCACCATCGCATGGCATCCCCACAGGATAGCCTTCGTCCGTTAGTCCATCGCAGTCATTGTCAAGTCCATCGCACCATGTCTCTTCTTCTTGATAGTTCGGCACGACCGAATAATCACACACCCATTTACCTCTGTAACACCTTGCAGGTATCGTGACACCTGCACATACCCCAAGATATTTGCAATCGAACTTGGTCGGGGTGACATCTTCGTCTATGTGTCCATCGCAGTCGTCATCAAGACCGTTGCATACCTCTGGTTTGTTCTGAGGGTTCGAGCCATTCGGGTTTGTCGAACAAGTAGCCTGTCCTGTTGCATAATCGCATTCCACAATCCCGACACCGCAAGCCCCGATGCCAAGGCAAAGGCTTCCCACGGGTCTGCCCATATAAAGGACGCCATCGTCTGTAAGCCCATTGCAGTCGTTGTCTTTCTGGTCGCATACCTCGGGCGTGGACCGGTCGTATGAACCACCAGGACCACTCGAACAGACAGCCCTTCTCTTGTCTTTGGAGCATTCCACAAATCCCCCGCCACATTCACCTGGCGCAATGCATGGCTCGCCCACCTTTTGACCATTGTATGCAAAGTCTTCGTCCGTTTCCCCATCGCAATCGTTGTCTCTACCATCGCAGACCTCGACGATGTTCTCTATGCTCTCCTGTGAACATTCAGTGCCAGAACCGTCCTCCTTGCATACGATTCGCCCGTTCTTACAAAGGTCTATGTCAGGACCATCGCATGGTTCACCCAAGCCCAAAAACCATTCATCAGTCAGTCCATTGCAGTTGTTGTCTAGCCCATCGCACTTTTCAGGACTAGGCGCTTTCTTTGGCACGCATTTAAGCCACGCGTTGAACCTGAAATGCACACAAACAGTCATCCCATGTTCGCATTCGCCCTCGTCAGTCCCGCATTGCTCACCGCCTTCTGGATTTCCCTCGTCTGTAACTCCATCGCAGTCGTTGTCAAGGTTGTCGCAAAGCTCTTTCGCAAATGGATGCACCCTCGGATTCGAGTCATTGCAATCGAAAGGAGGTGCAAAGCAGTCCCCATCCTTGTCAGTGATTTGTTGACAAGGTAACTCCTGACCATCGCAATCGTTGTCCTTCTGGATATCGCAAGGTGGTGTTCCACTATAACATCTTTCTGGCGCACCAGGATAGGTCTCTGGGTCGTTGTCATCGCAGTCATCCCCTCCCGCCTCCTTTGCCTTGTGCCCATCTCCGTCCTTGTCATCTTTGTCACAATAGGTTATCTGATTGTCGCAGTTGAGATCGCACTGTTTTATCGCTTGGTCCAAAGAAAGTCCAACAGGACAGCATGGTTCTTTTGCGCCAGGATGGACTTCTGCCCTTGTGTCATCGCAATCGAAAGGCTTCAGATACCCATCGCCATCGAGGTCTTCTGGAAGGCAATCCTCGTCTTCATCGTCTGTCTTTCCATCGCAGTCGTTGTCAATCCTATCCCCACAAAGTTCCACGATGTCATATCGGCTTTCCTGAAGGCACGAAACCCCTTTTCCATCTGGGGCACACACAAACACGCCATTCTTGCACTGGTCCATGTCGGGACCGTCGCAAGGTTTTCCAAGTTCAGGGAAATCTTCGTCAGTAAAGCCATCGCAATCGTTGTCGAGACCATCGCACAACTCCTCCGTTGGCACGACTGCACCGATGCATTCCATCTTCGCATTGCCTGGCGGATAATGTGCGCAAACATAAACACCTTGCTTGCATTCCCCGACTGAGCTTCCGCAAGGTTCATAACCCTGATGAATGCCGTCGCCAGGGTTACCCTCGTCAATGATGCCGTTGCAGTTGTCGTCAATATAGTTGCATATCTCTTGTGCCCATGGGTTTATGTTTGGGTCATTGTCGTTACAATCAACACTCGAAGGAAATCCATCGCCGTCCTCATCCTTTACGAGGCTACACGAAAGGTCTTGCCCATCGCAATCCTGGTCAATGCCATCCCCGCATCTTTCTGGGGCATTTGGGTGAACCCTCGGGTCGTTGTCGTTACAATCGTTGCCTCCTGCAAGAGCCGACACATACCCATCCCCATCCTTGTCGTTTATGTCACACCTTTGAACCTGACCATCGCAGTTCAGGTCGCAAACCTCTAGTTCATTTTCAGGAGGCACAGAGGATGGACAACATGGCTCGTATGCGCCCAGATGTTTCTTGGCATCGAAGGGGTCACAATCGTCTTTGTTCAAAGAGCCATCTCCATCAAGGTCATCAGAAGAACAGTGCTCGTCGGTCTCGCCATCGCAGTTGTTGTCCTTTCCATCCCCACAGATCTCCTGATTGAGTTTGAGTTTTTCTGTGGTGCAAACAGGCTTGTAGTCCTTACATACGACAGTGCCACCTGCGCACACCCCTCTGCCACAACTGTCTCCAACTGCCTTCTTCGAGCCATCGTAGTCCATGTAGAAAAAGCCTTCGTCTGTCTCGCCATCGCAGTTGTTGTCAAAACCATCGCAAAGTTCCCGAGAAGGGATATAGGCTGAGCAGACACTGAACCCCTTCAAAGTGCACCTCATCTCGCCCGAACACTGCCCGAATGCATTCTCGATAATGCATGGCATGGTCTTGCCATAGGTCGTTGGCACGCACGCACATTGACCTCTTGCTGGTTCGCACCCTGATTGCACTACCTGCGGCGTGTCTCCCGCACCGCTCAATGTCACGCATTCAAAACCTTCACTGCAAGGGTTCGAGTCATCACAGCCAAATGTGGCAGGAGCGCAGGTGCACCTTCTGTTTATTGGCATGCATTGCTTTGGAATTCCGCCGCCAACATATTTACATTCAAAGCCTGGGGGGCAATCCCTTGTGGCGCATGAGATCGAGCAATAGGATTCCCCGGGTATCATAAGACAGTAACCGTCTTCCATACCGCAATCACTCTGGGCACTGCATTTTGCGCAAAGCCCTTCAGCAAAAGGCACGCATTCATAGGATGTATGAGTAAAATCAGGGGATGTTGGGGCACAGAAAAAGCCCTGAGGGCAAAGAAATGCCACAGGGTCGCAAGGTCCAGTGCACACAGTTCGCCCAAGGTATTCGACGCAGTGCCCCATGGGGCAGTCTTCATCCCGTTCGCAAGGCTCGAGTATCCGTGGTCCAGAATCTTCAGGCAAATCCTTAATCTCTGAAGGTTCTTCGAGGGCCTCACCGACTGTTTCTTCCTTCAGAATATCAACAAAAGCCTCGTCCTGTTGCAGGATCTCGTCGAAGATCACATCGGTTACCTCTTCCGAAGTGACCTCGTCCGACCAAAGGTCCTCCTGCATCTGTTCTTCACGACCTGTGTCCGTTGTAAACACGCATCTCCCTTCGATACATTTACCAGATAAGCATTCCTCGTCTTTATTGCACGGAGTCCTTTCATAATAAGAGCATGCCAATATGTGCACAAAAAACAGTAGGTGAGCGATCAAATCATAAGGTCGCATCCCATTCCCATCAGAAAGGACAAGCTATTGTATCAGATTTCAGCGCATTTATGTGCTTGAATGAGCATCCGAGGTACCTCTTAGAAAGTCCTTTCCACTCTGGCTAGCCATAACTTCAGCTGCTTGTCCTATTTTTTTCTTGATGGTACGCGGAAACTAGAAAGAGAAGCGCTTTGTGGGCAAAACTGGTTTGAGCACCAGCAAAGAAAAACTACTATTGGCCGCTGTCCTAGCCATGCTATATTTGCGACGGTTTGAAGGCATTTTTTGGATGACCGCCTGTTTGATGAGGTATGTAGCTCGAGCAGGTTCAAGAATGGGAGGTCTAAAATGGCAAAACTTCCCGATGTTGACAGGATGGCGTTTCTGCATTTTTGTTTTCGTGGTGTGGTGTTTCGAAAGGGAAGGTTTTTCGCAGTATTCGTGCATACCTGTGCCCGACGATTACAGGGTGTTACTGAAGGTGGAAGATGGCTCGGTGGAAGATGTAGCAAAAAGTCTTTCATGTATCCTTGGACTTGTGTTTTTGCCTGACAAGACCTCGGTCCCACAAGCGGTGACCCTGAGGTCCAGCAAGGAACTCACGAAGAGAGATGCCTTGACAATGTTTATGAAGACTGCAAGGCACGCCTGCTTTAGTTTCAGCGTCTCGAAAGGGGTAGCAAGACTTAGGTTCATGGGATCCAAGAAGAAGGGTGGGGGTATGCCGAAAGAGGTGAGGTTGGTCCTCAAACCTCAGAAGCGCCTTGCAATCCTTACAACTGAACAGCCTTTAGACCGTTCAATATTGACACAAAAAGATGCAGTCGTCGAGATGGGTGATGGTTTTTACTTGGTAGATCCACAGATAAAAGAACTTGCAAAACAAGACCCGCTTGCTTTTATAGAGGAGGGGGCAGCCTTCCCCAACATCCTGGGTTTTCCAGAAAAGGGGATGGTAATCACATACCTGCGAGATAAAGGGCTCTTTAGCAAACTTGGGCTTGAGGTTTTTGACATCGTAACCCATGTGAACGGTCTTCCCCTCGCTACGATTGCCGACGCCTTTTTTGCCTATGGGGCGTTGCAGGATGCGGATGTGCTTATTGTCAGGGTCGTGCGAGGGCAAGATGTAAAATACTTTGTCTATCGTTTTGGGAAGGCACAATGAAAAGACCAAAGATAGAACTTGCAGGCTTCAACATCCCGATTGATGAAATAAGGGCAAAACAATCACCAGACTCAGCCTTGACGCCTGAAATCATGTCTGCGACCTATGCCCGCATATCGCGAGACCCAAGACCCATCGCCGAACTCCGAAAAGATGCGAGGATGGATGTGGAAAAGGCGAGGGCACTGTGTGAAAGGGTCGTATTTGGCTTCGGTCATCACTCGGTTGCAGAGCACGCAGTGTTCAACTTCGACATCGAGGGTGTGTCAAGGCTCGCTGTGGAAGCGATCGAGAGGCACAGGCTTGCTTCCTACACCGAGAGGTCTCAAAGGTATCAAAGGATCGGGCGGGATTATGTGATACCAGAGGAGGTGCTGGAGAAGGGGCTTGGCGAAAGATTTGAAAAGATGGTCCTCCAGTGTTTCGATGCATACGAAAGGTGCTGTGAAGCTTTGGAAACTTCAGGGGTTCCGCCAAAAAAGACACAGGAGGACGCAAGATATTTGTTGCCTCTTGCGACTGCATCAGAACTAGGGCTTACCGCAAATGCAAGGGAAATCGAATACATGATCATGTGTTTTTTGTCCAATCCCCTGAATGAGGTCAAGGTTATTGGAAGAGAGATGCTGGCGCAAGCACAAGAGGTTGCGCCGTCGCTTGTCAGGTATGTAGAGCCAAAACCTTATGTCGTCATGCTGGGCGAACGGGTTCGAAGCGCAATAAAACGAACTATGTGCCGAACCAAAACCGAAGATCAAGGTTCGGCTGATGATGTGAGGCTTATCTATGCGACAAAAGATGGAGATGACATCGTGCTGGGCGCACTCCTGTCGGCTGTGACAGGGATCCCACTCGATAAGTCTGTTGGCGCTTTGAAGAAAGAGACTGTCGCTTCGAAGCAAAGGCTTTTTCTGGAGGTTGTGGAAGGCATCACAGAACACGACCCTTTGCCAAGGGAGTTCGAGCACCTCACAATGACATTCGAAATAGTTATTTCTGCTGCGGCTTTTGGGCAGCTAAAAAGGCACAGGATGTGCACTTTGAGCGCTGCGCCCTACGACCCTTCTTTGGGGATAAGAGTGCCCAAGAGTTTTTCGGATGTGGGACTGGAGGGTCTTTTGAACGAAGTTGCAAGGGAAAGCGTGAATATGGCTAACGAACTAGGGGATACGAGTGACCCGCATGTTGCATACTGCTTGTTGAATGCGCACCAAAGAAGGGTGCTTGTAACCATGAACTTGAGGGAGTTGTATCATATGACAAGGCTCAGGCTCGACAGTCACGCCCAGTGGGACATAAGGGAGATTGTCGAGAAGATGGCTCTTATTGCGCAACAGGTCTTCCCTGTGTGTTCGCTGTTGTTAGGGGGAAAGGACCAGTTTCCAGGGTTGTTGAAAGATAGACTGGAATCATGCAAGTGATCTTCGAGGACGAGCACTTGCTGGCTGTGGACAAGCCATCAGGCATCAGCGTCATACCCGAGCGGGGAAAAACAAAAGAGGAGTGCCTGAGGGCGATGCTCGAGAAAGAGCTAAATCAGCCTATTTATGTTGTTCATCGCTTGGACAAAGAGACGACTGGCATCGTCTTGTTCGCCAAAACACGGGAGGCTCACAGAGCCCTTTGCGTGGACTTTGAAAAAAGGGAAATAGAAAAGGTTTATGTGACCAGGGTCATTGGGGAACCCGTGGCAAGAAGGTTTCAGTGCGACCTCCCCATAGGCGAGGGAAGAAAGGGAAAGATGAAGGTCTTTGGAAAAAATTCAAAGCCAGCACTCACCCATTTCCTTTGGGTTTCTGAATCTAAAGATTCTAATACCTCCTTACTGCTTGCCCGTCCTGTTACAGGGAGAAGACACCAGATCAGGGTTCATCTTGCCTTTCTTGGTCTTTTAGTGGTGGGGGACAGACTATATTCGAGCCTAGCCCGTCGCATGTCTAAGGAGAGGAATTTTGATCCACATCCACAAGTTTCAGACGACACAAACCTCTTATTACGGGCATGGAAACTTAGGCTTCTGCATCCGGTAACAAGAAGCCCCATCCTTCTTTGGGCTGACCTACCAACATGGGCAAAAGAGGCAGAGAGTTATTTGCATGAAAACTTTTAGAAGCCAGCGGACTCGAAGGCTCAAGTCAATACAACAATTTCTTGTTGGTTTTAGGCTTAGGCCCAGTCTTCGGCATTGCATAAGTTGCTAAGAAATCCCCTTGTACAAGAAAAACAAGAAGGTGTCCTTACTGGGTAACTGAGGGTTGGCAGGAATGCGACCCCAACTGGAACCAAACATCCCCTTGCTTTTTCTAACTGAAGAAGATACCATCCGCATAGTTTTCTCCTTTGGGACATATGGAGGAAGGTCTTCTTATCATCATTAGCGCACCCTCTGGCGTAGGAAAGACGACCCTTATTAGAAGATTGCTAGAACACGATGATCGCTTTGTCTTCGCTGTGTCCCATACGACAAGACCTATGAGGGAAGGGGAAAAAGACGGTGTTGATTATTATTTTGTAAGCGATAAAGAGTTTGACAGGATGGTAAGCGCTGGGGAGTTCGCAGAATGGGCCTGGGTGCATGGGCATAGGTATGGGACATCGTTCAAGGAGATAAGAAGGATTCATAGGTCTGGACGAGACTGCATATTCGAGGTGGATTTTCAAGGGGGAAGGGCGCTGATGAGGATTTTTCCAGAGGCGCTGAGCATCTTCATATTGCCTCCCTCGATGAAGGAGGTGAAGACGAGGCTTATCAAAAGACATAGCGACAGCGTCGAGGACATGGCAAAGAGAATTGCAAATGCAAGGGTCGAGATAGCGACTGCTTTTGAATACCGTTACTGCATTGTGAACGATGTCCTTGACAGGGCGTTCGAGGAACTTCTTTGCATCATCGAGGCTGAAAGGCACAGAAGTAAGAGGTTTAAATCGCTAATAAGGCAGTTGTGCCAGGAGGAAGTGTGAGCGAGCAAAGAATAAGGGTTAGGATTGCTCCAAGCCCAACTGGGGAGCCACATGTAGGGACGGCGTATGTTGCCCTCATAAACTACGCATTTGCCAGAAAACATGGGGGGCGGTTCATCCTGCGGATCGAGGATACGGATAGGGAAAGGTCGTCGAAGGAGAGCGAACAGGCAATTATAGAAAGCCTTAGATGGCTTGGGCTAGATTGGGACGAAGGTCCCGATGTGGGGGGTGATTTCGGTCCCTACAGGCAATCTGAAAGGGCGCATATCTATAAAGAATATGCCTTACGACTTGTGGAAACTGGCGCCGCATATCCATGCTTTTGCACCCCTCAAAAACTGGAAGAGATTAGACAAAGACAGCGTGCGCTGAAGCAGAACAGAGGGTATGATGGGACATGCAGGAATATCCCGCCCGATGAGGCAAAGGCAAGGATGAGGGCTGGGGAGCCCTACACGATAAGACTGAAGATGCCGTTGGATGGTGTGACGATAATCAAAGACCTCTTGCGTGGCGAGGTTTCTTATCCAAACGAACAGATTGACGATCAGGTGCTATTGAAGTCAGATGGCTTTCCTACTTATCACCTTGCAAATGTGGTGGACGACCACCTTATGGAGATTAGCCATGTTATAAGGGCAGAAGAATGGATAAGTTCTACGCCGAAGCACCTGGTCTTGTATAAAGCCTTTGGATGGAACCCACCTGTATTTGTGCATCTTCCATTATTGAGAAACAAAGACAAGAGCAAGATATCCAAAAGAAAAAATCCAGTTTCTATTCAGTATTACAGAAAGATAGGCATCCTTCCCGAGACCCTTTTGAACTTTTTAGGTCTGCTTGGGCACTCGATGCCTGATGAAAGGGAAGTCTTCTCGCTTGAAGAGTTCGTTAGGGAGTTTTCTTTCGACAGGATTAAGCTCGGTGGTCCTGTGTTTGACCTGGACAAACTTTTCTGGCTAAACGGGGTAAGAATTAGGGCGCTCGAGACAGAGGAGATTGTAAGGGTACTCAGAGAGACGGTCTTCTCGGAAGAGACCTTGAAGCCGATAGTGCCACTTCTTAGGGAAAGGATAGAGACCTTTGGGGAGTTTATGGAAAAGGCTTTCTACTTCACTCATCATGCGCTTCCTCTTAGCGCAGATATGTTCTTTGATGCAGTAAAAAGCATGGATAAAGATGCTATGGTTGGCCTGTTGAAAAAAGCGCTCGAGAGTATGCACGAAATTCAGGTGTTCTCTGCTCAAAACATCGAGGAGAAGATGAGGACGCTTGCTGGCGATGCAGGTGTGAAGACATCTGATTTGTTCATGCTGCTCAGGATTGCAGTAACAGGGCGCAAAGCAACCCCCCCACTGTTCGAAACCATGGAAGTTCTTGGGCGTCCAATGGTATGCCTTAGACTTCAGTCTGCAATCGAGGTGATAAGGAGCGTAAAGAGGTCACAGTAGAGCCAAAATCTCCCCCCTTGACAACCTTGTTCCCAGGCAAAATATTTTAGGTGGCAACGGTCGAAAGACCAAGCCAAAAGGGAAATCAAAGATAGAAAGGAGGTGATAGTATGAGGCTTCAAAGATGGGATCCATTCCGTGACATCGAAAGGCTCCATGAGGAGATGGACAGGCTCTTCAGGGGTTTTGCACTGCCAAGGCTTGCTGGCGAAGAGCCGCAGTGCACGGTTGCAGTTGACATCCTTGAGGACAAGGACAATGTCGTTCTGAAGGCGGAAATCCCGGGTGTGAACCCAAAGGATGTCGAACTGCAGGTGCACGACAATGTCCTCACCATCTCTGGCGAGAAGAAACTCGAGCATGAGGACAAGAAGGACAACTATGTGCGGATCGAGCGGTTCTATGGCAAGTTCAGCCGTTCCTTCACACTGCCTCCTTATGTGGATACGCAGAAGATCGAGGCGACCTATAAGGACGGTGTGTTGACGGTGACCTTGCCAAAGAAACCCGAGACCAAACCTCGCCAGATCGAGGTGAAGACAGTCTAAGAGTCTGTCCGTCAAGACCTCGTGGATGTAAAGTGAAAGGGGCGACCGTTCGGTCGCCCTTTTTCTTTAATCTTGTTGCAGTTAACGGTGCGCATCATGCACTAGATTCGGCCATCGCCAGTTCGAAGTCCAAGTCGTATGTTGACGCCTTGATCCCGATAAAATAAGATTCCATGTTGGCCGAGGGATCTCTTTTGAGAGAACCGAGGCGAGGTTTTTCTCCCTCTTTAGGGTAGCTGAAGGTGTCCAGAACGAAAAGGACAGATGAAACTTGCAACCCCACGGGCTAGGATCCGCTTTGGCGCTCGAGAAGTGCTTGCAAGCCTGAATGGTTTTTCAGGGAAGGTGACGATTGAAGACTTCGAGGAGAAAATCTCTCGATACCTTGGGGTTCGGCACGCTATCCTCACCTCGAGCGGGAAGTCGGCATTGGTGCTTCTTCTTAGGGCTCTTGGGGCAAAAAAGGGGGACCGCATCATCCTTGCATCTTACAATGTGCCTGAGGTGCCTGCAGTGCTATTGTCTTTGGGGCTTGTCCCTGTCTTCGTAGATGCGGATAGAGACACTTACAACATCTCCCCAGAAAGGGTAAAAGATGCCCTCAAAAAAGGTGCGAGGTTCTTGCTTGTAACCCACCTTTACGGGCATCCTGCGGATATTGATGCACTTCTTGCGATGGCACAAGACTTCGAAGCCATCGTCATTGAAGACTGTGCGCAGGCGCTTGGTGCACGGTTTAAGGGGAAGATGCTTGGGTCTTTCGGGACTGGCTCGATATTCAGTTTTGGATTGATGAAGAACCTGAATACCCTTTTTGGGGGGCTTGTGGGTACTAACGACCAACAGGTCTTTGAAAAAGTGAAGTCACAGACACACTTTGCAAGAAGGTCGTATCATCTTCCTTACATAAAGCAGGCTATGGTTGCTCTGACTCTGAATGTTGCCACATCTCACCCGTTTTTCGATTTCTTCGCCTATCCCCTGATTTTTCTTGATGGTGCGCTTGGGCTGGACATCGCATACAAACTAGCCATGATGAGACCTAGGACTTTTGAAACAGGCGAGGTTTGCCTTGATGACATCGTTCTTGCTCCATCTAAAGTCGCTGCATCTCTTGGGCTTTTGGGGCTTGAAAGGCTTGAACATGAAAACAATGTTCGTAAAGAAAACGCAAACCGGCTTATAGAGGCTTTGAAGGACATACAGGGGGTACGGTATCAAAAGCCTTTGCCAGATGCAGACCCTGTTTGGACAAACTTCGTTGTATGTCACCCTAGGCGTGACGAACTAAGACTGAGGCTTCTAAAAAGAGGCATTGATTCGACAAAGGGCTATCTTGTTGCGTGCCACAGGCTTTTCTCTGACAAGGCGCTTTTGGAAGGGTCGTTCGAGGAAAGTGAACGCCTCGAAAGAGAGAACCTTTATTTGCCGTGCCATCTTGATGTGACACCAAAAGACATCGAGAAAATAAGGGATGTCTTATCCAAACTTTGAAAAGTTTAGCCTTGTCTTTCGCTGGGATTGCTCTTTTTTGTTCGTATTTTCCTGCTTTTGGGTGTATTTTATGGTTTGGACAGGGGCTTTTGCCCTTTGTGGAGTATAAAATGGTAGTCCTTGGGATATGTGATAGTCAGGATGCAGGTGCTTGCCTCTTCATTCACGGTCGCCTTGTTGCTGCTGTCAACGAAGAAAGGCTTTGCAGAAAGAAACTTTGGGGTGGTTTCCCTAGGCTCTCTATTTTAGAAGTGCTTAGACTTGGGGGGGTAAAGCCAGAGGATGTTGATGTTGCAGTCCTTGGTACTAGCATAACGCCAAACCTGATCTTCAGGGCATTCAGGGGGATACATCAAGGGGTTAGGAGAAAGAGCGGGCAGTTTGGCTATCTTTTGAACCTTTTCATTACCTATCAGACCATTGCCAGGAAGTCTCGTTTCATTTTTGAGTTCGAATCACTGATTGCAAGAAGGGTGATGGCAAAAGAACTGCGGTCGCTTGGAATCGAATGCAAAATAGTATCTATTGACCATCATACTGCACATGGATATGGCGCATTCGCTACTTCCCCTTTTCAAAGTGCCCTTGTGATCACCGCTGATGGACTGGGAGATGGGCTTGGTCTTACTGTGAGCGTAGGCGAGCGAGGAAAAGGGCTTTTGTGCATCCACGAGGAATCGGGCTTTTCCGCTTTGACCCTCTACTATTCGAGGCTGACCGAGGCCCTGGGATTTACGCCTATCAAGGATGAGGGCAAGGTAAACGCACTTGCGGGCTACACCCTGAGGATGCCATTGCTTGGCGATGCAAAACGGCTGCTCAGGCATAAGAATGGACGCTTCAATGTGCAGAACCACCTTTTGCCATGCTCAAAGGAAGGCTGGCCTTATAGTTTGTTCACCAAGTATTCACGGGAAGAGGTGGCTGCTTCGTTCCAGACCCACCTTGAAAACGAGATGCGAGACTTTGTCCGCTACTATGTCAACAAGACTGGTCAGAAGAACTTGTGTCTGGCGGGGGGGCTGTTTGCAAATGTGAAACTCAATCAGAGGCTTGCGATGATGGAAGAGGTGGGGGGGGTATGGGTGTTTCCTCACATGGGTGATGGGGGGCTTGCGGTTGGGGGATGCCTTGCCTATCTTGGGGCAGAGCCAAGCCCATTGCCCCATGTTTACCTTGGGTCGTCCATCACCGACAAAGAGGCTGAGGAGGCTTTACAGAAGGCAGGACTTTCTTACAGGAAACCCGAAGACCCTGACCTCGAGGTTGCAAGGCTTCTGGCGCTAGGGAAGATAGTGGCTGTCTGTCGAGGCAAGATGGAATGGGGTCCAAGGGCGCTCGGAAACCGCTCTATCTTGCTTCATGGAACAGACCCTGATACCGTGTCATGGCTGAACAAGAGGCTTAGAAGAAGCCCCTTTATGCCTTTTGCGCCCGCAGTGCTGATGGAAGATGCTCAAAGGTGCTTTTTGGGGCTGGAAAAGGCGTGGCATAGTGCGAAGTTCATGACGATAAGCTTCGATGCGACGAAGTATTTCAAAGATACCTATCCTGGCGCTGTCCATAAAGACGGAACTGCTAGACCGCAGTTGGTGGAAGATGAAACAAACCCAGGTTTTGCCAGAATTTTGAGGGAATATAAAAGACTGACGGGGCTTTGCTGTCTTATTAACACGAGTTTCAACATGCACGAAGAGCCCATAGTTTGCAGTCCAGAAGATGCCATCAAGGCTTTTTTGGAAGCGGGGCTCGATGCACTTTTGTTGGGCTCGTATTTGGTTGAAAAAACTTGAGCATCAAAGGGACAATCGCTTCGCAGTTAAATAATGTCAGATTTTTCAAAGAACTGTTCCCCCTCCCGCTCCTTGCACGCAACGCTATCACATTTCCTCTGGATTATCTGTCACCATCGGGTTTTGCGCACCCTCCGATGGTCATAAACTGCCTGCTCACATCAAGATGCAATCTGAAATGCAAGATGTGCTCGGCTTATGACTTCAGACAGACAAAGTTCAAAGAGATGCAGGTAGCAGATTTCCAAAGACTGGTCCAGCAGGTGAGACATTTTTCTCCTTCGTTCTATTTTGGGGGGGGCGAACCACTGATACGGGACGATATTGTATCGCTTGTGCAAACCGTAAAAGATGCTGGGCTTAGGCTAGGCATTGTGACTAATGGTCTTAGGCTCACTAGCGAGATTCGTCGTGACTTCATTAGATTTGGGCTTGACCACATCCTTATTTCTATCCATGGACCTGAAGAAACGCACGACACAATCACGGGTGTGAAAGGGTCGTTCAAGAAGACCACCTCGAACATCGAGGCGTTTTGCAGGGAAAAGAAGAACACATTCGTGATGCTGAACTTCGTTGTGTCGTCGGATAACCTGCACAAGATGCGAGACCTTGTCCTTCTGGGTAAAGAACTTGGTGTGGACAAAGTGAGGATCGAACACCTGTTGTTCATCACTGAAGAGGAAAGGCAGGTGCACGAGGAGTGGTGTGATATGATGTGCCCCCCGCCCCTTATGGCGATGAAAGAAGTCAGCACCTTAGTATGTCAGATAGGGGCAGTCAGGGACTTCTCGATGGAGCTGCCTTTGCTTGTATGTGAAATCAAGAAAGAGTTTGGCGATTTTGTCTTCGTAAAGCCTGCGCTAAGCGCAAAAGAGATAGAGGCATGGTATTCGCATCGTTACAGAAGCCATAGACGATGTGTTTTCGTGTGGCGCTCCTTGTTTATTGACCCTGAAGGCAATGTGATCCCGTGCCAGCACTATGCTGGATTGACGATGGGAAATATAAACAAGGAGCCACTTTTAGAAATATGGAACTCCAAGCGATACCGAATGTTTAGAAGCCTCATAAGGCGTGGTATCGCGCCTGGTTGTTCGAGGTGCTGTAAGATATAAGCCTGCACCGCTTCGTTATGAGCCTGTGCCAACTCCCAGTGCTTTGAGCAAGAAATAGAAGACCCCAGCCACGAGCGCAGTGGTGGGGATCGTCAAAATCCACGCCATCACTATCCTGAATGCAACGCCCCAGCGCACCGCACTAAGCCTCTGCTTGCACCGACCCCGATGATTGCCCCTGTGATGGTGTGCGTCGTCGATACTGGGATACCAAACACCGCAGTAAATAAGAGTGACAGTGCCGCAGCGCTTTCTGCTGCAAAACCATGGACTGGTCTAAGTTTAGTCATCCTTAAGCCAAGGGTCTCGATAACCCTCCAGCCCCCCACGAGTGTGCCAAGGGCAATGACGAGGTGGCACCCTATTATAACAGCCCATGGAACATGAAACTCCTTGAAGCCAAACCATTTTTCAAGAAATCCCGTACTGAAAAGCAGAACCGTGATGATGCCCATGGTCTTTTGTGCGTCGTTCGCCCCATGACCAAGGCTGTAAGATGCAGCAGAAAGGAGCTGAAGCCTTCTGAGCCAGCGGTCAACAAAACCAGGTCTTGCGTTTCGCAAAACATTGTAGATCGCTAGTATAATCAGATAGCCAAGCACCAGACCGACCATGGGGGACACTACAATGAACAAGCACACCTTCAATATCCCTGATGGGATGAGATGATGAAAAGTGCCTGTCTTGGCAACCGCAGAGCCGATGAGCCCTCCAACAAGTGCATGTGAAACAGAGATAGGAAGTCCTACATGTGTGCATACATACACCCAGACAATCGCACCTATCAGCGTTGCAAGCACATGCGTCACCTCGACTATCTCGACATCCACGATCCCCTTTCCCATGGTGTTTGCCACATGCACCCCAAAAAAAAATGCAGCAAGGAAGTTGAATAGCGCTGCCCACAACACCGCCTGCCTGGGGGTCAGGACCCTCGTGGAAACTATGGTCGCAACGGAGTTCGCAGCATCGTTCATGCCGTTCAAGAAATCGAACAAAAGTGCCAGGAAGATGCCAAAGATGACAAGGGCTTCCATGTGTCCTAGTTCCTCATGTGTTTTCTATCACTATCCCCTGAATGATGTCCGATACATCCTCGCACCTGTCGGTTGCCCCTTCCATGTGTTCCATAATTTCTCGCCATTTCATCAATTCCATGAAGTCGTTTTCCTCGGAAAAAAGCCTTGCAATCCCGCTTCTTCTAGCCTCGTCCGCTACATTTTCAAGTCTGTTTATCTCCACAGCAAGTTTCATTATCTCGCCCGCATTCTTTTTCACATTCTTCATCGCCTTGACCACCTTTACCACAACCTCGGTTGCGTCAACCAGAACCCGTGCGATACTTTTAGCCTCTTCTGGGACGGTTTTGGGCTCGTAAAGGTTGACTCTCGAGGATGCTGCATCCACAAGGTCCACAATGTTATCCAGACGCATCAAAAGACGGTGGATGTCCGCTCGGTCGAACGGGCACACAAATGTCTTGTGAAGATGGTCCATCGCCCTGTGCACTGTGTCGTCTGCCTCGTGCTCCAAAGATTTTACTTTGCTTGCCAGATCAGCAACCGCTCCAACAGAATGTGCCATCTTTGCAATCTTCTTGAACCCCTCTAAATCCCCCTTTGCAAACTCCCCAGAAGTTGTTCTGAAACCGCCTGCCCCTCCTTTGTCTTCAAAAGCATGTCTGCTATCTTAGTTGCCTCCTCTGTCTGTCCCTCTTTGATGCCATCTATCCGAAAAGACACATACAGAGCGACCTCTAACTTGTACAGTTCTTCTAAGAGACAGGAAGCTGTTTCAGCCCGATCTGTGCTATCTTTTCGAATGCCTCGTAAAAGACCTCGTCTCGGGGCACTATTGACTTGAGCATCTTTTACCTCCAAAGGCAAGTCTTGGGCTTTATATACCCAACATCACAGACTTTCAATCGAAAAACTTTAGACTGCGAGTCCTAAGATTTGAATACTCATTGAACTTTTGCCATTATATTCATGGCGGGCAGGTTTTGAAGAACCATGCAGAAGGCACTTTTTCTAGCGTTTGTGTTAGTTCAAATCGGATGTTCCACAAACATGGACAGGGCAGATGATGACAAAGGCAAAGAGGCAGTTCAAGATTTGTGGGGTGGGGAACAGGGATGGGATAACGATGCGACCTGGGACACAGTCTCGAACCAAGACACTTTGCAAAGCGATGCTTCGTGGAAAAAGCCTTGCGAGTCCCCTTTAGACTGCGAAACTTCTGCGTGCATAAGTTTGGGTGGGGAAAAGGTCTGTGCGCCAGACTGCCTCGGTATCCCTTGTCCTGATGGTCTTTCGTGCGAACTTATGAGAATAGGAGGCGACCCAATCTGGATTTGCTTGCCTCCCACAAGATACCTGTGCAGACCATGCACGAACAACGCTGAATGCGGACCGCCTCTTGTTGCTCATGGTAACTTGTGCATTCCTTTTGGCCCAGTTGGCAGTTTTTGCGGTCAAGACTGCCCCCCGTGCCCAGCTGATTATGAATGCAAAGAGGTCATGCTGAATGGACAGGTTTATCATCAGTGCCTTCCACAGACTGGGGTGTGTAGTTGCGAGGCAGAGTTCGTGAGGGATGGGGCATGGACAGTGTGTTACAAGGAAAACGTGCATGGGAGGTGCGAAGGGGTTACGAAATGTCTAGATGAAGGGCTTAGCGAGTGCTCGGCAAAAGAACCCAAACCTGAAATATGCAACGGCAAGGACGACGACTGCGATGGGGCGACAGACGAGGAGGGCGCTATAGGCTGCACAACCTTTTACAAAGACGATGACAACGATAGTTTTGGCACAGGCGAGGCTAAGTGTCTGTGCCAAAGACAGGGGTCTTTCAGTGCCACTGTATCGGGTGACTGTAACGACAAAGACCCCATTATGTCGCCTGCTCAAAGCGAGGTCTGTTTCGACTCTCTCGACAACAACTGCAACGGACTAACTGATGAAGAAGGCGCTCAAGGGTGCACCTTCTTTTACAAAGACAAAGACAAAGATGGGTTCGGGGTGACATCGGACAAAAAATGCCTTTGCGCGAAAGAAGGTGACTACACTGCGACTAAGCCAGGTGATTGCAATGACGACGATGCTCTGGTTTCACCCACACAACAGGAGATATGCAATGATGGCATAGACAATGACTGCGATTCATTGACTGACGAAGAGGGTGCCTCGGGGTGTGTCGTGTTCTACTATGACGCGGACCAGGATGGCTATGGGCTTCAAGGGGTATCGAAATGCCTTTGTGCGCCAGAGCCCCCTTACACAGCCACACTTTACAACGATTGTAACGACACCGACCCCACTGTAAACCCTGGACAAATAGAAATATGCAACGAAAAGG
>Ga0272449_1000401_pt1 | contig 52257 bp, 44 predicted proteins | sample YNPCB0241_FD_198679 | JGI IMG/M metagenome (GOLD analysis project Ga0272449, IMG submission 198679) | Hot spring sediment microbial communities from Yellowstone National Park, WY, United States - YNP-CB-024-1 | ecosystem: Environmental > Aquatic > Thermal springs > Hot (42-90C) > Sediment...
AAAAAATAAATGGAAAAAAATATGGCACAAAGAAGTAAAGATTGGTTAAGACAAGCAGAAAAAGATCTATCTCATGCAAAAAATTCGCTAAAAGACAAAGATTATGAATGGTCATGTTTTGCGTCACAGCAAGCAGCAGAAAAAGCTTTAAAAGCAGTTTATGAAAAGAAAAACTTGTCTGTTAAAGGACATTCTATAATTGGACTTTTAGAAGGTCTTAAACCGTATTTTTCTTTTCCAAAAGAATTTTATAAATATGCACGAATATTAAGCAGGTATTATATAGAAGCAAGATATCCAAATGGTTTCCCGGAAGGAGCACCGTTAGATTATTTTGACAAAGATATGGCAGAGGAGGCAATAAATGCTTCGGAGAAAATTGTTAGATGGTGTAGAAATACTATCAGTAGATATAAATAAGATAAAAAATGATTTAAAAGAAATAGTTTTAAAAATAAAAAGAAATCATCCTGAAGTTGTAAAAATAATTCTTTTTGGTTCTTTTGCTAAAAACAACTATACTCCATATAGCGATATAGATATTGCTATTGTTGTAAAAAAAACTTCAAAAAATTTTGTATTAAGACAAGATGAGTTCATTGATTATTTTAAACATTTAGATTTTGATGTCAACATACTTGTATATACACAAGATGAAATAGAAAAATTAAAAAAGGAAGATAACAAATTTGTTAAAGAAATACTACAAGGCAAAGAATTGTGAAAATCAAAATTTATGAAAAAATTTTTAAACAGCATAAAAACCAAATTTTAGCAACAGAAACAAAAAAACGTTTGGCTGAAACTTTTTAAACTTATGAAATTTGCAATACGTGATGATGATGTTAGTTTTTTTACAAAACCAGAAGATTTAGAAAAAGTATATGATAAAATATGGGAAAAATGTCCAATTTCTTTTGCTGTTATTCCTTTTATAAAAGGAATGGTTTCTCCTATGATCCCTGAAAAATTTTGGTATGAAAAAAAGTATTTCCCAATTGGTGATAACTCAGATTTAGTTTCGTACTTAAAAGAAAAAATAAAAGAAAAAAAAATTTCAATAATGTTGCATGGATATTCGCACGAAGATAGAGATTCGGAATATGAATTTGAAAATAATAATTTTGAAGATTTATATGAAAAAATTAAAAAAGGTAAAGAATATTTAGAAAATTTATTTGAGACAGAAATAAATGTTTTTGTCCCTCCACATAATTCTCTCTCAAAAGAAGGAATAAAAGCTGTAATTAGAGCAAAATTAAATTTAGCAGTAATACCAAGTTTTTATTTTAATAAAAGGCCTTGGAACCTAAATACACTTAAAGTGTTTTTAGAAAGGCGGATGTTTAAAATAAGACATAAAGTTGAACCGCCTTTTGTATTAGATTTTGTGGACCATAAAGAAGTAAGATGTTTTCCTTTAACACCACTTATATCTTTTGAGTTTTTAAAAGAAAATTTTGATATAGCATACAAATTTGATGGTGTTTTTTGTTTAGCAACACATTATTGGGAGTTTGATACAAAAATGAAAAAAGAACCTTCAAAAACTCAAAAAGAAGTTTTTGAACAGTTTTATGAATATGTAATTAAAAAAAATAATGGAATTGTTTTTATGTCCTTTAATGAACTATTTAAATAGATACTCAGATGAATATATTTTTTGTTAATCGTAGTTTTGGTATAAGAATTGGCGGTGGAGAGTTGTTTGATTATTATGTAGCAAAAGAGTTAAAAAAATTAGGTCATGATGTTAAATTTATTGTTGGTAAAAAATATGGGAATAAATTTAATAAACTTGATGAATTTGAAACGATATACATTACTACACCTTATTTACGAGATTTACATTATAAGTATAGTAAATCATATTCAAGAATTTTAAGAAAATTAGCTGCGATATTCCTTGATTTAGACCTTTATTTATTTGAACGAAAAGTTTTTAAGTATTTATCAAAAAACTTAAAATATAAACCTGATATAATTGAGTTATGTGGTTTACCAAGATTAGGAAGTTGGATTGAGAAAAAACTTGGTATACCTACAGTGATAGAATGGCATGGTGAACCTTCAAAAGAATCTATAAAATTTGCAAAAAAATGTTCTGGACATATCGCAATTGGTGCTGCTTATCCAAAAGTTAGGAATTTGGTCTCATATCAAACTATTAAATGTGATATTGGTGTGGATTATAATGAATTTTCTCGTAAAGAAGGTTATAAAATTAGACTCAAGCACGGGATACCTGAAAATGCAATAGTATTAATTTTTGTTGGTAGACTTATACCTGTAAAAAATTTAAAGTTTATGATTGATGGATTCTCAGAAGCATTAAAAGAAAATAGTAAATTGTATCTTTTAATAGCAGGGGAAGGACCAGAAAAAAATTTTTTAATTGATTATGTTAACAAAAAAAGTATTGTTAATAATGTAATTTTTTTAGGGTTTGTCAATAGAACAGAGTTGCCTTATTATTACTCTGCAGCTGATGTTTTTATTATAACTTCTAATTATGAATCTTTTTCTTTAGTTACTTTAGAAGCAATGTCATGCGAATTACCTATTATTGCTACAAATGTTGGGTATTTACCAGAGATCGTTAAAAATGGAGAAAATGGTTTGATTGTTGAAAACAATAACATATTTGAACTTAAAAAAGCAATTTTAAAACTTGCTTCTTCAGTTGATTTAAGAGAAAAAATTGGTAAAAATAATCGTTTAAAAGTTATTCAACAATATAATTGGAAAAAAGTTGCTGAAAATTTAATTGATCTATATAGTAGGCATATAAGTGTAAAAAGTTAAGATATTTTTTTAATTGAATTTGGGAATAATCAGTAGGATGTTTCAAATGAGAATAGTTAAAAAATGAAAACTGTAAAATATATCACATCAAGCGGGAGTAAAGTTTTTATTTCAAGATTCTTATCTACGATTATTTCTATTATAGCGATTAGCTTCACTACTAGAAAACTTACAAAAGAAGAAATGGCTGTTGTTGCTTCTGTTTTAATTTTAAGTTCAATTGTAAATACATTAAGAAACTTTGGTTTTATTTCTACGTTAGCGAGGTTGGTCCCTGAATATATGGCATCTGATAATGTAAAAGAAGCAAAAGTTCTTATTCGTTCAATTTCTTTTTATATTACTATTTTATCTGTCTTTTTTTCTTTATTAATATTCATTTTTTCTCAAGATATTTCTTTATTGTTACTTAAGACAAAATCGTATAACTATCAGATAAAAATTATTTCTGGTATTGTTTTTTTATTAAGTTTACAAGAGTTGTTTTTATGGATATTGCAGTCATTAAAAGAATTTGGGCAAAGTAGTGTATTTTATTTATTAGCAAATATAGCTCAAAAGTTGTTTTCTATTTTATTACTTTTTTTTTATGGATTGAATGGTTTTCTTTATGGAGAATTGTTAGGACTTTCAATTGCAATTTTTTATATCTTTTGGCATGTTAAAAAATATATTTTTAATGGTATTGAATTGTATCATCCAATAAAATTAGTAAAATACTCGTTTCCTTATTATGTTGCTGCAGTAACAAGATATATGTTTATGAATCTCGATCAATTTATAGTTGGAGTTTTCCTTACTCCTGTTGCTCTTTCTTCTTATTATGTAGCGAAAAGATTTTACGATATATATATACTCCTTATAGATTCAATTTTATTACCTATTTTACCTAAAATAGGAGAAATTAAAATTTTAGGTCAACAAAAAATTGAGCAAGCTTTGAAAAAGACAATTAAATACAGTTCTTATTTGTTTATACCTATATCTTTTGTTATTATAGGAAGTAGCAAATTTTTAATAGATATCATTGCTGGGACAAAATATAATCAATCTGTTTCAATACTTGTTGTATTAATTTTGTCTTCTTTAGGATATATGTATTTTAGTATTTTAAATAGTTTTGCTTATATGCTTGGAGAACCTAAAGTGAGACTAAAATTTGAAACAATAGTAGGTGTAGCTAATTTTATTTTAGGTGTGCCGTTTATCTTTATGTTTGGTTCTATTGGTATGGCTTTGTCTTTGTTTTTTTCTATGTGTGTAGGAACAATTTATACAACGTATATTTTATACAAGGATTGTCAAATTAGATTGCTCATTGAAATTAGGTCCTTTTTTGATACTTTAATTTTATCTTTTGTAATGTTAATAATTATTGTTTTACCACAAATATTTTATTATAAACTCATTTTAGTACCATTCTATATTTTGGCTGGAGTATGTTTTTTTGCTATTTTAAAATTGAAGAACCTTGAAGATGAGGATATAATTTTAATTAAAGAAGTTTTGCCTACAAAATTTTCAGATTTAGTCATTTCGTTTAGAAACTACTTATTAACCCAAAATTACAAATTAAGTTCATGAATATATGCCTTTTTTCTTTTAGTTTTTTGCCAAGAATAGGTGGGATGGAATGGGTTGTACATGATTTAGCAAATGCTTTGTCTATATTAGGACATAATGTTGTTGTATTGACGAAAAAAGTAAAAGAGAAAGATTTAGAAATAAAAAAATTTTATAGGTTAGAAAAGTTTGGTTTTACATTTAAAGGTGCGACTAAATTAGGATTTGATTTTGTTAGTTTTTTGTTTTCTATTCATAGGATTATCAAAAAGTATAATATAGAAGTTATTAATTTTCATTCAGCTGCTTATTCTGGCACTTTTGTTGTCAAATATAAAGAAATTTTTAATAAAAGTATCCCTATAGTTGCTACTTTACATGGTGCAGATATTCAGGTTTTGCCTGAAGTAGGTTATGGATATTGCCTTGATAAAAATTGGAGAAAAAAGATAAAAAATGTGTTAGATAAATCTGATGCTATAATTTCAATTAGCGAATCTGTAAAAGAGGATATTAAAAAAACAACACCAGAAGTAGAAAATAAAATTTATGATATTCCAAATGGCATATGGCTTGATGTTTTTTTAAATCATAAAATTAAAATAGATATTCGTAAGAGATTTAATTTACCTAATAATTCAATAGTGATCATTTCAGTTGGGAGAAATCATATAAAAAAGGGATTTGAATACGGAATAAAAGCAATGAAAATTATTACTCAGAAATTTAATAATGTTTATTATGTAATTATTGGAAGAGAAACAGAAAAACTTTTTCCTTTAGTTAAAGATTTAGGATTAGAAGATAAAGTAATTTTAGCAAGCGAGATTAGAAATAAAAATGAACTTATAGATTGTTATAAAACAGCAGATATTTATTTAAGTCCATCTTTAATTGAAGGTTTTAGTTTAACAAATCTTGAAGCGATGGCAAGTGGTCTTGCATGTGTTGTTACCGATGTTCCAGGCAACAGGGATGTCGTAAAAAACAATTGTGGTGTCTTAGTTCAACCTTATTCAGAACAAGCAATTGCTGAAAAAATAGAACAGTTGATTCTATCACCAAGTTTAATGTCAGAACTTAGGCAAAGAGCGTTAGAAGAGATTAAAAATTATGATTGGATAGCCATCGCGAATAAATATGTCAAAGTGTATATAAAGGCAGTTGATAAAAAATGAGTGTTTTAAACATAAATTTTATATATATTTTACCATTAGCAATTTCATTATTTTTATTTTTTTTATATATATGTTTGAAGCCAAAATTGTTTTTTTATTTACTTACTTTTTTGGTCTTTTTTCAATATGTAGCTTATCAAACTCCTTATCAAAAATATTTTACATTCTGGGATGATATTTTATTATTAATCTTTATAATAGTTGTTATAATAAAAGTATTAGTTAATGGTAAGTTTAAAACAACACAATTTGATAAGTACATATTTCTTTTTTTGTTTATTTCTATTATTTCTATGATTTTAAATCATTCACCTGTTTTACCTTCATTGTATGGAATAAAAAATTATTTACAATATGCTATTATGTTTTTATGTATAGTAAATATTGAACTAAAGGAAGAAACGATTAGAAAAATTTTAAATAGTATATTTTTAGTATTTATTCTTCAAATTCCATTCGTTGTTTATCAAATTAGAAAAGTTTTATCTATTAATGGCACTATAAATGTAGACGATATTTTTGGTACTTTCCCAGGAGCTAATAATTTAAGTTATGCAACTTTGTTTCCTATTTTTTTATTGATAGGAAAAAATGATTTTAGATTTAAAAAAATTACTGATATTGTTGTTTTTTTGATTTTATTATTCCTTTTAATTATAGGTCAAGGGAGATTAGGAATTTTTTTATTTTTATTGGTTTTAATTTATATTTATAAAAAACAAATCTTATTGAAGTTTTCGACAAAAGGACTTAAATTAATGTTAATCTTTTTATTATTTGTTGTTGGTATAATAATTTATTTCTATGTAAATAATAAAAGTATTGATGATATGTTAAGAAATTTTAATATTCTTTATCAGTTCAGTAAGGCAGAGTTTGATGTTTATTCTGGCAGTCAAAGATATCTTTATTATCCTTTGACATGGAGAATTTTAAAAGATAATGGTCTTTTAAATCTACTTTTTGGTTTAGGACCTGCTATGTATGGTAGTTATGCTGGGTTTAAGTTTATGACACCATATACTAAGTATTTATCTAATGTCTTTGGACAGTTAGATAAAGGTTTTGACCCATATGTATCTTCTCAAGTTATACCAATATGGGGAGAGGTTGGTTTTTTAGGATTGGTTGTTTATTTTATTATTCTTTATAAAATTTTTAAATTTGCACGATTCTGTTTCAAAAATTATGATGACCATTTAATAAAATCATTATCTTGTGGACTAATTGCAGGTTCATTTTTGATGATTATAGGTTCGTTTTTCCAACAAGTGTTTGAAACACAAGTTCTTGCATATCCTTACTGGCTTATTACAGGATTGTTGTTAAAATTAATAAAAGAAAGAGAGGATTTAAAATATGATTCTTTACAAGGATGATTTAGTTCTGTTAAAGAAACTTATACATTCAAAATATAAAAATTTTGAATCGTTTTCATACTTAAATGACGAAACTATTGATAGTGTTGATATTAAATTAAAGAATTTAGATATAGGTCGTAGTGACGGTAAAAATTAAGAAAAAACAAATTGATTGGGAAACAAAAAAAAGATGCTTTAGAATGGATAAAACTTTTGCAAGAGGCAGGATTCAAAAATATTAAAATTGAATACTATGTCCCTTATTCATTGCGTAAAATTAAAAAACTTTTGAATAATAAAATAGCAAATTATTCCCTTGGTTCTAAATATTTTATTTATGCATATAAATTATGAAAAAAATTTTTTTTGTGATACCATCAATGGTAGCTGGTGGTGCAGAAAAAGTTGTTTCTGTTATTTTGAACTATTTAGATCGGAAAAAGTTTTTACCTTATTTGATTCTTTTTGAGAAGAAAGGTGAGTTTTTAAATAATATTCCTCCAGATGTTAAAATCTATGATCTTGAGAAAAAAAATAAATATTCTTTTTTAAAACTTATTTTTCGTTTAGCTGATCTTATAAATAAAGAAGAACCACATATAGTTGTAAGCTTTTTAGAGTATACAAACATTGTTTCACTTTTGGCAAAAAAATTTGTAAAAGGTAAAAATGTGAAATGGATTATCTCTGAACGTAGTTTGCCTTCAGCAGAGTTTTCTAATATGAGGTTTTCAAAAATTAAAGTTTTATTACATAGAACATTAGATAAGACTGCTGATTTAGTTATAGTAAATTCTTCTCAAACAAAAGAAGAAATGGTTAACAAGTTTTGTGTCCCTTCAGACAAAATAGTTGTTATTTTTAATCCTGTGGAAATAGAAAAAATTTATGCAATGTCAAAAGAAAGAATACCAGATAACTTAAAAACTGATAATGATGAAATTATTTTAATTTCTGTTGGAAGATTGTCTAAACCAAAAGGGTATCAGTTTTTGTTAAAAGCATTTGCTGAAGTTGTAAAAAATTTTAAATGTAAACTTATAATTTTAGGCGAAGGTGAAGAAAGAACAGAGATTGTGAGATTAATAAAAGAACTCAAAATTGAAAATTATGTTATTCTAAAAGGATTTGTCCAAAATCCTTATCCTTATATTGCTAATTCAGATATTTTCGTACTTTCTTCTTTATGGGAAGGATTACCTAATGCTCTTATTGAAGCAATGGTTTTAGGTAAACCTGTTATTAGTACAAGATGTAACAAAGTAATAGAAGAAATTGTTGAAGATGGCAGAAATGGAATACTAGTCCCACCAGGAGAAGTTGAGACGTTGAAAGATGCAATTATAAAATTAATTCAAAACAAACAGTTAAGAGAAAAGTTTGCAGAAGAAAATAAAAAAACTATTTATCTGTTTGATTGTAAAATAATTGTTAAGAAATACGAGGAAAGTTTTTTAAAAATATAGAAATTTATGAAAATACTTATTGTTAACAAATTTTTTTATTCTAAAGGTGGTGCTGAAAACTCAATGTTTTCAATTGCTAAAAATTTGCTACTCCATAAACATGATGTAAGATTCTTTTCAATGAAAAGTTCAAGAAATGTACAATCTGATGATGAAAAGTATTTTGTTTCAGAGATAGATTTTAATTCGTTGAAAAGTCCTTTTGAGAAACTGAAAGCTTTTTTTAGAGTTTTGTATTCTTTTGAGGCAAAAAAGAAAATAGAAGTTTTAATTAAAGAATTTAAACCTGATGTTTTACAAGTACACAATATAGAACATCAAATAACACCATCTATTTTTTTTGTTGCAAAAAAATATAATGTTAAAATAATAAAATTTTTGCATGATTTTAAAGTTGTCTGTCCTGCATACAATATGTTATGGGGAGATGGTACAATCTGTCCTGGTCTTTGTAGAGACAATAAATTTTTTTGGTGTACAATAAAAAGATGTTCTCACAACAATTTTTTTTGGTCATTGACAAATACTTTAGAGATGTATTTACATCATAGTATTTTACATAGTTATGATTTAGTTGATGTTTTTATATCACCGAGTAGGTTTTTGAAAGATAAAGTTGAAGAAATGGGGTTCAAGAAAAAAATTGTCGTTTTACCAAATTTCGTTTGGCTTGATGAGTTTAAGCCAAGTTATGAGTTTGAAGAAAATACAATATGTTATTTTGGAAGATTGTCAAAAGAAAAAGGATTATTTACATTGTTAAATGCAGTAAAAGGACTTAATGTTAAATTAAAAATTATCGGTGAAGGACCATTAAAAGATGAACTTCAAAAGATAGCCGCAGGCTTCAGCTTGCGTGATAAAGAAAACATAAAGTTTTTAGGATACAAAACTGGTGAAGAATTAAAAAATGAAATAAGAAAATCTATGTTTGTTGTTTTACCATCAGAGTGTTATGAAAATAACCCAAGAACTGTTTTAGAATCTTTTGCTTTAGGTAAACCTGTTATAGGTTCAAGAATCGGTGGTATACCTGAGTTAGTAATAGACGGGATAACAGGTTATACTTTTGAAGTAGGAAATGTTGAAGATTTAAAAGAAAAGATTGTATATTTAGTTAAAAACCCACAAAAAGTTGTAGAACTTGGTAAAAACGCAAGAAAGTTTGTTGAAGAAAATCATAATCCGGAAAAGTATTATGAAAAGTTAATGGGGGTTTTATAAACCGCAGTGAAATGGAAAAATATCTTCTGGGAATGGCCTGACGGGTTAATAGGTATTGATATAAAATTATATAATCAGAAGATATTCGGTATTACAAGTAATTTTATAGCAATATTGGAGAAATAAAATGGAAGCTGCAATTATTACAACTTATAGATGTATAAATAAATGTGTAATGTGCAATATTTGGAAGTATCCAACAAAAATTGAGGAAGAGTTTAAGCCACAGGTTTTAGAAAAATTGCCAAAACTGAAATTCGCAAATATTACAGGTGGCGAACCGTTTTTGAGAGAGGATATAGAAGAAATTGTTAGTATTTTGTTAAAAAAAGCAGACAGAGTTGTAATTAGCACAAATGGGTATTTTACTGAGAAAATTGTTGATGTTGCTAAAAAGTTTAAAAATAAAAATTTTGGTATAAGAATAAGTATAGAAGGACTTCCAGCAGCAAATGATGAATTAAGGGGGTTAAAAGATTGTTTTGACCATGGGTTAAGAACTTTGCTACAACTTCAAAAAATCGGTCTTAAAGATATTGGTTTTGGTATCACTGTTTCTGATAGAAACGCAAAAGATATGCTTGAGTTATACCAGTTAGCAAAAGCAATGAATGTAGAATTTGCGACTGCATGTGTTCATAATTCTTATTATTTCCACAAATGGGATAACCAAATTACAAAAAAACAAGAAGTTATAGAATGTTTTGAAGAGTTGATAAATGAGTTATTAAAAACAAACAGGATAAAAAATTGGTTTAGAGCATATTTTAATTATGGACTTGTTAATTATATTAAAGGAAATCCAAGATTACTTCCTTGTGGAGCAGGGACTGATATGTTTTTTTTAGATCCGTTTGGAGAAATAAGACCTTGTAATGGTATGGATACAGATTCGTTAGATAATAGTATGGGTAATTTGAATGAGAAAACTTTTGAGGAAATATGGTATAGTGAGAAAGCAAAAATGATAAGAGAAAAAGTGAAAAATTGTCCAAAAAACTGCTGGATGATAGGAACAGCATCTCCTGCTATGAAAAAATATATATTAAAACCTTTGTTGTGGGTAATAAAAAATAAATTGAAAGTTCTTTTTGGGAAAAGAGTATGCGTAAGTTAAGAATATGTATATTAGGATTTCGTGGTTTCCCAAATATCCAAGGTGGAGTTGAAAAAAGAGTTGAAGAAATTACTACAAGGATTGCAAACAATGAAGATTGTGAGATAATTGTTTTAGCAAGGAAAAACTACTTTCCTGTAGATAGGCGTTTAAAAGAATATAAAAAGGTAAAATTTTATTATCTATTTGCTCCGAGAAACAAATATTTAGAAGCAGTAATTCATACTTTTTTAGGCGTAATTTTTGCAAAGTTTTTAAATCCTGATATATTACACTTTCAAGCTATAGGTCCTTCATTGTTTGTACCATTAGCAAAGGTTTTAGGTTTTAAAGTTATTGTTACACATCATGGACCAGATTATTTAAGAGAGAAATGGAAAGGATTAAGTAAAACTATTTTGAAATTAGGCGAGTTTTTTGCGATAAAATTTGCTGATAAAATAATTGTTGTGTCTCAATATATAAAAAGTTACTTAGAAAAAAAATATGGAAGAAAAGACATCATAGTTATTCCAAACGGTATAGAAATTCCTAAAATATCTCAAAACACAGAAGTTATTAAAAAATTTGGATTACAACCAAAGAAATATATTTTTACTGCATGCAGGTTTGTACCTGAGAAGGGACTTCATAATTTAATTTCTGCTTATAGAAAGATAAAAAATCCTGAGTTTAAATTGGTTATTGCAGGCGATGCTGATCATGAGACAAAATATAGTAGAGATTTAAAAAAATTAGCTAATAAGACACAAGGTGTTGTGTTAACTGGTGTTTTAACTGGAGAACCGCTTGCTGAATTATATTCTAACGCTGGACTGTTTGTATTACCGTCTTATTATGAAGGTTTACCAATAGCCTTGCTTGAAGCATTAAGTTATGGTTTGCCAGTTTTAGTAAGTGATATACCACAACATCGTGAGATACCACTATCAGAGTTTCGTTATTTTAAAGTAAACGATGTAGACGAACTTGCAAAAAAAATTGTTGAATTGTATAATATTGGTATTTCTGATGAAGAAAAACAAAAGTATTTAGAACTTCTTAAAGAACATTACAACTGGGACAAAATAGCAAAAAGTGTCTTTGAAGTTTACAAAAGTTTGGTTGCGAGATAAGGTTGTGTTTTTATTTTTGAGCGTAGTTTACTTTAGGTCAAACTTAAAGTAAAGTATAGTTTACAAAAAGTTAAATTGGGGATGTGTTTAAGTTCAATATCTTAAGATTATCAATTCTAATATTATTAAAATTGATAAGTTAAGGGAGGTCAAATGGAGAATACAATTAAAAAGAAAATACTAAATAAACAAGCGGTTGTTGGTGTGATTGGACTTGGTTATGTAGGTCTTCCTTTGGCAATGCTTATTTCAAACAAAGGGTTTAAAACATACGGGTTTGATATTGATGAAAATAAAATAAAACTTTTAAAGAAAAAGAAAAGTTATATAACTCATATTTCTGAAGAAAAAATTAAAGAAGCAAAAAATCTTATTCCAACTTCAGATTTTTCTTTGCTTAAAAAATGTGATGTTGTTATAATATGTGTTCCAACACCTACTACAGATACAAACGAACCAGATTTATCTCCTGTTATAAACACTGCAGAGACAATTGCAAAATATCTTCATAAAGGTCAACTTGTGGTTTTAGAATCAACAACTTATCCTACTACAACTCGTGATGTTGTAAAACCAATTTTAGAAAAGACAGGTCTTAAATGTGGTGTGGATTTTTATTTAGCGTTTTCTCCTGAAAGAGAAGATCCTGGAAGAAAAGATTATACTACAGAGACAATCCCAAAAGTTGTTGGTGGTGTGGATAAAGTTTCAGGTGAGATAGCAACACTTTTTTATTCTCAGGTTGTTAAAAAAGTTGTACCTGTATCTTGTGCTGAAGTTGCAGAAGCTACAAAGATGTTAGAGAACACTTTCCGTGCTGTAAATATTGCTTTGGTGAATGAACTGAAGATGCTTTTTGACAGAATGGGGATTGATATTTGGGAAGTGATTGAAGCATCAAAGACAAAACCGTTTGGTTTTATGCCGTTTTATCCAGGTCCAGGCTGGGGTGGACATTGTTTTGAAAAAAATCAGAAAGTTTTAGTTAAAACATTGCAAGGATTAAAATTGTTTAGTTTTGAACAATTGTTTGAGTATGTTAAAAATAAGATGAATAAACTGGCTACTTGTAGGATTATTTGTGGTGGAGTAATGTCAAACAGTTTTTCTAATAATGTAACCGAAGTTTTAAAACTTAACAATGAACTTCAAGTTGTTGGGCTTAATTTGTATGATAATTCATTGTGTTTGCAATCTATAAATTTTATTTCAAAACGTCTTGCAAACGACCTTTTTATACTAAATGCTTCTTTTGGTTTTGGATTAACTCTTACAAGTAAACATCCAATTTTTGTTTTTGATAAAAATAAAAATAAAGTTTGTATAAAGTTTATAGAAGAAGTAAAACCTGAAACAGATTATTTTATTTTGCCTAAGAATCTGCCAAGTGTTTATTCTAAGTTGGAGTTTGATTTAATTGATATGTTGGTTAGATATTATCCAAAATTAATTAAAAGTTATAGAGTGAAATTAAAATACAAAACTTGGAAGTTGTATAAAGATATTGTCTACAAAGAGATCTCAGATGAAAGAAAGTACGATTGGTTAAAAAATGATTATTTGCCTTTAGAGGAATTTTTAAAGATAGAAAATAAATTTAATTTAAAAAGAGATGATTTAATTTTGTGTTCAGGTAGTGGTAATTCAAAAAATGAAGTTCCAGCAAAAATTGTGATTGACAAAAATTTTGCAAGGTTGATTGGTTATTATCTTGCTGAAGGCTGTATCACTGATGATAAAAAGAGTATGAGGTTGAGGTTTACTTTTAATGTTAAAGAGAAAGAATATATTGAAGATTTGAAATCCATACTTTATTCTTTGAATATAAAGTATAGTATATACAAAGATAAAAATTTTGATTCTATCACTTTGAAAATCTCAAATAAACTTTTATGCTTATTTTTTAAAGATGTGTTAAAAACAGGAATAAATAGTTATGAAATGAAAATTCCTGAATATCTTTATTTTTCTAATAAAGAGATAAGAAAAGAAATTTTAAAAGGGCTATTCCGTGGTGATGCTGGAGTATATCTTGATGACAATAATAGCTTTGAGTTATGTTATTATACTTCTTCTGAAATTTTGTTTCATCAGGTTGTATCAATTTTGTTAGAAAATAATGTTTTACCAATAATTGATAAAAGAAGAAAAGGACTTATTAAAATCTTTGGTTATTCTAAGATTGAAGATTTATTCTTAGGAGAAAAAGACAAAAAATTGAAATTTTATCTTTTAAATGTTAAAAAACAGCCAGATTATAAAAATTATTTTGAAGATGACAAATTTTTTTATTTAAAGATTAAAGAAATTAAACCACTTGAGGACACACAAGAGGTTTATTCTTTAGAAGTCGAACCATATAATAATTTAGTTGTAAATTATAACATACTAGTGCATAATTGTATTCCAGTTGACCCATTTTATTTATCATACATTGCTAAAAAATATGATTTTATTACACATTTTATTGAACTTGCAGGACAAGTCAACATTCGTATGCCTGAGTTCGTTGTTGAAAAAGTTGTTGATGAGTTGAACAAAAGAAAAAAATCTATATATGGTGCAAAAATTTTAGTGTTAGGGTTATCTTATAAAAAAGATATTGGAGATCCGAGAGAGTCGCCATCGTTTAAAATTATTGAACTTTTAGAAAAGAAAGGTGCAAAGGTTGACTATAACGACCCATATATCCCTGAGACACCTAAGATGCGTAAGTTTAAGTTTTACAAAAAATCAGTTTCTCTTGATAAAAATGTTATAAAAAAATATGATTGTGTAGTAATTACAACGGACCATTCTTGTTATGACTACAAGATGATTGTAGATAATGCAAAATTGATAATTGACACAAGGAACGCTGTTTTTAACAATTTAAAGAAAAATTTTAAAAATGTTGTCAAAGCGTAATTATTTGAATTTAGTTGTATTTTACTTAACTATGTAATTTTTATGTTAGTAAATTATGAACAATGAATATGTCAATATAAGAATTCTGCCGTACAACAAAGAAATTTTAGTAGAAAAAGATAAAAATTTACTGCAAACATTAATTTCTGCAGGGGTTAACATTTACGCATCTTGTGGTGGTAGAGGAACTTGTGGAAAGTGTAAGATAAAAATTTTGTCTGGAGAATATACTACATCACAATTTATTTCTGACGAAGAAAAAAAACAAAATATAGTTCTTGCTTGTAAAACATTTCCTAAATCAGATTTATCTATAGAGTTGTTAAATCAACTTGATGTTATTGAAGAAATACAAAAACATAGTTTTTTACAATATGAGTTTTTTAAAGAAAATTTAAAAGAAGAGATAGAAAAAAATTTTGGTGTCTCACCATTAATAAAACTTTGTAAATTAAACCTACCAAAACCATCTATTGAAGACAATACTGCAGATGTTGACCGTATAACAAATTATATTTCACAAAAAGAAAAAATTAATGTTATATTTGATAATTTAAAATTAGCATCTAACCTACCTGATATGTTAAGAAAAAATGCTTGGAATGTTGATTGTTTAATATCAGAAAAATTTTGTGTTAACGAAGAAAACCCAGTATATAACATTACTTGTATTTCACCAAAAATTGATAAAGTATATGCAATAGCAGTTGACATTGGTACAACAACAGTGGTTGTTGCATTAGTTGATATTTTAAATTTAAAAATTTTAGGTGTTTATTCTACACTTAACCAACAAATTGTTTATGGTTCAGATGTTATTACAAGAATCATACATTCTGAACAAAATGATGGACTTAAAGAATTAAACCAAAAAGTTGTTTATACTATAAACGAACTTATAGACATAGCAACAAAAAATGCTGAAGTACAACTAAAAGATGTTTATACAGCAGTTGTCTCTGGGAATACTACAATGACACATTTTTTTTTAAACTTACCTGCGAAATATATTCGTAGAGAACCGTATATTCCTGTAGTAAACAAAATCTTGCCAATTGATGCTTCACAAGTTGGGTTAATGATTAATCCTCAAGGTAAAGTGTATTGTTTACCATTAGTTGCTTCGTATGTCGGTGGTGATATAGTTGGCGGTGTAGTTTCTTGCGGGATTGATGAATCAGACGATTTATGTGTTTTACTTGATTTAGGGACAAACGGCGAGATTGTTGTAGGGAACAAAGATTTTTTAGTTTCAGCAGCATGTTCTTGTGGTCCCGCTTTTGAAGGTATAGGTATAACTTCAGGGATGGTAGCAACTGTTGGTGCTATAGAAGATATTGAGATAAAAGATACAGAGGTTAAATACAAAGTTATTGGTGATACGAAACCTGTTGGTATATGTGGGTCAGGATTAATTGATATACCAGCTGAACTTTATAAAGCAGGGATTATTGACCGTGCAGGGAGGTTTATAAAAGATAATAAAGTTTTTAAAAACAGAATTCGTGAGAATGATAATGGCGAACTTGAGTTTGTGATAGTTGAAAAAAACTTTACTGCAAACAACCAAGATATTGTTATTACAGAAAGTGATATTGAGAACATATTGAGGTCAAAAGGTGCTATTTTCCACGGGTTGTATACATTAATAAAATATTTAGGTTTAAATTTAGCTGATATAAAAAAAATTTATGTTTCAGGTGGGTTCGGCAGTTTTATTGACATAAAAAAAGCGCAAGTGTTAGGTCTTTTCCCTGATGTTGAACAAGAAAAGTTTGTTATCTCAGGGAATACATCGTTGTTAGGTGCAATTTTGTTTTTGTTATCTTCTGAAGCAAGGAAACGAATTTATAAAGTTCAACAAAAAATGACTTATGTTGATTTATCAAGTTTGCCAATGTATATGAACGAATATACATCGTCTTTGTTTATCCCACACACAGACCTTTCTTTGTTCCCAAACATAACCAAAGAATTACGGAGGCGAGACAATGCCTGAAATAAGACAAAATATAGCTACAAAAGAATGGGTTGTTATATCAACAGAACGTGCAAAACGGCCTGAAGATTTTAAGTCAAAAAAAGAAAAAAAAGTTTTACCAGAACGTTCTGAAACATGTCCGTTTTGTCCTGGGAATGAACATATGACACCATACGAAGTGTTTGTTGTAAACGACGAGTCAGGAAACTGGAAGATACGTGTTATACCAAACAAATATCCAGCTGTTGTTTATGAAGGAACTGTTGAGTTTAAAAGCGAGGGTATAAAAAGGACAGTGTCAGGTGTAGGTTGTGCTGAAGTTATAATAGAATCAGCAAAACATAATCTTTCTTTAGCATTGATGCCTGAGAAAGATATTGAACAAATAATAAAAGTGTATAAAGAAAGATATAATTCTGCTGAAAAAGATAAAAGGATAAAAATGGTGATCATTTTTAGAAACTATGGTGAACAAGCAGGTGCTTCTATTGAACATCCTCATTCACAACTTATTGCTATACCCGTTGTGCCGTTCCATATAAGATACAGGATTGAAGAAGCAATGAGGTATTATGACGAAACTGGCAGATGTGTGTTCTGTTATATGTTAGAAGAAGAACTAAAACTACAAGAACGTATTGTTGTTGAAACAGGACATTTTGTCTCGTTTGTACCGTATGCAGCGTTAGCACCGTTTCATATGTGGGTTTTACCAAGAAGACATACAGAATCGTTCGGCGATATTACTGAAGAAGAGATAACTGATTTAGCAAAAAATTTGAAACTTACTTTATCAAAACTTTATTATGGTCTTGACAATCCTGATTATAATTTTGTGATACGTAGTGTTCCAGTGAACGAAAAAGGTAAAGAATATTATCATTGGTATATAACAATAATGCCAAGGTTAGTAAAAACAGCTGGGTTTGAGATAGGGACTGGTATGTCAATAAACACATCATTGCCAGAAGAAAACGCAAAGTTTTTAAGAGAAATAAAAGTAAGATAGAAAGGGGGAGAGATTATGAAAGTTTTATATGCAAGTTTTGAATGCACACCCTTTGTAAAAGTAGGTGGGTTAGCAGATGTAGTTGGTACTTTACCAAAAGTGTTAAAAAATATGGGGGTAGATGTAAGAATTGTTATCCCATTACATAAAAAAGTTGAAAGAGAAAAATTCAAACTTAAAAATTTAGGACTTAAAGTCATAGTTCCAGTTGGACAAGAATATATTGAAGGGACAATATGGTCTACAAAATTAGATAAAGTTCAAGTATATTTCATAGAAAATGCAAGATTTTTTAATAGAGACGAAGTATACGCTACTGAAGAAGGTGATTATCCAGATAATCCATTAAGATTTATATTCTTTAGTCGTGCTGTACTTGAAACAGCGAAAGCTGTGGATTTTCAACCTGATATAATTCATTGTCATGATATGCAAACAGGGTTGATACCCGCATATTTAAAAACTTTGTATAGAATAGATGCGTTTTTCCAAAATACAAAAACAGTTTTTACTATACATAACATAGCGTATCAAGGAGTATATGGTGCTGAGATGCATTTTGTCGCTGGATTCCCATGGTTTGATTTTGTTCCTGAGAAACTTGAATATTATGGAAAAATAAATTTTATGAAAGCAGGGATTGTTTATGCTGACATAGTAACAACAGTATCACCAACTTATGCAAAAATGATCTCAAGTTTACATTCTGAGGGAAGGGGTCTTGAAGGTGTTCTTGCAAAACGTGCAACTGAAGGAAGACTTGTTGGTATATTAAATGGTATAGATTACAATGAATGGAATCCTGAGACCGATGTTTATATAAAAGCAAACTTTAATGAAAAGACTTTAGAAAATAAAAAATTGTGTAAAGAAGATTTACAACAAGTTTGTTCTTTTGAACAAAAAGATGTTCCTTTATATGGTATGGTTTCAAGATTAGATCCGTTGAAAGGAGTTGATTTAATTGTTAATGTTCTACCAAGATTTTTGTCTGAACAAGATGTACAAGTTGTGATCTTAGGTAAAGGATATAAAGATCTACAACAACAACTTGAAAAAATACAGAAACAATTCCCAGCAAAGTTTAGATTGTTTATAGAATTTAACAACCCGTTAGCACATAAAATTTATGCTGGGTCAGATTTCTTTTTAATGCCGTCAAATTCTGAACCTTGTGGATTGGGCCAAATGATTGCAATGATTTATGCTACTGCACCAATTGTGTTCAAAACAGGTGGTCTTGCAGATACTGTAGAACAGTTTGACCTACAAACACTTAAAGGTAATGGTTTTGTGTTTGAAAGATATACACCTGAAGATTTTTATAAAACACTTTTAGATGCGATAAATGTTTATAAAAATCCGGATTTGTTGATGCAGTTAAGGAGAAACATGTTTAAATACGATTTTTCATGGGCAAAATCTGCAGGTAGATATTTAGAACTTTATTCACAACTTGTTGGTGTTCAAATAAAAAGTAAAAAAGTAAAGGATGAAAAGAAGGTTAGAAAAAAGAAGAAATGAGAAAAATTTTGTGGATTATTTTGTCATTTTTGTTTTTTATTTTTGTGTTAGTATCTTTGACCAACATCGTTAGATGGTATAAATGGTATGTAGACAAAAGAAAATTATCCTTCGTTGTAGATATAGATTTTTTTGTTTTGACAAATAATAATGTTGAGGAAGTTATTTCACAACTTAACAAAATAGGAGTAAATTTGTTTGCTATAGATGTTGAAAATTTTTTGTTGTTAAAAGATAGGTTGTTTGATAATAATAAATTTATACTGAAAATAAATAACCAAAAAATATATGATGTAGAAAAAATTGAGGAGACTATTGATAAAAATAAGGACAAATTTTTTTCTATAGTTTATTTTAAATCAAATAAAAACAATTTGTTCCTGCTACAAAAAAATTTTAACGGTAGAAAAATCAGTCTAGAAGATGTTAACAGTTTTTTTGATAAACTTTTGAGAACTTGTAAGAACAAAGTATTTAAACTTAATTTTGAACAACAAGAAGTTTTTCCTAAAATTAATTTTGTACATACAAATCTGTTCCCTTTAAGAAGTTTTTTTTGTGATTTAAACCAGGATGATTTAAGTTTTTCTACTGTATTGGTTAGAGTTAAAAAAGCAGTTTTTGAACGAAGCTGTTCTATAGTTTGTATACAACCGTCAGAATATCTTGATTTTTTTAACAATATTAAGATCATAAAAAACTTAGTGGACAAGTTTGGAAATACTACAAATTTTTCTTATCAAAAATTTTTATCAGTACATATTGATAAAATTTTTAACCTTATTGTTGTAACAATAGCGATTGGTTTTCCATTAGTTGTATTTAAAAAAATATTGAGTTTTGTCCTACAAAATTCTGTTGACAAAATTTATTTTTTTGTAAATATTTTAACAATTGTTTTAGGAATTTTGATTTGGGGGTTTTTACAAAAATACGAATATGTTGCAAAAGAAGAGGTTATATATGGAACAAAACTAATGTTTGTGATACCAATCATTTTTTCTTTTTTTGTTGTCCTTAACAAAGACGAAAAAAATTTTTTGTTAAATTACAATTTGACAATTAGAGATGTTCTAATTAGTATTTTGTTATTAACAATTTTTGTATATCTTTTATTAAGGACAGGGAATGTTGGGAAAGAATTTGTGTTAAAGTTTGAACTTAATCTAAGAGAACAAATAGAAAAATATGTTTTATTCCGTCCAAGGTTTAAAGAAATATTTTTTGCTCAACCATTGTTTGTTTTTTCTATATATTTAATAAAAAAATGTCCTAAGCAAATAATACCAAAACTTTTGTTTTGCTTTAGTATAATTACGTTAGTGTCAATAATCAACACTTTTTTACATGTTCATACACCAATATGGATATGTGTTTTACGAAGTGTCATAGGAGTTGTTTTAGGATGGTTGGTTGGTAGAATTTGTTTATTAGTTTTTACAAAGATTTATAAAGAACAAATTGTTTTTTAGATGAAAAAAGTTTTGTTATACGGATATTTTGGGTTTAACAATTTTGGTGATGAATGGTTGTTAAACACAACACTTAAGTTGTTCACTATCTTCAGTGAAAAAAAAGAGTTTTTTGTATTATACAATATTAAAGAAAAAATAAAAGTTGTTGATAAAAATGCTGTCTATATCCCACGATGGAATATTATAGAAATACTAAAATCAGTTTTTCAAGTAGATACTGTGGTTTCAATAGGTGGTTTGTTCCAGGATAAAACAAGTGTTTCAAGTTTGATGTATTATTTGTTAATTTTAATTTTTGCAAAAATTTTAAATAAAAAAGTTTTTGTGTTAAATACAGAATTAGATATTAAGAAACTACCAAAAAGTTTTGTTGTTTTTTTATTAAACTTTTTTACAGATGGTATTCTTGTAAGAAACAAGGTTGATTTAAAAATTAGTAAAAAAACAAAGTTTTGCCCTGATATATGTTTATACAATTTTGATGAAAAACAAGTTGATATAGAAAAAAAAGAAATAAGAACAGTTGGTATTGTTGTTAAACAAACAACAAATTTTGTGTTGTTATCAGAAATGTGTGAAGTTCTTTCAAAACAATATAAATTAGTTTTTATACCGTTTCATATTAAAGAAGATTATCCGTTTTGTTTAAAACTTTGTGAGAGATTAACCAGTTGTGAGATAAGAGTATGGGACAGAATTGAAAATTATAAAAATATGTTTGCTGATATTGATTTAATAATAACTTCAAGATTACATGGTATAATTTTAGCAGGTGTGTTATGTAAACCTTTTATTTGTATTTCTGAAGAAGAAAAAATTAAAAAGATAATTAAAACAATGTTTGAACTACAACCTGTTTCTTTATCTTTGTGGAAACAAAAAAGGTTTTGTATAACAGAAGAAAATTTGTTTTATCCAAAAATAGACAAAATTAAAGAATATAAAGATTTGGTATTAAAAAGGTTTTATGAACTTGTTTAGGTTCGCAGGAGGATAAAAAATGAAGGTTTTAAATAGTATAACAAAATTTTTTGTTAGTGTTATATTAATGACATCTTTATTACTTATGTTTGATATTTACCATTTATTTTGGTGGGTAGAAAACAAATTAGTTGACAAGTTTGTCTTACATTTTATATTATCAGACAATGCCGATGTGGACTATATTACAGATATTTTAAAAACAAATTTTAAAAATTTGGAATTTAAAGAAATATCGTTTATTACAAAACAACAGGTGTATGATGAAGTAAAACAAAAAGATGAACTTGCAGTTGTGTTAAATGTTTTAAAACAAAATCCGTTTTCTGATGTGATAAGGATAAGAATAAAAAATTATTCAAAAAAAGAGTTTGAAAACTTACTTTCAGTAACAAGCTCAATTCCTTATGTAAAACAAAGTTTGTTTGATTATAATGTAAAATCGTATCTTGACCGAATAAAAGAATTAGAACCGTTAATAAAGTCAGGATGTAAAATTGTTTTGTTTGTTATAATATTAGTTATAATTTTTTCTTTTTTGAATATTAAAAATTTAAAAATAAACTTATTCTTGACTTTGTTATTCTCAGTACTGTATGTTTTTGTTGTATTAATAAATAGAAAGTTTGTTAACTTAATTACGGCAACTGAGATAGTAAAGTTTGATTTGTTATCTGTTGTTTTGTTTGTTATATTTTATTTGTTTTGTGTTTTTCCAAATCTTGGAGTTGAATAAAACACAATGATTAACAAAAAGAGAATTTTAATAATTATTTTAGTATTTCTGTTGTTTAAAAATCTATCTTTTTGTAGTAAAATAAAACAAACACAAAAAAAACTTGAAGAAGTTAATAAAACTATCCAACAAAAAATACAGCAAAAAAAAATGTATGAAACTTATCAAAAAAATGTTGCTGAAGAACTAAAAAAAATTGAACAACAAATCAAAAATTTAGATGTTGAGAAAAAAAATATAGAAACAAAAATTGAACAAACAAAGAATCTTATTGATAACTTAAAAAAAGAATTAGAACTTCTTTCTACTGATGAAGAGTTTCTTTCAAAAATATTACGTTTGTATTTAGTAAAATATGTTGAACAATATATATTATCAACACCGTTGTTTGAAGAAAATTTTTATCGGAAAATTAAAAAGGATGTGTTGAAACAATATATTTTAGAATTGTTACAAACAAGAGATAATATATATATTTCTGAAAAATTAAGACAACAATATGATTATCAAAAGAAAAAGTTGGAAGAATATTATAACGAACTTTTGAACAAAAAGAATCAACAAAAAGAGTTGTTTGTTAAAAAAAGTGAGATTTTAAATACATATAAGAAAAAACAACAAACAATAGAAAAAGAAATAGTTGAACTTCAAAAAACACAAAAAGAGTTAGAATGTTTGTTAGAAAAATTAAAAAAAGAAGAACAAACAAAGCTAGAATCTAAACAACAGATACAACAAGTTGTAAAAATTGATAGAAAATTTATAAAGCCGATAAACGGCGAAGTTGTACGTAAGTTTGGTAAACAACAAATTGCAAAAGATGGTAGTTGTGTGGTTAGCAACGGTGTGGTTATTGTTGGTCTTTCAAACGAAAATGTTGTTTCTGTAGATGATGGTATTGTATTGTTTGTTTCAAACAATTTCCGTAGTTATGGCAAACTTATTATTGTAGAACATAAAGAGAATATTCATACAATATATGGTATGCTTGGAGATATACTTGTAAATGAGGGTTCTAAAGTTAAAAAAGGACAAGTTATTGGAAAAACAGATTCTTCAGGACAAATATATTTTGAACTAAGAAAAAATTTTATTCCAGTAGACCCAGAACTTTATTTTGAATAAAATTTTTATGAACACATATAAATTTTTTGTATTGTTTGTAGTATCATTGTTTTTTATATCTTCAACATTGTATAGTATAAAAACTGATGTGTTTAGTTACAAAATTTTTTCAACTGATGATTTTGATATATACTATCCAGATAACAAATTGGAAAAAATTTTGCCACAGATAGAACAAATCTTAGAAGAAAGTTTTGTACAAAACACAGAATATTTTGATGTTAAATTTGATTACAAAATACCATTCTTTATTTATTATGGATACCAACAGTTTTTACAAAACACTATTGTTGATGTTTATGAAGGTACTGGTGGTGTCACTGAAGCGTTTAAAAACAGACTTCTTGTACCATATACTGGTTCAATGAAGTTTTTACAACATGTTATCCATCATGAATTTATACACGAAGTACAGTTCAATATTTTATATTCAGGTGTGTGGAAAACACCTTTGCTGTTAAAATCAATTTTTTATCCGAACTGGTTGTTAGAAGGGCTTGCAGAATATAGGTCTGCGTTGTATACAAAAACTTTGCAAGAAATGTTGGTAAGAGACATGGCAGTGTCAAACAAGTTGATCCCGTTGGAACACTTACACAATTTTGCACATTTGAAACCACATATGGTTTTACCTGCATATGAAGAATCAGCAAAACTTATGGAATTTATAGAAACAGAATATGGAAGAGAACGGCTTGTGAGTATATTAAAACTTTATAAAAACAAGTTTGATGCAAATAGTGTGTTGTCTATAGTGTTAGGTTTAGATTTGAAAAAGTTGCAACAAAAATTTTTTGAAGAAATGAAAACATATTATAATTATGAAGTAGAAATAAATTCTATGACAGATTTAGATGTTTCTAAAAAAGTTACAAAAAATGATGTGTATCCAGTACATTATTACACTCCAATAATATATCAAAATAAAATCATATATCTCGGCGATCCTGAGGGTAAGACAATGTTTTATATTGTTGATGAAAAAGGTAAGGAAAAATTGTTGATACCAAAAAATGTTTTTGACAAAAATATTGATTTTGTTCAAACAGATACGACCCGTGTTTCTATTTCAAAAGATGGTGTATTATGTTTTATAGGGCTAAAAAACAACAAAAGTTATTTATATTTGTATAATCTTCCTAAAAAAAGATTAAAAAAATTAAGTTTTGGCAACGACATAGATTTACTTGTTTCAAGTTACATTTCATCTGATGGAGGAAATATTTTTTTATCAGGAGTGAAAAATTGTAAAAGTGTGATTTTTAAATATGAAACAAAAACTAAAAAACTTACAAAACTTAAAGAAGATGAAAATTTTATATCACAAATTTGCTTTGATAACGAGAAATTAATTTATATAAAAGAACAACAGTGTAAAAAGTTGGATGCTTTGACCTGGCAAACAGATATTTTTTTGTATGATTTAAAAACAAATGAGGAACTACAGATAACCTCAACACTATCAGATGAAGAATTTCCACAATTAATATCTGACCAACATGTTTTATTTATCAGTGATTACAATGAGGACTATGACAAAAAGTTTTTTGGTGTTAAAAATTTGTTTGTTATAGACATTTCTTCTCCAACAAAATTTGTAAGACTTACAAATGTTATTGGTGGGGTTAATTATGTGTATTATTGTGATAACCTTGTTTTTTTATGTTATTACCGTAATTTTAACCAAGAGATTTATAAATTTAATATTGTAGATTTCAATAAAACAGATGTATCTTTATCTACAAACTTACTTTCCGAAAGTGAACAAAAAGAAGAAATAAAGAAAAGTTTGTTAAAAATAAAACCATACAGATTTAATTTTTCTACAGATTTGTTATTACCATTTTTGTATTATTCTTCATATGAAGGATTAGTTATGTTGTTATATTGGCAAGGATCAGATATGGTTGGCGAACATAAAACTGCAGTGTCATCTATAGTGTTAGGAGACAGAAATTATTCTGTGGATATTCAATATGAATTTTTAAAATGGAGACCAATAATTTTATTAAATTTATCTTTACAAAGTATGTACGATATACAAGAAGATATAGTGAAAAAATTGTTAGAAACAGATATAGGGATTTATTGTCCGTTGAGTAGAATTTCAGCAATAAGTGTAATCCTTAGCTATTTGAAAATGGATAAAGATTTTTTGTCAAAATTTTATACAGAAACAAAACGGGATAATATAATAACTTTTAATTATGAAATTAACACTATTGTTGGTAAATATTTGGAACCTGTTAGAGGATATTATAGTTTATTTACTGCACAGATCTCTGACAAAATATACGATAGCGATTTTTCATATTGTATTTTAAAATATTATTTGATAAACTATTTTAATTTAGGTAAAGATTGGGCTTTGTTCACAAAAGGACAAATATTAACAAGTTTTGGTAAAGACAAGGTCAGTTTTTATTTTGGTGGTCCTGAACGGTTCAGCGGTGTGTGGTATAGCGATGTTACTTCATCTCAAATAGGATTGTTGAGGTTAGGTGTAAGAATACCGCTTGTTTATGATATTAACTATTATATGTGGTATTTATTCCCCGATCTTTTTTTCAAAAGTTTTTATCAAGAAAACTTTATTGATTTTGGTTTAGATGCTGAAAAACAGAAGTTTTATGCTGCTTTAGGGGTTAAGTTTAAATTATACACTTTTGTGTTACAAACTTATGTATTAAGGTTTGAATTAACTTTTGCTCAACAGTTTGAAATAAACAAACCAGTGTATGTTTATTTTACAATTTCAGGCGGGATTTAATTATGGTTAAGAAAAAAAAGGTTAAAAAATTTTTTCTGTGGATAATAATTTTTCTTGTTTTAAGCGTATTTTTATATCATGTTACTGGTATAATTGTTCATTCAAAAAAAGAAGTTGTTGTGCCAAACATTATTAACAAACCAATATCTGAAGCGTTGGATATTGTGTCAAAAGCAAAACTTAGTCTTAGAAAAATAGATGAGGTTTACAATCCTAACTATCCTGCAGGGACCGTAGTAACACAACAACCTCAGCCTGGGATGGTTGTTCGTGAAGGACGTGTGATAAATGTTATTTTAAGTCGTGGTGGCGAAAAAGTTTTTGTACCAAACATTATTGGTGAAGAACGTCGTAAAGCTGAAGTTTTATTGAGACAATATTCGTTATTCGTTGGTACAGTGACAGAACGGTATTCATTAAAATTTGTAAAAAATAAAATTGTTCAACAACAACCACAAGAAGGTGAAGTTGTTGACAAAAACACTCCTGTGAACATTGTTGTATCCTTAGGCCCTCCGCCAGAAGATGTGATACTTATGCCAGATTTTAAAAACAAAAATGTTAATGAAGTATATCAATGGGCACAAAAATATGGTTTTGAAGTAAAAGTTAGAGAAGAAATTGTTGATGGTTATACTGAAGGTGAAGTTATAGACCAAAATCCACAACCAGATGAAACAGTTAACAATAATATTATTGAAGTTGTTGTTTCAAAAAGTAAAAGTGGAGTAAACGAAGGACAAATAGTGTATAATTTTGAATACGAATTACCTTTTTTTGGTGATACACCTAAAAATGTTAAGGTAGTACAAGTTAGTTCTGAAGGAGAAAATGTTTTGTATAACAAACCAACTTTGCCAAAACAAAAAATTCAGCTATATGTTCCACCAAAAAAGAATTCTCGAATAAGGATTTTTGTAGATGGAGTATTGATTGATGAAAAATAAAACATTAAGAAGAGTACTTTCACCTTTGCCAAAAATTTCTGTTTCAATATTGAATAGCGATCTTACTAATTTAAAAGAAGTTGTTAAAAAACTTGAGCAAGCAGGTATTACAATTTTACATTTGGATATTATGGACGGCAATTTTGTCCCAAATTTAACCTTTGGCCCACCTGTTATAAAATTATTAAGAAACTACACTAAATGTTTTTTTGATGTTCATTTAATGGTGAAAAATCCTGATACTACTTATTTATGGTATATAAATGCAGGAGCAGATTTGGTTGTTTTCCATCACGAGGCTGTTAATAAAAAAAATATTGTGGGATTAATCAAAGATATTAAAAAACACAAAGTTTTCTGCGGTATTTCAATAAAACCAAAAACTAAGGTTGAGGAAATATTACCGTATCTTGAATTGTTAGATTTGGTATTAATAATGACAGTCGAACCTGGTTTTGGAGGACAAAAAATTTTGTCTGAATGTTTGTATAAGATTCAAGAATTGTCAAAAATACGACAGCAAAAAAATTTAGATTTAATAATTTCCTGTGATGGTGGAGTGAACGAAAATAATATCGTTGAAATAATTAATTTAGGATGTGACTTACCAGTTGTAGGTAATGCGATTTTTGCTAACAAAAATTTTGTTGAAAAAGCAAAAATGTTTTATTTATTGACAAAAAGGTTAAGATTTAGTAAATATAAAAATAATTATGGCTGAGTTAAAACAAATAATAAAAAAGTTGGTTACTTTACAAAAATATGATGAAGAAATACAATTTTTGGAAGAAGAAATAGATTTTATTCCTGTTGAAATACAAAAACAACAGGAAGTTCAAACACAAAAACAACAAGAAGTTGAAAAAGAAAAGGAAGAAATTAAAAATTTGCAGATTCAGTTAAAAAATAAAGAGTTAGATCTTCAAACAATTGAGCAACAAATAAAAAAACATACACAAGAGTTAAATACAGTAAAAACAAATGAACAATATCGCGCATTGTTAACTGAGATTGAAAAATTAAATCAGCAGAAAGATAAAATTGAGACAGAGATCCTTGAATTAATGGATAAACAAGATGTTTTAAAAAAACAAATGGCAGAAACAGAAAAAAATTTTTCTGTTGAACAAGCAAAAATTAAACAAAATATAGAACAATTGAATCAACGGAAACAAGAGTTAGAAAAACAGCTTGAACAAAAAAGAAAACAACGGGAAGAATTTGCCCAACAAATTGATGAAAAATATGTTTCAATTTATGAGCGTGTACATAGTAATAGAGATAGTGTGATGTCAGCAGTGGTAACTTCTCCTGATGGATATAATTGTAGTGTGTGTAATATGCGTTTAACAGACCAAGAAATAAACGATATTCGAAAATACGAAGAATTTGTTTTTTGTTCCTCTTGTTCACGAATTTTATATATTGAAGAAGATTTACAACAAGAGACAGAATGAAAGGGTATCGCCTCTTCCAAAATTTGGAAGGGGAGGAAAGTCCAGCCTTCCTTCTCAGATCTGTTTATAGGATCTGAGAAAAAAATGCAGTTGGTGACTATAAGACGTCCTACACTCAGAAATATTGAGTGTAGGATTCTTATAGGAAACCAACCGTCCCGCATTCAACAATTTGTTTGGTAAAAATTGTTGAGTAATTCTGAGATGTGTAGAATTTACAACTATAGAGTGGATGTTTATTGAAATTTTTTAAGCAGTTTGTTGAGTGCGGGATAGAGGTGCGAACAGAGACGCTCCAAGGGGCAACTCTTGGGGGTCCCATACTCAACTTAAATTTTGGGGTATGGGATAGCCTCCCTATAAGCCTTTTTAGGCAAAGGGGAGGGTGAAACGGCTAAATCCTTGCAGGAAGCAAGACCAAATTTAAGGTAGGTCGCAGTAGACGAATGATACCCATCCCGCAGCTTGAATTTGTTAAGTTGCGGGATACAGAAGCTGGCTTACATTCTGTCTCTTGTTGTTAAGGTATTAAGAAATTTTATGGGATTAAATTTTTTAAGTAGTAAAAAATATGTTGGAATAGATATTGGTTCAAAAAGTGTCAAACTTATTTTTTTAACTCCTATAAATCAAAAGATTTTTTCTCTTCGAAGTTGGGATATTAGAGAATTACCTGACGAAATTGTCCCTTTGGGAATAACTTCTGAAAACAGAGATCCTGTTGTAATTAGTGTGTTAAAAGATATCTTTTCTAAGAATAAAAACTTGCCCAAAAAAACAGTTACTTCTGTTTCAGGTTCATCAGTTATTGTTCGTCCTATCAAAGTGCCATTATTGACAAGAGAAGAACTTGAAAAATCTATTGCTATAGAAGCAGAACCTTATATACCTTTTCCTGTGAAAGAAGTATATTTAAGTTTCGATATATTAGGAGAAGTAACTGAAGAAGGTGTGCGGAAAAACGAAGTTATGATTGTTGCTGCAAGAAAAGAGTATGTTGATAAACATGTTGATATATTATTACAGTGTAATCTTATGCCGAAGTATATAGATGTTGATATTTTTGCAATTGAACGTGCTTTACGGTATAACTATGATATAGAGAATGAAAATGTTTGTGTTGTGAACATTGGTGCGAATATTACGAATGTTGCTATAATAGAAGCTGGTGTTGCAAAGACATGTCGTGATTTACCTTTAGGAATGCTTTTTATTCTTACAGAGATGAAAAAACTTAAACAGTTAGAAATAAAAGAAATTTTGAATTATTTTAAAAAAGATGGGTTAATATTAACTGATGAAGAAAAAGAAGAATATCTTTCCCAAAACAAAAAACTTGAATTAAGTATTTCAAAAGATTTAATAGCGTTGTTAAAAGAAATATCAACTGAATTACACAAACTTATAGATTTTTATTATTTTCAAAAAGGTGAACAGAAACCTATATCAAAAATATATTTATCTGGAGGTGGGTGTATAATAAGAAATTTAGATTTATATTTTTCTAACGAATTTAAAATAGAAACAGAAATATTGGACCCGTTTAAAAAAATAATAAATGCAGACAGTGTACCACAAGAGTTAAGACCATTTTTTACTGTAGCGGTAGGTTTAGCAATTAAAGGATATCAAAATGGTTAATATTAATCTTTTACCACAAGAAATTGTTCAGAAACAAAAATTTAAAGAGTTGTTATCTTTAATTATACTTTCAGCAAGTTTAATTGGTATAATTTTAATTTCTATTTATATATTACAAGTTATTACATTGATGAATTTAAATTCTCAACTTTTAAGTATTCAAAGACAATTAAAAGAATTAGAACCTATAGTTAAAGAAGTTGAACAACTTAAAAAAATAAAATCTGAGTTGGAGTCAAAAAAACAGCTTGTTGAACAACTGTTATCTTGTGGTCTTGTATATCCCAAATTTATGTCTGACCTTTTAAAAGTTTTACCTGAAGATGTGTGGTTGTCAAACCTTTCTGCTAACATAGTTCGTGATCCAGCGACAAATATGATTTCTGCTTTAGATGTAAAACTTATATGTTCATCATACGACAAATTTTCCATAGCTGATTTCTTATCAAATTTAGAAAATTCTGATAAGTTTAAAGATGTAAAATTAGGAGCAATTAATATTTCACAACAAGATAAATACGAACTGCATAGTTTTACTATAGATTTTAAATATATTGTGAAATAAAAATTTTATGAAGAAAGAACAACAAACTCTTGTAGTAGTAGGATTATGTTTTGTTGTTTTTATTTTTGCGTATTTCAGTTTATTATTGTCGCCAATAAGAAAAAAAATTGCTGAGGTTAACCAAGTTATTGCTAAAGAAACTAACAGATTAAATGAAGCAAAAATGTTGAAAGAACAACTTCCACAACTTATACAAGAAACACAGATGTTACAAATACTAATTGAAGAATTAAAACAAAAATTACCTACTTCACCAAACGTTCCACAACTTATTAAGATAATGGGTAAAGAAGCTCAGTATTATAATATAAAGATTTCAAACATAGTACCTGGAGCAGTTAATACTTCACCAAAAGAGTTTAATGAAATACCTTTTACAATAAATTTTACTACAAACTATCATAATTTAGCACAATTCTTTACTTCATTAGCACAAGGAAAACGTATTTTTGCTGTAGTAAGTTTGCAACTAAATTATTCTTCAACACAGGCAGATTTAAATATATCAGGGAATTGTGCACTTATTGCATATACATTAAAATGAAACAAAAAAATTATAAAAACTTATTTTTTATAATAATAATTTTTCTTTTGTTATTTTCTTGTGCTGAAAAAAAAGAAACAGTTGTACAAAAACAATCTGTACCAGTGAAAAAAGAAGTTGTTGAAACAAGTACAGTTAGTGTAAAATCTTCAATATTTGAGAAATATGTTTATGACGGGTTATCTTACAGAGATCCGTTTGTCCCTTTATCAGGAGAAAAAGTAGCAAAAGCTAAGTTAGGTGTAACAGGGGAAGCCGTAGTCCCTCCTATTGGTAGTTTACAACTTAAAGGATTTATTGTAGATAAACAAGACAAGATTGCATTGTTTAGTAGCCCTTATGGTAGTTATCTTCTTGTAAATGGTAAACTTTATGACAGACAGAACAGGTTGGTTAAAGGATATTCTGGAAAAATAGTTTTTAATAATATCACAAATAAACCACAAAGTGTTATTTTGATTACAGAAGAGAATGAATACAAAGAATTTACAATATCAGAATAATTTTGTATTTCAGTTTTATAATAAAAAAATTTTTTAGAAAATTTTGATTATGGGGGAACAAGATAATATGAATAAAAAATTTATTATATTTTTGGCTTTATTTACATCAGTTTGTTTTGCACAACAGAACTATGAACTTGTAAATATTATTCCCTATCAGAGTTCGGTAACTGTAATGTGTTCTTTGCAACCCAGTTATAACAAATTTTATTTAGACAATCCTCCACGTGTTGTTGTTGATTTTAAAAATTGTGTCCTTAAGTTTGACAAAGAAGTTATTTCTGTGGAAAGTAGTTATATTCAACGTGTTCGAGTGAAACAGTTTAAAACAGAACCTATAAAAATTGTTAGAGTAGTTTTAGATCTTTATAAAAAATATGATTACGAAATAAAGACAGATAGCAATAATTTAGTAATAAATTTAGTTGTTCAAAAACCAAAATTAAAAGTTACAGAAGTTCCTAAAGAAACAAAAGCAGTAGAGGAAGAGAAAATTACTGAAGTTGAAGTAAAGAAAAACACTGAAACTCAAATTTCAAAACCAATAACTGAAAAAGTAGAACAAATACAACAAATATCTTCTCAACAACAAACATCACAACAGTTAGAATTAGCTGTATCTTCGCCACAGGTAACAACTTTGTCTCCAACTAGAGTTTCTAAACCACAACCTGTTTCTGAAAAAACTAAAAAAGAAGAACAAAAAGCTGAAGAAAAAAAGTTTGTGCTACCTAAAACACCCGTTACACTTGAATGTGTTGATGCGGATATACAAGATGTTTTACAAATGTTAGCTGTAAAATCTGGTGTTAACATTATTTATGGCCCAGATGTAACAGGTAAGATCACAATAAGTTTAAAAAACGTACCATTTGATAAAGCTTTTGAAAATATATTGAGAATATCAAAACTTGTATATGTTATTGCTGGAGACAATATAGTTCGTGTAGGTACACCACAAGTTATTGAACAAGAACGTTCTTTACAAGTAATGTATACAAAAATTTTTCCGTTAAACTACGCTGTTGCAGATGATGTGAAAACACATCTTGAACAAATCCTTAAAGCTGAAGGGAGAACAAAAGGGATGATATCTGTTGATAAACGTACAAACTCTTTAATTGTTACAGAAAGCGAGGAAGGACTAAATTATATAGAAGAATGGATTAAAAAACTTGATACAAAACCATACCAGGTCACTATTGAAGCACAGGTGATTGATATTTCAGTTGACGATTTGTCAGAATTAGGAGTACAATGGGGAATAAGAAGTGTTGATAAACAAGCTGGTAGTGAAGTAAGTTATTCTTTAGAGAGTGTTAGTGGTGGTGGTGTTACTGTGAAAGCTGTAGAATCAACAGCAAAAGAAATACAGAGTGCTGTTTTTTCTGCACCGACAGGTGTCCCTTTGGAAAGTGCAACATTTTTGTTTGGTAAATTTACTGATTCGTTAGCAATATCAGCACGGCTTGCAACACTTATAACTCAAGGTAAAGCAAAAGTCCTTTCAAATCCAAGAGTCACGACTGTGAATAATAAGACTGCTACAATTATCGCTGGAGAAAAAATTCCGTATAAAACAGCAGTAACACAAACTACTACAGGAGCAGGTATGGGACAAACAATTCAAGAACAATGGGAATATATTTCAGCAGGGATACAACTTACAGTAACACCTACTGTAAGTCCTGACGGTTGGGTTACTTTAACTGTTAAACCACAGGTTGATATACCACAGATTTCAGCACCTGGTGTACCACCAACAGTTAAATCTAGGCAAACAGAAGTTACTGTAATGGTTAGAAACAATGAACCGTTAGTCATAGGTGGGTTAATTTCTGATTCGGATATAGAAGCGATCAAAAAACTTCCTGTGTTAGGTGATTTACCTATTCTTGGTTATCTTTTTAAATATAAAACTACTCAAAAAAAGAGAACTGAACTTATTATTTTAATTACACCAAGAATTGTTGAAGAATAATGGATGGCTGTATTTTTAGAAAAAATTGTTTCAAAAATTCTTTCAGTTATAATTATAGTTTTTCTTATCTTTATTGTTTTATTGTTTAGTAGCGTATCTTTTGTTTCTAAACTTATCTTATCTTTTCTTTTAATCATTATATTTATAACAAGTCTTTACCTTTTGAAAGGTTCTTTGTATTTTTTTAACAAAAATTTCCTTGTAGTATTTTTTGCAATTTTAGTTTTTCTATTTTATCTTTTTTTAAACACTTATTTTATTTCAAAGATACCGTTTGAAAGTAAGACAGAACTTTTAAATTTTTGTTTTTATACAGTAACATTCTTTGTTTTTTATACAGTTTTAGAATTAAAAAATTTGTATAACGAGTTAATTATAAGCTTTTTGATAGTTCAAACATTTCTTTTTTTAAGTTACATCTTTGGTGGTGAAAAATTACTAAATTTTTTTGTTTATAATCCAAACATTATTGCAGGTTATTGTTTGTTAAGTTGGTTGTTTTCGTTTTTTTATTTATATAAAAGAGCACAGAAATATCAAAAAATTGTGTTTATAACATTTTTAGTTTCTTCAATATTTTTAATTTTTTTAAAGAATTATTCATCTCTACTAATAGTAGTTGCTTGTTTGGCTTTAGTTTTTTTAAAAAACAAGTTTATGAAATGGTTTATAATTTTTTCGTTGTTTTTAACAGTTTCTGTGTTAAATTTTAACAGTGTTATTGATAGAATAGCATGGATTGTCGTTGGATTAAAAATTTGGATAAAACATTTCTTTTTTGGTGTAGGGATAGGCAATTTTAAGTTTTATTATCCCCAATACTTGGTTAATACATGGTTAAGTCCTTCGATAGCAACAATTTTTGTACACAATTATTTTGTCCAACTTGCTTCTGAAATAGGTGTGATAGGTCTTAGTTTGTTTTTATTTTTTGTGATTTACATTTTGAAAAATTCAAAAAATGAATTGTTGAGTTATCCTGTATATGGGATAATTGTTCAGAATTTTGTTGATTATGTTTTATATATACCACAAAATGGTATAATCTTTTTTATTTTTTTATCGTTGTTAGTCAAAGAAACAAAAAACAAAGATGAAATTGTAGAAAATAAAATTATGTGGTTATACTTTTTTTGTATAATTTTGTTTTTTATATATTGCATCGTTTCTTTTATTAAAATGGATAGGATTGTGGTATTGTCCAACTCTCGTCAAAAAGAAAATTTTTATAAATCTGTTTCTTTAGATAAAACATATTGGTTTGGTTGGAAACAAATCGCCGTTTCTTTGGTAAATGAAGGAAAACTTGAGGAAGCAGAAAAAATATTTATGAATGTAATAAAAACAAATCCAACAGATGCAGAAAGTTACTTTTTTCTTTCTGTAATAAACTTTAAATTAGGTAATAGTTCGGAAGGATATAAATTTTTAAAACAAATGTTAAAGGTAAATCCTAAAATAGGTTATAAATACATAAGAATTTTGAGAGTTGAATTAAAATGATATATTTTTTACTTTGTGCTTATAACGAAGAAACAAATATAATAAATGTAATAAACTCTATCAAACAATTATTTGAAAATTACAAAATTGTTGTTGTCAACGATGGTTCTACTGATAATACAAGATATATTCTTGAACAACTTATGTCAGACGATATAATTGTGCTTCATCACACAAAAAATTTAGGGTTAGGTTTTGCTATTAAAACAGGATTGGGATATATTATTCCAAAACTAACACTACAAGATGTTGTTATTACATTAGACGCAGATAATACACATCCTGTTGAGACTGTGAAACAAATGATAAAAAAGTTTGAAGAAGGATGTGATATTGTTATAGCTTCAAGATATTGTTTTGGTGGGCAACAGATAGGTGTTGTATGGTATAGAAAACTTTTGTCGTTTATGGCAAGGGTTGTATTAAAACTTTTGTTCCCTTATCCAAATGTAAAAGATTACACAACTGGTTACCGGTTGTATTCAGCACGGATTTTGTTAAAGGTACAGGATAAATATAAAGAAAAATTTGTAACACAAAAAAATTTTGTTGTCCAGTTAGAACTTTTATTGAAATTGTTTGAGTTTAAACCAAGAATTTGTGAAGTACCATTGAAGTTGGAATATTATAAGAAATATGGAAAAAGCAAACTAAAAATTATAAAAAATATTCTTTCATATTTATTTTTTATACTAAAAACTAAGTATTCAAAATTATGAAAACAAAATGTGCAATAGGAATAGATATTGGTGGAACAGAAACAAAGTTTGGGATAATAAGATATATTGGTAATGACAAATTTGTTTTAGAAAAAAAATGGTCAATAAAAACAATTTGTGGCCAAAATAATGTTGAAAAAATGATAGATTTGATTGTTGAACAGATAAAAGGGAATAATATTGAGGTTTGTGGTATAGCAGTTGCTGCTTTGTTAGATTTTTATAATGGACACATAATTTATGCTCCAAATTTAATGTGGGAACACATACCGTTTAAAAAATTGTTTAAGAAAAAATTAGGTCTACAAGTTGTTGTTGACAACGATGCCAATCTTGCTACATTAGGAATATATTATACCGAAATAAAAACAAAATATCCTAAAGTACAAAATATGATATGTTTTACATTAGGGACAGGTGTTGGTGGAGGTATTGTTTATAAAAATGAACTTTTACATGGAAAAACTTTTTCTGCAGTAGAACTTGGCCATATGACTGTTGAACCTGAAGGATATGTTTGTGGTTGTGGCAACAGAGGTTGTCTTGAACGATATATAGGTGCTAGATGGTTTAAAGAAAACATTGTTGAAGAACTTAGTAATAAAAAAATAAAAACAATTTTATATAAACTTGTTAACAATAATCTATCTGAATTAACTCCAAAAGTATTATATGATGCTGCTGAAAAGGGTGATAAATATTCGTTAGATAAATGGAAATTTTTTGGAAAGTATTTAGGTATAACAATAAGTGATTTAATAAACATTTTTGCACCGGAAGTTATAGTGTTTACCGGAGGTGTAGCAAATGCATACAAATTTTTTTTACCAGCCGTTTTGGAAGAAGTTAAAACTCGTGTCTGGCCTGTTATAAAGAACAACAAATATTCTTTATTGTATGATGTTAAATACGAAGTAGTTACAGGGCAACATTATGGTGTGATAGGGGCAGGAATATTGGCCATAAAATCTTTTCTTTTATGATAAAATTCCAATCAAAGAAAACTTTTTTATTTTTATCTACTCAAGTTCTGTTTTTTGTTTATCAACAAATTTTTCCACAAGAGTTAAAACTTACTGCAGAGAATGTTATTTTTGATAAAAACAATAATATAGTTATTGCAGAAGAAAATGTTAAATTGCAATATAAAAATATCTTTCTTGAAACACAAAAGTTGTTTTATGATACACAAAAAAATATTGTTTATATTTCAACAGATGTTTTTTTGTCATATTTTGGCAATAGACTTTTTGCAAAAAGTTTACAATATGATGTTAATTCTGAAAAGATTACAATACAAAATTTTTATTCTTTTTATGAACCATATTTTAGTTATAGCAAATTCTGTAGTGTAGAAAAAGAAAAACTTTTACTTGAAGAAGCAAAAGTAACACATTGTGATTTTAAAATACCTCATTATTATTTGAAATCAAAAAAAGTTGTAATTTATCCTTATAAAGAAATAAAACTTTACTCACCTATGTTAGTTTTAAGAAAAACACCTATTTTATGGGTTCCATATTATAGTATATCTTTGAAACCATCAAAAGATTATTTTTATATAGACCCGTCATACGAAAATGAACGTGGGTTGATCACAAAGATAAAGTATGGTAGACAACTTAATAACAATTTTGATTTAAGATTTATGTGTAATGTATATTCTTTAGAAAGTTTAGGGTTAGGTAGCGAACTTGAGTATAGATCAAGTTTATACAATGGTATAATATATCTTTATTTAGTTAACAATTTCAAAAATGAAGATACACAGATAAATTTAAGAATAAATAATAACCATAAACTTTCATCTACTTGGTCTTTGAAAACTAATGTTGAATATATGAGTAATGAACAGTTTTATAATTTGTATGAAAAAGAAAACTGGTTTATAGTAAAAAGAGATATTAATTCTGGTATCTCATTATCTCGTGATACACAAAGAACTTCATTAAGGTTTTCATATTTAAGATATGATAGTTTTGATCTACAACAAGAGAAATTTGTTAACAAGTATTATAAAACACCGATAAGTTTTACAATATATCCGTTTAGTTTAGGAATTGTAAAATTTAATGAAAGTTTTAGTGTTACACCTACATTGATAGAATCGTCTACATATTACACAGTTCTTTCTGAAAATAACTTTAGTGTTTTTGTACCTATAAAATTGTTTAGAATTGTTTCTATCTCACCGACTATAGCTTCACAATCTTTTTTAAACTTTTATCCTGAGAACAAGTTGTTCTATAATACTTATAGTTTTAGTTTACCATTAAAATTTTATCCGTTAACTTTTTGTAATTTTGATCTGTCATATAATTACAGAATAAGATCTTTGGACAATTCTTTTAACATAGATTTTTCTTCTTATGTATTAACAAATAGTTTATCACCACGACTTGATTTGTTTTATAAACAAAGTTTTTTAAGATTTTATACTTACTACAATTTTTTGTTTAAACCTGAAGATGATTTGTGGTACAAAAAGTTTTCTGTTTTCAATACAGACATTGGTTCTTCATATAAAAAATTTAGTTTTTTTATTCATACAGAATATGAAATAAGTAAAAATATAATACAAAATTTACAAACTTCTTTAGGATACCAGTTTGACTTTAATAACAGAATAAATGTTGCATATTCTAAAAATTATTTTCAAGATAAAAATTCAGTTAATACTGATGTTAATATATATATACCTAATAATTTGCAACTTAAAATACGAAATACGCTGGATATAGATAAAGAAAAAGTTGATTTGGTAAATACAAATTTAGAGTTGTATAAAGATTTACATTGTTGGGAAGCAAAAGTTTTTTGTAATATGAGAAGATCAATTTCTACAACAATTCCTTATGTATTTGAAATTGGCGGTTTTGTTGGTTTAAAATTTAAACCTTATGTTGGGAAAAAAGTTTCTGAAATTGACAAACTTTATTTCCCTTGGCGTGAATAAATTTTTATCCTTCAGGCGATTCTGTATTTTTTACATTATATTTTGACAACAATGCTTGTTCTATTTTTTTCTTATATTCTTTAGATGTAAAAGATACTTGTTGTATCCATTTACCAGAAGTAGTATCTTTTCTTGCAGGCCATGAGATCCAGGGACCATATTTGCCTTTCATAACTTTGCATTCTATCTCTACACTGTCTTCAAATACAACTGAAGCAAAAACTTTCAAACTTGATGTTGAATGAGTATATGGTGAGAACTTGTTTATTTTAAACCTTGGTTCAACTTTTGTTGTAGGTTTTTCTGGTGTAAGAGATGTTATAGCTTTTATTATACGTTCTTGCAAAGTTTTATCTAACACAGTTATTTGTGGATATGTTTTACCACGTTTTGATATATATGTTGGGAATTCAAGATTAACAATTTCTCTTTGCCCAATTTTTGTTTTTTTAACTTTTACTTCTTTTATTACAATAAGATCATTCAAAGTGATAGAGTATTCGTTTGATCCTGTTTTTTCAACCGAAGTTACCCACAAATTTTTGTTAGTTGATGTTTCTTGAGAGAATAAAAAAGAAAAGCAGAATAACATTGTCGCAACTACAATATTTATAAACTTTTTATTTTTCATATTTTGTTATACTTACTTTTTAAAGTTTTTATAATAAATTCTTTTTAACAAATTCTATTATACCACCAGATGATATTATTTGTTGTAAAAACTCAGGAAAAGGTTTAATTTTGTATTCAGTATTTTTGGATTTGTTTTTTACTACACCGTTGACAAAATCTATTTCTATTTCGTCATTGAAGTCGAACTTTTTTGTAGCATCTGTTAGTTCTATTAATGGAAGACCAATGTTTATTGCATTTCTAAAAAATATTCTTGCAAAACTTTCTGCGATAACACATTTTATACCTTTTGCTTTTATTGACAAAGGTGCATGTTCACGAGAAGAACCACAACCAAAATTTCTTCCAGCAACAATTATGTGAGAAGAGGTAAGCTGAGTGTTTAGTTGTTCAACTAAAGGTTCTAAACAATGTTGTGCTAAAAAGTTTGGGTCCGAATTGTTAAGATATTTTGCTGGGATAATTACGTCTGTATCTATATTATCTGGACATTTGAAAACATATCCTTTTAATTTCATACAAGAAAGTCCTTTTTAATAATTTTTTATAACATTTGTTGTATTCTTCAGTATTTACTAAATAAATTTGGGATGGTGAGGAAAGACCAACAAATTTTTTTATTTCTTATTTAATACAAATATATTCTGTTTTATTTTTTACACCAAAAATATAATTTTTAAGATACTTCTCTTTTTCTTCAACTATTTCTTTTTTAATTTGAGTAAGAGTACACGCATTGTGATAAAACTCAACACTTCTTTTTCTCAAAAATTCAATTTCTTCTGCCATGTATCTTTTATTGATTTTAAACCAAAATTTTTTCTATATTATTTCTAATCTTTTAAAATATACAAAAACTAAACTTCTTTTTCAATAATGAAACTTAAACTTGAGATTCTTTATGAGGATGACGATTTTGTTATAATAAACAAACAACCAAACATTCTTACCTTACCTGATAGATATAATATATATTTACCAAATTTACAAGATATATTGGAAGCAAAATATGGCAGAATTTATATTGTTCACCGGTTGGATAAAGAAACTTCGGGTATTATATGTTTTGCAAAAAATGAACTTGCACACAAAGAACTTGTGCAACAGTTTTTTTATCGTAAAGTTAAAAAAGTCTATCTTGCTATAACTCAAGGTAGACTTGAGTTAGAACAAGGAAAAATAGAATTACCAATTGCTCCTGATAATAATGATCCACAGAAAGTAAAAATAGATTTTGATAATGGCAAACCTTCAATTACTGAATATAAGGTTTTAGAACGGTTTAAAAACTATACTTTAATTGAAGCTTATCCAATAACTGGTAGAAGACATCAGATAAGAGTACATTTTGCAGCAATTGGTCATCCTATATTAGCAGATGGATTATATTCTGAAAACAAAGAATTTTTTCTGTCACAGATTAAAAAAAATTATAAATTTAAAAAAACAGAAAAAGAAAAACCGTTAATCTCACGCACTGCATTGCATTCGTATAAAATAAAGTTTTTCCACTTCAGGAAAAAAGATCATATTGAACTTCAATGTGAACCACCAAAAGATTTTTCTGTGGTGTTGAAAAATCTAAGGAAGTATAATATGTAGATGAGTGAATGGGTGAATGTGTAAATGAGTTTATTATTTTAAGATAATATGACTGGCTATATCCTGATGCGGTCCGTCCTCCGACAGGAATCCTTGCCCTACATTTTTACACATCCACACATCTTACTCATCTACTCATTAACTCATTAACACATCTACGCATCCACTCATCAACACATCCACATATTCACTCACTACAAATATATCCTCTGATTGCAGAATATGCTGCAACAACTGGGTTCGCTAAATACACTTCACTTTTTGTATGTCCCATACGACCTATAAAATTTCTGTTTGTAGTAGCAACTGCTTTTTCACCTTCTGCAAGAATACCTAAATGTCCACCGAGACAAGGTCCACAAGTCGGTGGGTTCACAACACAACCTGATTGCAAGAAAATTTCTATTAATCCAGTTTTTAATGCTTTTTGATAAATTTTTGGTGTTGCGGGGAAAATTAAACATCTAACATTAGGATTTACTTTTTTACCTTTTAAAACTTTAGCTGCTAAATACAAATCTTCATACCAACCGTTCGTACAAGAACCTATTACTACTTGGTCTATATAAATTTTTTTGTTTAAATCTTTTACATTTACACTATTTGATGGAAGATGTGGCAAAGCAACCTGCGGATAAATTTTGCTACAATCAATTTCTATTGTTTCTGAATACTTTACATCTTTATCACTTTTTAACTCAGCAAGTTTTTTCAAAATCTTAATTCTAAACTTTGAGCCCATAACTTGTTGTAAATATTTAAGTGTAACCTCGTCAGGTTCTATTATCCCGTTTTTTGCACCACATTCTATTGCCATGTTTGTCATTGTAAGCCTACTATAGATTGACAATTTTTTTATTACTTCGCCTGTTAATTCTATTGTTTTATAATTTGCACCATCTACGCCTATTTTTGCTATTGTTGCTAAAATTAGATCTTTACCAAAAACATTTTTGTTTAATTTCCCATAATATACAATCTTTATTGTTTTTGGTACTTTAAGCCATATTTTACCTGTAGCCCATACAACTGCTAAATCTGTAGAACCGACACCTGTTGAAAACGCACCCAATGCGCCATAAGTACAAGTATGAGAATCCGCTCCTATCACCAAATCTCCAGGTTTGATAAGCCCTTCTTCTGGTAAGAGTGCATGTTCAATTCCTGTGCATCCTCCATAATAGAAATGTTTTATTTTAAACTTTTTTGCAAACTCTGTAGTAAACTTATTTTGTTGTGCAGAAGGAATATCTTTGTTTGGTACAAAATGGTCTAAAACAATTACAACTTTGTTTTTATCAAAAATTTTTGGTTGTTTATTAGTACCATCAAAAATTTGATAGAATTGTTTTATAGCAAGTGGTGTGGTAACATCGTTGCTTAATGCTAAATCTACTTTTGCTAATACAAACTCGTCTTCTTCAACATATTTTTTACCACAATGTTTTGCTATAATTTTTTGAGTAATTGTTTGTGGATATTGTTTCATAGTTCAATTTTTATTTTTTTAGTAAATAATTTTTTTCTCAACAAAAAATTGTTCCAGCAAGAAATATAAGCTTTTATACTTGCTTCTATTATATCTGTTGAAACACCACGTCCACTGAAAAGTTCACCCTCATATTCAAACTTTACTAAAACCTCACCTTGCGCATCTTTACCTGAAGAAATCGCTTTAAGTTGATAATCTACAAGTTTAGGTGTTGTTCGTAATTTTAATAATTTGCACACTATCTTATCAATTGATTTATATGCAGCATCAACAGGTCCATCACCAAATTCTACTTCTTGTAATTCTATTGTTTTTGAATTAATTTTTACTGCAAGTTTAATAGTTGCTGTTGGGACAACACCACTGCCACTGTCTATATGGAAATATTTTAGTTCTAATTTTTGTTTTTCTTTACCAAGTTCTTCGTTTACCAAAACAATGATATCATCGTCATAAACATATTTTTTCTTATCAGCAAGTTCCTTAAATTTTATAAAAATATTTTCTAAAATTTTTTCGTTTACTTTATATCCTAATTCTTCAAGCCGTTTTTTCAACGCATGCCGGCCAGAATGTTTACCTAACACAAGTTCGCTTTCAGGAACACCAACATCTTGTGGTTTTATTATTTCATAAGTTTGTCTTTTCTTTAAAATCCCATCTTGATGTATCCCTGATTCATGTCTGAAAGCATTTTTACCGACAATAGCTTTGTTAGGTTGTACCGAAATTCCTGTAAGTGTTGATACCAACTTGCTTGTAGGATAAATTTCTTTTGTGTTTATAGTTGTATAAAAATTTTCTAATAATGGATTATCTTTTCTTGTTTTTATAATCATAACAATTTCTTCTAACGACGCATTACCTGCACGTTCGCCAATACCGTTTATTGTACATTCAACCTGTCTTGCACCATTGATTATTGCTGAGATAGAATTTGCTACCGCTAGACCTAAATCGTTATGACAATGTACTGAAATTATACATTTGTCAATATTAGGAACACGATTCTTTATTTCTGATATTAACTTACCAAACTCTTCAGGGATTGAATAACCTACAGTATCTGGAATATTTATCACAGTCGCCCCTGCTTTTATAACTTCTTCAATAATTTTACACAAAAAATCTATTTCAGACCGTGCTGCATCTTCACAAGAAAATTCTACATTGTCAGTAAACTTTCGTGCATATTTTACTGCTTCAATAGCTGTTTCCAAAACTTCTTCTTTAGTCATATTAAGTTTGTATTTTATATGAATATCAGATGTAGCAATGAAAGTGTGTATTCGTGGAGAAGATGCTTTCCTTAACGCTTCTGCTGCTTTGTCAATATCAACTTTTTTAGCGCGAGCTAACGCTGCTACTTGACAATTTTTGATATGTTTTGCAACTAAAACTACACCTTCAAAATCACCTGGAGAAGATATTGGGAAACCAGCTTCAATAATGTCAACACCAAGTTTTTCAAGTTGTATTGCTATTTTAAGTTTTTCCTGTGGAGTTAATGAAGCGCCTGGGGATTGTTCACCATCACGTAGAGTTGTATCAAAAATATAAATTTTTTCTTTCATAAAAAAATTACTCCATGCACAATTTTTAAATTGTTTCAAATTTGTCGTATTATACAAAAATGTAAGATAAAAAACAATATTTTAGAAGAGATAAAAAAGAAATATTAAAACTTGGTGGGCATTTCTTTAAAATCTTTAAATCTGAAGTCATAAATACCATAAATAAGGTTTTCAGCACCAATAAATTCTACTGAAGGACCTTTAGAAGTTAAACATTTTATTTTTACAGGATATGTTATTGAAGTATCTGCTCTCCAGTGCTCAGGCATCCTTACAGGTATTTTGTCATAAAAATATAATATAATTTCTGTTCCATCATCATATTTTAAATTTGTTTCTATAACAGAAGAGATTATTTTATTAACATCATAATCTGTTGGTTCTAATATTGTATCACTTATAAATTCGTCAAAAAATCTTAAATAATTATCAACTTTGTTAAAATCAACTTGTTTTGAAGTTTTGATATTAACCCATGTAGTTGTGGAATCTTTTAACTCTTTTTTATATTCGTATAGTTTATTATCAACTTTCACACGGATATAAGTTATTTTTTCTCTATTAGATTTTAATATAGTTCGGTTGCAAAAATCATAAAAATATTTTTTAAACTCGTCTGCGGTTAAACCGCGAGATAGATATACGTATGGTAGATTATCTATTTTTATATAACACTCATTATAAGTAAACCCGCCTGTCTTACCAAACCATATTGTTTTGCTTTGAAGTTTGTTTTTGCCAAAATAAATTTTTACCTGTGTAGCTGAAGTTTCGTTTAGTTGATAAATTTCATGTGATGAAGGATTTTTTGTAATCATGTCCGTTATTTGCAACTCTTTTATTTTTTCAGTTAAGGTTTTACATTTTTGTTCATCTCCAAGATAAGTTCCAGTTGAAGTTAAAACATACCATTTATCTTTTTCTTTTTTTATTACAACATTTTTGTTATCTTTATCTTTAAATTCAATTTTTACAATATTTTGTTTTTTAAACAAAAACTTAGGTTTACTATGGGTTCTTATCACTATCCTTATTGCTAAAATTAAAATTAAAACTAAAACTACTACAATCCATGAAAATAATTTTTTCATATGATAACCACCTTTGTTTTTCTAAAATACCATCTTATTACGCCAGCTGTAATTACTAATGCTGGTAAGAAAAACATTATAAAATATCGATATAAAATTTTGATTGTATCAGGTAAAGGTTTTATTGCAGAAGGGACAACTTTTTTACTTCTAATACTTACAATTTCGTACTCTTGTAACAAGTAATCAATGATATTCCCTAAGAAAGTAGTCTCTTTTTGTGCAAAAAATCCTGAGGAGAAAACTAAGATTCTGCTGTCTGTTTTTGATTCTTTGAGCCGTTCAGGAACATTAATTTGTAATTTTTTAAATTTTTCATCATCAGAAAAATAGCTTGAAAACTTTCCTTTTAATTCTACCGCGACAATAAACGGTCCTTTCTGTGCTGATTTATCCATTCTGAAATCTACTGTTAACGGATTTATAGAGAAAATATCTTTTTTAAGAAAACTGTATTTTGATGTTTCCATTAGAATCGTATATGTAATATCTTTTAAGCCAGATTTTATTTTTAATGGAGATGTAAAAGGTAAAACCGTTTGTGATACATTTTTTGTTAAAGGATGATTTTTATTCATGTTTGTTATTATTGGCATAAATGGATAATCAACGATACTTTCCATAACAAGAAAACCTTGTTGTGTCCTTAAAGAAACTTTTTGACATTGATAATCTACGATGAGACCGTCATCAAAAAATTCTACCCCATAGTTAGAAATAAAATCAAATATGTTTGAATAAATTTTTGTTGCCCAGAAAGTTCGGATGTTGATATTGTATCTGTCAATAAGAAAAGCACATGGTTTGCCTGAAAGTATATATTGATCTAAATAAAACAATTCTTTATCATCAAAATTTTCTTTTGGCGAGATAACTAATAAAGCATCTGTCTGTTGTAAACTTGTTGTTGAAAGATCAACTTGTTTTATGTCATAAAGTTTTTGTATTTGTTCTTTGAATTCGTAATAATCTTCACTAGATAATGTATCACACCTATGAACATTTACTACACCTAAAACTTTTTTTTGTTTTGTAGTTAACCTTTTTATTGCAGAAGTTATGTCATATTCTAACATTTCAATATTACTTATTACAGGAATAATTTCTTTTTTATCTTTGTATAACAATGCAAGTCCCATATAACCTTTTTTAACTTCAAATTTATCCTTTTCAACAACACTGAATTCAATTGGTGGGATACCCATAGAATATACTTCTTGTTGAGAAAGTTTAGCATTTGGTTGTAGTGGATCTATGAATTCGAACTTTACTTTCCCACGGGAAGATTGTCTATACTCTTTTAGTAAATCTTCTACATAGATACGTATGAACCTGAATTGTTCTGGTAAAACTTTGCTAAATATTGCACGAATATAAACGGGTTCGTCAAGTGAAGAAACTAATCTTTTGGATGGTTTTGATAAAGAATAAATTTTGCCGTTTGTTAAATCTATACGGAAAAAACCAAAGTAAAATATAAGGTTTAAAAGAATAACTATTATTACTGCAAAAAGTATTGTTATATACTTTTGTTGAATATTTATTTTTTTCATAATCACATACTTTTTACTACTTTTCAGTTGTAGTTGATAAATATGCCAAATATAGGAAAAATCCTGTTAAAGATAAAAAGTACACAATATCTCTTGCATCAACAATCCCACGGACAAAATTGTCATAATGAGGATCTATCCCTATATATGCCACAGTTGGAGAAACAAAAATTCCTAATTTACCTAACAAAAAGAATATGAACATAATAGAAAATGAAATTACAAAACTTACAATTTGGTTCTTTGTTAAACTTGAACTAAAGACACCTATACTACTAAAAAATAAAATTAGTAATACAACACCAATATATCCAGCGATTGTTTGTCCTATATCAAATTTCCCAAAAAGTAATAATGTTAATGGATATAACAAAGTTAGAATAATTGAAATTAAAACTATAGTTACAGCACTAAGATATTTTGCTAATAACACTTCAATTTTTTTAACTGGTAAAGTAAAAATGATTTCAATTGTACCAGATTTGTATTCTTCAGAATATAACCGCATAGTTATCGCTGGAATAAAAAATAAGAAAAATAAAGGAATAACATCAAAAACATGTCTTAAAGTAGCGTAGTTTTGGACAAATAAAGGTCGAGCATAAAAAAAACCTAATAACAACAAAAATATAGAAATAACAATATATGCTACTGGTGAATTAAAATAAAGATTAAGTTCTTTTTTTAATAGAACAACAATTTTTTTGTAGTCTAACTTTATTTTTTTCATAACATTTAACTACTTGTTAACTCTCTGAAAACATCTTGTAATGAAACAAAAACACGATGTAGTTCTACTACTTCCCAATTTTCTTTCACAGCAAGTTTAAACAAATCTTTTCTTATATCAATATCACCTTCTGTTTCAATTTCATATTCTGTTATTTCGTTTTCTTCAGAAACAACTTTGATATTATAGATTCCTTGAATAACCATGGGTAAATATTTGGTAAGATCTCTGTCAAATTTTCCTGCAAAATGTATAACATTATGTTTTAATACTAATTTATATAAATCTTCAATATTACCCTGAGCAACGATTGTACCTTTATGAATTATTACTACATAATCTGCAACTTCTTCAACTTCAGACAGTATATGTGTTGAAAGAATTATAGTTTTATCTTTTTTATATTCTTTAATTAACTCCCTTACTTCTGCAGCTTGGTTTGGGTCAAGACCAGCTGTAGGTTCGTCTAAGATTAAAATTTTTGGATTATGAAGTATAGCTGCTGCAAAACCAACTCGTTGTCTGTATCCTTTTGAAAGTTCTGAGATGTTTCTTGAAATTACATCTTTTAGTCTACAGAGTTCAACAACATCTTTTATATTTTGAGTCGGTACATTACGTATTTCTGAGATAAACGACAAGTATTCATATACAGTCATATCTTCGTATAAAGGATTGTTTTCTGGTAGATAACCAATGATTTCTTTAGTACGAATTTTTTCTGGTGATACAGGTTCATCATCTATTATAACAGTTCCGTTATCTTGTAGTAAGTATCCTGTTATAATACGCATAAGAGTAGATTTTCCGGCACCGTTTGGTCCTAAAAGTGCAAGGATCTGGTTGTCTTTAATATCAAAACTTACGTTGTTTAAAGCAACAATTTTACCAAAAGTTTTTGTAATATTTTTTATTTGTATCATAATTTATGAAGTATACGAAAAAAGTTTTTTTGGAGAGGTAAATATTTTATTATAATTTTAAATTTTTATTGTCAAGTAGTTAAAGAAAATTTTAGTAAAAACTTGTTTTGTTTGAAGAAATTATGTAATAACAATTTTTATGGAAGAACGTTTTTTGTTCGATAAAAAATATCTTACAGCATTCACTTATTTTATCCTTACTGAAAAGATAAAGGATGGCTCTGTCGTTGTTATTTTTGACACAGTTGTAGATTTTTTTTCTCTGAAACATACATTTTTAGAAATAAAAAATATTTTTAACCAATATGAAAATCTCAACGATATAGAGATTTTTTGTATTTATGCTGAAGCTGAAAAACTCACTTATGATAGTATTATAGATCTTGTCAATTTTCTTTGTAAAAGTAGTCAAAAAAAAGTTTGTCTATTATTACACCACTATGTTTTAGATTTCCCAACAATATCTTTTAAACCTTTTGATATAAAAATCAATGATGAAATAAATTTTAATGATTTTTTTACAAAATTAGTAGAATTTGGTTATGAAAAAGTAAATTATGTTGAAACTATAGGCGAGTTTGCTGTACGTGGTAATATTATAGATATATGGCCTAACGGTTTTGTATTTGTAGGAGAAAATTCTCAACCTAAAAAAATTGTGCACCCAATAAGAATTGTAGTTGAAGAACAAACTATAGCACAGATAAAATTTTTTGATGTTACTTCTCAACGGTCAATTGTTACACCAAGAATCAATTCTTTTGAAGTTTATCCTGTTAAAATTTTTCAAAAAGAGACAGGAACGACAACTATAAAAGATTTTTTATTAAAAAACAATTTTAATATAATTTTTTGTTCAGAAAATTTTTCTTCAACTATACCAGCTGAGAATAAATTACTTGCAAATTATTTAATTCCTACAAAATATTATGGTCAAATAGAAGTTTTTAGGAAAGATTTGGAAAAATTTCTTTTAGATGGATATAAGATATTTATTGGATATGCTTATGAATCACAACTTGAAAAATTCATTTCAATTGTTAATGAAGACAAAAGAATAAATTTAGTGAAGACCGATTTATCTTTTGGTTTTTATTCGTTAGATAAGAAAATATTTTTCATAACATTTCCAGAAATTTTTTCACAATTTCAATGGACTGTATATCCGAAACAAGAGATTTATCACGGGATAAGATTAGAAAATATTTGGGAGATACAAAAAGGAGATTTTGTGGTACATAGAGAATATGGTATAGCAAAATTTCTTGGTATAACAACTATTTCAATACATGGATTTGACAAAGAATTCCTTACTTTAAAATTTGCTGATGGTGCAATTTTGTATGTACCTATTACAGAAATTGATACAGTAGAAAAATATGTTTCGTTATCAAACAAACCACCAAAACTTTCTTATCTTAACAGAGAATCGTGGCAGAAAACTACAAAAAAAATTAAAGAATCAATTAAAGAATTCATTGCACAACTTTATACATTGTACACACAACGAAAAAAAATAAAAGGTATAAAATTTGAACCAGATGAAAAACTTGAGAAAATGTTTGAAGAAACTTTTGAGTATGAAGAAACCGAAGATCAGAAAAAAGCTATTGAAGATGTTTTATCTGATATGAGCAAAGAATATCCAATGGACAGAGTAATAGTTGGCGATGTTGGTTTTGGTAAAACAGAAGTTGCCCTACGTGCTACATTCAGAGCTGTGTTAAACAAAAGACAAGTTTTAGTTTTATGCCCTACAACAGTTCTTGCAGAACAACATTTCAGAACTTTTAGTAGCAGGTTAGAACCGTTTGGTATCAAGGTTGCAATAATGACACGACTACAACCAAAAGAATATTTGTCCGAAGTAATTAAAAAAATTTCTGATGGTGAAATAGATGTTGTTATTGGTACTCATATTTTGTTAAACGATAATATAAAGTTTAACGATTTAGGTCTTGTAATAATTGATGAAGAACATAAGTTTGGTGTAAAACAAAAAGAAAAAATAAGGTTGAAATATAGAAATTTTAATGAAAGTAATGAACACCTACCTGATGTGTTATCTCTTACTGCCACACCAATACCACGAACATTAGCGTTTGGTCTTGAAGGGATAAAAGATATCTCTGTTATTGAAACACCGCCTGAAGGACGAATGCCTATTGAAACATATATATTACCATATAACGAAAGTTATGTTATTGAAGCGATAAGTAGGGAACTCTCCCGCGGTGGACAAGTATATTATGTTTTTAACGATATAAGTTTAATTGAACATAAAACAAACAAAATAAAATTTTATTTTCCAGAAGCGAATATTGAGTTTATCCACAGTAAATTGCCAGCTAAAAAAATTGAAGATGTAATGATAAAGTTTGTTCAGGAAAAAATACAAATTTTAGTCTCAACGACAATAATTGAATCAGGGCTTGATATACCAAATGTTAACACTATGATTATAGAGAATGTGGAAAATTTTGGTTTAGCACAACTTTATCAATTAAGAGGACGTGTTGGCCGTAGAGAAAAAAAAGCGTATTGTTATTTGTTTTACTCGCCTGAAAATCTTACTTTGAACGCAAAGAAACGTCTTGCTGCATTAAAAGAGTTTACTACACTTGGTAGTGGGTACAGGTTAGCATTGAGAGATTTAGAGATACGTGGTGCAGGCGAGATTTTAGGGACAAGACAACACGGTTTTGTGAATGAAGTTGGACTTAGTATGTATTCAAAAATTGTTCAGCAAATAGTAAATGAAATTTCTGGATACAAATATGAAGAAGTTTCACCTAAGATAGAAATTAATATAGCTGTTGGTATACCAAATAGTTATATTCAAGATGAAGAGTCAAGGATAAATTTTTATAGAAAACTTTTAGAAGCAAAAACTATTACTGAAATTGAAAATATTAAAGAAGAAATGGAAGATAGATTCGGAAAATGTCCTCAAAAAGATGAACAGTTGTTGAAAAACTTATTTTTGTTATGCAAACTTCGTGTAATATTGAAAAAATTTAACGTTTTTAAAGTTTCTTTTGATAAAAGTAAAATCGGGTATGAAATTCAAGTTGTTTGTAGTGGTGATACTGATATACCAGTGTTGACACAAAAATTTCACACAAAAGGGAATTTTAAAATAAAAAGTTTTGATAAAAATTCTGTTGTTTTTTTAGGAAATTTCGAGGAGCTTCAAAAATGTTTTGAAGAATTTGTTGAGATAGTTTCCTGATGTGAAATTTTGACTATGTAAAGTGATTTTTTTAAGAAAATTTTTTTGCTCAACAGGTGAGATGTGCACAGAAAACAATTTCTTGTATTTTGTTTTCAAAAACAAGTTTGTTATACAGGTTTATTGCATCGTATGTGTTTAATGAATAAAGTGTGATATTATGGTTTAAACAATAATTTTTTACTTCGTCTAAAACTTCCATCACAGAGTTTGCTCCACAGCCAACTATCAAAATTTTAGGTTTTGATTTTTCTAACAGATCTTTTATATCTGA
>Ga0272449_1000405_pt1 | contig 51848 bp, 42 predicted proteins | sample YNPCB0241_FD_198679 | JGI IMG/M metagenome (GOLD analysis project Ga0272449, IMG submission 198679) | Hot spring sediment microbial communities from Yellowstone National Park, WY, United States - YNP-CB-024-1 | ecosystem: Environmental > Aquatic > Thermal springs > Hot (42-90C) > Sediment...
TCTCCTAAATGGATTCCTCTACTCTACGCTACGGCTATGGGAGTTGATGCCGTTGCGGCGCTAATTCTAGGCAAGGTCTTTGATCAAAAGGGATTAAGAGTGCTCTTCGTACCGTTAGTGCTTTCTATGTGTTTTCCTTTTTTTGTGTTTTCTCCGTCTCTTGGCAAGGTGTTTACGGGAATGGTGCTATGGGGAATAGGAATGGGAGCTCAAGAATCTATTATGCGAGCGGCTGTATCTAAAATGGTAACTCCCGATAGACGTGGAACTGCCTACGGGGTATTCAACTCCGTTTTTGGTATATCATGGTTTGCCGGAAGCGCCTTAATGGGCTGGCTATACGGCATATCTTTACCTGTTCTTATTGGATTTTCTGTGCTCATTCAGGCACTTGCACTTCCTGTTTTGTGGATACTGGTAAGAGGTGAAAACAGGTAGCTTTTTATTTCCTGGGTTGCTCAGGAAACATAATAGTTATGCTGATTCTACGGTTTCTTGGGTCGTTGGGATTATCGGGAAAGAGAGGCTGTGTAGCGGCGTATCCGGAAACTCTGGCAATTCGATCTGGATTAAGCCCGTTTCGCTCCATTTCCTGCCTTGCCGCTGAAGCTCGAGCAGTTGAGAGTTCCCAGTTAGTGTATTTGCCAGAAGCGAGACCAGTTGCATCGGTATGACCGTCAATGGTTATTTTGTTGTCGAGCCCGTTAATGGCATCAGTGATTACCTTTAGGATTTTCTTTGCTTCGGGGCTGAGCTGTGCACTTCCCGGAGCAAACATAGGCCTGCCTTCTTGATCAACTATCTGGATTCGAACACCTTCTGGAATTACATCTATCATGACCTGGTCTCTAACTTCCATTAAACTGTATTGCACAAGGAATTTGAGTTTTTCGGCAAGTTCCCCCTTGTTCAGCCTGGGAATACCCTCAATTTTTGATTCTAGACCGGTTCCTCTGGGTTCATCTTCCTTTTTAGGTTCTTCTTCTCGTATTTGTTCCTGACGAGGAGTTCCAGGATAGGGCGTTACGCCTGGTTGCCCTTCCAAGAATGAAGTTCCGCTTTTTTCAAATATACTAAAATACTTAAAGTAAGTAGCTAATCTAGCTCGTTTTTCCGGTGAAGTCATGGTGATCAACCACAAAAGAAGGAAGAAAGCCATCATGGCGGTGACGAAATCGGCATAGGCAACCTTCCAGCTTCCGCCATGATGTCCACCACCGGAAACTTTTTTGACTTTTTTGATGATCGGTGTTTGTTCTTTCATTTTGCCGCCTTAAGTTGTTCTTCAAGTTCTATAAACGACGGGCGGAAATCACCAGGAATTGTTCTTCGCCCCACTTCTATGGCCACCTGCGGAGCGGCTCCATCAACATATGAAACAAGGGCAGCTTTAATCACTTCGAGATACTCTTTTTCGTCGCGAGCCATGTGTTCCATGGTTGCGGCCATCGGACCGACAAAACCGTAACAGGCGAGCACTCCAAGGAAAGTTCCGACCAGAGCCGCACCAATGCTATGCCCTAACACTGAAGGGGGCTGATCAATTTTACCCATGGTCAACACAACTCCGAGAACAGCTGCAACAATTCCAAGACCGGGGAGAGAGTCGGCAATACGTGCTACAGAATGAGCCGGGAGGAGAGCCTCATGATGGAGAATTTCAATATCTCGTTCCAGGAGATCTTCTAGTTGATGGCCAGGCATATTGCTGGTGATCACTATACGAATGCTGTCACAGATAAAACTAATGGCGTGATGGTTTTTGAGTACCTGTGGGTGAGCCGAAAAGATTTTGCTTTTCTCGGGATTGTCAATTTCTTCTTCAACCGAAATCAGTCCTTCCTTTCGCATCTTCTGAAAGAGCTTAAAAAGCAGAACCAACAAATCCACATAATCTTGTTTCGAAAGTCCTTTGTATGAAAAGATTTTTGGAAAAGTTTTAACTACAGCCTTAAAAACCGGACCTGGCGAAGAAATAAGAAGGGCTCCCGTTGCCGCTCCGAATATGATAACCACCTCTGCTGGTTGGAAAAGCACATGCAAGTTTCCATGTTCCAGGAGGTATCCACCAACGACCGACACAAGAACGACAACGCATCCGATAATAGCAAACAACGCCTACCTCCTAATATCCTGACGCTGCCTTTGGAGAACGTACTTCATAATGATGGATCTAATATCCTCGCTCATGTTGGTAAATTCAACGGCGACTTCGCTTTTTTCGGCACAATTTGTACATCTTTTGACTACACCGTAACAAATGATATAAAAAGGTGGGGCAGTTGGTAACACTAGCTTGATTTCCACGATATCCCCTTCTTCGAACTTCTCTGGTGAACTGAATCTAATCCCTCCTGCGCTTAAATCCACTTCCTGGTATTCCATATCCACGAAACCCAGCTTGTCCAAGCATAAATATTCAAGGATTGCATCAAGTTTTTGATGGATCGCCTGAAATTGACGTACTATAAAGGGATCTACTGTTTCAGGGGCTACAACAACATCCGAAGCGATTGACACTGGATATCCTACCACTCTTGATGAAGGTAGGACCGAGAAAGGGGGAAGCTTCTTAACTGCAACCTGAAGAACATCTTTTACTCTAAAATATTCCCGTCTTTCTGTTTTTTCCTCGACCATTGTATCCTCTGTTTTCGACTAAAGTTGCTTACTTGCCCAGGAAATAACATCTACAATACATACAACTTATCGTCAACTTAAAGTAAAGCTACAAAAGCGAAAGATCTGCAGCAATATCTTATTTAAAAGATTGGACGCCTCGATGCCTTGATATTATCTAACCACCGTGCTATAGAAATTGCGGAAGTTTAAAAAACAGGCTTTTGGAGAGCCTTGTGTGGGAGGGAAAGGAAACATGCCGCTTGCAACTATTCCGGAGGCGATTGAGGATATCCAGCAGGGAAAGATGATAATCCTTGTGGATGATGAAGATCGGGAAAACGAAGGAGATCTGTGTATAGCTGCAGAAAAAGTAACACCTGAAGCAATAAACTTCATGGCTAAATATGGAAGAGGGCTTATTTGTCTGGCTCTTGCTCCTGAAATTGTTGATCAACTCAGGCTACCCATGATGGTTCAGGACAATACTTCCCGCTTTGGCACAGCTTTCACCGTATCCATAGAGGCTCGCCATGGTGTAACAACCGGTATCAGTGCTTACGATAGAGCTCACACAATCCTTACGGCAGTGAAGCCGGATGCTAAGCCTGAGGATCTCGTTACGCCAGGTCATGTTTTTCCCTTGAGAGCCCGCGAAGGTGGGGTGCTTGTCAGAGCAGGACAGACTGAAGGATCCGTTGATCTTGCTCGGCTTGCCGGTCTTCGTCCTGCCGCCGTTATATGCGAAATCATGAAAGACGACGGCACGATGGCGCGTATGCCGGATCTGGAAATTTTTGCCCAGGAGCACGGGATCAAAATTGTAGCCGTGGCCGATATTATTAGATATCGCATGAGAACCGAGCGCCTTGTAAAAAGAGAAGCCGAGGCTAGGCTCCCTACTTCTTTTGCCGGAGAATTCAAACTTATTGTCTATTCAAACATGGTGGATGATTACGTTCATGTAGCTCTGGTTAAAGGCGATATTAATCCAGAAGATGAAGTGCTTGTGCGAGTGCATTCCGAATGCCTCACCGGGGACGTGTTTGGTTCTCTGAGGTGCGACTGTGGTGAACAGTTAAAAACGGCTATGAAAAAGATAGACCGTGAAGGAAAGGGCGTCATTCTGTACATGAGGAATCACGAGGGGCGAGGTATTGGGCTTATTAACAAGATCAAAGCTTACAAGCTTCAGGAAAATGGATATGATACGGTTGAAGCCAATAAAGTTCTAGGGTTCAAAGAAGACCTGAGAGATTACGGTATTGGAGCTCAGATCCTTGTAGATCTTGGTGTCAGAAAGATGCGACTTATGACCAATAATCCTAAAAAGATTGTCGGTCTTCAGGGATACGGAATTACAATCACGGAGAGAGTCCCGTTAGAGATCCCGCCTAACGAATGCAATCTTAACTATCTACGAACCAAATGTAGCAAGATGGGGCATTTGCTGAGGATTGAAAGGTTAGAAAAGAAGGAAAGGAAGAGCTAAAGATGAAAGTTTTCGAAGGGAAACTCATTGCTGAAGGACTGCGTTTTGCCATCGTTGTCAGTCGGTTTAACGACTTCATAGGGGAACGGCTCCTTGGTGGAGCTCTCGATGCTCTTATGAGAAGTGGAGCCAGGGAACAGGATGTGGAGGTATTTAAGGTCCCAGGAGCCTTTGAAATTCCCCTTGTTGCTAAAAAACTTGCTCGTTCAGGACGGTATAATGCTGTGATTTGTCTGGGGGCAGTAATTCGTGGAGCTACACCACACTTTGATTATGTAGCAAATGAAGTTTCAAAAGGCATTGCCACGGTCAGTTTAGAAACGGGAGTACCCGTCACATTTGGCGTGCTGACGACCGACAACCTGGAGCAAGCCATAGAACGGGCTGGATCTAAAGCTGGCAACAAAGGCTGGGATGCGGCAATAGCTGCCATTGAAATGGCAAATCTTTTGAAGCAGATAGAGGGGACTCTATAGTATGCCTCCTAAAAATCGTATTGTATTCAAGGGACGGCGAGGAGCCAGAGCCGTAGCGCTGAAGATTCTTTATGCCATAGATATCAGAAATATTGCCCCGGACGAAGCCATAGCTTCATTTTACGAAAGTTTCGGAGGAGAGATAGACACAGATTCCAAACATGACTCTGATTTAAACCTTAGTTCCGGGAGTTGGGACAGAGCTTTTATGGAATTTCTTGTAAGAGGTGTTTGCAGACATCGTAAAGAGCTGGATAAAATTATAGAAAGCGTCTCAGAAAACTGGAAGATCTACAGGATGTCGATAGTTGACAGAAACATTATGCGTATGGCGGTCTTTGAAATGCTGTATTGTTCCGAAATTCCACCAAAAGTTTCCATCAATGAGGCAATTGAGCTTGGAAAAATTTTTGGGGACAAGGATTCCTCAGCTTTTATAAACGGCATTCTGGATAAAATTTACCAGTCAACGGAACAGGCAAATAATTCATGTGGAGCAATAGCACGTACTCCCGCCTTCGGTGGAACTAGTGAGTAACATCAGTGGCTCATGACTCAAATTCATCCCTCGATCCTACTTTATCTCCTAACTTCTTAAAAAACGGAAACAAGATAACAACCGGAGATTCCTGAAGATTTCCCTCGGAAATATAAGCTTCGTTGATCTCGGCGCAAACCACTTTCCCAATAATCAGGGAATAGTTATCCCTTAATATCTCCTCTTCGAGCTTTGCTTCAATCCATCCCAAAGATTCCTTCACACGAGGAGGCTTTACTTTGCGGGCAGGAATCGATCCCAGCCCGACTTCTTCGAGTTCGTTAACGCCAGGAGGATAGGCTTTGGCACAAAACATCGCTTTCCTGAAAGATGCCGGAACAACGACATTCACTACAAACTCCTGAGTTTGTCTTATATTCCGAAGAGTATCTCTAGGAAGAGCTGATGCGATGGCTATTAAATCCAAGGGTCTCAAAATAGGCATAACGCATCCATAGGGCGCCGCATTCGCCCTGCCATCAGCATCAATTGTTGTAATCAAAGTAAGAGGAAGAGGAAGCAATCGCTTGAAATCATGTGGTTCGAGCATCATTTTTAATTTCTCCTTTCGGCACAGGCTCGACAAAGCCTTTTGCCATCATGTTCCACCATTTTCGTTTGCATAGTGGCTTCACCGCATTCAGCACACACTTCCGACGGCACAATTCTGGCTTTAGGCGGAAGGTCAATCTTTACTTCCTCAATGTTAAAAAGTTCCTCGGGGCTGGATTCCAGCACCTTTCTGCTTCGCTCGAGATGAAGTTCCCAGAAGCGCTTACGTTCATCTTCCGTAGCCGTATCATTTAGCACCTTCTGTAGCAACTCAAAATGTTCCTGTCTATCCTGAGGTCTAAAGGCTCCTCCCTTAAGGCTAATCCTTATCCCTTTGCCCGTTTTACGGCTGGCAAAAGTTACAGCCATCTTTCCATAGTCTTTGTAAATAAGATTGCCTTTGCCGAAGGTGCATCCGGTTAGAACCTGAACTGCATCCACAAAACACGAGTCGTTTTCAACTATGGCGACCAATTCCTCATCTTCTGCTCGCATTTCGTTGAGCATTTCGATACCAACTTTTGCGGCTTTATAGCCTAACGATAAGCCAGGACAAACATGACCATGAAAATCCACGCATTCTTTAAACCCTTCATACTTTTTAATTTCATCGTGATTCATAACCAAACCTCCATCTTTCGCTTCATTTTCCATCAAAGATTACTCTTTCTCCCGGCCTTCCGTAAAGATCTTTCATCGCATCATAAACGTCTTTTCCAAGGAAAAATTTGTAAATTTCTCGAGCCTTGCCTTCTATATCCACATCAACGAATTTATCCGGATAGAGCACTTTGCCTACAACATAGGCATCCACTATGACTGTTTCTACATTCGTGGCGTAGTAGTTGAAAGGGAAGAGCACATGTACGGAGCCGTTTTGAAAAGCTTTAAGGCTTTTATAAAAATCCGGTTTCTTCTGATAGTCCCGACGAATCAGATCCAGTCCACCTCCGTCGAGGAAGATCACATCCGGGTTCAGCTTAAGGATTACCTCTTTGTCGCTAAAAACGTGAGAACCCACCTTAGCGCTGATCTCATTGGCAAGGTTTATCGAGTTGGTCCACTCCAGAGGAATATAATGCTGTTCGGTGCTTTCAATCCCATGAGAACCTCGATAGCCGATTCCTCCAACATAGACTCGAGGTTTTTTCTCCTGTGGGATATCTTTTGTGCGGTTATTAAGGTCGCTACGAACGCTCTCAATGAAGTTCACTATCGCTCCCGCACGGTTTTCTTTACCGAGAACTTTACCGGCAACTTTGAGAGACGAATACAAAGATTCATCGAAAGTGGCAAATTGCCCGTATGAAAGTACTATCACGGGAATATTTAGAGCCTTCTGGACTTCATCCGCAAGGGCTGCTTCCATGTAGGTTATGAAAATAACGTCCGGAGAAACAACAAGCAGAGCCTCCATATTGGGTTTTTTGTTGATGCTTTCCGGACCACCGGGACCTACGGATGGAAGATTGGCAAGTTCAGGATGAGCCAATCTATAGGGGCGCCCACCAAGAGCCCGCTTTTCAAGTTCCTCCACTCCAACCACTCGATCCACCGCTTCCAGATAGCTGATAAGTCTCAACGCTCCAGGACCAAGGCATACAATGCGTTTTACATCGCCTCGAATTTCAACACTTCTCCCGACCCCGTCGGTAACGACTATTTTGCCATTCGGTGTTTCGCTATAAACATCGCTCAGCCACCCTACCCCTGTAAAAAGACATATCAGCCACCAGATGATCGCTTTCTTCATGATACTCTCCTTCCTCATCATCTACCGGGATCACTACAATATGCCTGCCTACTCGAACTATCTGGACTCGAACTCCGTAAACATCCCTGACTATCTCCGGATCGAGTCCTTCAGGAGTTGTAACTGCCCAAATAATGCCGTCCTTAAGAAAAATAAGCCTATCGGCAAAACGTAAAGCAAGATTCACATCATGAAGGCAAACTATGGTAGAAACCGACGGTTTTCGCTTTTTAGTAAGGTCCCGAATAACTCTCATGACTTCAAGCTGGTTTTTCATATCGAGGTGACTTGTAGGTTCGTCTAGAAGTAGCACGTCGGGAGTTTGAGCGAGCGCTCTGGCGATCATAACTTTTTGAAGTTCCCCGCCGCTTAGTTCGCTAACTCTTTTCATTGCAAAGTCTTTTAAGCCAAGAACCGCCATGATATCGTCAACAATCTCGTAATCGCGCTCTCTAAGAAACCAGTTGATGTAAGGCTTTCTTCCGAGAGCGACCATTTCAAAAACGGTCAATTCTGAGTCGTGAGATCGTTGAGGCACATAGCCAATTCGGCGAGCAATCTGATTTCGACTCCATTCGGATATGTCCTCACCTCCAACAAACACCGCTCCCTTAGTGGGAGATAGAATAGAGTTCATGCATCTAAGAAGAGTTGACTTCCCTGCCCCGTTGACTCCAAGAAGAGCAACGCATTCGCCACGACGAACCTCAAAGGTCACCCCTTCCAGAACACCTTTTCTGGATGGATAGCTGAAATGAACGTCTTTAACTTTGATGACCATTGCTTTCTCCCACTATCAATTAACAACCATTTATCACCTGTAACCTCTCATTAAAAGGTACAGAAACAGTGGAGCACCCATAAATGACGTAATTACTCCAACAGGAAGCCCACCTGACCCAATGATAGCTCGCCCTGCCGTATCTGCTCCGAGGAGAAGCAACGCTCCCAGTAACGCTGTAGCCGGAACAAGCAGAGTATAGTTTGCTCCGAAAATCCGCCTTGCTGCATGAGGAGCTATTAAACCCACGAAGGCAATTACGCCATGAAATGCCGTGGCTACTGAAGCCACCACCGCCACTGCGGCCATTCCCTGCCATCGAAGTTTTTCCACTGAGACTCCCAACCCCTTTGCCGCTTCTTCTCCCGATTCAACCGCCATAAGATCCCATGCCTTAAGGTATAAAAAGACCAGAGCAAAAACGGTTACAAAAGCGGTTGCGCCAATCTCCCGCCAGCTAGACCTTGCAACGTCCCCAAAGGTCCAGAAAACAATCGCAGCCAGCTCAGTTTCTGTTGCAAGATACTGAATGAGAACGGTGGAAGCAGAAAAAAGGGATGACAGAGCGACCCCGGCGAGAATGATGGATTCAGGCGTAAGTCTTTTGAGACGTCCCAGAAAAAGAATGGTCATGGCGGCAAATAGAGAGCCTCCAAAAGCAAAAACGGCTATAGAAAGATATTTCAATTTGAATACCACAACCGACACAGCCGCCCCGAAGGCTGCTCCCTGGCTAATCCCGAGAGTTGAAGGCGATGCAAGAGGATTTCTAAGAATGGACTGGAGAGCAAGACCTGAAACGGCAAGACCAGCACCAACAACAAGTGAAGCCACCGTCCTGGGAAAACGAATATTCCAGATAAGAATTTCCTGTTTTCCGGACTTTGCGCCCAGAAGAGCTTTCAACACATCAAGTGGAGAAAGGTGGTATGCTCCAACAAGGAGCGACACAACCACAAGCAGAAGGCACAAAGCGGCAAGAGCAAGAAGTAACCAGATTTTCCTGGCTACAGCCTTCCTGAAAAAAGCAGATGGCTGATATTCTACGGTGTGGTGAGAAATTCCATGAATTCTGTCTTGAAAAAAAGAAAATGCCACGAACGCAAATACCTCCGCACCTTTTGGCACGCCTTCGTGGCTTTCTCGCTTTGCTTCATGCAAAGTTTCGCTCAGAAGATAATCCGAAACTCGAAAATTGTCAAAAAATATTCCAAAGAGACAACCAAGGATTTATAATCTGGCTTTCGATTGAGGTGTAGGATCTATGATTTTAACCCTTTCGGGAGCAAAGGAAAGTATGTTGCCAAAAGCCAAAACGTTGGCGTCAACTTTATTATGGGTAACCCTTGTTCTTTGGATTATATGTGGCTCAGCCATAGCACAAGCAGAAGACGAGGCTTCTCCGCCATCGGAATCGCAGGAAACCACACCATCCGAAGAGAAAATGCCTCAATTGAAAACAGCTCTGGTGTGCGAAATGGTAAAGAACGGCACCTGCGAAAGACCAACTGTGGTGCTTTCGGTAGAAAAGAAACAAGCTTTTTGTTACACTCTATTCGAAAACGTTACTGCCCCCAGAATTATCTATCACCGCTGGTATCATCGAGGCGAATTAACTACTCAGGTGAAACTGAAACTTCAGCCTCCACGCTGGGCAACATATAGCTCCATTCAGCTTAGAGAGGCTGACAAGGGACCGTGGCAGATCGAGATAGTGGATGAGTCGGGACGTATATACGAAACTCTGAGGTTTAGCATAACAGACTGATAAACCATGAAGACTATTCTAGCCTTTCTAAAAACTGTCAGATGGCAGGATGTGTTAGATATACTGCTTAACAGTTACATCCTTTTCAGAATTTACGTGCTTTTCCGCCAGACGAACGCTTTTAGAGTCATCATTGGCATTGGAATTCTGTGGGTATTCCAGAAAATTGCGACAAGTCTGGGACTCGTCATAACAAGCTGGATTCTCCAGGCGGTCATTGCTCTTGCAGCCATCATAATTATTGTGGTCTTCAGAAACGAACTTCGTTCGGCCCTTCAGGTGCAGAACCTGAGAAGTTTCCTCTGGGGAGGGCCCTCCAGAAATGTCATGACTCCGGCACAAATCATTGCCGAAACGGCTATGCAGATGGGTAAAAAACGAATCGGAGCGCTTATTGTTATTCCGGGCAGGGAAGATATTTCGGAGCTGGTTCACGGCGGCATACCGTGGCATGGAAAGGTCTCCCAGGAGATGATAGTAAGTATCTTCTGGCCTAATAACCCAGTCCATGACGGTGCAATAATTATTGATGGAGATGAAATCAAAGAAGTGGCGGTGCTTCTTCCCATTTCTCAGAGATCGGATCTGCCGAGCTTCTACGGCACACGCCACAGAGCCGCTCTGGGACTGGCAGAAAGAAGTGACGCACTGGTTATAGTTGTCTCAGAGGAACGAGGCCGAGTTTCCATAGCCAAAAACGGCACACTTCAGGTGGTATCTGATCCGGAAGTTCTTTACAAAGCCATCACCGAACATGTACAGCCTCTTTCACAAGAACGGGTGCGATGGTGGGATAAAAATCGTCTTCAGACCATCTTCGCAGCCTTTGCTTCCTTTGTTATCATTTCGGGAGCATGGTTTGCCTTTACAAGAAGCAAGGACGTTGTCATGTCGGTTGAAGTTCCAATAGAGTTTCTCAACCGACCGTTGAATTACGAAATCATAGAAGTTAATCCCACTCAGGTCACTCTCCACCTTGCAGGATCCAGCACTCTCATGAAATCCATAAGACCACAGCAGATAGAAGTTCGAATCGACTTAAAAAGGGCTTCTGAAGGTAAAAACATTATGCCGATTACTCAGGATAACGTGTTTGTTCCACCCGGCATTTTCATAAATCGAGTTGAACCAAGTTTTGTTGAGGTAACTCTGGACACTATCACGTCAAAGGAGGTGACCGTTCAGGTTGACTGGAAGGGGCATCTTGACGACAGACTAATACTTAGCGAGGTAAAAATTTCACCCCCAACTATTGTCCTCATTGGAGGCAAGTCAATTCTCAACAATCTCTCAACCATATATACAGCTCCCATATCGCTCGACACCATCAAAAGCTCTGGCAATATCTCCGTGCCGGTCATAGTAATGCCGGCGTCTGTTAAAATCGCACCAGGTATGTCGGAAAGAGTTGTGGTAGAGTACATTGTGAGGGACAGAAAAACCATGGAGATTATCCCTCCATAAAGCAAATTCGGTTCGTAAAAAATACTTTTTGGAACGGAGGAATGCGTAATGGCTCAGAAAATCGAAGTTTCGCAGGGTAAAGTCATTGTGCCGGATCAACCAATCATAGGTTTCATTGAAGGTGACGGAACGGGCCCGGACATTTGGCGAGCAACCCGCATGGTAATTGATGCAGCCGTTGAAAAAGCATCCAAAGGAAAGAGACGGATTCAGTGGAAAGAACTTCTAGCGGGAGAAAAGGCATATCGGGAAACAGGAAGCTGGCTTCCTCAGGAAACCATAGAAGAAATCCGTTCTTTGAAGATCGCCATTAAAGGACCTTTGACTACTCCGGTTGGTGGAGGCTTTCGCAGTGTTAATGTAACACTTCGGCAGGTGCTGGATTTATATGCCTGTGTCAGACCCGTTCGATACATCCGTGGAGTGCCGTCTCCGATGAAGAATCCAGAAAAGGTCAATATGGTTATCTTCCGGGAAAACACCGAAGATGTTTACGCCGGCATAGAATGGCCTGCCGGATCGGAAGAAGCCAGAAAAGTGGCAACTTTTCTTAAAGATACCTTCTCAATTCATATTCCGGAAGACGCCGGCATAGGGATTAAACCCATAAGCCGACGAGGCACGGAGAGGCTCGTAAAACGAGCTATTGAATATGCCATCGAAAACAACCTCCCTTCTGTAACTCTTGTCCATAAAGGAAACATTATGAAATACACGGAGGGAGCCTTTAGAAACTGGGGATATGAGTTTGCAGCGTCTTACTTCGGGGACAAAACCATAACCGAAGATGACCTGTGGAAGTTGCACGACGGTAAGGTTCCTCCCGGAAAGATTGTAATAAAGGACAGAATTGCCGATGCAATGTTCCAGCAGGTTCTTCTTAGACCCGAGGAATATTCGGTTATCGCCACACCAAACCTAAATGGAGACTATCTTTCTGATGCTCTAGCAGCTCAGGTCGGCGGTTTGGGCATGGCACCGGGAGCAAACATTGGGGACGAATGCGCAATCTTTGAAGCTACTCATGGCACCGCACCGAAATACGCCGGGCTTGATAAGGTTAACCCCAGCTCTTTGATTCTGTCAGGTGCAATGATGCTCAGGTACATGGGCTGGAAGGAAGAAGCCGACCTTATCGAGCGAGGACTGGAAAGGGCTATTGAATCAAAGCGAGTAACCTACGACCTTGCACGGCAGATGGAAGGCGCCGAAGAGGTTTCCTGCTCTAGATTCGGGGAAATTATCGTGGAAATGATGCAATGATGGTGGACACTTAACCATTGCCCCATCGAGTTGAACCGGAAGGCTCGGTGGGGCTTTCTCCTATTTCAAGTATTCTGGATACTTAAGAAAAAAAGTGCCGAAAGCTGCCACAATAAGAGCGTGGGAAATAGTACCTTCTTTCAAAAGCCTGGGTATTTCCCGTATTGGATGAAGAACCACTTCGATATCTTCAAGCTCATCCAAATGCTGACGAGTTGCCTGGTAGGCATTACGAGCAAGGAAAGTGTAACAGACATTGGTCTGGATAGCAGGGTTAGGGTGAAGCACTCCGAGAAGTTCCCAGGTTTGAGCATCGTAACCCGTTTCTTCCAGCAGTTCTCGGCGAGCACCGCTTTGAGGATCATCCCGCTCATCTATTACTCCTCCTGGAAGTTCAAGAGTTATATCACGAATTCCGTGACGGTACTGTTTAACCATCACCACCTCATCATCCGGCGTGATCGCAATAATGTTCGCCCAGGGAGCAAAATCAAGGGCGTAAACACTATAAAGCTTTCCCGTCGTGGGCATTACTACTTCATCAACCCTAACTCGAAAAAGCCCACATTTCCTTTCCGACTTTGTGGATACTATACGCCAGGGTTTTACAGCCATTTTGACTTTCAAATTCCTCCTTTCCCATAAAAAGCAGGCTTAAAAATAGCCCAAGGAGAGAGAATAATCCAGGATAAACCTCAAAGAATTTCTTCCAGTTTAATTTTGCCAATCATTTCATCCACTCTTTTCCCACATCTTCGGAATCCTTCCTGACCGTAAACCATGTTGGCTTCTATAACGTAAAAAGCATTGTTAAAAACAATCACGTCGAGTCCTACATCTTCAAAACCACAGCGCCTTGAGACTTCCTCGGCAAAATCTAAAGCACTCTCAGGAATGTCATCGAAAGAAATTTCAGCCCCCTGAGACACATTGTGTCTAAAGTCCCCTGCCCTTCCAATACGCCAGTAGGCATGAATGGGCTTTGAACCGAAGATTACTATTCTAAGATCTCTGTCAACCGGAAGATACTCTTGGATGTAAGCAGGATTGTGGTTTTCCAGGTATCTTTCAAGATCTTCATCGGAAGAAATCAGAAAGACTCCACGTCCCTGAGAACTACCCACAGGATTTTTAGCAATGAATGGATAGGAAAAGTCCTGAAGAATTTTCTCCATTCTGGATTTTCCGTAATAAATGCGAGTTCGAGGATGAGGAATATCAAGCCATTCAAACAGGAGAGTCTGACGGATTTTGTTGCCGATGAATTCACAGCAGTTTTTCGGAAAAATCCTTTTGCCCAGAGCTTTGAAAAACTGCTCGTAAAGTCTTGAAGGATAACAGACAAAATCGGCTTCACGGAGAAGTTCCTGACTTTTTTGATCGTATTCGTGCCAGTTTAGATGTACTCCCACAATTGGGATCGAACTATGGAAGCGAATTCGCCGTCCTAGAGACGCTCTTTTCATCGTTTTCAACTATGTGCCCCAAAATCAATCCTTGCAAAAACCAGAAATACATCGCTACTTCGGCGTCACCGAAATTGTCTTCAGTCAGACCTTCGAGCATATACATAGCCAATATTGTCAGCCCTGCAAAAGCCCAAATGCTACCGGTTCTTCGAAAATTTTGAAAAAGCCTTAGAGCCAGCGCGACATACACGGCAAGGAGCAGGAAAAGCCCCGGAAGTCCGTAATTTATTGCCGCTTGAAGATAGGCGTTATGAGCATGTCCTTTGGCGTCAAGTGGAGATCCTTTGGCGTATTGATCAATCAACTTTGGGAACACATGAACGCCTATCCCGAATACGGGATGATCTTTTATCATAGCAACTGCGCTTTTCCAGAGGACAAGCCGAGTTGAGTCGCTTATGATCACGGTATATCCGCGGTTATAGAGGCGTTCAAACCTGGGATTATGGAAGGTAAGAGCAAACAAAAAAACGACCAGAGTGCTCAAGACTAAAAGCCCCTTCAGCCGATACCGAAGGATTACCAGCGCGCCAATAACAAGAAGCATCCCATAAATGACCATACGACTTAAAGAGCAAAAAACACCTATTACAATGGTAGTGCCGGCAACAGTCAGGGTAAAACGCTGTTTTGAAGACATATTCTGATTGAACAGTAGCCACGAAACAATACCAACTGCTGTCAGAGCAAGACCGTTGGAATAGGTCAGAGCATTACTTGAAACGCCTAAAGCTCGATCAGCTCCTGATAAAACAAACTGGAATATACCGTAAAGAGATTGTGCTAACGATCCGACAATAGCGAAAGCGCAAAGCCTTAAAGCATCTTCGCCAAGTCTAACGGCAAAGTAGCTAAACAGAAAGAACAACACATGCCACCAGCTTAACATCTGCTTGAGAGGCCGAACATAGTCGGAAATGAAAAAACTCCCTAAAACGATCCATCCAATCCACAACCCAAAGGGTATCAGCAAAGGAACATTCCTATGAAGTTCTCGCCTGAAAGCTTTAGCTACCAGATAAGGAAAGGCCAGCAAGAAGCTTATTTGCGTAACCGTGATAGATAAGGAATGCGAAAGTGCGTTAACATACACGAGAAATCTGGAGAGTGGTTCAAGGGTTTTCTTTATAAGTTTCATAGAGCCTCGACTAGATCGAAAAATAAAACCAACATCCGCAAACGTTGTATCAAAAAACACAAACAGTTTGTGAGGGTGAATTACCGCATCGTTCGATATCGTATCAATTCCCAGAAACTCTGAAAACAGCAAAATGTATCCACAATCCACCATGAGGAAGTCGGAAAACAGCGGGACTGTAAGGTTGAAACATGTTCAGCAGATTCGCATCAGGCAAAACAAGCCCTACAGCCCAGTTCTGATAATGCTTCTCTAAGTGATCTTTTATCCGTGCGTATAGCCCACGAATTGATATGGAAAGTCTTCTGCCGTAAGGTGGATTCATGACAATGGCTCCTGAAGTTTTTACGCCGAAGTTGTCGGGAACAAACGAAAAAAAGTCTCCCTGTATCCATAAAATGCTATCCACCACGCCGGCTCGTTCGGCGTTTCGTCTGGCTCGCTCCATCTGGCGAGCGTCTTTGTCTATCGCTATTACGGGCTGGGACAACTCCTTTATCGACGCTATAGCCGTCTTCTTTTCGTAACGCCATGGAGCATCGTCGAAAAAGGGAAGATGTTCAAAAAGGAAAGGTCTTTCAAGTCCGGGAGCTTTATTCCGTCCTATCAGAGCAGCCTCAATGGCTAAAGTTCCCGATCCTGTCATGGCGTCAATGAGAGGCTGCTGATCTGGATCCCACTTCAGAAGCTTAAGCATTGCACAGGCGAGAGTCTCTCTTAAAGGAGCATAGCCGGGTTCTAGCCTATAGCCGCGCTCATGAAGATGAGCACCCGTAAGGTCCATTTTTACTGTGCAAATGTCATGTATCAAGTTGACCCATAGTCTGCATCTGGGAGAGGAAAACTCATCAAGGCGGTTTTCTGATGGTATGGACATAGGTTCCCAGGAGATGGACAACCCATGTTCGTTAAACCGACGACAAATAGCCTTTACCGTTTCCTCACATACCATCCCTTCATGCCTCAGGCTAGAATATTCTACGTTGCAGTAAAGCCGCAAAGGAATTTCTGGATTAAGCCACAATTCCCAAGGAATATCTTTAATGCCTTTCTGAAAAACTTTAACAGAGGAGGCTCTGAATTGTCCCAGACGGATAATTACACGGCTTGCCGTCCTAAGCCATAGGCAAAGTCTGTAGGCGTCCCAGATTCTTCCCTTCAAAGCGACATAGTCTGTTGAAGTATCTTCGGCGAGAACATCATAACCGAGCGATGAAACTTCAGTGAGACAAAGTTCCATCCATTGAGGAGGCACAACGATTTCAAAAATATGCTGAGGCGCTCGTACAAAACGCTTAACCCGCCGCATGAAAGCTTTAGAATTGTAGTGCTCAGCTTTCCAGTCTTCAATTCCTTCTCCAACGAACCTTACCATCATTGGCACAGCAGTCTCCGATCAGAAAATAGTTCCGATAAAACTTGTAACAGGATTCCTTCTTGGGTAAATTCCCTACGACGTAAACTATATACACAAAAACTCGAAGGAAAGCGAAAATGAACGCCTTTGTCGTGGGTGGAACTCACAGCGGGGTTGGAAAAACCACTATTGCCCTGGCTCTTATGGCATTCTTTTCATCAAAGGGGATCAAAGTTCAGCCCTTCAAGGTTGGGCCTGATTTCATAGATCCAGGGCTTCATTCCAGAGTTACCGGCAAAGTTTCTCGCAATCTCGACGGCTGGATGCTTTCTCGGGCTTACAATCAGATGTTGTTTGACCGGTGTTGCCGTGTTGCCGAAATGGCAATCATAGAAGGTGTTATGGGACTTTACGACGGGTTCGACGGAAAAAGCGAAGATGGAAGCACAGCTCAAATGGCAAAATGGCTTGATGTGCCAGTCGTTCTCATTATTGACGCTCAAAGTATGGCCAGAAGCGTTGCCGCTGTTGTCCATGGATTTACAACCTTCGACCCTGAAGTGAAATGGGCTGGGGTGATTTTAAACCGAGTAGGAAGCCGGGAGCATTTTGAATATCTCAGGGAAGCTCTCTCATCTGCTGTGCCTCACATACCTATTCTTGGATGGATTCCACGTGAACGGAGTTTAACTCTCCCTGAACGTCACCTTGGACTTGTAACCGCTCACGAAAGTCCTCTTGATAGAACATGGATAGCTCTAGCCGTGGAACTCGTCGAAAGGTTCATAGATGTTGAGGCTCTTCTTTCCAGAACTAGAAATCCCAGGAGCAATTCGGGAAGCGTCTCTCCCTTAGAGTCATACGGCCATGAACTTTTACAAGAACAGGAATCTGAAAATCTGCCCCCAAATGATCCCTGTGTTCGTATTGCCGTGGCTCGAGATGAAGCTTTCTGCTTTTACTACGAGGACAACCTCGATTTCCTTAGAGCCTCTGGAGCCGATATTTGCTTCTTCTCACCTGTTGGAGGAGAATCCATTCCCAACGGTATAGATGCTGTTATTCTGGGCGGGGGCTATCCGGAAATGCATCTGGAAAGGCTTTCCCAAAATGAATCTTTTTTTGCCGACCTTAGGAAATGCTTCTCTTTAGGAATCCCGATTTATGCAGAATGTGGAGGCTTGATGACCCTTTCTCAGTTCATAGAAGACTGGGATGGTAAGAAATGGCCTATGGCAGGAGTGCTTCCTTTTGGAACTCGAATGCTAAAAAGGCGAAAAGCACTTGGATATGTGGAAGTAAAACTATCCAGGGATTCCATTCTCGGTCCTGCTGGAACCTGTGTTCGAGGACATGAATTCCATTACTCTGAAATATGTAACGGGGAAGCTCACTCCGCAAACGTAGAAACTATCTACGAAGTTTCCAGACGGAAGGGTGATACAGTTTGGCAGGAAGGATACCGCATCGGAACGGTACTCGCCAGTTATGTTCATCAGCACTGGGGTAGTAATCCTGAAATTCCCAGGAACTTCGTATCTTTCTTGGTTCGAAAGAGGAATGCTCTATGAAACGTCGTGCTAAATCCATCATGTTTCTTGGAACAGGGTCTGATGTAGGGAAAAGCGTTCTTGCTGCTGCGTTATGCCGGGTTCTGAAACAGGATGGTTACAGGGTTGCTCCATTCAAAGCTCAAAATATGGCTCTAAATTCTTTTGTGACATCTGACGGAGGTGAAATGGGGAGAGCCCAGGTTGTGCAGGCTGAAGCAGCCGGTGTGGAACCCCATGTGGATATGAATCCCATCCTGCTTAAGCCCACATCCCAGGTTGGGTCGCAAGTAATCGTTCTGGGACGTCCCATCGGAAACATGACAGCCAAGGAATATTATCGCTACAAAAAACAACTAATAACCGTTGTCCGCGAAGCCTATGAGAGACTCGCTCAAGCCTACGATGTTATCGTCCTCGAAGGAGCCGGCAGTGCCGTGGAACTCAACCTGAAAGAACACGATATCGTTAATCTTTTCATGGCAAAAATGGCTAATTCCCCCTGCATTCTTGTTGGCGATATTGACCGAGGCGGCATTTTCGCATCTCTTCTGGGAAGTCTTACTCTTATGGAGCCCGACGAACGTGATTTGATTGCCGGCATGGTGGTTAATAAGTTCAGAGGCGATCCGGATCTTTTTCAGAGCGGAGTCAAGATCCTTGAGAATCTTTCAGGAAAGCCTGTGCTTGGAGTAGTTCCCTACTTTTCTCACATTCAAATACATGAAGAAGATAGCGTAGCCCTTTCAAGGAGAAGAATGAATAAAGGCAACGAAAACACCGAAGACGAAGAAATATCTATCGGGATTCTTCGCCTTCCCTATATTTCAAACTACACTGATTTTGACGCTCTAGAGAATGAACCTAACGTCAGAGTCGTGTATTTTGATCGCCCGGAGGATGTCTTTTCCTTTGATGCGATTATCATTCCCGGAAGTAAAAACACTATAGAAGATCTTGCCATCCTCCATCGTCGAGGATTGGTTGACGCTTTAAAAGCCTTTGTCAAAGCGGGACGAGTTCTGGTTGGAATCTGCGGCGGATACCAGATGCTGGGGAAGTATGTTCGAGATGAAGAAGGTGTAGAAAGTGCACTTACAGAAATCGAGGGGATAGGAGTTATCCCGATGGTAACGGAAATGTTCAAGGAAAAGATTACTTATCAGGTCGAAGCTTTACCCAACCCCGACCACCCCTTGTGGGAAACTCTCTTAGACGCTCGCAGCAGTGTGCCCACATTAGCAGGCTATGAAATACACATGGGTAGAAGTTTTGCTTTAAACGACAAAATGAAGCCGCTCTTTAACATAAAACGAATAGGAACTTCGCCTGATTCCATGCATCCAGACGGATTTATGGGAGATGTTGGTGAATGCTGGGGCACTTATATTCACGGCATATTCGATAACGATTATTTCAGGAAGTGGTTCTTGAAAAGGATTGCAATAAAGCGAGGAAAACAGCTACCAAAGAGTGAAAACGGCATCGAATTTCTTAAGTGGAAAGATCAGCAGTATAATCTTCTGGCAGATCACTTCAGACGTTATGTTGACGTTAATCGAATATACGAAATCATCGGTCTTTAGGAGAAATAACGGTGTGGCCTGCTGAGTTTTCTCCCTGGTATCTGGTTATGGCTTATGCATTGGATCTTATCATTGGAGATCCTCCCTGGATGCCCCACCCTGTTCGATGGATAGGGAACTTGATAACTCGCCTGGAAAAGATGCTCTATCCACAATATTCTGCACCTTCGTGGAACATCCTGTTCAGAGGCGGTGCGCTCGTAGCTTTCACGATTCTAATCACGGTCGGAAGTTTCTTGCTGGCAACCAAGCTACTTCCTCATCCCTTAAGGGATGTTTTTTTAGTATGGGTCACGTACACATTGTTAGCAACTAGAAGTCTTCACATCGAAACAAGGCGAGTTATTAAGGCTCTGGAGAAAGGTGATATTGAAGAAGCCAGGAAAGCTCTCTCCTGGCTTGTAAGTAGAGACACAGAAAAGCTTGACGAGAAAGGAATCCTCAGAGGGACTATTGAGACACTATCCGAAAACATATCCGACGGTATCATAGCTCCTCTTTTCTACATTGGCATAGGAGGTCCCTTGCTGGGGCTCTTGTACAAAACGATCAACACTCTTGATTCCATGATCGGTTACAAGAACGAGCGGTATTACTATTTCGGCAGAATCGCAGCTCGACTTGATGATATTTTCAACTATATTCCCGCAAGGCTAACGGGAATCTTCATTGTATCTTCAGCGTGGATTCTTCAATTTGTCAGCGAATGCATATCGATCCGGAGTTCACTGGATTGGAAACGTGGCTGGTATATTATGAAGCGAGATGGAAGGCTTCTCGCGAGCCCTAACGCTGGCATTCCACAGGCAGCCATGGCAGGAGTGCTGGGAATACAATTGGGAGGTCCAACATCGTATTTTGGAAGGATTTTGAATAAACCGACAATTGGTGATCCGATACATCCGCTATCGTTAGAGTCATACAAACTTGGAGTTATTATTTTATATCTTTCTTCGGTAACAGGGCTTTTGGTGAGCGTAATACTCGAGCTGATCGGCCAATTAAGAATGTTTTCCTAATTATGGTAAGCTGGCAAAGAATCTTGTCTAATTTCGCTTCATCGTAACAATAAGGAGGAAAATTTTTAATGAAACAGTGGGCTCACGGTGGGAATATCTACGAGATGTCGCGAATCTTAGGATGCCAACCTGAAGATATTATTGATCTGAGCGCGAGTATAAATCCCCTGGGTCCACCTGAAGGACTAAGGGAAATTATATGCGATAGCTTCAATGCAGTTCGGCACTACCCTGATATAGAAAACAGAGAACTGATCAAAACTATAGCAGAGTATAGCAGCGTGCAGGAAGATTGCATAGTTGTAGGTAATGGCTCTACTGAAATTTTGTATTGGATTCCTTACGCCTTAGACTTAAAACGCGCAGTAGTCATAGTTCCAACTTTTAGTGAATACATACGCTCTCTCGAAAATAAAGGCGTGATGGTAAGAATGTTAGTTACATCGTGGGAACATGGGTTTCAGCCAACAGAGTATCAGCTTGAAGCGGCCATAGATAGCGCTCATCCCGATGCTGTTTTTCTAACAAATCCAGGAAGTCCTTCAGGGGTTCCTCTTTCTCATGAAGTCCGAGAATTTGTAAAATACAGAGCAGAAAAAGGCGATTTTCTTTGGATTATAGACGAAGTATTCATTGACTTTTGCGAGGAATTTTCCCTGCTTGAACTTGTAAAGACATTACCAAACATCGTGATAATACGATCTCTTACCAAATTTTACTCGTTACCAGGATTACGTCTTGGATATGCCATCGCTCATCCGTCTATATGCCAGAAATTAAGATCCTTTATTCCTCCGTGGTCTGTTAACGTTATTGCTCAGAAAGCCGGAGCGTATTGTATGAGGCAAAGCGATTTTCGGAGGAAAACCCTGGAGTTTTTCTCTAATGAGAGACCTAGAGTTTTTTGTGCTTTAAAAGAGATTCCCTGTGTGTCTTTCCTGGAGAGTTTAGCCAACTATGTTCTTATCAAACTGGAAAATTCCTGTCCGGCTAACGCACCGGAAATACAAGCTACTTTGATTGAACGAAACAGGATTCTGGTCAGGAATTGTGAAAATTTCAAAGGTCTATCAAATCGGTTCATCAGAATTGCCATATCATCTCCTGAAGTGAACGACCTGTGGTTAGGAGCTTTCAGAAAAATAATTGAATCTTCCGAAATAGAGAGAGGTAAAGGAAATGAGCAAAATAGAGATTGAGGTGCCGTCTGTGTCGGTTATTATCCCGGCCTATAATGAAGAGGCATTTCTGGAAACGACGGTAAGTTCCGTTCTGAACACCAATTTCCCGTGCGAAGTCATAGTGGTAAATGACGGCTCCACAGATCGCACGCAAGAGATTATTGAAAGATTTGGAGGGCGAATAAAGGCTATCACTCATCCCAAGAATAAAGGCAAAGGTGCTGCCATGGCTTCAGGGATAAGGGAAGCAACTGGGGAAATCGTGGTATTCTGCGACGCCCATCTTCTAGGTCTCAAACACCATCATCTTTTATCCCTTGTTTTGCCGTTGGTTTACGGATCTGCAAAGGCGGTTCTAGGAATTGGTATACCTGAGGAACTATCGGCATCTTTAATAAGTTTTGTTCCCTTATTCATCTTGACAGGGCAACGGGCCTATTATCGAAAGGACATTGAACCGCTCACAACCGAAATGGAAAAACTTGGCTATGGAGTGGAAACCTATCTTTTTGCAAAATTTCCTCGTGACAAAACGGCTCTCGTGCTTCTGCCCGGTCTTGTTCATTTAACCAAACAGGATATGCTTCCAAAAAAGGCGATTGTGACCGGTTACTTACGGGAAACAAAGGAAATTCTCGGCACCATTGGTAAATTGGCTAAGAGGAGAATAGCGGATAGCATTACTAACAACAGGGGAGTTTGAAACATAACCTACTGAGAAAACCTTCCGACAAATGAGATTCCCCAAATAAAAAATTTGGAGCGGGAAGAGAGATATTTTCTGTGAGGAGGGAGTTAGATTCTCTTTTCCCGCTCCTAGGCTATGATTTTCTAAGCAAGGCCTACCATAGGAAGAAGGATCATCAGACCCAACCAGATGACAAGTCCACCGAAAATGTCGAAAAGTACGCCGGCCCTGATCATTTTCGTAATGGGCACCATACCAGATCCGTATACTATAGCGTTTGGAGGTGTAGAAACAGGAAGCATAAACCCCCAGCTAGCCCCAAGAGTTGCACCGATTGCAGGAGGAATAGGATTTACACCAGCCGCTTGAGCTAAAGAAATAACAACAGGAACAACCATATTTGCCGATGCGGTATTAGATGATGTTTCGCTGACTAAGATGGCAATGAAAATAGATCCCAAGGTTATTCCCCACATAGAAGTGGCGCCAGTTAGGCTCATGAGAGATTTGCCTATCGCATCGGCGAGTTTCAACTCAAACATGAGGTTTCCAAGGGTTATACCGCCACCAAAAAGCAAAAGGGTTCCCCAGTCAATATTTGTTGCTTGTTTCCATGATATTGTAAATTCTCGTTCCTTCCAGTTTGTGGGAAGAAAGAACAAGAGGGCTGCTCCTACAAGAGCCGCTATGCTTTCAGGGAAAATCTTATTGTAATTTTTGTATAGTGCGCTTTCTGTTCCGTGGATAAGAGCGATAACTCCAGGAATAAGCCAGAGAGCCACCGTTACACAAAAAGCTATCATCACATTCTTCTGTCCCCTGGTCCATGGTCCGAGGAGAGCTCTTTCTTTAAGAATATAATCTGTTCCACCCTCTAGACGGGACACCTCAGGTTTATGAAGATAGTACATCAAGACGAAGAGGAGAAGATACAAAAAGATAAGAAGAGGAACGGCAAAAACCATCCACTGGAAGAAAGCAATTTTCACATTGCAAAACTTTTCTATCATGGCTATGCCTATAATATTTGGAGGGGTTCCTACTGGGGTTCCGATTCCTCCTGCGGAAGCGCTGTAAGCTGCCATCAGCATCATAGCCGTTCCAAATCGAAGTTTTGTTGGATCTACAAACTTTCCGGTTTGGCGATGTATAATATCGGCGAGAGAGTAAACTATTCCAAGAGCTATTGGAAACATCATAGCCGTTGTAGCGGTATTGCTTATCCACATAGAAAGAAAAGCGCAGATACCGCCAAAAGCAAACAAGATTCTGCCTGTACTGTTTCCCACAGATCGAATTGACATGATGGCGTAAGCAAACCGCTTGTCTAAGCCGTGAATGCTCATAGCTTCTGCAATAATGAAACTTCCAAAAAACAGGTAGATAATGGGATCGGCAAAGGGTGCTAAAACTTTTTTTACATCAGCTACTCCCAATATTACGCAAAGGATAGCTCCCCAGAGTGCACTCATGGGAATCGGAATAGGTTCCGTAATCCACCAAACGGCTGTCCACGTAACTATGGAAGCAAGAATATGAGCTTTAGGGGTTAAAGACGGCATAGGAATAAGGTAGACAATAATAGCTACAAGAGGTCCCAAGAAAAGTCCTATAGTTTTTCTCCAATTTTCAAATCGCTCTTCTTTCTCTGACAAAACTTCCCGGATTTCCTCTTGCTGAGGCTCTAACTGTTTGCTCTTAACACTTTCGTTACCTATCATGGTTCTTTCCCCCGTCCATTATTTCTTATTCCAACGGTTTTTTCGCGTTCTTCCACAACACACTAAAAAGATCGCTCAAGCGAACGATCCCCTTTGTGGCATTTCCAGAAAGAACAACTAAATACATGTATGGTCCTGAGACCATATGAAGAAAGACTTTTTCACAGGGCATGTCTTCAGACACGTATTCTTTTTCTGAAAAGTGATACATAATGTCCTTAACGGGTAATTCGTGGATCAAGCTTCTAATTTGTTTTAAGAGTTCTTCCCAGGAAGACGGTGGATTCCCCAAGCTTTCTCCAAGAGCGGTCACAACATCAACAAGACGAATATATCCAACAATTTTTAGATTCTGATCATGAACAAAAACTACCCGTGGTTTATACTCAAGGGCAGAGCGAGCTCTCCAGGCATCCATCATCAAAATAGCATCATATACGGATCTATCCTCTGCGACCTTGGCACAATCCGTAATGGGTATCATCAAATCTCTTGCTTTCATGTCGGCGGCTCCCTTCTAAGTCTTTTTATTCACCTAATAAAGAAACGCCCGAAAAGGCATTGATCCATACAACCCTCAGGGCTTACCCTAGACCTACGCCTTTTAGAACAGACAGCACTATTGCCGCAGCCATCACAGAGCCGATCTGGCCTCCCGTATTGGCTCCCATGGCATGCATAAGAAGCCAGTTATTTGTATCGTACCTACGACCTTCTATTTGAACCACTCTGGCCGCCATGGGATAGGCAGATATACCGGCAGCACCGATAAGAGGATTGATTTTGCCCTTTGATAAGAAGCACATGAGTTTCCCAAAAAGAACACCCGTTACCGTATCCAAACAGATGGCTAGCAATCCAAGAGCGAGAACGATAAGCGTCTGAGGTTTAAGAAAAACATTTCCGTCCATTGTCCCACCTATGGAAAGACCAAGAAGAAGGGTAACAATATTTGCTATTTCGTTTTCAGATGCTTTCGTAAGGCGAGCAACGACACCCGATTCCTTCATTAAATTGCCGAGCATTAACATACCCATCAGAGGAGTGCCCATAGGAGCGATGATGCAGCAAACGATTGTTACGACGATAGGAAAGAGAAGTTTCACCTTCTTTGATACACTCTTTTGAGAAGGATACTCCATCCTAATGAGCTTTTCCCTTTTGGTGGTGAGCATTCGCATAATAGGAGGCTGAATAAGCGGCACTAAAGACATGTAAGAGTACGCCGCTACAGAAACTGCTCCAAGAAGATGAGGTGCAAATTTTGAGGTTACATAAATAGCAGTAGGGCCATCACAAGCACCGATAATGCCAATTGATACGGCATCCAGAAGATTAAAACCAAGAAGAAGTGCTATAAGAAAGGTGAGAAATATGCCGAATTGTCCGGCTGCCCCTAGAAGGAGAATCCTAGGGTTTTCTAAAAGCGGTGCAAAATCCGTCATGGCGCCAATGCCGATGAATATGAGGCATGGGAAAACTTCATTGGCAACGCCGAATTCGTAAAAGTGCCTCAAAAGACCATCAGATCCCATTAGATTGGCAAGAGGAATATTTACAAGGATTGCTCCAAAGCCAATAGGCACAAGAAGAAGAGGTTCATATCCCTTTTTTATGCCCAGGTACAGAAGGCCACATCCTACAGCGATCATTATGATGTTCTGAATGGTAATAGCGCTAAGACCAGAAGTAAGAGCCGAAATGCCAGTGATGATAATCTCTTCCATCAGGACCTCCCCTTATCATTAGTCTCTTCTTCTTCACGATACGGAAATAATCTTTTCAGACCTTCTACAATAAGGGTAAGCAACCAGAGAGTAAGAAGAGTGCCTACCATTCCAACAAAAGCAATAACAAGCCCTTTCGCTACCATATCCCCACTCCGTGTTCCTTAAACGATAAACCATGCCTATCATTTTCTAATGCCCGCTAATTAAAGGGCGCCCTGGGGCGGTGGAGCGTTATGCAAGATCCGTGCAAGGGTTTTATAGCTTTCAGTTAGTGGGAAGATTAGATGGTCGGGAACAAATTTTGAGGTTCTTGTATGCCATTGTGGCGAAAATTTGCGACAATGTGGCTAAAATTAGCCACCATGGTGAACAAACCTAGGAATTACTATTGAATCCTGTAAGCTGATACTTTTCCAGCTTATACCGTAGAGTGCCTCTTGGAATTCCGAGAAGTTTTGCCGCTTGAGACACATTTCCGTTGGCAAGTTGGAGGGCTTTCTTTATGAAGGAAAGAGCAACCCGTTCAAGTACTTCTTCCAGATTCATTCCTTCAAAAGGTATGTTAAAGGAAGATAAGAAGTTGTTATCAAAGGTAATATCTGCAGTCTGTGCAATTTCTTTTGGAAGGTGATGGACGTCGATTAACTTGTCATCGTGCATTATACATATTCTTTCCAGAACATGAGCAAGCTCCCTGACATTTCCTGGCCAGGAGTAAGCCAGCAAAAGTTTTTCCGCTTCAGGCGAAAACCCCTGAAAATTACGGCTATATTTTTTATTGTATTCTGCCACAAAATGTTTTGCCAAAGGAATAATGTCCTCAGGGCGCTCCCGAAGAGGTGGAATGTAAAGAGGAATAGCATTAAGCCTAAAGTATAGATCTTTCCTGAATTTGTTTTCTAGGACATACTTCTGAAGATCCTGGTTGGTGGCGGCAATAATTCTAATATCCACTTTGTAAGACTGAGTTCCCCCAAGACGACGAATGGAACGATCTTCCAAAACTCGAAGAAGTTTCGCCTGAAGCCCAGGAGCTAACTCACCTATCTCGTCAAGAAAAACGGTGCCTCCATTGGCCACTTCGAAAAGTCCTAACTTTTTCCCTCTGGCTCCCGTAAAAGCCCCCTTTTCATACCCGAAAAGCTCACTTTCCAGGAGATGCTCTGGCAAAGCAGCACAGTTTATTTCTACAAAAGGATCTTTTGATCGAGGACTCAAAGCATGGATAGTCCTCGCAAACAAATCCTTTCCCACACCGGTTTCTCCTGTAATCAACACAGTAGCATCCGAAACCGCTGCAATTCTTTTGACCTTTTCAAGAAGATCCTTAATTATTGGGCTTTCTGCTATTATTGGCTTACCCCTTAGAATACCATCATGATGAGAACGAAAAGCTTTAACTTCTCTCTTCAGCCTTTGCGTCTCTAAGGCAAGTTTAACAATGAGAGTTATTGCGTCTGCTTTAAAAGGTTTTTTAATGTAATCGTATGCTCCCAACTTGATAGCTTCTACAGCGGACTCCACGGAGGCATACCCCGTGATAATTACTACCAGAATGTCTGGATCTTCTTCTTTCAGCTTTTTAAGAACTTCAATGCCCCCCATGTCGGGAAGGTTTAAATCAAGAAGGACTAAATCAACAGACGAACTTCTCACAATATCAAGAGCTTCACGAGCTGTTGATGCTACGATACTCTCATATCCTTCGCTCCTTAGAATACGCTGAAGATTGTCACATATAAAATCTTCATCATCAACAATAAGAATCCTGCCCCCGTTCATGACTCGACAGTCTCCTATCACCGTTCTATGGGTATATCAAAATAAAAGGTTGAACCTTTACCTGGCGCACTTGTCACGTTGATTCTTCCTCCATGCTCCGTGATAATGCTGTGGGCTATAGCAAGACCAAGACCACACCCTGATGATCGGCGACTGAAAAAAGGATCGAAAATATAGGGTAGATCCTGTGGATCAATTCCCTTGCCCGTATCTGAAACCACAATGCGAACGGAATCCTTTGAAATCATTGAATCTTCGGCCTTCACCATGAATATCTTAACAAACAGGGTTCCTCCCCCTTCTTTCATGGCCTGAATAGCGTTCAGAAAAAGATTTAAAAAGACCTGTTTTATCCTTTCTCTGTCTATGTCAAGTGGTGGAAGAGACTCTTCAACTTCAGTAAGTATGTTTACTTTGCTGTTTTTTGCTAGTTTTCTTACGAAGACAAGAGTGTCAGCCAAAACAGAAAAAAGATGTACCTTTTCAATATTAAAATTTCTGGAAGGTCTTGCAAAATCCAGGAGTCCGTTTACAAGGTCTTCAAGCCTTTCTATTTCCTGGAGAGATCTTCTAATAAGTTCTTTATACTCTTCCTGTTGGATTCGATCGTGAAGATCGTCCATCATAAGAGAAATCCCTGTAAGAGGGTTTCTTATTTCGTGAGCAATGCCCGCCGCCAGTACACCCAAACTGGCAAGACGATCTGTTCTCCTGAGATGTTCTTCCATCTCTTTTCTGGTTGTTATGTCTTGGAAGAAAATTAAAAGATTTCTTTCGGGTAAATTTTCAACAGCAAGCACCGATGATGAGTATTCAACCACGTGCTCCTTTCCGTCAGGAAATGTTATCGTTGACTCCATAGCCGGTTTTATCGAGCAACCGGATTCCAAGCATTCGCGTACCAAACTGTTCCAGCCAGGAAAATCCTTAAAAGCTTCCAGAAAATGTTTTCCTATCACTTCCTCTTTATTGATTCCAAAAAATCGTTCTGCATAAGGATTAAACCATCGTATATGTCCCCGCCCATCGAAAACGACGACTCCAAGTGGAATCTTAGCAAGAATTAAAGTGACAAAGTTCTTTTCTTTAACCAATTGCCAGTAAAGCTCCGAATACTCGATGGCTCTGGCGGCATCTCCCGCAAGAATTTCCAAAGCCTCTATTTCTGTATTCTCGATAGAGGATTCCTCACCAACCCTGTCAGCTCCTAAAACTCCTATGACTTTGTCTCTACTCCTTATGGGTACCCAAACGATGTGTTTACTTCCTCCAGAAAGGGCAATCTTTTTATCTAGCTCGGTTGCGTTTTCGCTGCTGTAAACATTATTAACAAACACAGTACTTCCTGTGCGAAAGGCTTTTACAAGAGCGCAGTCATGGCGATCTACATTGAAAGAAGAAGAGAAAGCAATTTTTTCATGATCTGGCGAAAATTGGTAGGTTCCTTTGCATATCAATTGACGACTTTGGGGATCGAAAAGATATAAGATTGCTCTATCGTACCCAAGTCCTTCTACGGCTATTTTCAATACAGCCTTAAGAACATCATCCCGCTTATAGGCTATGCTCATAAGCTGGCTTAGAGAATGAATGTTTTTAATGATCCATATCTGCCTTTCAAGTTCATAGGAGTACTGCTCCAGGTTCTTCTTGGACTGAGTCAATTCTTCAAGAGAACGTTCAAGCTTCATCCGATGTTCGTGAATCTCATGCGCCATAGCTTCAAGGTTCTTAGATAAAATCTCCAGTTCATCTCCTGTATGAACGATAATATCCTCGGGTAACTTCTTATCGGCAATTTCAACAGCTTTCTGAGCAAGATGGCGTATTGGTTTTGTAATTGTCCTTGCCAGGACTAAAGCTAAGCACGCTGCAATAAGAAGGGAAAAAACAAGAATCAGAAAACTTTCCGTCTTTGTCCGGAAAAGCATTTCTCTAATAGCTTTTTCTGTAGAAACAACAGGCTCTTTGAACTTTGAAATTTCAACCCCGATCGTAATACCGCCAAAAATTCCATAGCGATCATAGGGAGGAGTGTTGTAACGAATAGGGGCATAAGCCATCACACGAGGTATTCCACCGACATTGAAGGTTCTGGTCACACCAGAGCGCCCTTTACGAACCTCCGATGCGATAAGCGGATAGTTTTCATTCACCGTACCTGCGTAGTCGAGATTAAAAGGAGCTTTTCCAGCCATGAGATTTTCGTAGTAATGAGGATCAAGAGGGTCGAATTCGCTCCCGTCAGGGCGAAGACTTCTAATGTCGCAGTACTTTGGATGAGATATTATCCATCCTTCATCATCGAACATGAAGGCATAATTTCCACTGGAATAAGATGGAAACACGACAAAACGCTCTTCTGTGGGAAGAATATGCATGGTAAATTCCATAAGATGACGATGATCGAGAGAAAGGACAATCACCCCGGAGGTTCCATCTTCATCCTCAGAGCACTTTACGGCAAATCTGACTACTCCCTCGTATTTTTTTCCTTCTACGGCATGTTCTACATCCTTTGCTCCATTCAACTGTTCCTCCAAAGAGACGAACCACCCTGTAACATGAGATACATAAACTTTACCAGGCGGAAGCTTCATAACTTCCAGAAAGTATTTTTCCGATTTGTAAGTTGTGTTCTCAGGCTTGGATATATCTCTCAGCTCTTCTTGCCTAACTGGATAACCATCGACAATTCTGATCAGTTCCTGCCCTGAAAAATCAACAAAAGCAATTTCTCGATACAAAGGCATGTCGCGCCATACTTCTACAGGATGGTCATTCGTTCCTTCTTTGGTCCACACAGTTTTCCTATGCATTGTGTAGAATTGTTGAAACACCTCTACCTTCTTCGGAAGAAGACAGAGCAACTTTGCGTCTGTTTCAACCGCCTGGAGAAATTCACTTACCCTGCCGGCAAGCTCAACAGCTCTTAGTTCAAGAGACTCTCGAGCTTTTTTCTCAATCTGAAGAGAACTTTTTTCTAGTGCCGCTTTAGTTAAGCCGTGAAGGTTTAAAATATGCGTAAGCCCTAGGATGCTGGCAGGAAGCAAGGAGACAACGATTAGAACAAAGGTTAATTTTTTGGCAATAGAAAGTTGGTTTCTACCCATTTGTGAACTCACACATTCCCTTGGTCTCATAAGCTCTCCACTAGTAAGATTAGCACGAGAAAGTTTTGTTTTCCACAACTGCTGCCGGTAACGATTTCTGAAAATCTTACCGTGAACTCAAATTTTTCTTGCTTCCTTTCCCTTCAAAAGCTACCACCATTTCTTGTAATATTTATCCACCGTGTTACAATGCAAATGGTAGTTCACATGCTATAAAACGGAAGAGCATAATCGTAGCGACTGGAGGAAATTTAGGAATTATGCAGACGAGAGTTATCCCAATTCAGCTAGGTGAAGTGATTAAAATTCCTGCACGAGGGCTTTCCCCAATTTTTGAGCGGAAACTGCATGAAAAGCTAGTTTTTACAAATCCTGAATACGAACGTCGTCATAACGCCGGTCTGTGGATTGGAAACATTCCGCCAACGATATCGTGTATTCGCAAAGTTAGGGGATACTACATTATTCCCAGAGGATTTTACTACGAACTGATAAATCTCTGCCATAAATTCAAACAGCCCTATAAGGTGGTTGACTTACGGAGATCTTTTCCTCCCCTTGAAATAGATTTCCACGGTTACCTGAAGGAATATCAGCAACAAGCAGCAGAAGCGGTTCTTGAACGAGATTTTGCGACTATCGTGGGTGGTTACAAAACAGGAAAAACGGTAATCGCTTTATACACAATAAGCGAAAGAAAGCAACCAACCCTTGTCATGATACCCAAGCTGGAACTTCTAGATAGCTGGTACAGAAAAATTCAAATCTTTCTCCAGATTCCTGAACAAGAAATAGGGCTTTACATTCAGGGACAAAAAACTATCGGAAAGTACATAACTATAGCTCACACTAGCGAAGTGCTTAAGTATTGGGAAGAACTTGCCGATCAATTTGGCTACATCATTCTGGATGATGCTCATCGTTGTCCAACCAGGATCATTACTCAGATCATCCCAAGGTTTGATTCGATGTATATGCTAGCACTCTGCCATGAATTTACTCTTCAGGATAAACACTTCCAGATGATCAGATTCTACATCGGAGAACCTGTATACACAATCGATGCTAAAAGTGCTCGTGAAGGTTGCGGAGTCATAAAGGCAGAAATAGTGGCAAAGCCAACAGACTTCACATATTCATACCGATCCAGAGCAGATTATCTTGCAATGTTTCAGCATCTCATGGAAGATCAGGCCAGAACCGACATTATAATAAGGGACATCGAGGAAGCCATACAGAAAGGGGATGGCCCAGCAGTTGTTGTAACCGGTGGACCAATTCAGGAAGATATATTCTACAGGATTCTATCCGATCGGGGATATTCGGTTCACAAGGTTTCCATTCCATATACTTTTCTTGAAGAAGAGTCAGAGAAAGAATTTGAAGAATCAGGGGATTTAAGTCTTAGCGAACCTCGCATTAATATACCGGACGATTATGATGTTCTGATACTCACTCCGAGGACTCTGGCCAGCTGTTATCCCTATCTTAAAAAAGTTAGAAGCGTGTTCCTGGCCGTTCCTCTTTACTTCACCGACCCTCTGCTGAACGCCTTAAAGAGTCTTAGCACAATGTCCGGAAACGGTGGTTCTAAAAATTTAGCCCATCCACATAAGAAGATAAAAATTTTCGACTATGTCGATACCAACATTGGGCTTTTGACGAATTACTTCCGTATGAGATCTTACAATTACGGTCTGCCACCGGATGTAACCTTAAAGCAATCTCAAAAGGTATCCCAAGACGAATAGGTTCTGAGGACAAACTTTCATGAAGCTACACTGTCATCCCGAACGAAGTGAGGGATCTCCTGGGGGATTTCTCGGCAATTCGTGCTTCGGGATGACAAGATCGCTTCCTGGTTTTGTAGCTCTAGGGGCCTTGCTGAAAAAATGTCCCCATGTGATCACCTTAGGTGTCCGGCCTCAGTTTATGTGCTACTCTAACGAAGAACGGGCTATTTTAAGATCTGCGCCAATTGTTCTTTTTCCGACCAGCAGATATGTCGGAATCTTTCAAGCTGCAGGAAAACCCACTTTTCCATCTCCCGCCTCTTATTATTTTCGCAAATGGCGATTTCCTCAGTGGGCTCTAGCTTCCTACTTCAATCTGCCATCCCTGCTCACCCGTTGCTACAAGAGAAGTACGACACCAGAAGCCATACTGGAAAAATTCTCCCTCCCCCTCAGGGTAATGGATTTAAAAAATGACCGTTCTGGAGGTGTATTGGTTGAAAACGAAGAAAAGTTAAGGCAATTGCTTCTAGAAAAACAATGTATGTTTATTATTCAGGAAGAACCGAGACGCATAACCGCAAAGGTTGTTCTGGTGTTTATTCTTTACGAATGGGTTGGGTTTATTGCGGACCTTCCGGGGGAAGTTATTCCAAAGTCAATAATCGAGCAGTCCCTTCAAATCGTGCGAAAAGCCAATCTTGACGATATTGCCATTGAATGGATACTTACCGAAAGAGGCTGGCTGTTTGCCGGGATGAACTTCCCTCCTCTGATTTTCTACTCGCCAGCAGGTTCTATCATTGACCGTAGAGTTTTCCTTTGCCACAAACTTACGGAAAACGCCACTGGATTGGGTTAACAGTATTGAAAAGAAAATCCCGAAGATTTGCCGTTGATTCCTCGCCAAGGATTATGTCCAGAAGTTTCTTTTTCTTTTCGTAGTAAATCACTTCTGGTTTGCCTTCGATATGACCCAGAGTCTTCGCTAGTTCGATGGCGTCCTGGAGGTTGCCAAGTTCATCCACAAGTCCCAGATTCTTTGCCTTTGTTCCGGTCAGTATTCTACCGTCCGCTATCTGTCGCACAGATGCTTCTTCCATACCCCGGGCTCTGGCAACATCCTTTACGAACTGATCATGCACTTCAAGTATCGTGTCTCTTAATAGAGTTTCCTCTTCTGGGGTCATAGGCCTGGCTGGATTCCCTATGTCTTTAAATTCACCGCTTTTTATCACAACAGTGCTATATCCAATTTTTTCGAAGAGCTTTTCGAAATTGGGAAAAACCGCAATTGCTCCAATACTTCCTGTTACTGTTCCAGGATTTGCTACAACCTTGGTGGCTACACATGATATGTAATACCCACCTGAAGTTGCCATACTTCCCAGAGAAGCAACCACTGGTTTAACAGCCTTTGTCTTCTCCACCTCACGGTAAATTTCTTGAGCTGCGCTGACACCTCCACCCGGCGAGTCAACCCTCAAGACAATAGCTTTGACTCTGCTATTTTCTCTGAAACTCTTCAGTCCTTCGATATATTCTCGGGAGTCTGTAATGAGTCCTCTAACTAACAGAACACCAACCTGAGGACCTGTTTTCAGCCCTTCCTTTTTATCCCAGATCACATAACCTAGTACTATCAAAACAGGTATCACCACGAAGATTATAAAAAAACCCCATAAAATTCCTTTCAAAACACTCCTCATGGTGCAATCACCTTTTCCCTCGTAAAGAAAGGAGGGTGGCCAAAGGAATTACACAAACCACCCTCTCTTTTCATTCAAAGTTCATTTACTTTTGCTGGATAAGGTCTCCAAGTTTTGGCAATTCATCTTTTTGAGATGCTCTGAAGCTTTCTATTTCTTCTCGCTCTCGATCTTCCATAAGTCTTTTAATAGACAGGCCAATTTTCCTTTCCTGTGGAGCCACATTAATCACCTTGGCTTCTACCTTTTGTCCCACCTGATAAGCCTGCAGAGGATTACTCCCCTGCCCGTGATCTCCTCCCACCTCGGAAACATGAACCAGTCCTTCGATACCTTCTTCAATTTCAACGAAAAGGCCGAAGTCGGTGATATTTGAGATGGTACCGGAGACAACCGATCCGACAGGATAGCGATCACCTATGGTTTCCCATGGATCCGGCTCCAGCTGTTTAATTCCCAGAGAAAATTTCTTTTCGTTCTTGTCTATGTAAAGAACCTTTGCCCGGACAGTCTGGCCTTTCTGAAAAACTTCCGAAGGATGCTTTATGCGTTTTGTCCAGGAAATGTCAGATATATGAATTAAGCCGTCTATACCCTCGGCTATCCCAACGAAAACGCCAAAGTCGGTAATATTTTTAATCTTTCCTTCGATGATGGTGCCCACAGGGTATCGTTCGGCTACTATATCCCATGGATTCGGCTCAAGTTGCTTCAAGCCCAGAGAAATTCTGCGTCGATCCTTATCAATACTTAGCACAACGGCTTCCACCACATCACCGACATTCAAAATTTTAGATGGATGACGGATCTTTTCCGTCCATGACATCTCCGAAACATGGATTAGCCCTTCCACGCCTTTTTCCAGCTCAATAAAGGCACCGTAGTCAGCAATACTTACCACTCGTCCCTTCACTCTTGATCCTTCGGGATATTTCTGATCCACATTATCCCACGGATCTGGCTCGAGTTGTTTCAGTCCAAGAGAAACTCGCTCATTTTCACGGTCGTAATGAAGAACCTTAACGGTGATCGGATCGCCGATTTTGAACATCTCTGATGGATGCCCTACTCTGCCCCAGCTCATATCGGTAATGTGAAGCAAGCCGTCCACGCCCCCCAGATCAACGAAAACGCCGTAATCAGTGATATTCTTCACAACACCACTTACAACTTTACCCTCTTCCAGCTTGGCAAGGATTTCAGCTCTCCTGGCTTCACGCTCCTTCTCAAGAATAACCCTTCTGGAAAGCACAACATTTCGGCGACGGCGATTATACTTAAGAATCTTAAAGGTCATGGTTTTGCCGACCAAAGCATCTAAGTCCTTGACAGGCCTAATATCCACCTGAGATCCCGGAAGAAAAGCAGGAATGCCGATATCTACCGAAAGTCCACCTTTGACTTTAGCAACAACTCGTCCTTCGATGATCCCGTCTTCTTCATATATGCGGCTGATTTCTTCCCATACTTTTATCTTTGCCGCCTTTTCTTTGGAGAGATAAACCACTCCCTCTTCATCATCGTGATACTCGAGAAGCACATCTACTTCATCACCTACACGAACCGTGAGAGCGCCTCTTTCGTCTCTGAACTCGCTGGTAGGAATAATCCCTTCAGACTTATAACCTATGTCTACCACAACATAATCGTCCGTAATATGAACGACCTTTCCCCTAACAACCTCACCTTCCTGAAATGTTTGAAAGCTTTTTTCGTATAAATCCTCTAAATTTTCCTGACCTACTTCATCCCCGCCGTCATCACCTATCTTGATCATTGCGGATTGAGTGTAAAATCCCTCTCGTCCATTTTCTATTCCTTCTTTCATTGTCATAATGTTCTTGACCCCCTTGCCTATAAATAATTCGGCTTCAAAGAAGCCCAAAAGATGAAATAAATAATGCTTGTGTAATAGCAAATTGTGATAAGCTTTACAATGCTTTTTTCTCTTATATTTCGAATTAGATGCATTTCTGGCGATAAAGTTCAACAATTTTTTCAACCACCGTTTCCACATCAATACCGGTTGTATCTATCGTTACTGCATCAGGGGCTTTGACCAGAGGAGCCAGACTTCGTTCTGAATCAGCCATATCTCGTTCAACAACCTCATTAAGTATTTCTTCAAAAGCAACTGGAACCCCCTTAGCAACAAGTTCCCGCCATCTTCTTAAAGCTCGTTCCTCGGGGGTAGCTGTTAGGAAAACTTTAAGGCATGCATCGGGGAAAACCACCGTGGTAGCGTCCCGTCCCTCTACCACAACAGGAGCTTTAGCTGCAAGAGCTTTCTGAACCTCGTTAGCGAACTCTCTCACTTCCTGTATTCTGGCGAGCCGAGACGCTTCCATAGCTACTCTAGGATCATGAAGCTCTCCATTGATTATCCGTCCCTGATACTTCACAACGAATGAACCCTCTAATACGTCAAACTCCAGAGGAATAGATTTAAGCTCCCGGACAAAATCCTGTAGATTCAAACCGTGATAAACGTTCAAGAATACCCAGGAACAGGCTCTGTAAATAGACCCGCTGCTAATAAAAAGAAACCCAAGACGTCGAGCCACCTCAGAACAAACAGTGGTTTTACCAGACCCCGCCGGGCCATCTACTGCGATAACTTTCAGTTTTCCCCTGCCGCTCAAAACTGAACCTCTTTGAGAACTTCTTTCAGAGCCAGGATAAATCGTTCGTTCTCTTCAGGAAGTCCCACTGTTATTCTAATGAATCTTTCTAGTCCGTAAGAATCCATAGCTCGCACAATAATCCCCTTCCTGAGCAAGCTCTGATAAACCACTTTGGCATGCACTGGAAGCTCTATTAGAAAGAAATTCGTGTGGGTTGGGATATAATTAAGACCCATTTCGCTAATCCGGTCGTAAAGGTATTTCAGCCCTTCCCACACCACCTGTCTGGATCTATTCAGAAATTCATCATCGTCGAGAGCGGCGAGAGCTCCCACCTGAGCAAGCATATTCACATTGAAGGGCTGACGCACTCTGTTCAGGTAATCGGCTATTTCAGGGTTTGTAAAACCATAACCTATCCTTAATCCAGCGAGCCCGTAGGCTTTCGAAAAGGTCCTTAAGGCGACAACGTAAGGTCCCGAGAGATGTATGTAATCAATGGCGTTGAAAGATACTCCATCCTGCATAAATTCGATGTAGGCTTCGTCAACCACAACAACTACGTTTTTTGGAAGTTTCTTAAGGAAAGAATCCCATTCTTCCCTGGATACTACTGTACCGGTAGGATTGTTGGGATTGTTAACGATTATGACCTTTGTGCGATCAGTCACCGCCGAAGCCATCCCCTTAAGGTCCACTCGATAATCTACAAGAGGCACCGAAACCGCTCGCGCTCCCACAATTTGAGCCACGATTTGATACATCAGAAAGGATGGCTGAGGCACAATAATTTCATCGCCCTGCTGTAGAAAAGCTTTTGAAACCATTTCTATGATTTCGTTAGAACCGTTACCGAGCACAATCCCATCAAAGGGAACATTAAATTTTTCAGCCAGCTTGCGTCTAAGATAAAAGCTGCTTCCGTCGGGATAACGATGAAGCTTTCCCAGAACCTGCTTGATAGCTTCTACAGCTTTTGGTGATGGTCCAAGAGGATTTTCGTTGCTTGCCAGCTTGATGGCGTCCTTAATGCCGTACTCTCTTTCCAGCTCTTCCAAAGGTTTTCCAGGAGGATATGGCACAATCTGTTTTATATGCTCTGGAACTATCATGGATGCTAAAAGCCCCTTTCGAGAAAGAATTCTTGGGAAACATCCTCTCTGTGCTCTCTGTGGTAAGGACAAAAAGCTCACCACGGAGTACACAGAGAACACAGAGAAATTCGGCTCTCCTTATTACACGAAGAATCATTAAGTTGCAATCGTTTTGTGGAAATGTTTTGAACCGATACAGAAACTGCTAACCACAAATTTCCGCCTGAGACAATCTTTGCTTTGCCGAAGAGGATTTTCGTGATTAAAATTAAAAATTGAATTACAAAGCCTTCTAGCCTTCTCTTCTAAACTAAACGCAACAAAGGAGATGGAGCCGCTATGAACGTTGGGTCTGCGGAAGTAACATTAGCGTCTGATGCTTTGAAACTTCACCTGGAACTTACCAGGAAAGCCCCGATTCAGATTGATCCTGTTTTCCTAATACTGAAAGAACCTTTCAACGGAGCCAAAGGCCTCGAGCAACAGGCTGAAACTCTTATTGTGGAATACCATCATCGCTACAAGAACTGGCAGGTTATTCTTGATGAAACCAAGAGATACATAACGTCTAACCAACGGTTCTGGGAAAAACATTCGTCCCGAGGACGGATTGTTTTTTTGTTGAATAAAATCATCTTCGACGCTTTCCTACAATCTGCTCAACCGGCCGTTAAATCTACTGCCATCGATGAACTTATCGCATTCTGGAACAGAATTTTAGACTCGAGCACTCTCAGACCCTTGCTCGCAAATTCCCCCGAAATACCTATAAAGGCTTTTGAAAACCCTTTAAACATTGAAGAACTCAACGGAGGCGTCATCGCCTTCTTCCTCGATAAACTGCTCAACCTCGACGACGATCATTTTTTCATCCTGCTAAACAGCTTCTATTCTCTTAAGCCTCTGGCTAAAAAGCTTTCTCTTGTATGGCAAAACAATGGGGAATTCCTGCAAATTCTTCGGAATTTGCTATTCCGGGTATTTCGCCACACCTACAACTACTGGCTTAATCAGGAAGACCCCTGTGAATGGGTAAAACCTTACATCGAATCAAACGAAGATCTCGCCTATCTTGAAAGTTGCATTCCCATAAGCCACGCAAACCTCAAAGCCAATCTGGAGTCGCTGATCAAAACTCAGTCGATCCCGGATTACAGCCAGGCTTTGATGATCCTAACCGACTTGCCAGACTACAGGGACATTGTGAGAGCATACGAAAAATTTCCTGAGGAACTAAACCGTTATCCTATCCGAGACGTTACTCGCCTCAGTATGATAATCCGCCTTAAAATCACTCAGGTTAAAGGGCTTGAGGCAATTCAGGAGGAAATGCTCAACCGAGTTAACCGCGATCTTGCCTTATGGCTAAAAAATCAATCAGAAGATACTCTTGCAGGTACAATTGATACCGTTATGGAAATCCTAAGGGCCAGTTTTCACACCTATCCCGAAGCAGTGCTCCGATGCGTCCGCACCTTCGGAGTTGAGATTGTATCCGGCGGCAATAAAAGACTCATTGATCATTTCCTCGATCGGACCATTGCCTTAGGTTTCCAAACGGCTCAAATCAAGGGAGTCAGCACCTACTGGCAGGTTCAGGTGAATAACGCTCATATTCTAAACATCCGCGTATGGCTGGATATCATCAAGTGCAACCCACAGAAAACCAAACAACTCCTGTCGGCACTTATTGTCTATCTTTCCCTTACCGGAACATGTATTCGCGATACAGATCTTTTCCAGCGTGATGTAAGCGCTCTTTTACACGCTCCCATCGCTCCAGTTTATAATCTGGTGAAGCAATTAACACGGCTTTTCCCGGTTTACTTCAACGAAATAGGTGCTGAAGGAACTCTAAGGAGCGTATCCACGGAAGTTGACGAAATACATGGTCGAGGCGATCCGCTTGTTCATTTTCTAAGGAAGCAGAGCCATGTGGAAAGCAACAATCTCACTGTGCCTTTCATAGAAGGCATTTTCAGATTTTGGTATTCTCTCGACCCATCCCACATCAAAACATTCTTACCCGGGGAGGTGTATAGCACCATTGACATATCGAGCCCATTCGTCCAGCATCCCCATAGGCTCATTAAAGCTTTATTCGATGAAGCCATCGTCCACAAGGTTGAGGATCTTCTCGACACAAGCGAAGAAACGCTTAACACCGTCTTCGACCGCATTCCGGATGTTCCATCCAAAGAAAAACGAAGAGTCGCCCTAATGGTGAAATTTTACCAACTCCTTTACCAAAAGTATAATCTCGACCCAAAGGACATTGTCGAATACCTGCACAAAGGTGCTCAACTTGGCCTTCCTAATCCATCTGATCTGATCGCTGCTCTGGAAAATGGTGATAGTTTTTCAAAGCTAACGGCCGTTCTTAATTACCTATCAGAACTTAAAAAGGTTATCATCGAACCCTGTGAACTAAGGGCTCAGGAAAATATCTACATCAAGCGCCACATAGCTGTGGACATTCCATCCATGTATGGCTCTTACAACGAGAAAAAGTTCGACGCTTTAGGATTAACCTTCAGGCTCGAAAACCTCGCAAATATTCTTTTTGAGGAAATCCTTCAGTCTTTCGACCTCGGGTTTATCACTAGAGCGACCTTTTCGGAAATTCTTAGAGTATTCCCGCTTTTCATAAAAGCTCTGGAGATAGAAGGCATAAGATCCACTCAGCTTGAACGATATTACGAGCTGTTCGAAAAGGCTCTTGAGGTGAGGAGATTTTCTCACTCCCAGTATATGGACATTTTCAGAGGCTTTTCAGAAGCAATCAAACAAATAATCACTCTGTACTATCACATAGTCCACGAGCACAACCTCAACCGAATCATTCCACGGCTTCAGGACGAAGAACTTCTACCTAGGTATCGTCGCACACCGGGAATAACAGGAGGAGAAAGACTGCAACAGCTTTCGGAAGCGGTGTTGAGAGACTTTGTAGCCAGAACGTTTGGTCTCCAATACTTTGACAATTTCATTACCCGTATTCTATCTACTCTTTCGCATCAGAAATCGGTTTTCAGTCCCGACGCTCTGGATTTGCTTCTCAGCTACGAACCCGGTAAGACTATCACTTCAATACGTAAACCCGATCCCCATCTCTACGATGCAATCCATCTTGGTAATAAGGGCTATAATCTGGTTACTCTTCATGAACTGGGCATAAAGGTTCCACCGGGGTTTATAATAACGACCGAGTATTTCAGGTGTAGAAGAGTTATTGAACATTTTCCCGAATCCAGAAGAGATTTTCAGGCACGGCTAAGGAAATTTCTTATGATGCTCGAAGAAGAAACAGGGCGATGCTTTGGGTGTCCTACTAACACACTCCTCCTTTCGGTAAGAAGCGGCGCTACCATGTCAATGCCGGGTATGATGACGACCTTTCTTAACGTGGGAATTAACGAGGAGATCGTAGAAGGACTAATTGAACAAACTGGTGAAGCTTGGTTTGCCTGGGATAACTACCGTAGATTTCTCCAATCATGGGGTATGTCATTTGGTATCGACAGGAATGAATTTGACAGCGTCATGAGAGCCCACAAAGAGATGCGAGGAGTAAAGGTCAAGCGGCAGTTCAAACCCGAAGAGATGAGGGAGGTAGCTAGAGACTACCGTCGCACTCTGGAAAAATTTGGGGTGCCTATTTCCGACGATCCATGGGAGCAGCTTCTTACATCTATTAACAAGGTTATCGAATCATGGAATGCGCCAAAAGCCAAAACTTATCGGGAAATCATGGGCATATCTGACAACTGGGGCACGGCTGTCACCGTACAGGCGATGGTTTTTGGAAATCTGGACGAACTGTCCGGAGCCGGCGTGATGTTTACTCACAATACCTGGGCTGCCGAAGAAGATATAGATCCAAACGGAGACTTTACTCTGGGTAACCAGGGAGAAGATGTTGTCGGCGGTCTGGTAAAGACACTTCCAATATCGGAAAAACAAAGACTTAGAGAAGCTGAACCGCGAGAAACATCGCTGGAAAAGCTATTTCCCGAGGTTTATAAAAAACTCGTCGAAATCGCCGAAGAACTTGTTTACAATCAGCATTGGGGACCTCAAGAAATTGAATTCACCTTCCAGGGAAACAGTGGCGATAGTTTGTATGTGCTTCAGAGCCGAAATATGACCCCGAGAGTAACCCGCAGGTATAAAGTTTTTGTGCCAACTCCAGCGCTAATGCAGAGCTATCTTGCAAGCGGTATTGGAGTAAGCGGTGGAGCTCTTGCGGGTAGAATCGCTTTCGATCTCGAATCCATCGATCGGCTCCGGAGAGAATTCCCCGGTGACTCGATTATCTTCATACGTCCAGACACGGTTCCCGACGATATCAAAGAAATATCGTCGGCTGACGGTATTCTTACAGGTAGAGGCGGAGCCACATCTCATGCGGCCATAGTAGCTCACAGGCTGGGAAAAACTTGCGTTGTTGGTTGCACCAAGATGACCGTCTGGGAACAGGAACATCGGTGTAATATAAACGGTCATGAGTTCCGCACAGGCGATATTATAAGCCTTGATGGAAGAAGCGGGGCTATTTATAAAGGTTACCATGAAACAAAATGGGAGGATGAAATTATAACCTGAATAGCTTGAGTCAGCCCAAAGAGGAGGACATTCTATGAGTGACGAGAAATTTGTGCCTCAAAGCCTCGGTATTAACGGCCTGGGTAGAATAGGCAAACTTTCTGTATGGCATCATGTGGAAAGGCAGTACTTTTCGGAATTGGTCATAAACGTCGGACGAGAAGTAGGCCAAAGCCTGGAAGATCTTGCACAATATATCGAGAAAGACTCAACCTACGGTTCACTCCATAACTTTATCTACGGCTGCCGGGCAAAGAGAATAATCGAAGAGATAAACGATCGTGAAGGCACGATGAGGATCAATGGAGTAAAGGTCAAGATACTTCGAAAGCATAGGAATCCTGCTGATATCGGATGGCGAGATCACAATGTTGAACTCGTTGTTGACGCTACTGGCGCCTTCTTAGATCCTACAGTTCCGCCAGATGATCCAAAAGGTTCCCTGCGAGGACATATTGCTGCGGGAGCCAAAAAGGTTATACTCTCTGCTCCCTTTAAGCTTAAAGACAAAAGCAAATCCTTCCCGGAAGACACTATAACGACAGTTGTTGGCATAAACGACTACGCTTACGACCATAAAAAACACGTCATCATTTCCGCCGCATCCTGCACCACCACCTGTCTTGCATACATGATGAAACCCCTCATAGATCACTTCGGCGCTCAACGTATTCTCGCAGCGTCCATGGCAACAGTTCATGCTGCAACAGGCACTCAAGCTGTTCTGGACAGACTTCCCAAGGCCGGAGCCACAGATCTTAGAAAAACCCGCTCTGTCGCTAACAATATTATCCTCACCACTACCGGTGCGGCAAAGGCTTTGGCATTTGTCATCCCGGAAATGAAAAACATCGGCTTCATTGCCGAATCTGTCCGCGTTCCAATAACCACTGGGTCTCTTATTATCCTGGTGGTTCTAATTCAGGACGACAGCTTCACCAATCCCATAAATCGAGAAACTATAAACAACATTTACAAAGAGGCCATGAAACGCTATCCGGAGGGCTATCTGATATATTCTGAAGAACAGAATGTTTCTTCCGATATCATCGGTACACCTCGAGCGGCGGCTATCATTGAAGGAACAGAAACTCATACAAGGACTGCTGCCGTGAGGTTCAACATTGACGAGATATTCAGAGCCGGTTCCACAGCAGGAATGGAAGTTCCGCCGACAGAGGAAGAAATTCAGTCGCAAACTGCTAGCATTGTTGTGGAACAGGGAAAGCGAATACTTCAGATCCCGGTTACTCAGGCTGTTATCTATGGCTGGTACGATAACGAACTAGGAAGCTATACCAATATGCTTGGAGATCGCACAGTTATGGTGGCCAAAATGATGAGACAATGACAAACCTTGGTTCAGTCTTAACATGGGGATGCCTCGCATTAGCTCGGCATGACAAGCAAGTAAAAAACTGTCACCTCGAGCAATAGCGAGGGGTCTCCTCAAGAAAGAAAGGAGGCGGCTATGAGCGTCAAAGTAGCTATTAACGGATTTGGACGTATAGGACGGATGATTTTCAGAGCAAACATTGATCGTGGAAATCCGCTGGAAATAGTCGCTATAAACGACCTTGGCAGCACTGCCGACCTTGCCCATCTTTTAAAATACGATTCAGTCCATGGACGATTTAATGCTGAAGTTAGCTTTGACGCTGACTCCATCATTGTAAACGGCAAAAAATACCGTTGTTGCAAAACGGCCGACCCAGCAGAAGCTCCATGGCGAGAGCTGGGTGTTGACATAGTTTTAGAAACGAGTGGCCGGTTTACCGAGAGGAGCCAGGCTCAGAGGCACATTGAGGCGGGAGCCAAAAAAGTCATCATCGGCGCTCCGGCAAAAAAAGCAGATGCCACCTTCGTTGTCGGAGTAAACCATGAACAATACGATCCACGTAACCATCACGTTGTATCCAATGCGTCCTGCACCACCAACTGTCTTGCTCCTATTGTGAAAGTGCTTCACGACAAGTTCCTTATCGAACACGGGCTTATGACCACGGTGCATTCCTACACCATGGATCAGCGCCTTCTCGATGCTCTCCATAAAGACAAAAGACGGGCAAGAGCAGCAGCACTTTCGATGGTTCCAACAACAACTGGAGCTGCTGTGGCTGTTGCTGAAGTTATTCCTGAACTGAAGGGAAAGCTTGACGGATTAGCTATTAGAGTTCCCACTCCAAATGTGTCTATTGTGGACTTTGTCTGTCGAGTTTCGAAGAGTGTTACGGTCGAAGATGTAAACAATGCCCTTGAAGAAGCTGCCAATGATTACCTGAAGGGTATTCTGTATGTAGAAAAGGAAGAACTGGTTTCGTGCGATTTTAACCATTCAACATACTCATCCATCGTTGATGCACCGCTTACCAGAGTCATAGATGGACAACTTGTAAAAGTCATGAGCTGGTATGATAATGAATTCGGTTACTCCAATCGCATGATAGATCTTGCTCTTCACATAGGAAAACAACTGTGAGAAGGAACAGCGTAAAGCTTTAACAGAGGAGTGCAGAGCAATGAAAAGACTTGATGAAATAAAGTTCACAGGGAAAAAAGTGTTTTTGCGGGCTGATTTTAATGTTCCTCTCAGTAAAGACGGCAAGGTCACCGACGACACCAGAATCCGTGCCACTCTTCCAACTATCCAGAAAATTATTAACGACGGTGGTCGGCTAATCGTGGCATCCCACCTCGGAAGACCTAAGGGCAAGCCCAGTCCTGAATTTTCTCTTAAGCCCGTTGCGGAAACACTGTCAAAACTCATTAATAAGCCTGTTCCTCTTGCGCCTGATTGTGTCGGAGAGACAGTTCAGCAAATGATTCAGAACATGAAGGATGGCGAATTAATCATGCTGGAAAACCTTAGGTTTCATGCCGAGGAAGAAAAGAACGATCCCGAGTTTGCTCGGTCTCTCGCCCAAGGTATAGACGTGTACGTTAATGATGCCTTTGCCGTGTCCCACCGAGCTCACGCATCGGTTCATGCTATAGTCCGTTTTGTGCCAGAATGTGCCGCTGGTTACCAGCTCCAGCAAGAACTGGATTACTACCACCGAGCTCTCGAAGCTCCACAACGTCCTATGGGATTTGTTATCGGAGGAGCCAAGGTTTCTACCAAGATTGGGGTTCTGGAGCATCTTCTTCCGAAATGCGACATTATGATCATCGGTGGTGCCATGGCGAACACTTTCCTGAAAGTATTGGGAAAGAACGTGGGAAAATCGCTTGTAGAAGATGAGTATCTTAACACTGCTAGAGATTTTCTCGAAAAGGCAAAAGCACGTGGAGTGGAAGTGCTTCTTCCTGAAGATGTGGTTATCGCTCCATCGCAAGAATCAGGTCCAGAAGATTGCCGTCAGGTAGCTATTGAAGACATGCCTGATGATGCTATGATCTTCGACATCGGCGAAAAAACTCTCGCCAGATGGCGTGATGCTCTATCAAAGTGCAAAACCGTTGTATGGAACGGCCCGGTTGGGATGTTTGAAAAACCCCAGTTTGCAAAGGGCACTATGGAGCTTGCCAAATTCATCGCAGGACTTGATGCTCTTACTGTAGCAGGAGGTGGGGACACCGTTTCAGCCCTTCATCAGGCTGGAACCTACGAGAAAATGAGTTATGTCTCAACAGGCGGAGGCGCCTTTCTGGAAATGCTCGAAGGTAAAGAGCTTCCGGGAGTGGCAGCTCTAAAGGACTGTGGGAAGGACGTTGCCTAACAAGGAGTCTTCTATGAAAGCTCGCAAATGTCTTGTTGCTGCAAACTGGAAGATGCACAAGACGATTGATGAAGCGGTCAACTTTGTCAAAGAATTTCAAGAAAAGCTTCCTTTTAGAGAAGATCGGGAAGCTATGATTGCTCCACCATTTACAGCTCTCGCTGCCGTCAAGGCCGTGATTCACAGGAAGGACATCTCCCTGGGAGCGCAAAACTGTCATTGGGAAGATAAGGGCGCATTTACCGGTGAGATTTCACCAATGATGCTTGCAGATATCGGGTGTTCCTACGTTATTTTGGGACATTCTGAAAGACGGCATATATTCGGCGAAACCGATGAAGTTGTTAACAAAAAGGTGCTGGCTGTGCTGAAAAAAGGACTAAAGCCGGTTCTGTGTGTGGGAGAAAAGCTAGAGGAACGGGAAGCGGGCAAGACTTTTGACGTAGTGAAACATCAACTAGAAAAAGGCCTTAACGGTGTTGGAAAGGAAGAAGTGGGGAGAGTTGTCATCGCCTACGAACCTGTATGGGCTATTGGAACCGGACGCACAGCCAAACCACATCAGGCTCAGGAAGTGCACGCTTTTATAAGAAATGTTCTGGCAGAACTTTACGACAATGCTCTTGCAAGTTCCATACAGATATTGTATGGAGGATCGGTTAAGCCTGAAAATGTGGATGAACTTATGGCGGAACAGGACATAGACGGGCTACTTGTAGGAGGTGCAAGCCTGGAAGTGGATTCTTTCTGCAGGATTGTATCTTACAAAGTTTCATAGGAAAGGGGTGTAAGGCAGAGAAAATGGAGACGTTACTTATTATTTTTCACGTATTGTTGTGTCTTTTCCTAATAGTAGTGGTGCTACTGCAAACGAGCAAAGGTGCTGAAATAGGGGCGGCTTTTGGAGGTGCGTCGCGGACGCTTTTTGGAGCTTCTGGAGCTCCAACCGTAATGGGTAAGGTTACAGCAGTGGTAGCCGTTCTTTTTATGTTGACGAGTATTGCGTTAACTCGATATGCGGAAAGCCCCAGAGCGAGATCAATAATGGAAAAGCCTAAACAGACTGCACCCTTACCTGCACTTCCGGAGGCAAAACCTGTTCAACCTATGGAATCACAGAAGAACAAGGAAGGAACGTCAGCTCCTGTTACTGAAAAGGACAAAGCTACCAATTCAGCTTCAGAGCAGTCCCAGGCTACTCAACCTGAGACTAAAAAATAGACTTGAAATTTGTCTCAAAATATGTATATTAGCAATTGCGAGTGCCGAAGTGGTGGAATTTGGTAGACACACCATCTTGAGGGGGTGGCGGGGAAACCCGTGCCGGTTCGAGTCCGGCCTTCGGCACCATCAATAGGACAAAAAAGCCACGGTTCTACCGTGGCTTTTTAATTTGAACGACATAAAGGTATCATAAACGCCTCATAGCATCTTTTGATTTTGTGTGAAGGGGGTACGGCCGCACGCCCCCTACAGCTCCCTAAGAATGGCATTAGTAACCCAACGGTATTACAACAATAGCATTAGCAATTCGAGAACCAGAAAATGATATCAACCCATAAGCCCAAAATCTTCCCGGTTTTTGGGGAGTTGAGGATTATAGTAAGGATCGTTGTCAAGAATAGATGCCCACCTTTCCCGCATGATGTCGATTTCTCGCCTAAAGCGAATCTGCTTTTCCACGGTATCCTCATAGCCTCGACTCTTGGATTCATAATGGTAGAACCTCACATGAGGAAGCACCACATGCCGATAACCTCTAACGAGAACTTTCAGGCAGAAGTCTATGTCGTTAAAGGCTACTCCAAGAGCTTCATCAAAACCACCCACTTCATTCCAGACGTTTCGTCTTACCATCATACAGGCCCCAGTAACAGCAGACCAATTTGAAACTATTCTGAGTCGATCAAAATAGCCAGGATGGTTAGCCGGGAGATGCTTAAAAGCATGGCCTGCCACTCCTGGACAGTAAGGATCAGGGGAAATGCCCAGGATAACTCCACCGTGTTGAATTGTATCGTTTGGATAAATGAGAACTGCTCCCACACAACCTATTGGTTCCTTCTGAGCATAGGCAGCCATTTCTTGTAACCAGTTTTGAGGGCCAATAAGTTCCATGTCGTTATTTAAAAGCAAAACTATTTCGCCCTCCGACATGGAGGCTCCCAAATTGACTAGCCTGGAGAAATTGAAAGCCTCGGGGCATTCTCTTACTTTAAACTGAGACCCTAGAATTCTTCGCCATTTTTCGAAGGTCTTGAAGGTATTTTCTTCAACACTTCCGTTATCCACAACCACAATTTCGTAGAATCTGTAGGTGCTCTTGTGGTGAATAGACGTAATCGTTTTATCAAGGTCGTATGCCAGATCTTTCGTCGGTATTATGATGCTTATAATCGGTTCCCCTTTCAAACGATAGCGTATTAGATGCCGCCCCGGCGCTATCTGATCAACCTCGGCTTCTTCCCCTCTCCTTTTAAGAGCTTCTTCCACGGCTCTTTTTCCTGCTTCGGCAGCGTAGTCTTTGTGTCTCCCATCCATCGCTGTGGAACGGCTGTGCATACGCCAGTGGTAAAGGATTTTGGGAATGTGGAATATCTTGTCAGTAACTTCAGCAAGTCTCAAAACAAGATCCCAGTCTTGAGCGCCCTCGAATCCTTCTCGCAAATTACCAATTTTGCTGATAAGTTCTCTTCGATATACCCCCAGATGCCCCGTGAACATCTCGCCGAGAATAAGTTCTGGAGACCAATCTGGCTTAAAAAAGGGATCACTGTAACTTCCATCGGGGCGGATTTTATCCTCATCTGAATAAATCATGTCAGCGTCAGGATGTTCGTTTAGAAGCCGCACAACTTCCAGGAGTGCTTCCGGAGCAAGTTCATCGTCATGATCCAGAAATGCAACAAACTCGCCCGTTGCCATTGAAAGTGCATCATTGGAAGCCTTTACAATGTGACCGTTAACTTCTCGAAACTTTGGTTTAACCTTATCGGGAAAACGAGCAGCGAATTCTTCAATGGTTTTTCTTATGTAAGGGTTTTTTGAACAATCGTCCACAATACATAGTTCCCAGTTTTCATAATACTGGTGTGCAACCGATTCGAGAGCCGCCATAAGATGAGATGGCTCAGGATCATAGACAGGCATTATAATGCTGATGACAGGCTTGTAAGAGAGGGTCTTAATAATCTCGTGAGCTTCCTGAGGAGAAAGAGTTCTAAAGGAAACTCTATGATTAGTCCTGAAAAGTCTTCTTTTAAACCAGTTCAAAGTCTTCAGCAGCGTTGCATAGGGACCAATGGTTCTTGAGTAGGCAAAAAATTTTCTTACAAGCACCACCAAAGAGCCGGTTTTGCTTTTGATTTGGCGAATTCTTTTAGATGTCCATCGCATAGGGGCAGTAACTTTCCAGGAACGAGAATTATAAACGGCATTTAAGGCATTTTGGATTTCATCTTTCTGAAGTCTCAGCAAATTGAGCTCTCTCTCACGATTTTCGAGAATAGACTGAAATTCACGTTCACGTTTTGCTCTCTCTTCCCTCTCTTCCGCCAAGGCTTGACGAAGTTCTCGTTCACGTTCCGCCAAGGCTTGACGAAGTTCTCGTTCACGTTTTGCTCTCTCTTCCCTCTCTTCCGCCAAGGCTTGAGATAACCTTACAAACTCCTTATGTTGAAATGAAACGAAATCGAAGAAACCCCTGGTCAGCACTTCAGTCGTTATCGAGCTGAGGTGTTTATCGTAAAATTTTTTGCGCCAAAGGAACTCTTCTGAAAAATCCTGCTTAAACACAAAGGCTCCACCACCAAAGGACCTGTACAGAGCCACCTTATGAGGAACGTACAAGAAACTTCCACGAGATGAAAGCCTGTAGATAAAATCCCAGTCTTCTAGAAGTCCGAAAGATTCATCGAATCCACCGATTTCAGAGACAAGCCTTCTTTTGAATAAAAGCCCGCAGGTGGGAATATAGTTGTTGAGGAAGAGAGCTTCCCTGGAAAATTCTCTTCCAAATAACCCTAAGGTTCGTTGAGATCCATCAGGTAGAGGTTCCACTAACTCGACCTGACCGTAAACAACGGAAGCCGTTCTGCCATACCAGAGAAGAGTGGACAGAGCGTCCCTTTCGAAAAGATCATCATCATCCAGGAGTCCAACCCATTCGCCCTGAGAAGCTTCAATACCGGTATTAGCAGCTCTTGCTCGTCCTAAAGACGTTCCGTGGGAAATATAAACAACTCGGTAAATTTTTCCTTCAAAGCTTTTAACCAGGTCTTTTACATCTTCACCCCCGTCATTCACAATGATGGCTTCCACTCTCGGGTAGGATTGCCATGCAATGCTTTCAAGAGCTTCACGGAGAAGAAGAGGGCGATTTTTGGTTCTGACGATAATGGAAACAAGAGGAAGTTCGCCTCCAAAGTCCAATCCCTCGATATATTTTACGGGAAGTCTCAACACGTCAAAGATCGTCTCATTTGCCCCAAGAACATAAAACCCTTCAGCATAAAGTGTAGATGGTGAAAGGCTAAAAGCACGAGCCTTATTGAGAGAAAGCACAGTATCTTCGTAAGATCTTTCTTTTAACTGGCTTTTGTAGGCCTGTATGGCCTGTCTTTTGGTCTCGATAGCAGGGCTAATGTCTATAAGCCGATTCACCTCACCTTGCTTTACAATTTCGTACAACCAAATCTCCCCACCAAAACCGATCTCCTGAAGGATTTTCCATCCAAAAACTGCTGTCGCCCTATGATCTGGATGAATCTCAAAAGGTGAGGGTAAAAAAACGGTTCTAGGGCCTATCTCCTGCACAATTGTAGAAAGTTTCTTCTCAAATAGCGACCGATTCTCTTCCAGTTTACGGTCTTCTATGTCCAGGAATATTACTTTTTCAACCCCCAGACAATTTGCCGCTGCAATGGCTTCTGATTGCCTGATCTGCCTATCTCCAGCTTGAGACCCATCTGTAACGATCACAACAACTACTTGAATGCCCTGCTGAACAGCTAAAGCTATAGTTCCTCCCATCCCGAAGGTTTCATCATCCGGATGAGGGGCTACTATAAGGTAAGGGCCCTTTGGAAGACTGGATGGCCGATAGGGAATTAAAAACTCTTCAGCTTGAAGCATTAGTACACCTCTTACGGTTTCTGCGATGGAAAAATCCTAACAAGTGGACACAAAAATAATGGAGGGCGATCCGGGGATCGAACCCGGGACCTTTGGTTCCGGAGACCAACGCTCTCTCCACTGAGCTAATCGCCCTCCCCTTTCATGCTCATCTTTTACCAGCCGAGGTCGTTAAAGTCAACGGTGCAGGG
>Ga0272449_1000406_pt1 | contig 51842 bp, 34 predicted proteins | sample YNPCB0241_FD_198679 | JGI IMG/M metagenome (GOLD analysis project Ga0272449, IMG submission 198679) | Hot spring sediment microbial communities from Yellowstone National Park, WY, United States - YNP-CB-024-1 | ecosystem: Environmental > Aquatic > Thermal springs > Hot (42-90C) > Sediment...
AGGGGAACCGAGTCGGTGCAACTTCCCTCGCTGATGCGGGAAGCCGCGTAGGCGCGGTTCCCCCTGCGTGCAGGGGGAACCTAAAGGAGGGGGTTTCAACAGTACGCCCGCCCAATACAAACTTGTGACCCCCCAGCCACACCTCACCCTTCGGCAGCTCGGCAAACAGCGGGCTAAGCGTCGTCAGGTCAAAGTTGTACGCCGACGCGAGGTCTACCATGAACCCCGCGCGCGCCTGCAACGGTACCGCCTCGCGCCGATAGCGCTCGATAAACAGCCGCTCGAAGTCGTAGGGCAACTCGTCGGGCATCGGCAGGTCGGTATCCCACGCATACGCGCCCGCCAGCAGGTAGGCGACGAACTGGCGCAGTTCTATGCCCTGCAGCGTACCTTCGTTGAGGCTGTAGCCCGCCCAAGTGCTTTGCAGCAATCCTGCGATTCGCCGCTGGCGCGCCGCCTTCGCGAAGGTCGCGATGTTGCGCGGGTTGTACCATGTAGTGGCGATAATTTCCTTGAAGCCCGCCCGTTGCAGCACATCGAGGCTGATGTACCGTTCTGGCTCGGCGGGGGTGTAGTGCCAGTCGCAAATCACAAGGTCGGGCAGCTTACTCAGTCGCTCGCGGGTGAAACGTGCCTCGTCGGGGCTTTTGGCGTGTGCGCCGCCATCATTCGCCTCACCAGGCGCAAGCAGCACATCACCCCACATCAGCACCCGATCAACGCCCCGACGCTTCAGCTCGCCATGCACCCACTCCGTATGCTCCACGAACAGCTCGGCGACCGACGCGCCCTTGCTTTCGGGGCGATTGGGGAACCGCCCACGCAGGGTGACCTCGTCCAACCCCGCGTGAAAGTGGCGCGGCTGGAACACCTCGAACACCTCGTCGTAGAGGCGCTGCAGGAACGGGCGCGTTTCTGCGCCGCGCGGGGCAATCGCCCACGGGGTGTCGGGGTCTTCTGCCAAGTGCTTATTCGCGTCGTTGCGGAACACCCAATACATGTGCCCCAGCGACTGGATTAGCGGGATGGGTTCGAGCAGGTTTTGGCGCGAAACTTGCACGGCTTCGCGCAGCAGGCTCTTCGGCGCGGAGATGTCCACCCAAGCGTCGCGGATGGTCTCCCACTGCCCGTAGCCGCACTCCAGCACGAGGTGGTTGAACTTCGCGTGGGCGATCACATTCTCGATGAGGCGCGGCAGAAAGCCTGCTTCCGTGCTGCCAAACAGGTGTACCCCGCGCCACTTGAGGTGTGGGTAGTCGATGATGCGCACAGGCGCAGCTTGTAGCGCGCCTTCGGTGGGCTGCAGCCACTGCATCAGCGTCTGCACGCCGTAGAACGCGCCTTCAGGCAGCCGCCCGACGATGCGCACCCCGTCGGCGGTGACTTGCAGGAAGTACGCGCCCTGCTGGTCGGGCACAGGGTGCTTGTGCTGCAGCGCAGGGCTGCCGCCGATGAAGATAACACCAATTTTTTGGTCAGTAATTACCCCCCTCCTTGAGGTTCCCCCCGCTTCGCGAGGGGAACCGAGCAGGGGGTCGGTTCCCGCCGCTTCGCGAGGGGAACCGCCCACTTGGTTCCCTATGATTGCGGGGAAACCAAGCTGCGCACCCACTTGGTTCCCCCTGCTTGCAGGGGGAACCCTAAGGAGGGGGTCATCAATCGTTCCTGTACGCACCTCCGCGCGTACCCCGTACCGTTGCAACTCGCGTGCCAGTGCGTCCGCTGCGGGGCGGTAAGCGTCCTCCTCGATAACAATTCGTGCGGGGCGGTCGGCGGGCAGTCGGAACGGCTCGCCCGCGTCGCGCCACAGAATCTTGGGCGGCGGGATGAGTTCGGGTTCGCGGGGCTGTGGCTTCCAGCGGTCAGGCACGGCTTGCACGGAGGCACGAACAGTGAGCGGCTCAGCGGGCGCAGGCAACGGCTTGGGCTGCACGCGTAGCCGCGCCTCCAGCACGACCTTCTCGCCCTGCTTTAGCTCGCGGCGCAGGATGCCGACCCACAGCGTAGGCGTCTCGCGCGACCACCAGCGCGCGCTGCCCCTGCCGTCCAACACATGCAAGTTTTCGCCCGAAACCTCTACCGTCGCCAGCCGTGCATCCAGCGCGAATCGGCGTCCTGCGAAGATCGCATCATTCTCCAGCGTGCGCGGCTCGCGCGAGAGGCTTGTCGTCGCCAGCGTCCCGTCGCCTGCCAGCGTCGCGCCCAGCAGGTACTCGGCGTTCCACAGCCCGATGCACCACTCCACAATCGCGGGCTTCTCGCCGCGCCACTCTACCTCCAGTCGCCACTCCAGTGCGTCGGGCGCGATTTTGCGCAGCGTCTCGGTCAGTGCGCCGAGTTCGGGATTGACCGCGTGGCGCAGGGTGAGCGTATCGCCGCTGAGTTGTGCTGTGGGCGGCGCGCCTTGCGAGCTGTAGTAACCTTCGCTCCAGTCGGGCGCGGCGAGTTGCGCCCACGAGCCGCGACTGAGCAGCGCGCCACTGACGCGCAGCTGCACGCCGTCGCCCCCGCGCGGGCGCGCCTCCCAGCCCTCGCCCGTCAGCGCAGGCGGCTGCGCTACAGCAGGAACCGCACTGCCCAACCAAAGCAGACCGACCAACGTCATCGCACGCATCGCCGTCAAGTTCGGCGATGGGGGGTGGGACTCCTGCCTATCGTGCGATTCAAGCCAGTGCCTAAAAGTACGGCGCAAACACAAACACCTTGCCCTGCTGGATATACTCCTTCGCGCGGCAGGCATAGTGGCGCACCCACTCGTTTTTGTCTTGGGTGAACGGCTCAAGGAACGGGAGCGCCTGCTCGCCTGCAAGGGTAACTAAAACCTCAGTCAGCGCAACAAGCCCCATCCCTGTGCCTTCAATCTGGTCGCGGTTGCGCCACGCCCACGAAAGCTTCTCCTGAATCACTGGTACGACAGGTATGCCCAGATCCAGTAGTACTGGGGTCCAAAATTAGACCAGTCGTGCCGTCCGAACGCCGACGCCCTGATTCCACTCTCATGGCAATTCCCAACGCCACTGTGTTCAGCGACGAAAGCGGAGTTCCCAATCCCGCTTGCGTGCAGCAGTCTACAATCCAAACTCCCTAAAAGAATGGATTGAAGCCAAACACATCCCCTCGCTCAATCCATGTCTTCGTGCGATGACCATAGCTGCGAGTCCATTTCCGTTCACCCTTACTGTCATCCGACAAGAACTGCTCTACATACGGCAGCGCGTCCTTACCGATAAGACTTGCTAACACATCCAACAGCACGGACACCCCCGTCCCTGAGAACGCGACCTCTTCGGGATGCTCGCGCACCCAAGCCAGTTTCTGAATAATCACGGGCACGGCAGCGATACCTTCGTCCACTAATATCCGCCCGCGTGTGTCGTCGTAGATGGGGTTCTTGAGGATAGCGTCTATCAGTTGTGGCAGGTTCGATGCCTCTTTGCCCAAACGCGCGCCTTCCACAAGCGCCTCTATGCCTAAGCTGGTAGCAGCAGGCATAACATCCATCCCACGCTTGGCGTAGTGGAACAGCGTTCTGCGATGTTCCTCCATTACGTTGTAGGCAAGCCACCCACGCTCAGAGATGCCAATCCCTCTTGTTCGGTAAAGTTTTTCCTTAACCTCCTCGCACAGTTGTTGCAGCTCCTGTCGCGTCATTCCGACTTCCTTGAGCATCACATCCAGCCGTCGTTCCAGGTCTTCTGCGGATTTCACCTCTGGCACTGCCCGCACCGCCTTCAGTCGCGCAATCACTGCCCGCGTATAGACAGGGCTAGGGTAGATGCGCTCTTTTAGTGGTCGCAGGTCTTCAGGCAACTCTTCCTCCGAATAGGCGTTCGCGATGCGCTCCCACTTAGGCAGGTTCTCTTCCAAAAACGGCAGCAACGAGGCGTCGTCAATATGCAAGTGGGAGAGGGCAACCAACGCTCCATACCATAGTGAACCCCAGCCGTCTGTCGCTGGATCAACCGTTTTAGGGTAATCTCCCGTCAGGATGCGCATAGCTAAGGTTTTTCGTCGCTCCACAGGTACATCCTGACTGCGCAACACGAGGTATACCTTGTAGTGCTCGCGCGAGCCCGTTAGTTTGAGCGCGTCGATTTGTCGTTCGAAAAGTATCGCTTGGGAAGTGTAGTGCGCGGATTGCGCATCGGTTGGTGCCGCGCCAGGATTGCTCTGGGCGTGCGACAGTGCTGTCAGCAGCATAACGCCGCTTATCCATCCCATCAGTTTGTGTGTGTTTCTCATGGTTCGACCTCCTGTTTAGGCTATCGGTTGCAACCGAGTGGTCTTGGCAGCGATGTCAGCAACCCCGTGTCTCTGGGGAATCTTGTCCCTGTGCTGGCGTATTTCCACGGGAACGCAGAAAATCGCTTTGCAGGCTTGCCGAACTGCAACCCCTTGTCTGACCAGTCGTGTCGCCACAACCAGAGTTGCCACTGTTGGTTATTCTCAGTCGCCATCAGATAACGATATGTGCTCTGTTGCGAAGAGGGGTTCCGCACCCTGCGGGGAGGCCGAGCAGGGGCATGCATAAGTTCAACCAAATCAGCGCATGAGCAGGGACCTGAGGATAGACGGGCGTCTTCGCAACAGAGCATGCCTCCATCGTTGTTTTCCCTGTCGAATCATCTTGGCAACCTCCTACGAATACACATAATTATATACCATCAAGAGCGATTTGTCAAGGGGTGAGCGCAGATTCTGGGGCGAATTTGCGGAATTTCCTTCCGTCTGCCCTCCACTCGCGTCGGGTACAATCCATAGCCGCAGGCGTTGGGAAACCCGCCCACGCCTCGCGCGTCTAAGGATGGGAACGATGAGAGCAGGGAGACTTCGCCTTCTCGCGGCGCTGGCGATTGCACTTTTTCTGAACGGGCTACAGGCGCAACAGGTGTATCGGAATGTGGTGAACCGCCCCTTCGAGACGGTCAGCAACGGTCCCCAGCATGTAATCGTGGTGGACATCGACCGCGCGGGGCGTTCACCTGAAGCGATAGACCGCCTCATACGCGCACAGGTAGAGCGGGCGACCCGCGCGCAGATTCAAGGCGCGCGCGCCCAAATCCGCCTCTACAAGCAGCTCGGTTTGCTGCCCGAAGACTACCGCCTGCCGATTCTGCACACGGTGGTGCTGCGGCGCAACGGGGAGCTGATTCTGCCGTCGCGCACGCGCTCCGACGGGCTGGGCAACGGCGCGCTGAGCTTCCAGATTGTGGACGGCGATAACCCCTTCCCGCCTGCCTACAAAGCCCTTCTGCAGACCATCCTCAACGCCGCGCCCGCGCTGGTGGAAGCCGAGTACGGCAAGCCCGCCCGCACGCTCACCATTCAGGTGGTGAACTACGACGACATCATCGGCGACCGCGACGCGGTAGTGGGCGGGATCTACGATGTAAGCAACAGCCGCTTCCTGTTCCCCATCTACAGATCGCGCGAGGCGGCGGCGGTGAACCTGCTGAACTTGGTGGTGCAGGCGTTCCATGCCGATGTCGCGCCGTTTTACGATGTGTGGGAGGCGGGCTTCGCGCGGGCGGTCACGGCGCGAATCGCACGCGGGAGCGCGTTCCGCAGCCTCGCAGGGCTGAACCCTGCGTTCATCGACCTGACATTGGACAACACCTACGACGCGCGCCCGTATTACGATGCGTGGAACCAGCCGACGCTGGGCAGCCCGAGTTTCATCGCGCCCTCGCTGCGCCAACCACCGATAGCAGGCGGCACCACAGGCGGGCTGTGGCTCGTGCGCTACCAGATGGCAGGCTCCGTGTGGCTCAAACTCGCGACGGAGTATCCCAGCTTCTTCCGCGAGTTCAATCGTCGGTACTATCAAAGCTACACCCCCGCCCTGCGCGGCGACACGAGGCAACTGCTGAACCTCGCCAAGCAGACCCTCGCTGCAATCTCGGGCAATCCCAACCCGACGGTAGAGGGCGTCCCGTTTGACCAGTGGGCGCGCCGACAGTATATCCTGGACACCAGCGTGACCTACGGGCGCAAACTGCACGCGCAGTTGTTTCCCTACGCTTCGGGGCTGCAGCCCGACGAGCAGGCGGTGTTCACGGTGTTCCTGACCTACTTCCAGACGACGCGCGTGGGCAACGGTTGGGACGAATCGCTGCTGAACGGCACCTGCTACCCCATCTACTGGGACTTCGCGTACAACCGCCTCACGCTTTCGCCACAGTATGAGCGGGTGGATATTCGGGTGGGCACGGGCGCAGTTGTGCCCAGCTTCGTCGGCGCGGAGACCGCCAACCAACGCCTGACGGTGGACTTCAGCGTCGGCACAGAGAACGCGAAGGTCTACTACCCCAGCAGCAAGGTGCAGGGCGTGAACTTCCGCAACAACTTTTTCGGTGTGGTGTTCGGGCTGGACGAGGGCGAGGTAGAGGTGCAAATCGGCACGGAGACGCGCCGCGCGCCCGTCACGAAAGGCGCGTTCGGCATGCAGTTCAGCGAGGAGACCCTCTCGCGCGAGCGTATCGCTGTTTTGACCTTCTACAACGCGCAGGGCGCACAGGTGGGCACTTGGCGCACGAACACGGGCGTCGGCTTCCACTATGTGCAGGCGACGCTACTCACCCCCGCGGGGCTGTTTACCCTGAACCGCAGCGCAGGACTGCACATGATTAGCCTGCCTCTGCGCCCCTACGAGACCGACATGGCGAAGCTGCTGAACATCCCCGCCAGCCAGCTGCGCCTCGCACAGTGGCGGCAGGAGTCATTCAACTACGCCTACTACCCCGCGACGCCGCCTCCTGCGCCCGGAGTCGGCTACTTCCTGCAACTGAGCAGCCCCATCAACATCACGATTCAAGGCGACCCGCCACCCACGGACCGCCCCTTCGCGATCGCGCTGCAACCGGGCTGGAATCTGGTGGGCGTGCCGTTCAATCAGCCGATTCCCGTCAATAGCCTGCAGGTGGTGCATCAGTTCAGCGCATCCGTGTCGTGGGAGACGGCGACCGAGTCGCTGGGCGGCGAGCCGCCGTTGGTGGGCAGCCGCGTGTGGACGCTGGGGAGCTTCGGAACCTATGTGCAGGCGACGCAGTTGGAGCCCGGGCGCGCCTACTGGATTCGTGTGCTGCGCCCTGAAGGCGTCACGCTGCTTGTGCCCCCGCCGACGGGTAGCACGGGGCGCGCCTCTCGCGCCACCGACGCGCCTGCGTGGGCGATGGAGCTAATCCTGCAGTCGCCGCTGGGCGGCGGCGTCGCCACAGTGGGGATTGACGCCGCCGCGCGCACGCGGGGCTACGCCTACAACCACGACGCGCCCCCTGCCCTGCCCGGCATGAGCGCGTTCGGCATCTTGGACGAATCGGGACAGCGGCTGCTGCAGTCGGTCAAGCCGCCGTCGGGCAGGCAGGTGTGGACGCTGCAGGTCGCGCCCGCCGAGCCGAACCGCGAACACACGCTGACTTGGCGCATTCCGCCCAGCACGCCCAAGCGGTGGCGCATTACGCTTGAGAACCCCATCACAGGCGAGCGCGTCGATATGCGCCAGCGCGAGTTCTACCGCTTCACCCCCGCTGAGGCGCAGACGCTGCGCGTAGTCGTCGAGCCGAGCGTCGCCGCGCCTGTGCGCATCGTGAACCTCTCGGCGAGCGTCTCGCGCGGCGGGCAGGCGACCCTGCAGTTCCAACTCACGGGCGAGGCGACGATACGCGCCGAAATCCGCACCCCGCGCGGCGAGACGGTGCGCGTGCTGACCTCCAGCCGCGCAGCAGGTGCAGGCACGCAGAGCCTCACCTGGAACGGACGCGACGCGAGCGAACGCGCCCTGCCCCCAGGAACCTACATGGCGTATATCGAGGCGGTCGATAGCGAGGGGCGCGTCGCACGCGCGACAACCCCCATCCTGCTGACACGGTGAAAGTGATGAGACGGCGATTTTGGATTTGGGCACTGCTACTGGGCGTCGTTGTAGGGCTGACCGCACTGCTAACGGGGTGTGGCGGCGGGGGCGGCTTCCTCGGACCTTCTGCCCTGCTACAAGGGCGCGTGGTGCTGGTCGGCACGGGTCAGCCGCCGGACCCACCCGCAACAGTTATCGTCGGCGGGCAGAGCGTGCGCACCAGCACCCAAGAGGGCGCGTTCCAAATGCGCGTGCCGCCAACCGCGACGCAACTCATCGTGCGCACCCCAGGCTTGCCCGACTTCACCTTCAACTTGCCTCCTCTGCAAGCGGGTCAGACCGTAGACCTCGGCGACCTGTATGTGGGAAGGCAGACGATTGCCGTGCAGGGGCGCATCGTGGACGCGCTGACGCAGCAGCCCGTCGGCGAGGCGACTATCACACTGCTGGGACAACGCGCCCAAAGCAACCCGACCACAGGGCGATTCACCCTCAACGGCGTCGCCTACGACCCCGACGGCGTGCTGGATCCCGAAGGCGAGGTGCAGAAAACGGGCTACCTCCCGCGCCGATTTCTCGCCGATCAGCCCGTGATTGACGGCGTGATGGATGTCGGCGACCTGCCACTGCTGCCCGAAACGGACGACAACCCGCCGGGGCAGCCCGGCAATGTGCGCGGCGTGGTGCAAGTGCCCGCCAGCGACGCCGTCGGCGTGCGCATTGATGTCTACACCCCGCCTGACGCGCTAATCGCCAGCGAGTCAATCGCGTTGTCGCAGCCCAGCGGCGCGTTCCAGTTGTGGCTACTGCCTGGAAACTACCGCCTCGTGTTCACCAAAGGCACACGCACCGCCACGCGCACCCTGACCGTTACCAGCCTGACCCAGCCGATTGACTTGGGCACGGTCGTGCTACAGTAGGAACCCTGCCTTGCGTGGCGAACGGAGTACCCCGTGCGCGTGATTATGCTGTCGTGGGAGTACCCCCCGCGCCTTGTGGGGGGGATTGCCCGCCATGTGCAGGAGCTATCGGAAGCGTTGGCGGCGCAGGGCGTGCAGGTGCATGTGATCACTGCGACGCACCCCGACACGCCCGACGAAGCCGTCGAAAACGACGTACATCTGCATCGGGTAGGCGCGCCGCCGCCTCTGCATGGCGACTTCCTGCAGGGCGTATGGGCGATGAACGCCGCGTTCGAAGCGCGCGCCGACGCGCTCATCGCGGATCTCTTGCGCGGCAAGCCTGCCCAACGCCAACGCGAGCCGATTCTGCTGCACGCGCACGATTGGCTGGTACACCCCGCCGCCAAAGCCCTCAAGCACCGCTACAAACTGCCGCTCATCGCCACCATCCACGCGACCGAACACGGCAGGCACAGCGGGATACACTCCGACCTCTCCCGCGCCATCCACCAACTGGAGTGGGAGCTAAGCTACGAGGCGTGGCGCGTGATTGTGTGCAGCGAATTTATGCGCGGCGAGGTGATGTACGCTTTGCACACGCCCTACGACAAGATTGATGTGATTCCCAACGGCATCCGCGCCGAGAAGTTCCAGTTCGAGTTCCCCGAAGCGGAGCGTCAGGTGTTCCGTGCGCGTTTCGCCGCGCCTAATCAGCCACTCATCTTTTTCGTCGGGCGCATGGTGCGCGAGAAGGGCGTGCAGGTGCTGCTGCAGGCGATGCCCATCGTGCGGGCGGAGATCCCCGACGCCAAACTGGTGGTCGTCGGCGGGGGGTACCGCGCGCATCTGGAGGAGTTCGTGCGCTTCTGCCACATGCAAGACGCCGTGCAGTTCACGGGCTTCATCCCCGACAGCGACCTGCTGCGCCTGTATCGCGTGGTGGATGTGGCGGTCTATCCCAGCCTGTACGAGCCGTTCGGGATTGTCGCGCTGGAGGCGATGGCGGCTGGCGCGCCTGTGGTGGTCTCCGACGCGGGCGGTCTCAAGGAGGTCGTGCGCCACGAGGAGACGGGAATCCTGACCTACGCGGGCAACGCCGAGAGCCTCGCATGGGGCATTCTGCGCACCCTGCAAGACCCCGCCGCTGCGCAACGCCGCGCCCGCAACGCCCAGAAAGCCGTGCAGCGCGAGTTCAACTGGAAGCGAATCGCCCAACAGACCCAGCAAGTCTACAGGCGCGTCTGGAACGAATACAAACACACACGCTGGGAATAGACCCGCACTTTTTGTAGCGCGTTTGGGCTATAATATAGGCGGCGGTGTGGAATAACGCCTGCGGTGGCGCGTATGCGAGTGAGCATCTTTGGGTTAGGCTATGTCGGAGCGGTGTCGGCGGCGTGTCTCGCGAAAGAGGGACATACGGTGGTCGGCGTCGATGTCGACTCGCACAAGTTAGACCTCATCCGTCAGGGCAAAGCGCCCATCGTAGAGGCAAACTTGGAGCCATATCTGCAGCAGGCGGTGCAGTCGGGCAGACTGACCGTGACTGATGACCCCATAGAGGCGGTTCACAACACGGAGGTTTCCCTACTGTGTGTGGGTACACCGAGCAAGGAGAACGGCGACCTGCGCACCGACTACTTAGAGCGCGTCGCCCGCCAAATCGGCGAGGCGCTCATCACGAAGCAGGCGTATCACATCGTGGTCATCCGCAGCACCATTCTGCCTGGCACAGCGGAAGAGGTCGTGCTGCCCATCCTTGAGGAGGCGTCGGGCAAGCGCGTGAACGAACACTTCGGGCTGGCAGTCAACCCCGAATTCCTGCGCGAGGGCACAGCCATCGCCGACTTCTACGATCCGCCATTCACGGTGGTCGGCGCGCTGCGCCCAGAGGACGCCGAAACCGTCGCCGCCCTCTATGAGTCGGTCAAGGCGCAGCTGTTTTTAGTCTCCATTCGCACGGCGGAGATGATCAAATACGCCTGCAACGCCTTCCACGCCCTCAAAATCACCTTCGCCAACGAGCTGGGCATGCTATGCAAGGCGGAGGGCGTCAATAGCCACGAGGTGATGCGCGTCTTCTGCGCCGACACGAAACTAAACATCTCATGCAAGTACCTCACGCCGGGCTTCGCGTTCGGCGGCTCGTGCCTACCGAAAGACCTGCGCGCCCTCACCTACCGCGCCCGCGCAAACGATTTGGAGCTGCCGATGCTGGAAGCCATCCTGCCCAGCAACCGCCACCAAATCGAAGAGGTCGCCAAGCAGATTGTGCGCCTGCGCAAGCGCAAGGTGGGGCTGTTCGGGCTGTCGTTCAAGCCCGGCACCGACGACCTGCGCGAGAGCCCCCTCGTGGAACTCGCCGAGCAACTCATCGGCAAGGGCTACCGCCTGCTGATTCACGACCCGAATGTCTCATACGCCGCGCTGTATGGCTCGAATAAGGCATACATCGAGCGCGAAATCCCGCACATTCGCGAAATCCTGCGCGAGGACGCCCGCGAAGTCGTCCAACACGCCGAAGTGCTTGTGATTGGGCACCTCGATCCCGCAGCGCGTGAGGCAATCCTCGCCGAGCATCGCGAGAGCCAAGTCATCGTCGACCTTGCCCGCGCGCTGACGCCAGATGCACTGAGAGGGCGCTATGTCGGACTGTACTGGTAAACCGAAAGGGAGAGTGCTGATATTAGTGGAGAATCTGCCCGTGCCAATGGACAGGCGCGTGTGGCAAGAGTCGCTCGCGCTGACCGAAGCCGGCTACGAAGTGTCGGTCATCTCGCCACGCCCCAAAGACGAGCCTGAATACATGGAGCTTAACGGCGTGCATCTGTACCGCTACCCGATGCCGCCGCCCACCAAAAGCGTGCTGAGCTTCCTCTACGAGTTCAGCTACTGCTGGCTGCAGACTTGGCGATTGGCGCGGCGCGTCTGGCGCGAACGCGGCTTCGATGTGATTCAGACCTGCAACCCGCCCGACACCTTCTGGCTTATTGGGCGCTGGTACAAACGCAAGGGCGTCAAGTTCGTGTTCGACCAGCACGACCTGTGCCCTGAGCTGTACGAGTCGCGCTTCAATCGGCGCGACCTGTTCTACAAAGGCTTGTTGTGGCTGGAGAAGCAGACCTACCGCACCGCCGACGCCGTGATTGCCACCAACGAGTCGTATCGGCGCGTGGCGATGGAGCGCGGGGGCGTGCCGCCTGACCGAATCACGGTCGTGCGCAGCGGCCCCCTGGCGAGCCGTTTCCAGCGCGTGGAACCCGACCCTGCCCTCAAGCGCGGACGACCTTACTTGGGCGTCTACCTCGGCGTGATGGGCGCGCAAGACGGCGTGGACTACCTGCTGCGCGCGATTGCCCATGTCGTGCATACCTTCGGCTATCATCAGTGCCACTTCGCGCTGATTGGCGGCGGCGATATGTACCCCGACCTCGTCAAACTGTCGCACGAGTTGAACCTCACCGACTTCGTGGAGTTCACGGGGCGCATCCCCGACGACGACCTGTTGCGCTACTTCAGCACCGCCGACATCGCCCTCGCACCCGACCCGCTCAACCCCCTCAACGATGTCTCCACGATGAACAAAATCATCGAATACATGGCGGTCGGGCTGCCGATTGTCTCGTTCGACCTCAAAGAGTCGCGCTACTCGGCACAAGACGCGGCAGTCTACATCCCGAACAACGACGAGAAAGCCTTCGCACAGGCGATTATCGACTTGCTGAACGACCCCGAACGCCGCCAACAGATGGGCGAGTTCGGGCGTAAACGGTTCCTGGAGTGCCTCAGCTGGGAACACAGCCGAGAGAAACTGATTGAGTTCTATGACAACCTGATGATGCAACCGTGCAGGCGCGGGAGATCCACTGGCAAATAGGCGACGACGATGCGCAAACTGATTCTGGCATACGCAGGGGACTTTGCCGAGTATCCGATGGGCGGCGTATTGGAATACACGAAGAACTTCGCCCGATACGCGCCCGTCGAACTCTACTGCGTCGGTATCACGACCGACCCCAGCTTGCCCCTGCGTCAGTGGACGACCGTGCGCCTGAAAAATACCGAGCGCCCGTTCCTGCCCCTGCTGTTCGTGGATGACGAGCAGCAGCGACGTTCGAAAATCCCGCTGAACTTCAAGTTTCTGAACGCGCTCAAGCGGCAGAAGGCGGAGTTTGTGCGGATGGGCGCAGCGGTCTATATCCAGCGCGCCGAACACGGGCTGGCGTTCCTGCACGACGACATCCCGCTCTACTTCAACACGCACGGGCAGTCGGCGTTCTTCGAGAAGTGGACGACGCACCCGCTGTTTCGCTGGCGGGCGTTTCGGGCGTGGTTTCAGCGCATGGAGGCGCGCGTGATTGCCCGCGCGCAGGGCGTGTTCACCATCAGCCCCGCCGACTACGACTACTATGTCGCCAAGTTCCCCCAGCACGCGCACAAAATCCACTACACGCCGCTGGGCATCGAGACCGACGAATACACCCCACCCGCCGAACGCCCCGATGGCACGCCGCGCATCCTGTTCGTCGGCAGGCTGGACGCCTCGAAAGGGCTGGACTTGCTAATTGCGGGCTTCGCGCGGTTCCGCAAGCGCTACCCCGACGCCGTGCTGACCATCGTCGGCGGCTCACACGATTTCAACCCCGTCGAGACCGAAGTGCGCAACGCGATTGCGCAGTGCGGAGTCTCAGATTCGGTGGTGATGACGGGCTTGCTGCCGCGCGAGGCGATTTTGCCGTATTATTATCAGGCGGATGTGTTCGTGATGACCTCGCTGTGGGAAGGCTTGCCGACCGCGCTGCTGGAGGCGATGGCGTGCGGCGTGCCCGCCGTGGTCACGAATGTCGGCGGCATGCCTGCTGTCGTCAAAGACGGCGAGAATGGCTATGTGCTGACCGAGCGCGACCCCGAGCGGTTAGCAGCCCTCATCGAACGCTGCTACCTGAATCGGGACGCGCTCAGCCGCGCTGCACGGCGCACCGCCGAGCAATACTCGATCAAAGCGCACGCTGAGAAAGTTTGCCACCTGATGGGGCTGATCCCAATGCCCCAGCCAATCGCGCAGGAGTTAGTATGCTGAAAGAGCCTGAGATGGAGCGAGTCGGTTCGCTTGAGGAGCAGCCGCGCAAGGTTCTCCTGGTGCTGGAGAACCTGCCCGTGCCGCACGATCGCCGCATGTGGCAGGTGGCGACCTCGCTGCAGCGCGCGGGCTACCATGTGTCGGTCATCTCGCCCCGACCGCCCGAAGACCCCGACTACTGCGTGCTGGAGGGCGTTCACCTCTACCGCTACCCAATGCCGCCCCCCACCCACAGCGTCGGCAACTTCGTCAAAGAAGCACTCTACTGCCTGTGGCATACCTTCCGCCTGAGTAAGCGCGTCGAGCACGAACAAGGCTTCGATGTGTTCCATGTGGGCAACCCGTTGGACATCTTCTGGTCTATCGGGCTGTATTACAAGGCGCGCGGCAAAAAGTTCGTCTACGAGCATCGCGACCTGTGCCCCGAACTCTACGAAGTGCGCTTCAAAAAGCGCGGACTGTTTTATCACCTGCAGGTGCTGTTCGAGCGCTGGTCGTACCAACTGGCGGATATGATCATCGAGATGAACGAGTCGTACCGCCAGAATGCGCTGGAGCGCGGCAAGGCAGACCCCGAAAAGATTGTGATTGTGCGCAGCGGTCCCCGCGCGAGCGAGTTCATGCCCGTAGAACCTGAACTGAGCGTCAAGCGGGGCAAAAAGCACCTCGTGTGCTACTTGGGCATCATGGGACCGCAGGATGGCACGGACATCTTCGTCAAGGCGGCGCATCATATCGTCTACACGCGCGGCTACCGCGATGTGCACTTCCTCGCAATTGGCTCAGGCGACTGTTTGGAAGAAGTCAAGCAACTGGCGCAGACGCTCAACCTACAAGACTACATTACCTTCACCGGCTTTGTGCGCGAGCGTGATTTGTTGCTGCGCTACCTCAGCGCCGCCGATGTGGGCGTCGCCAGCGACCCCGACAACTCTTACACCGCGCGCTCGACGATGAACAAAATCATCGAGTTTATGGCGGTCGGGGTGCCGATTGTCGCGACACCAAGCATCGAGAACAAGTGGTCGGCGCAGGATGCACTCATCTCGCCCCCAGACGACCGCCCTGAATCGTTCGGCGACACCATCTTAGAGTTGCTGATGGACGACGAGCGTCGCCGCTTCATGAGCGAGTACGGGCGTCAGCGGTTCCTGGACTGCCTCAGTTGGGAGCGCAGTGAGCAAGTGCTGCTCACGGCGTACGATCGGCTGTTTTGCGGGTTGCCGCCGAACACGCCGTGCGGAAAGTAGCCCGACGCCCGCGTGTCAGGTATACTTAACGCGATGGTGCAGGTGCGCATCAACGGCAAAGACCGTGAACTACCCGAAGCGATCACCCTGCTCCAACTGCTGCAGGAGCGCGGGATTGACCCCCGCGTGGTGGTGGTGGAGTATAACTACGAAATCGTGCCCCGCGAGCGATACGGCGAGATTACCCTGCGCGACGGCGACACCCTCGAAATCGTGCAGATGACCGCAGGAGGCTAACGATGCGGGTGCTGGTGGTCGGTGCGGGCGTGATTGGCGCGGCGGTCGCGTGGGAACTGCTGCAGCGGGGGGCGGAAGTCGTGCTGCTAGACGGCGCGGCAGAAGGCGGGCACACCTCCGCCGCCTCCGCAGGGATGGTGAACCCGTTCAGTCTCACGCCCGACGACACCCCTGCCCTGCCCCTTTACTGGCAGAGCCTGCAGATGTACCCCGACTGGACACGCGCCCTGCACGAGCGAACAGGCATCGACCCCGAATGGCGCGACGGTGGCTGCCTGCGCGTCGCGCTGACCCCAACGGACGCCGAGCATCTGGAGGCGAGCCTCGCGTGGATCCGCCGCTACGATGCCCGCGCCGAACGAATCGACGCCCACACTGCGCGCCAGTTGGAACCCACGCTGAACCCTGAAATCACCTGCGCACTGCATATTCCCAGCGAGGGCTGGGTGCATACTGAGCGGCTGATGCGTGCCCTGCATCGCGCTGTGCAACTTAGCGGTGCAAACTTATACACAGGTTCGCCCGTGCTGAGCCTCGTTGTGTGCAACGGCTCAGTGCGCGGTGTGCAGACGGCGCACGGCGTTCTGGAAGGCGACGCCGTTGTGGTCGCGGCAGGCGCGTGGGCGGGCGCACTGCTACAGCCGTTGGGGATACACGCGCCCACAACACCCGTGCGTGGCGTGATTCTGTCGCTGGGGGATTTGCCTCTACCCATCAGGCGCATCCTCTCGTCACCCGTGGGCTACCTTGTACCCCGCGCGGACGGAACTGCGCTGCTCGGCGCGACGCGCGAACAGGCGGGCTACGACGCACGCGCCACCGCCGAAGGCTACGCGCTCCTGACGCATGCGCTTGCACGCCTCGCGCCCCACTTGATGCACGCGACCGTGCTGGGACACACGGTAGGACTGCGCCCCGACACGCCCGACCATAACCCCTACCTCGGCGCTGTGGCAGGCTATGACGGGCTGTACCTCGCTGCAGGGCATGCCTATCACGGTATCCTACTCGCCCCCGCCACCGCACGCGCGATTGCCGATGTAATCTTGAACGGCGCAACCGAACTGCCTATCGCGCCCTTCGACCCAAACCGTTTTATGAGGTGAACCTATGCAAACGATTCCCGTCATCAAGCCGACGATTTATGACCCGAACTCGGACGAGCCGCTGCGCATTAATGCGCCGCTGGTTGCCGAGTGGCTGGTGGAGTTTCTGCGCGACGAAGTGCAACGGCGACGCGGCTTCTCCAAAGCGCTGCTGGGACTGTCGGGTGGCGTCGACTCGTCCGTCGTCGCCTACCTGTGCGCCCGCGCGTTCGGTCCCGAAAATGTGTACGCCTTCCTGATGCCCTACAAGGTCAGCAGCCCCGAATCGCTTGAACACGGGATGCTGGTCGTGCGTGAGTTGGGCATTCACCACCGCGTGATTGAGATTACGCCGATGGTAGACGCCTATCTGGAGGCGTTCGAGCCTGACGCCAGCCCGATGCGCATCGGCAACATCTGCGCCCGTATGCGGATGATTATTCTGTTTGACCAGTCGGCGAAACTGGGCGCGCTGCCCATCGGCACAGGCAACAAGAGCGAGCGACTGTTCGGCTACTTCACTTGGCACGCCGACGACTCGCCCCCTGTGAACCCCATCGGCGACCTGTTCAAGACCCAAGTGTGGCAACTGGCGCGCTACTTGGGCGTGCCTGAGGTGATTGTGCAAAAGCCCGCGTCCGCCGACCTCATCGTCGGGCAAACCGACGAGGGCGACTTCGGCATCTCGTACCAGCGCGCCGACCGAATCCTGCACTATCTCACGCAGGGCTACGCGCCCGAACGCCTGATCGAGATGGGCTTTCCCGCCGATGATGTGTGGCTGGTCAAAAACAAGGTAGACAGCACGCACTGGAAACGCCACCTGCCGACCGTCGCGATGCTTTCCACCACTGCCATCGGCGAGTATTACCTGCGTCCTGTGGACTATTGAGACGGCTATGATGCAACGCAACCTGTTCGAGGGCGTGCAGCGGCGGTTCACGGTCGGGGTCGGGCAGTTCAAGCCCACCAAGGGTCAGTATCAGCGCAATCTGGAGCGGATAGGCGACCTGATGCGTCAGTCGCTTCAGGAGGGCGTGGATGTGTTGGCGCTGCCCGAAACGGCGACCACAGGCTACTTCGTGGAGGGCGGCGTGCGCGAGTTAGCCATCCCCGCGACGCAACTGCTGCACGACCTCACCTGCCTGTACGCCGACCTACAGCCCGACCGACCGCTCGACATCTGCGTCGGCTTCTACGAGTATCGCGACGGCGAATACTTCAACTCCGCGCTGTATGCAACTTTAGACCCAGAACCTACACAGTCGTCGGTTCTGCATGTCCATCAGAAATTCTTCCTGCCGACCTACGGCGTGTTCGAGGAGGAGCGGTTCGTGGCGCGTGGGCGTCGGTTGGAGGTGTTCCCGACACGCTTCGGACGCGCGGCGATTCTGATTTGCGAGGATGTCTGGCACTCGATTACCAGCACGATTGTCGCGCTCAAGGGTGCGCAGGTGCTGTATGTGCCGACCGCTTCGCCCGCGCGCGGGTTCCAAGCCGAGCAAATCGAGAATGTGGAGGCGTATCGGCGTATGCTCACCCAAATCGGCGGCGAGCATACGCTCTATGTGGTGCAGTCCAGTCTGGTCGGATTCGAGGGCGGCAAGGGCTTTGTGGGCGCGTCGTGGATAGTAAGCCCCTTCGGCAAGGTAATGGCGCAGGGGCCTGTCAATCAAGAGGCGTTGCTGGTCGTGCCGTTAGACCTGGACGATGTGGCAATCGCGCGCGCCCAGTTGCCCTTGCTCTCCGACCTGCGTTCGGTGGTCGCCGATGTCGCGCTGGAGTTTGAGCAGCTGGCGCGGCGACCCCAGCCGTAGGCTTCACCACAGCGCAACGCCCGCGAACACCGTCGTGTAGAGTTCGACCTGCGCCTCGATGGCGACGACCTCCAGCCGCGCGATTCGGAGATTGCGATCCTCCATCGCCTCCTCCGCCATCGCAGAGACCATCTCGTGCGCCTCGCGCTCGGTCATGTAGCCTTCGGTCTCCATAATCACACCGACCTCGCGCGGGTCTGTGGGGAACGCCAGCGAGACGGCAGCCGCAATCGTGCGCTCTGCCTCATCCGAACTGAACACGCCGTAGGCGATGGGCAACAGGCTTCCCTTCGGCACATCCACGCTCGGTCGCAACGCCACGCTCGGCGGTAAGATGCTGGACACCCGCAGCAGATTGTAGTCCGCAAAGCCTGCCTCGCGCAGCGCGCGGTCGAACGAGACCAATTCGAACGCCGAGACGCCGACGCCTGCGCCTGTCGTGCAATATCGCGCCAGACGCGGCAACGGTGCAACAGCTACATCCCTGACCTCATACATAGCCTGCCTCCAAAAAGTGCGTCTACACTCTACCTTTGCATATGCTACGCCCGCGTTCAGTAGAACGCTGTTAGCAGGTCGAAGCCCCATCGCTTCGTGAAGGACGACCAAGTCAGCGCGACCTCTCGGAAACCTATCCGATAGGCGATTGTGAAGGTTTGGTCGCGAAAGTCGTACTGCTGATACCGCTGCCAAGTATACCCTAATCCGACGCGCCAGAGCGGGCTAACCCGCCACGAGAAGTCCCCGACATAACTCACAGAATTGGCGTCTAAGGCGCGGCTGAAGTAGCCTGTGAGGTAGTATCGCTCGCCCGCGCTCCAAGTGAGGCTGCCCGACAGTCGGTGTCTGCCCAGCAGGTTCGCGCCAAGCGCGTCTTGAGCGTAGTCGTAGTTCAGGCTCAGCGCGCCGCCTGCGCCCAGCGCCTGTGTAATGCCCAGCGTGCCCGTGAGGCTCCAGCCCGCGTTGGGTAGGTTGCCGATGAAGCGCCCTACGGTCAGCCCGCCCGTGAGGGTGGTTCCCTGCCCCAGCGATTGAGGAATCAGGTTCCAGCGGGCGCGGACCCCGATGCCTTCACGGGTCTGTGTCCCCAAACTGCCCTGCACGCGGTTGGTCGTGAGGTTCAGCGAGAGGCTCTGGCGCAGCGGCAAATCGGCGACGCGGCGCGGGGTGGTCTCGATGAACACATCCGTACGGAGGCTCTGCGCACGCACGCTGCGCCAGTAAGTGCTGCCCGCCACAGTCGCGCCTGTGGAGTAGCCCCGCGCCTGATGCGCCAACTGCACGGAGCCGTAAACGCCCTGATGCGCTGGGGAGTCGAGCCACAGCGCGAGGCGCGTGTTGGGCGCAAGCGGCTGCTGGTGCCGCCAGTTCAGCCCCCAGTCGCTGCGTGCCAGGCTGGTGAGGCTCACCATCCCCGTGCCCAGCCCCACCCGATACTCGTGTTCGAGGTCAAGGAACATCCCGCGCGCCGCGCCCATCGTGCGCCCGCCCACCTGCGCCGTGCGCAAACGCAGCGCGCCAATCTGCGTCGGCGACAGCGTATAGTAGTACGGCACATCCAGATAGACCTGCCCGCTCTGCACGCCAATCAGCGTGTCGCTGCCGACGCCCCCGCTCCAGAGGCTCTGCGAATAGAGTGGCAGGCTCAACGAGCGCACCTCGCCCACATAAAACTCCGCGCGGTGGAACTGGATGCGCTCGTTGGGGTAGAACCAAATCTGCGCCGCTTTGATGACCAAATCCGACTCGGAGATGTCCGCGAACTGGAACAGCTCAGGCGGTACAACGGCGTCGAACGGCTCGGTTGCCCCGTAGCGCACGCGCACGACTTCCCAGCGCCCGTCGCGTTGGGTCAACCCGTATCCTTGCGAGGCGCGCAGCTCGTAGCTCAGCTCGGCGAACTCGGCGGATTCGGAGCCGTACTGCAGACGGGCGTTGCGCGCCTTGACACGCAGGCTCTCCACCTCCAGCTGCAGGTCGTCCGCCTCGATGCGTGTGAAGCCGAAACGGACGCTTGCGCCGCGCTCTTTGCCCGACGCGGCGATAACGCGCTGCTCGTTCGCGTAGGCGAGGTACTCTGTGCCCAGCACCTGCACATAGTCGGTCGCGCTGCGCAGCTCGTCTTGGGTCGCCACGAATAGCGTCTGCGTCTCGCCCACGACGCCCAGCCCGACGGCGGTCGCTGTAATGGTCGCTGTGCCAGGCGTCTGACTGGCGATGAGCGTTGCGCGTGCCACGCCACCCTCGGTGGCGACCACAGGCTCGCGGAACGCGCCCAGCGTCGTAGTAAATGCGACCTGTGTGCCGTCGGGCGGAGGCTTGCCCTGACTGGTGCGTACTTCAGCGACCACCAGAATCTGCGACGCGCCATCGGCGACCGCTGCCGTTGGGTAGACGCTCAGGCGGATTGCTCCACTCGCCCAGCAAGCACAAAGGCAGAGGAGCCACAGCCCCCCTGCCCCAACAGGTCGTCGGATGGGTCGGTTGCGCATTCTAAAACTGCGAGCCGCCCAGCACCGCACCCAGAATAATCGCGAACAGCGTCACCGTCGCGCGTTCGCGTTTGCGGTCGGGGCGACGCTCTTCTTGCGGTTGGGTTGGTTGCTGCACAGGCGGCGCTAAGCGTTCGCGCAACGCTGCGCCCACCTTCTGGGCGACCTCAGCCACCGCCGCGATTCGGGCGATGTTCACATCCTCTTGGTCAGAGCCTAATCGCCCGCGTCCCGACTCCGCCACCGAGACGATGACCTCGCCCGAACGCACATCGATAAGGTCGCCACTGATGGTGATAATTGCCTCGCGCTTGGTGGGGTCGTAGCTGAACTCCTCGATGCGCCCTGCAAACGCGAGGTCAACATCCAGCAGTGCGCCCACGCGCGCCGCGCGCCAAGTGCCATCCGCCTCGCGCTCGTTGAACGGTGGGGTCAAGCGGTCGCGCCGAATGCGGTTCTCTTCCACCGCGCGGGTGATGGATGGGTTCGTCTCACGGAACCGTAGCACATAGATGCCAGGAATCTCTTTGAGTTGTGCGTAGAGGGCGTTGAGCGCCTCGACATTTACATTAAACTCGTCAGTCGGCTGCACCGCCGCGCCCTGCGCGAACGGGAACAGCACCAGCTCGCGCGTCTGTGCAGCGCTCCATCCGAGCGACAGGCATGCGATAATCACTGCCCAGTAAGTTCTCACCATTGCGCCTCCTTTAGGTGGGCTGGAGGATAGCCCCCAGCCCTGCTTGTGTTATCGGGTCAGCACCAGCGGTCGCACGGCGCGCGCGGTTTGCCCGTCTTCGGTACGCGCCTCGACCTGCACCTGATAGGTTCCGGGCGGCACGGCGCGTCCTTGGTCGTCGCGCAAGTTCCACGAGACGGTGTTGATGCCGCGCGTGGCTGCGCGTCCGCGATGCAGGCTTGCAATCGTGCGCCCATCCGAGCCAAGGATCTGGATGCTGGTTTGCGCGTTGTCCGCCAGCACATACGAGATGGACACGCTGTTCGCGCCGCGTCCTGCGCTGCTCACATTCACGCTGGTAATCAGCGCGCCTCTACGCGCCGCGCGCTCGACAGTGATTTGCAAGCGCGTGCGCCCTGTGGAGACGAAGCGGTACTCAGGCGTCGTGCGCAGGTCGACGGTGCGCCCTGTGTTCAAGTCGGTCAGGCGCAGGCGGTAGCCCTGCGGCACCGTGTTCAGGTTCGGGAAGGTCAGCGTGACCTCCTCACCCGCGCCTGCCTCCACCAGCAGGTCGAACTGTTGGCGATTGGCGAGCGGGCGGATTTCCTGCATCAGCGGCGCGCCCGTGCCCGACTTGAGGATAACCAGGTTCACGGGGCGGTCGGGCAGCGGCGTCGGTGGCTCCTCGATGTCGCCTGCGCTGCGCCCGCTGCTCATACCGATGAAGTTCTGGGTATCTGCGCCGCGCGTCGTGCGCGCCACAATCTGCAGCCGCCAGTCGTTGGGCAGGTTCGGGCGCTCCTCAGCGGAACGGATGATCACCCCGCCAAAGCCCGTACCAGGCAAAAACACGGGCGGGTAGACGAACTCGATATCTTCGTTTGCCTTAATCCAGTAGCCCCGATGCGGCAGGAGGGGCGTGTTCGGGTCGGAAGTGAACTTATATTCGCGCGAGAACTCATCCCAGTAGTAGAGAACACCGCGAATGACGCCACGCTGCGCCGCCTCGAAGAAGCTAATGCTGCGCCGCGGGTCGCTGGCGGCAACCACGACGACCTGCCCCAGCACAAGCGGATAGGGGTACGGGTTGCCGATTTGGTTCCAGCCGCGCTTGAGCGGCAGCGGCACGCTCGTGGTGAACACATTATCGGGGAAGCGCAAGTTGTTCGCATCGTATTGGGCAGTGATGGCGTCGCCAGGAAGGAACAGCCAGAAGCCCTGACCAGGCTGAATGGTGTCGATGGTCTCGTACAGCTCGCGTTCGGGGTTCCAGCGCTTCGCCTGATACGCGCCCGGCAAGTTCAGCACCTCGTCCAGCGAGCTGGTTGTCACGAACGGGATGGAGACGATTTGGAAGCCCGATTCCAGCTTGCGGTTGGCAGTCGCCGAGATGAGAATGGTACGCGCCACGGACTTCGTAGGCGCGGGCGGCGCCTGCACCGAGACGCGGAAGGTCACAAACCCGACAGTTGCAGGGTCTGCCACCACACGCCACCTCAAGGGCGCGGTTTGTCCGGGCGCAAGACGCGCAATCGTGCGGGTGCGAGTCTCCCCAGGCGCCAGCGAGACCCCTGCAGGCAGCGACAAGTCCACCGCCACATTCGTCAGGTCAATCTCGCGCCCGACGATGAAGTACTGGTTGGTGACACTGGCGGCGATCACGAACTCGCCGTTGTTTGCCAGCTGCGACAGATTTTGTGGGTTCGGTTCCACCACAGGCAGCGCTTCGACGCCCACGGCGATTGGCGGCTGCACATCCAGATCCACAGGCGTCAGCGTCACATAGAACACAAACTCACGCTCTTGACCCGGCGCGAAGTTGCGTGCATTCACAAATAGGTTAATCGCGACATCATTGATGAACGCGTCGGGGAACAGCACCGGCTCCCAAATCGTTGTGCCCTGAACAAAGTACCAAGAGCCAACCACCAGTCGGTCGATGGGGGTCTGGTCTTCGAATCCCTTGACCGGGCGCAGAAGGTATCGCGAGGAGCCTGCGAGGTTCCCGCGTCCCAGATAGAACTCGATGGCGTTGGGGATTTGCACACCGCGAATATCGGTGTAGGTGCGGATGGGACGCTGCCCCTGCACATAGACATAGGGCGGTCGCGATGCGCCGTTGCGATCAAAGCCCTCCTCGACGCCGACTTCCACATCGGACGCCAAGCGGAGCGCGAGCGAGGCGGGCGTATCGCCGCTGTTGCGCACGCGCAGGCTGATACGCGCTGCAGACTGGATGAGGTCGATGCGCAGGTCAGTGTCCCAGCCTTCTACATTCCAGATACGGCGGATGTAGAACCCACTCGCGCCGCGCCACGCCTGATCAAAAGTGACCGTCGGGCCGCCCTCGCGTCCCCACACGAAAGTCTGCGTTTGACCCTCGCGTTGTGCGCGCATGGTGATATACATCCCGCCCGGATAGACGCCCCAAGGGTAGCCCGAGGTGAGCGCGATGCCCCGATCGCCCAGCAGCGCGTTGCCGCCTGAGGTGCCCAGCTGGATACTGCCCTCAGCGGGACGAGTGGTACACTCTGTATTCTCAATCGGGAAGCATCCTGTAATCCAAGTGACGGTACCGTCCAAGCCGAGCGTTGCGCCGAGTACCCCGTTATCTACGGTTATCGCGGCGTAATCGTCGCTGACTGGGTTGTCGTTGTTGGGACAGCCGCACCGTTCACCCGGACCAGGGCGGTAACTCCCACCTTGTGCGAGGGCAATGCCCACCGCCAAGCTACAACTCAGTATCGTGAGTATCCATCGTCTCATAATCCGTAGCCTCCTTCCTCAGCGGGCGACCACAAGGGGTCGTACCGCGCGCGCGACCTCGCCCTCGTCGCCTGTAGCGATAATCTGCACCTGATAGGTTCCAGGCGGCACAGCGATTCCCGTATCGGTGCGCCCGTTCCAAGTCGCTGTGCCGACGCCCGCTATGCGCGTGCCCGATTGTAGACGCGCGACAGTCTTGCCCGTTGCATCCTGAATCAGCACCTGCACCGACGCTTCGCCGTTGAGGGCATACTGGATCGCAAACTGGTTGCCGCGCGTTTGGGTGACCGACACATTCGTCACTTGCAGGCGGCTGGCGCGGGCGGGCTGCGCCTCGATGATGAACCGCCGACGGCTGGTCTCATCCGTGCGGAAGCGGTGCGAACTCTTCTGCAGCATCGGGATGCAATCACCTGTGATTTGGTCTATCAGCACCAGCCGTGTGCCCTTCGGCACGGGCAGCTCTTGGCTCCACTGCAGGGTGACCTCGGCGTTGGGCTGGTCGGTGGCAACCTCAATCTCCCAGCGTTGCGTGCGTCGCGCGTTGCGTCGCAGGTCTTGCGCCAGCGCGCTGCGCGTGCGCGGCTCCAGAATTGTGAGCGCGACATACGACTGGAATGCGGGCGGTTTCTCGACATCCTCACTGCCGAGCGCATCGTTGGCGTTTGCAGCGGTTCCGATGAGGTTGTTGGCGTCTTCACGGTCGCCGCTACGCGCAATCAGACGCACGAGCCACCCATCGGACTGCGCGGGCGCAACGCGCGGCGCATCATCGGGCTGACTACGCAGGCTACCCACAGGCGGCACGACCAGCGTGCAGGGCTTGAGCGCGCGCACCCAGTGCGCTTGCCATGCAATCAGCTCGCCCAGCGGCGCGGTGCGCCAAGTGTATTCGCCCGTGAGCGGGACGTAGCGATAGATTTGCAGGCGGATATATTCACGGTCAGCAGCCTCCTGCAGGCTCAGCCGTTGAACGACGCCCCCAGCGCCTAACACCTCCACCTCGCACGCCGCCCACGGCACATTGAATGGGAACGGGTTACCAATCATGTTCCAGCCGGGTTCCAGCGGGATGAGATAGGCAGTGTTCGTATCCACCTGTTGGTCGCCCAGAATGAAGGCAGGCGAAGTGGTGCGCAGGAAGTAGCCCAAACCGCGCGGCGGCGTGGGATTGTTCGAGCCATCGGGACGAACGCCGACGCCAGGCGGGTTGAAGCTCGCGCGCGGGTCAGGACTCGCCGCCGAGTAGCGGGCATACGCGCCTTCCGTTGGCAGGTAGCGCGCTAAAATCGCGTCATTGCCGAACAGCTCCTGAGGGGTTGCCGAGATATTGTAGGGTGTAGAGAACATTGCCAGCCCCGCGTTCTGCACGCGCGCTTTCGCAATCACACGCGTGGAGCCGCTGCCGCTCGCGCCGTCCTGACCGACCGCCTCAACCGAGATGGTGTGGCGTCCCTCGCCAGGCAGCGCAACCACAAAGTTCAGCGTGATCGTCTTCTGCTGGAGGTTTACCACAGCCGTTGGCTCCCACAGACTGCGCGGGAGCGGGTCGCCGTTCAGGCGCACATTCAAAATATTCGCAGGGTCATTATTCAGCACGCGGCGCACCACGACTTGCACACGCACTAAGCGGGTGTCGATCGTCGTGCCCGAAACAGGTTCAACGAACGCGACATTCACGCCGCCTACCCCGCGCAGGGCTTGGGCAAGGTTGATAATCCCAAAACCCAGCTCGGGGTCGGGCACATTTCGCCCGCGTGGATCGGCGGTCTCCTTGAGCACGACCACCGCTTCTGGCTCAATAGTGTTCGCATTGTGGCGTTGCGCACCTGCTGATAGCACTAACGCGACCGCCGCGGCAACATACGGTCCCGAGTAGGAAGTCCCCTGTACATAGGTATATTGCTGCGAGATGGAAGCGGTCGTAATTACGCCGTCGAAGAAACTGCTTTCCTGATCGCCGCCGGGCGCTGCCAAGTCGATGTTGCCGTAGTTCGAATAAGACGCTTTTGCGCCTGTGCGCCCCACGGCGGAGACATTCACCACATTCTCGTAGTTTGCAGGATAGCTGGGTATGTTTACATTATCGTTCCCTGCAGAGGCGACGGGCACCACGCCCCGCCGGTAGATCTCTTGGATGAGGGCATCTTCCTGTGGAAAGAAGAAATAGCCGCCGTAGCTCATATTCAACACATGAATCTGTGAGGCGTTGTCAATTACATACTGGTAGGCTTCAAGAATATTCTCCGTGATCAGCGGACCCAGTGGGCGTTGAGTGACCTTCAGCCCAACGATTTTCACATTTTCCCAGATAAGCCCTGCGATACCGATTCCGTTATTGGTGACCGCTGCTGCCACGCCCACTGTGGAAGTGCCGTGCGAGAATCCAGAGCCTTCAGGGTCTATATTGTCATCCGGTGCGTCGGCGGCGAAGTTGCGCGAGAGCGGGTCGTATATGCCTGCCAAATCGGGATGTGAGCGCTGGAAGTTATCATCGATGAAGGCGACTCGTATCCCCGCCTGCCCTTTCTCGATATCCCACGCGGCGGGCATCTGCATCATCGTCAGCGCCCACTGTTCGGGAAACAGCGGGTCGTTGGGGATGTCGTGATAGCGCTTGATGTAGTGCGGGTCGATGTAGAGCACATCGGGGTGTTTTTGGAGGCTCTTGACCGTATCCTGCACCTTTTGCAGCAGCGTGGCAGGAGCAACCGACTGGTCGCGTAGGCGCAGCACATAGGTATCCTGCACGCGGATAGGACGAACCTCTGCGTTCACGGAGCTTGCAATCGCACGCGCGGTCTCGAAGGTGCGTCCGGGCTTGAGCCGTACAATCATCTCGCCAGGCACGACATCGTCTGGCGTCAACTGCGGCGCTTGCGCCCACGCGCACGACAGCGCAACCACCACTCCAAACAGCCATAACCACATCCGTCTCATCGGCTATTCCTCCCGATAATTGCTGTCTATAAAGACGATTAAGCGGGGCGTAGGTTTCCCACGCCTACGCCCCAAGGTCTATTATGGGCTGGGCGGCAGCTCTTGTGTGGTGAACTCGAACGGTCGGCTCCACACATAGCGCAGCCCGCCAGGTCCAGGCAAGGGACCAGGATTGTCCCCAAGATTACGCGCCCCGACGCGCCAGTACAGAGTCACCCGCTGCCCTGTCAGCCCCAGCCGATTGAGCAGCCCCGTCTCCAAGTTGATGCGTTCGGTGGAGACAGGCGAGCCGCCCACGGCGGTCGAGAGAATCTCAGGCGATACGAAGGTGCGGTTCCGATCGCGGAAGGTCGGGTCTGTAGAGACCTCTACGCGGTAGGCGTTCGCGCCCTCCGCTGCCAGCCAGCTGAAGCGCACATCCTTCGGGTCGACATCCTCGCTGCGCTGCACGGGGGTCAAGAGCTGCACGGGCAAGAGTACAGTCGCCTGCCCTGAGCGCACGCGGTCGGAGAGCTTATAGAGGATGAGCGTCTGTCCCTCTGCATCGATACGCTCACGATAGACCAACGCGATTTGATAGGTGTAGGAGCGTCCAGGGGCGACGCCAGGTGCGCCCTCTAGCTCCTCCAGCTCCAAGTCTTCGCTTCCTTCGCGCGGCAAGCTGGCATAGCTAATGTTGCGCGGAACGGTGGTGTCTACAAAGAAGTTCTGGTTGCCGGGCGTGACGCCTACAGGTTGCAGGTTGCCATTCCCGTCCGTGCCGATGAAGTCGGAGCGGTAGACTTGCCACTGGATAGTATCGGGCGCGCTTTTGGCGAAGAGCGTAGTCTTCCACGAGATGCGCACGAACGGCTCGAAGTTGCCATCGGCGCTCGGTTCCGCCAGCACCGTTTGGACGGGGGTGTTACCTCCCGAAGAACCCCGCGCCACACCAAAGGCAATCAGCCCGATGACCAGGATGGGCCCCAGCGCGCGCAGGAGCTTGTTGCCCTCGCCGCGCTGGCGGGGTCGTTCGGTGACCACGCGCCCTGCCCTGACCTCGACGGTGGGCACGCGGAACACGGCGCGCGCGCGGTCTTCGCTCTGGATGCCGCGCCCAAAGTCGATGATTTCGCCCACCGCGTCGCTATCGGAGACTTGGGTCACGCGGATGCGCCCAACCTCCTCGCCCCGCCGAACGACGATCATTTCCATGCCGGGTTGCAGCCCGCCGCGAATGCCACGGTTCAGCAGCACCTCTTTGCCCGCGCGCGTGGTCAAGATGGTCGCTTCGGGGATGGTGTAGTTGCTGATGATGCGCACGGCTTCGAATGCGGCGTTGCGGATGGCTTCCTGCACGAGCGTGTCGTCGTCGCCTGTAAAGCCTGGGCGGCGATTACTGAAGCCTGTGGCGACCGCGCCGTTAATGGGTTCGCCCGACGCGATATCGATCACCCGCACGGTGATGACCACCTGCGCTTGCTTCGGGTTGCCCACAAAGGTCACGGCGTTTACCTCGCCCGTGATGAGCGATTCGGTCTGCAGGGCGCGTCCCAGGCGCAGGAACCCCGTCTTATCGAGGGGCGTTGCGAGGTCAAGGTCTCTGAGCTGTTGTTCGATTTCGCCGCGTGCCAACACCTCGAACTTGCGCGACTTCTGGTATTCGCCTGCCACGGCGTCGGTCGCGGCGCGCGCGATGCTTGCCCCGCCGAAACCGCTTTTGTTCTCGAAGTCCAGCACTGCCACGCGCGGCAGTTGCACCAGCTGGGCGTAGGCGCGCACAGCGCCCAGCGGGTAGAGCAGCCCCACTGCGAGCATGCTCAGCACGCCAACCAGCACCGTGCGCGTCGTCCAAGTTCGTCTCATCCGTGTTTTCACCCTGATTGCTCCTCCTTCATAGTCTGTCTCAGCGCGTGAGCACCAGCGGCGCGGTCGCGCGAGCAACCTGACCGTCTTCGCTCACGGCTCGAATCTCCACTGTGTAGGCGCCGGGCGGCAGCGCGATTCCGCTCTGGTCGCGCCCGTCCCAGCTGGCTTGCTGCACGCCGCTGCGCGTCGCCTGGTTCAGCAGTTGGCGCACGACCTTGCCACCCGACAGGATATTCACCTGCACGGTTGCATCTCCTGTCAGTTGGAACGTGACCGTGTGCTGTGCGCCGCGTCCTGACTGCACCTGCACTTGCTGGATGCGCAGCAGCCCGCCGTTGGACGCCATCTCGAGGCGGAATCGGCTCACGCCGCTGGCGTTGGTGCGGAAGGTGTACGCGCCTGAGGTGCGCAGGTAGCGTCGCTCGCCCGTTTCCAGGTTCACCAGCACGAGGTTCGCCGCGCGCGGCAGCTGCTGCGCGTCGGGCCAGTGCAGGGTGACCTCGCGGTTGGGCTGGCTGGACTCCACCACGAACTCCCAGCTTGCGCTACGGGTCGCAGGTTGAATGTCCACGCCGTAGGTTCCGCTCTGCGCGCCCCAGTTCAAGCGCGGCAGGCTGATATGCACATAGTCCGCGCCGACGGGCGGCGGCTTAAGCAGGTCGTGCGCCGCGTCATAGCCCGGCGTCGCACTGCGCGACACGCCGATATAAGCGCGATCCCTCAGGTCGCCCGACTGCACCTCGAGCATCAGTCGCCAGCCGCCCGCTTCCGAGAGTGCGCTTCGGCTGGACGCGCTGGTCGCCGCCGCACTGGGCGGGATAATCAGCGTCGTCGCGCGGTAGGCGTACACCCAGTAGCCTTCCCAGACCTTCATTCGAGTCGTCGCCGAGTAGCTGCCGAACGAGTAGCCCCACAGCGCGTTCGCCACGATGCCTTTGCCCACTGCCGTCGGCAGGGAGACCGCCGTGTTGGTATCGGGGTCAATAAACTGCACCTGGCTCCAGCTCACATCAAAGGTGAACGGGTTGCCGATGAGGTTCCAGCCGACCTGCAGCGGGATTTGGAACGGCTGGCTTGTATCGGCAGCCGTGCCCACTGTGGACAGTGGCAAGTCTTCCGAAGTCTCGATAAAGTAGCCGCGTCCGAGCTGGAAGCGGTTCGCAGGCGCGTTCGGATAGAACACATAGCGCGACTGGCTCGGATCCCAGCTGAAGAAGCGGAAGGTCGCCGATGCAGGCACATTCAGCAGCGTGCGCACATCCTGCGCGTAGTCATACGGCGAGGAGACCAAGAAGCGCCCCCTAAAGAAGGTGTTCAGCGGCTCCGACTGGAACTCTTCGATGGCCGTATTCCGCCCGGAGCTGATGATCACCGAACGCCGATTGGGGTGGAAGGTGAAGCCGGTCTTTTCGGGGATGACCACATACTCGCCCGGCGGCACATTCGTGAAGCTGTAGTTGCCGTTTGCGTCGGTGGTCACCGGAGGCACAACCTCCGTCGTGCCAAACAGCAGGCGCACGGTTACCCCAGGTTCAGGCGCGCCGCCGAAGCGTCGCACGATGCGCCCTGACGCCGAGCCAGGCGGCAACAGCGCGAGCTGGAAGTTCAGCGTGGTCGTCTGGTTTGCAGGCACATTCAGCGTTTGGCTTTCAGGGGAGTACCCCGGCGCAACTGCCGTAATCACATACTCGCCTGCAGGCACCGTGAAGGTATAGACGCCGTCTGCGTCAGTGGTCACATCGGCGCGGGTGTTCGTGCCCGCCACGGCGGTGACGCGGGCGTTCGGTATCGGGTTCCCCGTGTTCGCATCTGTAACCGTTCCCGTAACCGTGCCCGGCTCAGGCTCCAGCACGAAGTCGCCTACAGCCGTCGTTTCACCCGAACGCACCTGCACATTTCGATAGACGCCGTCGGGCGTGGGCTGCGCAGGCGGCAGCGAATAGCCGCCGAACGCCAACCCTGCAACCGTTACATCCCAAGTACCGACGGGCACGCGCGGGATGAGGAAGGTGCCGTCGGGATCCGTGACGACCTCGCGCGTCAGTTCGGGATCGGTGGTGTTCGTGGCGCGCACCAGTGCGCCGCGCACAGGCTGGTTGTTGATATCGATGACGCGCCCGCTGATTTGCCCTGGAGGCGTCGCCAGCATAATCAGGTTAATCGTGGCGGTCTCTGCCACCAACACAACGGTTTCGGGGTGCTGTGTCTTGAAGCCGGGGCGCTCCGCGTCCACGATGTAGGCGCCCGCTTCAAGCCCCACGATTCGGTAGAAGCCGTTCGAGTCGGTAATCGCATAGCCTGCGTTCACGCCCGCGATGCTGGGCGGCGTGATGCCCACCACGCGCACCAGCGCACGGGGCAACGGCGTAAAGGTGCGCGTGTCTGGGTCGTACTGGCGCACCACGCCCTCCAGCACGCTGTGCGTCATCCAGCCGAAGGCGTTGTGGATGATTTTGTTGCGCAACGAGCGGCACCACAACAACCCCGGTGGACCGTCTGTGTATCCCGAGTTGACACCCTCAATGCCGAACGCCAAGAAGGCGACCTTCGAGCGGTTCGCGTCGTTGACATAGTAAGAGCCTGCTTGGTTGGAGGTGCCCAACAGCGTGCCCTGATTGACGCGCGGTTGCGTGTAGATGTAGGTCGTGCGCGCCGATTGCGCCACAGACACAGTGTCCAGCCACACTTGGTTCCACGCCGCGTCGGTGTAGAGCGGACCCGTACCCGCGCCCACAGGTGGGATTACATCGAAGGTATCAAAGCCAGGCAGTACCAAATACGCTGCTGGATGCGATAAGCGCAGCTCATCCGGCTGATCGGGCACAACCGTAGTGCCCTGATATCGTATCCAGATAGGGATTCCGCCAGGATTTCCAGCGAGCGGGTTTGGATCCTCGCCTGCAGGCGCAGCAACGCCCTGCAGTTGGTGGCGCAAGCCGCGGTAGGGGATTAGGAACACATCGTCGGCAGTATCGCTGTCAAACGAAACGCGCAGAATGTCGTTCATAAACTGGTTGGCGAACGCCCCGCGCAAGCTCAGCGCCCACGCGATGTCCTGACCGCTAAACAGGATGCGTCCGCTGTTTTGCAGGAAGTTGCGAATCAGCGTCTGCACTTCGGGGTCTAAGATGTGTCCAGGGCCTGCCCACACATTGCCTGTGTAGGGGCTGCCCCAGATGACCATTCGGGGCGCGTGCAACTTGTTGCGGAAGCCGCCAGCAAGGTCGGTCGGCTCGCGCTCCGTGCGCGGCAGGTAGCCTGCCAGCACGGCAGGCGTAATCGGGTTGCGGCACTGAACGCGCCAGATGCTATACAAATTGCCGTAGGTGGTGTTCTGTCCGAGGGTGTCGGAACGAATAAACGCCCCAAAGACATTCGGGTGCGGAATCGCCCCATCACCAAAGATAATCAACCCCTGCCCACTGGGCGGCTGCGTGATGTCGAACGGCGGCTTGCCCGTCGGGTTGTCCGTCCAGTAGCTCTCGACAGGCTGCCAGGTCGGGCGCGTGATGGAGTTGCCAATCGCATCCACGCGGTTCTGCACGAAAATCTGACCGCCCATGTAGTCCGAGACCAGCAGGATGTTGTGCGCGCCCGTAAATTGCTGCGTCGTGAAGCCTGAGATGTTGTCGTAAATGAACTCGTTGCCCGCGTTGTCGCGCACAATCACATCCAAGTAAAAATCGCTCGGAATGTCGGGCGTGCGCCAAGTAGCAACATACCAGTCGGTGGGATTGCCGTTGTCGTCCAGTTCGGGTTGCAGCAGCAGCGTGTCGTCGATTCTGCCGTCGAATCCCAAACGCGCCAAGCTGTAAGGGTCTTTGTATTCGTAGGTCTGCGGGTGAATCGCCTGCTGCCCCACCTCGACAAACAGCGGCACATACGCCTGCCCCTGATCAACCAGAATGCGGTTCGGGAAGAAGATGTCGAACTGGAACAACTGGTACAGGCGGTGTTCCAGTCCTTCGGCGTCCTGTTCCGCGCTGTCGGGGTCTTTGAACTGCACACGCACGAAGTTGACCCCACTTTGCAGGTCAAGCACGCGCACTTTGATGGTGACCGTGTCGCCAGGAAACATTTCTTTCGGGTTAACGACAGGCAGAATCTCCATCAGGGGCGGCGTGAGGTCGAACACCAGTGTCTCCCACAGGTCGTGGACGCCCGGTCCGGGCGATTCCGCGCCCTGCGTGCGGGTGGAGTGGTACGCGACGCGGTTGCGCGTGTCGATAGCGGCAGTGGGGTACTTCGCGCCTGCTGCAGGCACAAAGAACGCTACGCCCGGCACATCAGGGCGCGCCAACGCCGCCGTGCTGGGGTCGGTGGTCAACGAAAGCGTATTCGCTGCCGACGGCGGCTCGGGCAACAGCGCGGGCAGGTAGTAAATGTCGTAGATGTTGTTGTTCACATCGACGCGGTCGGACGGTCTGCCTAACTGGTGCGGCTGACCCGACTTGCGCGTCGAGGAGAAGACGATATACGGCGTATCACCAATCTGTGCCCAAGTCGGCTGACGGTCGCGCGGGCGGTTGCCGTTGCTATCGACGAAGGTCGTCCACTGCACGACGGTCAGCGTGTTGAAGTCCAGCACATAGATGTAGCTGGTTCCGTCGGCGGCGATGCGGGCGAACGCCACACGGTTGCCGTCGGGCGACCAGGCAGGCTCCACATCGTTCTCGCCCGCGTCGGGGAAGGTAATGCGCCTGAAGAAGGTTCCGTCCTCGAACGGGCGTCCGTCGGTGCGCGCCACATAGAGTCGGTAGCGGCGGTCTGCTTCGGTCTCGCCCGCAAGCAGGCGGTTGGACGAGAAAATCACCAAGTTGCCGCCAGGGCTAAGCGTCGGTCGGAGGTTCTGCGTCACGCCGTTGTTGTCGGAGGTCAGCACCACGCGCTGTCCCGTGCTGAGGTTGCGCACGACGATGTTGTAGCTGCCTGCCGCGCTGCGGTTGGCATAGGCGAGGATGTTCGCGGAGGCGTTGAGCGATGGCTGAATCTGGCTGCCGAACTGCTCGTCGGGCGTATCCCCAGTGATGGGCGTGAGGTTCGTCAGGTTGCTCAGATACAGCTGCGAACCTTCGTCTAGGTCGCCGCGCCAGATACGGTAGCGCGGCGTGGGGTTAATCAGTCGCCCGTCTTGCCCGACCCCGCCCGCGTTGCTGGCAAAGAACATCTTCGCTGCGCCGGGGTTATACACGGGATGGATTTCGTCGGGCGCGGCGTTGGTGATGTCGCGATCCCAGCGTGGCGCGCGGGTGCGCTGCCGCCGCTGCTGCAGTTGCTGATGGAACTGCAGCGGGTCGAACAGCCCGTTCTTGCGCCACTGCACGCTGCCGCTCTGGGGCGCGCGCTGCGGCGCAATCTTGTAGTTTTGGGGCGGGATGGGCTTATACGCGGAACTGGGCAACACATGGCGCGACGGGCGATCGCGGTACGGGTCCTCACCCTGCCGCGCGCCGTCATCGGCATAGCCTGTCCAAGTCAACAAAAGCCCCGCCACTGCCAGAAGCCATCGCCATCGTCGTATCACTGCGTTCGAACCTCCTCTTCCGTAGTCAGATTCCGTATCACTCGCGATACTCCTGCCCGATTTTGACGCCCGAAACCGAATTCCGTTGCGCTACCGAGTATACCTGCTGCGTGAGCGTGCCCCAGACACGGCGCGCCTGCGCCTCGACCTGTTCCAGCGAGCCGTGGGTGCGAATCACCCAGTCGGCGAAGACCGTTTTGCATCGCGTGGGCAGTTGCGCCCGCAGGATTTGACGCGCTCGCGGCAACGAGAGACCGCGCGCCAGCAGCCGCTGGCGTTGCAACGCGGGCGTCGCCTGCACCACCACGACCGCATCGAACACGCCCTGCAGCGCGACCTCTATCAGCAGCGGTACCTCGACGAAGATGGGCGTCGGCGACGGCTCGCGCGCCTGCAGTTGCGCCTGCAGCGTGCGCACAACCGCAGGGTGCATAATGCGGTTCAGACGCCTGCGCACAGAAGGGTCGCCGAACGCCAGCGTCGCCAGCCGCTCCCGCGCCAGCGCGCCGTCCGCCGCTATAATCGCCTGCCCAAACTCCCTTATGAGTTGCTCCCATACTTCCGTCCCTGGAAGGAGAAGCGTCGCTGCCAACTGGTCGCTGCTAATCGCCTGTGCGCCCAGCGACTCGAACATGCGCAAGACCGTCGTCTTGCCTTCGGCGACGCCGCCCGTGATGGCAATCCGTTGCATCAATCATTCGCGGCATCCGTCTCGGTTCCTGCTGCCGAATCGTCGGTTTCGGTCGGATTCTGCGCTTCCCGCGATTCGGTGCGCAGCTGCTGCAGCTGCGACGAGAGCCGATCGCCGATGGTGAACCCGCCGCTCTTGCTGGAACCCGCGCGTTGGCGATGCTCCTGCACGGCGCGTTGCTCCTCAGGCGCGCGCAGGCTGATAATCATGCGTCGTCGGCGCGGATCCAGCTCGATGATCCGCCCCTTGACCACATCGCCGACCGAGACGACCTCTTCGGGCGATTTGACGCGCTTGCTGGTCAGCTCCGACAGGGGCAGGAACGCCTCGACGCCCTCGTCTACGCGGGCAAACGCGCCCGTGCGCGCGAGGCGCGTTATCGGCACTTCCAGCTCCTCGCCTTCCCGATACCGCTGCGCCGCGACATGCCACGGGTCGGGCAACGCTTGACGGCGGCTAAGCGCGACCTTGCCGTTCTCGGGCTCCAAGCGGATGACGACGACCTCGATTTCGTCGCCCTCTTTGATGACCTCGCGCGGGTTCTCCACACGCGCCCACGACAGCTCGCTGATGTGCAGCAGCCCCTCGTACTCGCCAATGTCCACGAACGCGCCGTAGTTCGTGATGCGCTTAACCACGCCTGTGAACCGATCGCCGACTTTGAGGGTGGCGAACACGCGCTCGCGTCGCTTGCGTTCCTCTTCCTCGCGCTGGCGGCGTATCTCTTCCTCTGCCAGACGGTTGGACGCGACCGCCTTGCGCCGCACATGGTCCAAGTCAATGATTTTGATGGGGATGACCTCGCCCACCAGTCGATCGAGCTGGTTCGGCGGCAAGCGACGGGCAATCTGGCTGGCAGGTACGAAGCACCGCACGCCGATGTTGACCACAATCCCGCCCTTGACCGCGTCCTCGACCATCGCCTCGATGGTTTCCTTATTCTCGTAGGCGCGCACTATCGACTCCCAAAGCTTATCGAAGTCCGCCTCGCGTTTGGACAGCACAGGCGTGCCTTCCTCGCCGCGCGTGCGCATTACCTTCACATCGATCGTGTCGCCGACCTGCACCACATCGCTCGCCGATTCGACCTTGCCCGTCGCCAGCTCCTCTTTGGGGATCTTGACTTCGGTCTTCGTGCCGACATCGACCAGCACGGCGTCGCGATCCACTTGCACGACCGTTGCTTGAATCACCTCGCCCGGCTCGAACGACGGGAAACTCTGCTCGATGGCTTCGTCCATCGAGATGCGTTTCTCGGCGTCTGGGATGGGTTCTGCGGCAGCAGCAACAGGCTCAGGCGCGGGGTCTATCGGAGATACAGGCGCATCGGCGGTGGGCTCGGGTGCGCTGGCAACGGGGTCAGGCGTCTCGTGAGGCGCGTCCGCCAGCGTTGCCGCTTCCGCGTCGCGTGCGCTCTCGATGTCGGTACTCGGCTCGGTCGCTATCGTCTCCACAACGCTCGCCGTCGCCTCCGTCGACTCGGTCATCAGGTTCTCGCGGGTCTGCTCGTCACTCCACATGGTTTCACGGACCTCCTTCAGGGCTATCTCTCCTATTTCGGGGCAGGCTCAGAGACTCCTGCCGACAGCGGCTGCGGTTCGTGCAAAACGCCGTCGATATAAGTATACTCCACCTTTTGCGTGTGGGGGTCCCACAGCAGCACATCGGCGCATGCGCCCGCGCGCAGCGTGCCCAAATCCGTCTCGTAGCCGAGCGCACGTGCAGGGTTCGCCGCGCACACCAGCGACGCGACCTCCAGCCCCAGCGTCTGGGCGCAGTGGCGCAGGCAGGTGTCCATCGCGACGACGCTGCCCGCCAGCCCGCCCGTCTCGACCATCCGCGCCGCGCCGTCGCGCACCACCGCCTGATGCCCCCACAATTCGAAGGTGTAGCCGTCGGGCATCCCGACGCCCGTCGCGCCGTCCGAGACGCAAATCACGCGCGTTGCGCCCTTCGCCTTGATGAGTAGCTGCGCCGTCGCCGCGTGGGTATGCACATGGTCCCAGATGATCTCGGCGGTCAGCTCATCGTGCAGCATCACCGCGCCCGCCAGTCCAGGATCGCGATGCTGGAACGGGCGCATGGCGTTGAAGGTGTGCGTGGCGTGCCGCGCGCCCCACTCGATGGTTTGCACGGTCTGCTCGTAGGTCGCGTCGCTGTGCCCGATGGAGACAATCACACCCTCCTGCGTCAGAAACTCCACCACCTCTCGCGCGCCTTCCAACTCAGGCGCAAGCGTCACGATGCGCAACTCATTAATTAATGTGCCCAGCTCGGTCTTCAGTTCGCGCACGCTTGGGGGGCGAATATGCTCTGGCGGCTGCGCGCCTGCACGCTTGGGATTGATGAAGGGACCCTCCATATGGCAGCCCAGCACGCGCGCGCCTCCCGAACCGTTGTAGCGCACTTCTCCCGCCGCCTCGATGCACTGCCGTATCGCCGACCACGGGGCGGTCAGCGGGGTCACCAGAAACCCCGTGACGCCGTGCTGGGCAAGCCGTTGGGCAATCGCGCGAATCGCCTCGGGCGTGCCCTCCATCATGTCGCGCCCGAAGCCGCCATGCACATGGAGGTCGATCATGCCCGGCAGCGCAATCAGGTCGCGTGCGTCCACATCGGGCGGCTTGATGCGCCCCACTTGGGCGGGGTCATACGCCTCCCACGCGACAATCCGTCCTTTGTCCACCACCAGCGCGCGGTGCGGGTAGCGCCGCCCATCCGTCACCAGCGCACCACAGTAAATCCGAAACGCCATGCGGGGATAGTGTACCCTACTCGACGCGGAATCGCGCCCCGCCGAAACGCACGATGTCCCCTGCCCGCAGCGACTGCTTACTGACACGCTGCTCGTTCACATAGACGCCGTTGGTGCTGCCCAAGTCATACACGATAAGCGCGCCGTTTTCGACAGCGATTCGGGCGTGATGGCGGCTGACCGACGGGTCGGGGATAATCAGCATGTTGTCCGTCTCGCGCCCGATGGTCAGCCCTGTGGGTGGGACGGCGATGCGTTGCCCTGCAAGCGCGCCGTCGATGCCCACCAGCGTTGTGGCTTGCGCGACGGCGACGCCGCCTGCAGCAGGCGCGGTCGGGTAGCCCTGCATCGGCGCGGTCGGTGCAGGCGCGGCGACAGGCGTGCAGGCGCACGCGCCCGTGAGGGGGTCTTGCCGTTGCCCGCAGTAGGGGCACACGCCCGGCGGTGTGGGTGGCGGGGGCGGCAACGGCGAGCGCGCCACATCGCGCGGCGCACGCGCCGCCTGACCCTCGCGCAACTGGAACTGCACCCGAAACGAGCCTATCTGCAGCAGGTCGCCGTCATGCAGTTCCACAGGCGCGCTAATCGGCTGCCCGTTGACCGCCATCGGCGCGAGCGGAACCAGCACATAGCCGCCGCCGTCCATCCGAATCTCGGCGTGGCGTGGGGCGACTTGCGGGTCGCCGCGCAGGGGCACATCCGCCAACTCGTCGCGTCCCAAATACGCCCCGTCGCGGTCAATCGGGTAGTCCTTGCCCTCGTTGCGCCCGTACAGCACGCGCACCCACGCCGCGCGGGTGAGCCACTCCAGCAGCCCGATAAACAGCCCAATCCCCGCGCCAATAAGCGTTAGCCCGACCGCGCGGGACGGCGCGCCCGCCTCGCCTTCCGCACGCAGCGCGAAGCCGAACACCGAGCCAATCGTGAACGCCAGAAAATCGAACAGCGCGCCGCCCAACGCCCCGCCAATCGCGCCGCCCAGAAACCCGTTGCGCATCCGCTTCGGCGAACGCGCAATCAGCCCCTCCGACAGCCCAATCAACGCCCCGAACGCGCTCCAACCGAGAATGCGCCCCCCAATCAGCCCTGCTATCGGTATCGTCGCGCCTAACACCCCGAAGATAATCTGCCCGATGGTCACCCCCACCCAGCCGCCAATTGCGCCCACACCCGCTCCCAGCGCGACCGCGCGGATGATATGCTTGCCCGTGCCCAGCGACAGCCCCGTCGCCAGCCCAATCATCGCGCCAATCAGTAGCCCTGAAGTGGAGCCAAACCGTGCAAGCTCGCCCCAGTCCACCGTTCGGCGGATATCGTCGTTCATGAACGGCTCGTTCACGAACCAAGCAAGCACCCCGCCCACCGCGCCGAACACCATCATGTAGAAGAGCTTGCTGACCATCGCTACTCCACACGGAACAGGCTCGCGCCCAGCTGGAGCGTGTCGCCAGGCTTAATCGGCGTCGGCGCGCTGATGCGCACCCCGTTCACATAGGTTCCGTTTGTGCTGCCGAGGTCTTCAATCAGCGTCTGGTCGCCTTGGCGGATGATTTGCGCGTGCGTGCGGCTGACGCCCATATCGTTCACCAGCGCGATGGCTTGGGCAGCGTCGCGCCCGATGGTCATGAGGTCGCCCGTGAGTTCGAACGCCTGCCCTGCGTAGGGTCCCTGCGTGGCGACGATGCGCGCGGCGGGTCCCGCAGCGATTACGGTCGCCGTCGCGCCGATGGGGGCAGCCGTCGGGTCAACGCCCGCGCTCTCCAGCGGCGGCAGGTCAGGCATCGGCGGCGCGGATGGCGCGGTTGCCGTCCCACTCCCCTGCCCTGCAGGGGTCGGCTGCGGCAGCTCCACACCGAGTTTGCTCATCGCTTCGCCCAATTGCTGCGGCTTCTGCGTCGCCAAGCGCACCAGAAACACGATGACCCCGATTGCCAGCGCGAGCGCAATCACAAACATCACTATCGCGCCGATTCGGCTGGTCTGGGGCGTCTCGGCGTCGCCCTGCCCTTCCCTGCCCTTCGGCGCGACCTCCAGCGTGGCGACGCTCCCGCTCAACGCGAGTTCGATAATCGGCACGCGCGTCTCGCGCTCGGCTTTCAGCGTGGTCTCCTGGGACGCTTTGCCCTCGTCGCCGTAGCGCGCCACGATAGACACCTTGCCCAGCGGCACGCGCTCGAAAATCAGGACGCCCTCCGCCGACGGCTCCAGCACGCGCGTGTGCGTCTTGCCGTTGGCATCCGTAAGCTCCACGATTGCACTGGCGACGGGCTTGCCTTGCGCCTGTAGGTTCACCTGCACCCGCGCCACATGGCTGAAGCGGTCGCTGGTCAGCTCGGTCTTCTCTTTGAGGTCGGCGGCTTTGAGTTGGGCGAGGTTGCCCGTCTTGGCGTCGTAGACCCAGAGCGTGTCGGCATCTGGGGGCAGTTTAATCGCGACGGAGACGTCGCTGGTCTTCTGGGGCGGGCTGAGCGGCTCGCCTTTCGCGCTCTCTGTCCACCACCAGCGCTCCCCTTCCCCCGCGAAACTCAGCGTCGTTTCGCGCGGCGCGGCGGGCTTCTCTTGAGCAGGCGGCTTGGTCGACTCCTGCGCCAGCCCGCGCCCAAACAGCAACCCCAATAGCGCAATCACCCATACGGCTCGCATGGTACTGTTGGATTCCCCTGCGCGCCGAAAGTTCCTGCCTGCAAAAACCCCTGCCCTATGCCGATAATTTCGCGCGAATGTCCAGCGGGAGGCGAACGGATTGAGCGAGATTCTATCACAGGCGGAGATCGAGGCGCTTCTGGCGTCGCTTGCAGCGGAAGACAGTTCGGGCGGCGACTTTGCCGCGCCCGTCGCCGCGCCCGTCGGCGGCAAGAGCGCCAGCCGCAAGCCCATCGCCTACGAGGTCTACGACTTCCGCCGACCCGACAAGTTCTCGCGCGACCAACTGCGCACCCTGCAGATGGTGTTTGAAACCTTCGCGCGGCTCTGCTCCACGAACCTCGCCACCTACCTGCGCACGCCCGTGCATATCGAACTCATCTCGCTGGAGCAGATTCCCTACGAAGATTATCTGCGCTCGCTTAAGCAGTCGGCGTTTATCGTATTCAGCGCGCCGCCGCTGTCGGGCGAGGCGGTGCTGGAGATGGAGTTCGCGCTCGTGTTCACGATGCTCGACCGCCTGCTCGGTGGGATGGGCAAGCCGATTGAGCGCAACGCCTTCACCGAGATCGAGAAGCCGCTGGTACTCGCGCTCGCCGAACGCATGCTGATGGCGTACCGCAGCGCGTGGGAGAGCATCCTGCAGATTGACCCGAAGATCGAGACGCTGGAGACCAGCGCGCAGTTCGTGCAAATCGCCCCGCCCAGCGACATCGTGATTACCGTGCTGATGGAGGCGCGTTTTGGCGAGCGGCGCGACGCGATGAGCCTGTGCGTGCCCCACATGGTCATCAAGCCCATCACGCCGCGCCTCAGTTCGCAGAACTGGGTCTCCAGCGCGGGCAAGCGCACCACGCCCCTGCTGCGCCGCATGCTGACCCAGCACCTGCAGCGCACCGCCGTCACCTGCCGCGCACGGCTGGGCAGAACCCGCATGCGCCTGAGCGAGTTGCTCCAACTCAAGGTCGGCGACACCATCCTGCTGGATACACCCGTCAACGGCAAGATTGACCTGCTGGCAGAGAACCGTGTGAAGTTTCGCGGCAAGCCCGCCATCCGCAACCGACGGCTGGTCGTCGCGATTACCGATGTCGTCTCGGAGGAGTGAACCGTGAGCGAAGTCTCGGCTGATGTCTTGACCCAATTCGTGGTGAAGCAGGCACAGGTCTGGCAAAGCGTCGCCATGTACCTGTCCGAACAGAACAACACGCTGGTCGAAATCCCGACACCGCAGTCCAGCGCGGTGCCCATCGGCGACCTGACGGGGCTGACGGCAGACCCCGTGCTGCACATCCAGGCGCAATTCGCCGAACAGAGCGATGCGCCGTGCCTGTTCGTGGTGGGCGAGCAGCCGAGCGAGCGCGCCGAAAACGAACGCGCCCTGCTCGCAGCGACGCTGGGCAGCGTGCCTGACGCCATCGACGACGCCGCTCTCGCCGCCGTGCAAGCCTTCGGACAGCACCTGATGCAGGGGCTGGCAATCGCGTATGGCAACCTCACCAGCAAAACCTTTACGCCCGATCAGGTCATCGCCCGCTACGAGCCTATCGCCTTCCCGCCCAACTTCCTGACCGTCGACGAGGTCATCGCGACGCGCTTCACCGTACAGATTCCCGAACGCACGCCGTTCAACCTTACTTGGCTGCTGACCGAGAACCTCGCGCGCGCGTTGCTGGGCATGCAGCCCGTTGAGGCAGACCCGCTGGCGTCGTTGCTGACGGAGCCAGAGCCTGCCGCGCCCGCCGCCGCGCCCCCACCAACGCCCGCTGCGTTCAACATCTTCGCCGACACGGAAGACACCCCCGAACGCAACCTCGACCTGCTGTTGGACATCCCGTTGGAGGTGTCCGTTGAACTGGGGCGCGTGACGATGCTCATCCGCGAACTGCTGGAGGTCGGCACAGGCTCCATCGTCGAGTTGCAAAAAGCCGCGGGCGAGCCTGTAGAGGTACTGGTCAACGGCAGGCTCATCGCGCGCGGCGAGGTGGTCGTCGTGGAAGACAACTTCGCCGTGCGCATCACCGAAATCCTCTCGCCCGCCGAACGCATTCAACGCCTGGGAGCATAGCCATGAGACACTGGGTCTTGGCGTGCTTGTTAAGCACGGTAATTTTCAGGGCTTGGGCGCAAGAGTCGCCCGACGCGCTTGCGCCTGGGGCGTTCGGCACGCGGGCGGGCGCGCCCGTGCAGCGCGTGGCGTCGCCCGGCGCCTCCTCGACGGGCTGGGCGCAGTTGGGGGTCGCCCTGCTCATCGTGGCGGTCGGCTTGCGCTGGGGGCTGCCCCGCCTGCTGCGCTGGGCAGGCAAAACAGGCGACGGCTCGCCCGTCGACGGGCAGATACGGATTATCGAGACGCGCAGCGCGGTCGGGGGCAGCCTGATGTTGGTCAAGGCACGCGACAAACTGCTGCTGATTGGCGCGACCCCGCAGGGGATGCACCTGCTGGCAGACCTGACCGACACACTGCCGAAGCCTGAACCCGCGCCAATCGCCGAGAGCGCGTTCGAGCAGGTACTCCGCACCGCCCGCCCCACTGCCCCGCCGCCCGACCTGCAGCAGGAAGCCGCCGCGCGTGTGCAAACGCGCCTGCAACAGACCCGCGAACGCCTGCAGAACCTGCTGGGAGGCGAACGATGAGGGCAATTGCGCGTTCAAAGTTTAGGGGTTGCCCCCCTCCTGCAGGTTCCCCCCGCTTCGCGAGGGGAACCGAGCATAGCGCGTGGGGTTGCCCCGCTGCGCGAGGGGAACCGATTTGCACGCCCGCTTCGTTCGCCCTACGGGCAGGAGAAACCGAGAGCGCACCCGCTTGGTTCCCCCTGCTTGCAGGGGGAACCTTAAGGAGGGGGTTCTCGTTCATTCGTGCTGTGGGGAGGATTGGAACGGGGGCAAAACCTGCCCACCGCGCCTTATGCACTGTTTTCACCTTGCTGCTCCTGTTCACCCTCCTCCTCCCAGCGGTTGCGCAAGAGACCGTTCCCCTGCCCCGCGTGAGCGTAGAGGTCGGCGCGGCGCGCACCCCGCAAGAGGTCTCCACCTCCCTGCAAATCCTCGCGATACTCACCCTGCTGTCGGTTGCGCCGTCCATCCTGCTGATGATGACCGCCTTCACGCGCATCGTCATCGTGCTGTCGTTCCTCAAGAGCGCGCTGGGCACGCCGAACATCCCACCCACGCCCGTGATTATCGGGCTGAGCCTGTTCCTGACCTTCTATGTGATGGCGCCCACGCTGGACGAGATCAACCGCACCGCCCTGCAACCGTATATGCAGCAGCAAATCACCTTCCCGCAGGCGTTGGAGCGCGCCGAGAAGCCCATCCGCGCATTCATGCTGCGCCAGACCTACACGGAGGACCTGAACCTGTTCATCCGCTTGAGCAAGCAGCCGCCGCCCCGCACCGCCGACGACCTGCCGCTGACCACGCTCATTCCCGCGTTTATGCTCAGCGAACTCAAGACAGCGTTCATCATCGGCTTCTACATCTACATCCCGTTCCTGGTGATTGACCTCATCGTGGCGAGCATCCTGCTGTCGATGGGCATGATGATGCTCCCGCCTGTGGTGGTCTCGCTGCCTGCGAAGTTGTTGGTGTTTACGCTGGCGAACGGCTGGAATATACTGGCGCAGGCGTTGGTGCAGGGCTTCCGCTGAAGGTATACTTGCAGCGGGAGCGAGCCGACATGCATTTCGAGACACGAGCGATTCGGGTAGGACAGGAGCCAGACCCTGCCACGGGCGCGATTATCCCGCCGATTTACGCCACCAGCAACTTCCAGCGACGCTCGATTGACCAGCAGGAGGGCTACTCGTACTCGCGGGTGTCGAACCCGACACGCGCAGCGGCGGAGCAGTGCCTCGCCGCGCTGGAAAACGCCCGCTACGCCTTGCTGTTTGCCTCAGGCATGGCGGCGGAAGTCGCGCTGCTGGGGTTGCTACGCCCAGGCGACCATGTGGTCTGCACGCGCGATGTGTACGGCGGCACAATCTCGATGTGGAAGCACCTTGCGCCGCAGCGGGGCGTCAGCGTCTCGTATGCGAACATGCTCGACTTGGACGCCACCGCCGCCGCCATCCAGCCGAACACGCGCATGCTGTGGCTCGAATCGCCGACCAACCCGCTGACCTATGTGCTGGACATCCGCGCGCTTGCCGCACTGGGGCATCGGCACAACCTCCTAGTGGTCATCGACAACACCTTCGCCACGCCGTACCTGCAGAACCCGCTGGAGATGGGCGTCGATGTCGTGGTGCATAGCGTCACGAAGTATCTCGGCGGGCACAGCGATGTGCTGGGCGGCGCGCTGGCGTTCAATCGCGACGATTTGTACGAGCCGCTGTGGGATCAACAGGCGATTGGCGGCGCGGTGTTGTCGCCGTTCGAGAGTTGGCTGCTGCTGCGCGGGATGAAGACGCTTGCCGTGCGCATGCGCGCCCACTGTGAGAACGCGATGCAGGTCGCACGCTACCTCGCCGAGCATCCCAAAGTAGAGCGCGTGCTGTACCCAGGCTTGCCCGACCACCCGCAGCACGAGTTGGCGAAACGGCAGATGCGCGGCTTCGGCGGGATGCTCGCCGTCTACCTCAAGACCGACCGCGCAGGGGTAGACCGCTTCTGCCAGAGCCTGCGGCTGTTTAATCTCGCCAGCAGTCTCGGTGGGGTAGAGTCGCTGGTCGGATACCCCGCCACGATGTCGCACGAGGGGCTGACCGAAGCGGAGCGGCTGGAGCGCGGCATCACGGACAACCTCGTGCGCCTGTCGGTCGGCATCGAGCATCCCGATGACTTGATCGAGGACTTGGCGCAGGCGTTAGAGCGAATACTTTAGTCGTTTGCCCCCCTCCTGCAGGTTCCCCCCGCTTCGCGAGGGGAACCGAGCGTAGCGCGTGGGATTGCTCCGCTTCGCGAGGGGAACCGAGCGTAGCGCGCGGGATTGCTCCGCTTCGCGAGGGGAACCAAGCCGCGCGCTTGTTCGGTTCCCCCTGCAGGCAGGGGGAACCCTAAGGAGGGGGTGAACCAGTTTCCTCAGATCGCTCCATCCGTTCGGGTGCGGAGACGCCAAGCAGCCCCAGCGTGCGGGCGAGCGTAATCCGCGTCGCTTGCGTCAGCAACAGCCGCGCGGCTTGAAGCACAGGTTCCGCACCCAGCACGCGGCACTCGGTGTAGAAGCCGTGAAACGCCCGTGCGACCTCCAGCGCGTATGCCGTCAACCGATGGGGTGCGTCGTGCCGTACCGCCAGCGCAATCTCGTCGGGCAGGTCAGCCAGCCGCTTGACCAGCGCGATTTCGGCAGGGTGCGTCAATACGCTCAGGTCAGTCGTTTCGGGGTCGGGCATCGCGACGCCCCGCTCCGCCGCCGTGCGCTCGATGCTGCAAATTCGCGCGTGCGCATACTGCACATAGTAGACGGGGTTTTTCTCCGACTGCTCCTGCGCCAGTTCGATGTCGATGTCCAGCGTGCTGTCGTGCGAGCGCAGCAGGTAGAAAAAGCGTAGCGCGTCTGTGCCGATTTCGTCCAGCACCTCGCGCAGGGTAATAAACTCGCCCGCCCGCTTGGACATGCGCACAGGCTCCGCCCCGCGAAACAGGTTCACCAGTTGGTAAATCAGGATATGCAGGCGGTTCGGGTCGTAGCCCAGCGCCGCCATCGCCGCCTTCATCCGCGCCACATAGCCGTGGTGATCTGCGCCCCACAGGTCAATCATCAGGTCGTAGCCGCGCTCGTACTTATCGCGATGGTAGGCGACATCGGCGGCGAGGTAGGTCGGCATCCCGTTTGCCCGCACCAGCACGCGGTCTTTCTCGTCGCCGAACGCGGTGGACTTGAGCCACAGCGCGCCCTCGTGTTCGTAGGCGTAGCCGCGCGCTCGCAGCATCTCCAGCGTTGCCTGCACCGCGCCCGAATCGTATAGGCTCTGCTCCGAGAACCAGCGGTCGAAGCGCACGCCGAAGTCTGCCAAGTCGCGCGCCTGCTCTTCCAGCATCTGCTGCTTGGCGATTTGCTCGAACCGTTTCAGCACGGTCTCGGGGTCGCCTTCCGCGAACGAGCCGCCGTACTGGTCGCGAATGCCCTGAGCAATCTCCTTCACATACTCGCCGTGGTAGCCGTCTTCGGGCATCTCGGCGGGTTCGCCCAGCAGTTGGCGGTAGCGGGTCAGCACCGACAGCGCGAAGTTGCGGATCTGTGTGGAGTTCTCGCCGTCGTTGATGTAGAATTCGCGCTCAACAGTGTAGCCTGCCGCTGCGTACAGGCGTGCGAGCGTGTCGCCGACGGCAGCGTTGCGCCCGTGCCCCAGCGTCAGCGGTCCCGTCGGGTTCGCGCTGACGAACTCGATGAGCACGCGCTTGCCCGCGCCGAGCGTCAAGTCGCCGTACCCCATCCCGCGCTGCAGGATGTGGCGCACGACTGCGCCTGCCCAGTCGGGCTTCAGGTGGAAGTTCAGGAAACCCGCGCCTGCCACTTCCACGCGATCGACCCATGCGAAAGCGTCTTCAGGCAGGTGGTGGCGTATCGCTTCGGCGACCTCGCGGGGGTTGCGCCGCGCCTGCTTGGCTAACAGCATCGCCAGATTCGCCGCGTAGTCGCCAAACTGCGGGTTGCGCGGCGTCTCGATTTCGAACGCTGGCAGCACATCAAATGCCAACTCGCCCGCCTCCTGCGCTGCTTGCGCCGCCTGCACAACCCACTCCGCTAACTGCTGGCGTATCATAGGCTGGAGATTATACCTTCTCGGCAGGAACCGCGCCTACCTACGGCGAAAATAATCCTATGCGTCCGATACGCGCGTCTGCGCCTGGGCGGGCAGGGATTATTGGCAACCCCAGCGATATGTACGGGGGCACGGTTATTTCCACCGCTGTGCCCTTGCGAGCGCGATGCACCTTAGAGCCTGCCGCGCGCCTGACTTTCCAGTCCCCAGAGCGGTTGGTCGCGCCCGACACGCTGGAGTTGGCAGGCGACGAGTTCGATGTCTGTCGCGTCGCGTTGCAGGGGCTGGGCTTCACCGTCGAGAGCGCGCCGTTCGCCTTGCGCATCGAGACCGACATCCCTCCCCAGTCAGGGCTGGCGGGGTCATCCGCGCTGCTGACGGCGATTGTTGCGTGCCTGCTGCACTATCGCGGCGAGGCGTGGCGCACACCCCACACACTGGCAGAGTGCGTGCGCCAGATTGAGGCGCAACTCTTGCAGGTCGCCTGCGGCTATCAGGACTTCTACATGACGGTCTGGGGCGGGCTGAACCTGATGGAATTCCGCGACAAGCAGGGGCTGGGCGCAGACCCCGACGAGCCGTGGGCGACGGTGGAGCCGCTGACGGGCTACCTGCGCGGCGTTCAGATACCGCTGTGGCTGGCGACGACAGGCGGGACGCGCTTTTCGGGCGCGGTGCATGCGAACCTGCGCGCCCGCTGGGAATCAGGCGAGCGCAGCGTGGTGGACGGCATGCAGCGTATCGGCAGGTTGGCGCGTGAAGCGAAACGCGCCCTCATCGAGCAAGACTGGACGCGCCTTGCGACTCTGATGAACGAGAACTACGCGATTATCCGCGACTTGGGCGGCAGCGGCGAGAGCCTGGATCAGTTAGTGGCGTGCGCGCTGGAGAACGGCGCGTTAGGAGCGAAGTTGGCAGGCGCGGGCGGCGCAGGCGGTACGATTATCCTGCTGACCCTTACGCCCGAAAAAACGCTGCCCGCCGTGCGCGAGCTCGCGGGGCAGGTGATCCCGATTGCGCCGTGTGCGCCAGGGGTGGTAATGGGGTGAGGGCGGAAGGTTCGCCCCCGCCCCAGTGATCAGCGTCGCCCGCCAGACCCTATCGGCGGCGGCGACGCGGGTCCGGAACCAGTATATTCGGGCACGCCGAGATTATCCAGCCCTTGCTGCGATGCGTCAGACTTCGGATACACGGTAGCAGGCGGTTGGTCTGCCCCACGCCGCGTCGTGAACCAGAGCGACAATCCCAGCGCCAGCAACGCCACGACGATAATCCCAACGGCGACAGGTTTAGAGACTTGCATAGCGTCTCACCACCTTAGTTGATAGCAACGCCGCCGTCGTCCAAATCCCAGAGGTACTCGCCGAGGTCGTTGATGAAGCCGCCGCACTGCGGACGCACATCGCAGCCTTGCCCCATCTGGGAAGGCGTGTAGCTCTTCGCGTGCCCATCCGCGAACACGACGGTCATCCGCTCGCGCCGATGGAACGGCCACGCGCCGCCGAACTCCATCCAGGTGTACCAGCCTGTGGCGGTCTGCAGGCGCCAGCATGCGGGGCGAGCCAAGCGTGCGCAAGAGTTGCCCTGATAGTCATACCATCGGCTCGCACGCCCACTGTCGCACTCTTGACGCACGATGGTGAAAGTGTCGTACATGCGTCCAGAGGCATCGCGATAGTAGCGGCACGGCGGCATGACCACCCAGTTGCCGCCACACAGCGGCTGGCGTGTCAGTGGGTCGCGCCACCAGAGGCTGTCGATGAAGGCAACGGTACGCGCATGCTGTCCAATCTGCGCGTCGCTCGCGGGCGCATTGTACCACCCACGGAACCCACCGCTGCCGCCCGAACGCTCCATAATCGGCGAGAGGTACACATAGTTGTAGCCTAAGTTCGTCTTGAGCGCCCAGCGGTACTCGCGGATGCACTGCTGCGTGGGCGGTGCCTCACCATCTGCAGGGCAAGCATCCAGGATCGCGTCTGTCGCCTGCGGGTCCGACGGGCAGCGGAACATTTGCCAGTTCTTCACATAGGGCATCAGCAACTGCGCCAAGATACGGTCATCGCAGTTCTCCTGCCCCCCGAACGAGGCGAAGTACTGGGTCAAGGGCTGCATCGTGTCGAAGTCGCTGGTATACATCACCAGCGCACGCCCAACCTGGTTGAAGCGCGTGATGCAGTTCACCTGTCGAGCCGACTCACGCGCCTGCGCAAACACAGGGAACAAGATACTCGCTAAGATTGCGATAATCGCAATCACCACCAGCAATTCAATCAGCGTAAAGCCTCGAGTGCGCATCATGCACCTCCTGAGAAACAATAATACCCCCAACTTGTTCGGATTCCTGCAAGTTAAGTGGTGGGTCAAGAGGGCTACAGGAATCGCCCCCTTGACCGTTTCGTTTAGGTCGGGTTAGTTGCAGGTCTCGTCGCCGTCCTCGCCCTGAATGCCGAAGTTGAACAGCACAATCAGCAGATCGGCGTCGTCGACCGTGCCATCCTGGTTCAGGTCAGCAGCAGCGTTGTTGCCGCCAAACTCGAACAGCACCACCAGCAGGTCAGCGTCGTCCACGACCAAATCGCCGTTCGCATCGCCGTTGGGCAGGGTGATGCTACCCAGATCCACCGTGCCGCTGACATTCACATTCGGGATGCGCACGCCCAGCCAGTGACGGTCGGGAGGAATCGTGAACCCTGTCACACAAAGGTTTGTTGGGCAGTTGATAGACACAGTGATACTCGAGTAAATAGGACGTACCACCACATCGTAAGTGCCCGCGGCAACATTTGGGGTGTCGATAGTGAAAGTGCCTGGCGTGTTCGGCGCAGGCATGCTGAACCGTGCAACGCGCTGCTTTGTGTTCGGCAGGTAGAAGATGACCTCCACCGTCGCTGCAGGCGCAGTTCCGTTCAGGTCGCCGAAAGACGCCGTGCCTGTCACTTTGCCAGGAGTCGCCGCCGAGTTGCGGAAGCCTAAAACGCCCTGATACAGCGCGGGACCGTGTTGCCCGCCGAACGGGTCATTCGCACGCCCATCCAGAAGTGGGTTGAGAATACGCTCGCAAGGGAAAGTGGCAGGGTTGTATCGGAACCGCTGCCAGGAGGCTGGTTGAATCACGCCGCCAACCGGGTTGGAACCCAACCCGCGCGGGGTGTAATACAGTTTCGGCCCGCCCGGCGCGCCCATCGCTAAGGCAATATACGAGTCGAATGGTCCGGCGGCTGAGAGATCCTCATCGCCCACAATAATCGCGAAATAGAGTCCCGAACCCAGCGTGATGCTCTGATTCAGCGGCGTAGTGCGCAGGTAAGTGAAGTTCGTAGAACCGCCGTAATAGGTGGGAATTTGCACATCGCCGGGCTGCGGCGGGTCGCCGGGGTACAATCCAAAGTTGCCAAAAAAGAGGATATTCCCCAGATCGGGTTCAGGACGCCCATCCGCGCCTGTCCGTGAGCCTGTAATCCAGATGTACAGGTTCGGAGCACCCGTCGTCAAGCCAGGCATATAGACAATCGAGTCGAAGGTCATCGGCGCACAGATTTGGAAAGGCAGCGCCGTCCAACGCGCGGGGAGATTAGCACTGGTCACATCGCCCGAGATGAAGAACAGGTAGTTGGCGGTCAGCGTTGGCGCCTCACAAGTGCCGCCAACGGTAAACCAGGCGTTCGCAGGGTTGCCTGCGAAGTACACGAACGGGTCCTGCGCGACCGCGGGTCGCGTCGCAAACGCCACACACAACAAAGCCCCAACTGCGTATCGGTAGTATCGCATCATACGAACCTCCTTTACAACCTTAATTATACCATGCGTTTGCGCTGATTCCTGCCACTTCTGCGCAGCTAAGGGGTCAAATTACAGGGGTTTCGGTTGCATCTCAGGCGCAATTGCCGTCTCGCTGGCGGCGCGGTGGCGCTCGATGCGCTGGATGATGCCCCAGTCGGCGCGAAGCCAGTAGTCGCCGTAAGGCACGGCGTAGGCGGGCAGCGCGCCTTGCCGTAGGCGCAGCTTCTCGGCATGCGCCGCCTGCGCCGCGTCGGGCGCAAGCGTATGGTCGCTCTCCACGCGGCTGCCGTCAGGGTTGTGCGCTTCGGGACGGTCGGGCAGTTCGACGCTTGGTTCAGGCAGGCGCACCTCGCGAAAAGCATAGGCGCGCAGCGTGCGCGTCTGCAAATCCAGCGCAAGGAAGGGTCGCTCTGGGCTGGGTTCGTAGCCTGGCTCGATGGCGACCAGCCCGCTCTGCAGCCAGTGGGGCAACGCAAACGCTGCGAGTTCACTCAGCGCGAAGCGCGGCTGATACTGCGCGCCCACCAATGCCACGCGCCACCGCTTGCCCGCGTCCAGCCGACTGCACAGGCGTATCTCGTAGACCTGGTCGGGGACGAGAAACGCCAACGCCTGCAGCCCCGCGTGCATCACCAGGTGCGCGAACGCGCCCAGCGCTTCCAACACCCGCTGCCCACGCGCAGGCTGTGGCGGCAAACACTCCTGCCACGCCATGCGCTCGAAGTAGACCCTGCCGCCCCGCCGTTGCAGCAGCCACGCCTCCGCAGGGGTCAGCACCAGCGCGACATGCGCCG
>Ga0272449_1000408_pt1 | contig 51735 bp, 73 predicted proteins | sample YNPCB0241_FD_198679 | JGI IMG/M metagenome (GOLD analysis project Ga0272449, IMG submission 198679) | Hot spring sediment microbial communities from Yellowstone National Park, WY, United States - YNP-CB-024-1 | ecosystem: Environmental > Aquatic > Thermal springs > Hot (42-90C) > Sediment...
TCAGCTTCCTTCGTAAGATAGTCGACTAGTGAAGAACGTGTAGGTGCATACTTACCTTCTATGTAGCCTTCTAACCATCTACAGAATCTTGCTGCAGCTTCTTCTCTCGTCTCTCCAGGTCTGACTTTCAAGAACGGTTCATCTTTCACTTTCTGTATACACTTAGCTTTAGATCTACCAGAAGCTTCCCACAGTTTCTTGAGTGCCTCTTCTGGAATCCCTCTAGGCCGGCGCATAGCTGACACGACAGACTTAGCTTTCTTCAAAAGCTCGCTCACATCCGCTACCTTAGCGAGCCTCTCTATCTCTCGTATTATACGCTCAGCCTTCGTTCCTGCTGCTAGTTTTTTGAGCTCAGCTATCTGCTTAGAGACAGTCTCTGGCATAGCTGAACGCTCTTCCTTCTCTCCGGCTATGGCATCTAGAGGATCCTCTGCGAACTCCGCTAGAACGTCTTTAAGTTTCTCCGGCTCTACACCCAAAATCTCAGCGACAGACTTAACAGCATCTAAAGACTCAGAAAGCTCATCCAAAAGTTTTTGAGCAGATCTTTTCACTGAAGACACAGCACTTTCTAGATCTGGGTTCTCTCCGCGCGGAATCTTCTCCATCTCCTCTCTCAGACAAACGAGTGACTCCTCGAAGCTCTTCACCTTATCTGCAAGAACAGCCGCACGTTTCTCTACAGAAGACTCCTTCCTCTCTGGTGTAGTTTCGCTCTTTGGAGCGGCTTTGGTCTTCCCTGGAAGTTTCTCGACCTTCTTTTTCAACGTATCGAGTATCTCCTTAATGCGTGTTCCTGTATCCTTAACTTCCGGCTTTGGAGCAGCTTTCGGTTTAACTTCTGGCTTCGGAACTGGTTTGACTTCTGGCTTAACTTCTGGCTTCGGAACTGGTTTAGCTTCTTCTTCTGGCTTCGGTAGAGGAGTAACACTCGGTTTCTCCGTTAGAGGCTTCGGTGCGACTTTTGCCTTAAGTTTTTCGAGAATCTCCCGTAGCTTAGGTTTTGGTGTTTCCTCTTCCTTTGGCTCTTCAGCTGGCTTAACCTGTGAAACGACTTTCACAGCATAAAAGTTCCCATTGACGATAGGAACATACTCAAAGCCATCGCCGAGCTTGTTGAGGTTCTCTGCTTCTCTCTTAGCTTCCTCTTCGCTAGCACAAACTCTCACTATAGACTCGATATCTCGTTCACTAAGTAAAGGTTTCACCCACTCAGGAACTCTCGAAGCCCGAGTCTTGAATTCCTCTTTCGGCTGTAGTGACGCTATCTTCTCTTGCGAAGAACGTGTGTCCCACAGTACATTGTCAAACATACTCCCAGCAAAAACATGGTGACCTCCACCCGGACAGATGTAAAACTTTGTGCGTTTAAGGCGAGAGTACGCTTCGTCTACATCGTTAGTGTTCAACTTGACACTAACTCTCTTTCCGCAGATCTTACAGCTTCCTTTTAGTTCCATATCTCTACCTCCCTACAGTCAACTTTTTAACAAAACTTTCTATCGCGTATAAAGGAGTTCGGCTCCAGTCTCGGACATGGGAGACTCTCTCCGAAAACTTAGCTCCCTTATACTCGATTGTATAGTCTAACACACCATCGTCATATTTGCTAGTAATCTTAACGGACGCAACTATATCTCTGAAATCCTTAGCGCTAATCTTGCCGAGCTTATACAGACGATAGAGAGCATCGGCCGTCTTCCTCTCGACGTCTATCGGCTGCGACTCACCTTCCTCTATATAGTGAAGAATCGAGTGAGGAAGCGTTCCTTTAACTAAAAGCTTCAGAGAACTCTTACTGAACACTTCCAGATAGTTACGAAGCTTACCCAAATTAGTCTCGACCTCATCCCAAAACTCGAACCATTTACCGTCTCTCTCGAAACAAAGCGTAGGCTCAGCTCCCGAACACACCTCTACTCTTCTCAAAGGTGTAATGACTTCTGAGATTCTCGACAAGAGCGAAACTCTAGGTGCAGTCTCTGACACCGGAACTTCGACGTAGAGGTCTTTTAGAAACTCACTCATTAATCTCTCAGCTTCAGAAAGATCCTTCGACAAAACTAGCTCGTGAATCTCTTCAAGGCGATCTACAATTCTGTCGTATCTCGACTCTATTTCTTCCTTGCTCCCTCGCTTCTCGTAGATAAGCAGCCCGGAGTCTTCCCAAAAAACGGAGACAACAGCAACCTCGGCTGACTCCTTGTCTACTGTTTCGGATTCAGCGGAAAGCACAACAGAGATAGGGCGAAGTTTGTCAGCGTATGCATCTGGATCCACAACGGTAAACGTCTGCTTTCTCAGAACCTTCTCTCTGGAAAAATATGTTGCTGAGACTAGCTCCTTCAACCAGTTCATAACTCTACCACTCAGCCATCCTTAAAACTGGTGTAGTGACTTCCCCGTCATAGCGACGGAGCGTCACATACGAACCATAAGGAATCTGTTTCGAGAGTGCGTTTTCTGAAAGACTCTCTACTCGATAGATGTACCCGTCGACCTCTATAAGATCTCCAACTCGGACGTCTTCCGGAAGAAGAATGCGAGCGACACGAATAACGTGCAGCTCTTTCTCGCGTGGAATTTCTACGTTAGAAGACGATCTCTTCTCTAGCGTTCTCTCTTTCCCTGATCTTATAGCTCGGAGCACTGTATCATCATCGATCGAATCGCCGACTACAACATCACAAACTTTCGTCACTGCACCGTCCAAAACCTCGAACCTAACACGCGTAAGTCCCCTACCCCTCTCTGCACTTAAGATCCTAAACGTTGGATAGCCTAGTCTTTGCAGTACAGAGCAAAGTCCAGACGTGTCAGGAAGCTCTATAGGTTTTTGTAGAACACCGAGAACCATCCTCTGTACCTCCCTTTATAATTTCGCATCCATATAATACACATCTCTACTACACTTTCTTGCGACCTAAAATCCACTTATCCTTGTCAATGTTGAACAGATACCACGTCTCTTTAGCGTTCTTCATATCTACCTCAAAGACCCACTTCTTAGGTTCCTTCTTCACGGTCTTGTATACACCTCTATCGAAGAGCACAACCCACCCCGCTCCGTAACCAGATTTGATCTCGAACTTTTCTGGCATCTCTGTAACATACTCTATAGGGTGGTCCTCAACCTGGATCGCGAAAACTCTATCCTTTTCTCCAGAGACGAACTGCGGAAAGTGTCTTACAACCCACGACTTAAGAACACCCTCATCCTCGATACGCAAGTCATAGTGTTCTCCAGCTCTATGCGCCTTATGCATCTGAACGGCTATGATCCCATAGCCTCTGCTCGGCTGCTTCTCCAGTGTCTTGGGAACAGGCTCGCCTGACGTCCTCAAATCTCGCTTCCGTATATACTCTTCCAAAGAGCTCCGTGTTCCGTGCGTCAGTACAGTCACTAACACGGCTCGCTCCTCAGGCCGAGTTATCCCGATCTCCTCGAGACGGTTCTCTTGTAGCACGCTAAGTAGTTCACTAAGACGTTGCGTGCGTTTAAGCTCATCAATGAAAGTCCCAACTGTAGTGTCACTAATGGCACCGAGCCGAGACTTCAAAACACGGAACACGTCTGCCAAAGGCACACTCTTCAGCTCCTCTGTTCCGATCCCGAGTTCTAGAAGCTCACTAGGAAGCAATTCATACTGCGTAAAGAGTGTAGTAGCTGAGTACCCGAGCTGATTCAAACGTTTGCCTACCTCCTCGAGCGACGTGTTCAACTCCCCTGCAAGCTCTTCCAACCCATCGAAAGCTTCCTTACCTTTTCTGCTTAGTATCTCCTGTACTCTCAACCGGAACTCCGTACCTTCTGGCTCTCCTAGCATCTCTCCTCGCTCGAGCTTGAAGATTACATTTTTCTCGTACATGTCCTTGACAGCGTAAAACGCTCTTAAGCGATAAGGAACGCCGCCTACGATCACTACCTTCTGTTTGTCTACACCAGCTACAAACTCCGTAAGATCCACGACAAGATCCGGATACGCCGCGATGTAGTTAAGAAGAACAGTCGCTACGTCACCGAGAAGTGGCTGAAGCTCTAGTGCAACCTCCTTAATAGGACGAAAGTATTTAACTCTCTCAGCAATCTCTGCTACTGTTCGAGCATTAAGCACACCTGTAAGCTGTCCTCTCAGTTTCGCATAACCCTCTGTACCTTTCGCGAGAGACTCGACGTAAAGTCCATAACTCTCGAGGAGAAACGCCATGAGTCCAGCTACAGCCTCCTCAGGAATACCACGACGACGTGCGAAGTCCTCTAGCCGCTCACCTCCCGCTGTCTCGACTCTAGGTGGTAAATCCTTCCTCGGTTTATAAACGTAAAACTTGACCCGACCGAAAAGATCCACCTCGACCTCTAGCGCAGCAGTTTCTCTATAAACAGTTGTTGAGACGCGCAATACCGGAGTGATTTTGCTATAGTAGAGAGTCAGAAACGAAGACTCATCCTGTACGACGTAGATCGTGTAGCCGACCTTCACTAGATAGACAGTTACGTCGCCCAGTACGATTTTCGCGCCTACCTTCTCTGGACTCAAAACACCGAAGATAGACTCGAAAAACTCACTCCTCTCGATTCCTTTCCTTTTTAGCAGACTATCAAAAGCACCAAGTCTCAACTGAGACCCTGCTTGTCTCTGCAGCTCCTGGAGAGCTCCATAATAGAGTCTAACTTGCTCCTGGACGTAGGCATAAGCTCTATCTACATCACTTTCAGTCCACGTTTTAGCGTCAGGAAACACGGTTTCGAGTTCCCTCTTAAAGAGCTCCTTATCTACAACACCACCCTCCCCGACTTTAAGCCGGACCTCGATCGTCCTTCCTCCAACTGGAATGAGAGCTTTCCACGACTCAGTATCGACATCGTAGCGCAACTCTACCGTACCGAATTCTAGTAGCTTACCTTTCTGCGCTTCCTTATCCAAACTACCGGAGACAATCAGATTGATTGCAGGAGACGGCTGTGTAAGCCACGGAGTCCTAGTAGGCTGTACAAGAGTATCTATCGTAGCAGGCGCTCTCGTCTCTGGATAGACCAGAGACGAATCCTCTGGCCAGTCTCTGAACCAAAAACCACCGCCACCGATCTGAACAAAACGCGGCTCGAGACCTAACCACGGGTGTTTCTCCCAAACAAGCATGAGAGCGTCCTGCGTAACCCGTTTAGGTCTAACACGAGGACGACACCTGCGAAGTCGGAGTGCAGACGATTTAGAAACAACCGATGGCTTAGCCTGCTCTATCTCGAAAGACTCGACGTTGTCTACTGGAACACTCACAAGCCCTGTCCTTGCGTCCAGAGAGTACGGAGCCTTTACAGAACCTAACTCGTGCAAAGTGGAAACATCTAGTCTACACTCTCTTTCCGACTTTCTAGGTTTCGTAGTAACATTTTTGAGGTTCGCTTCTTGTATATACGACTGAAGCTCTCTCTCAAGCTCGTGCCTTAGCTCATCAACATCTCTCGCTTGAGACAATTCAATCAGAATGTGAAAGCCTCTCCTCCCGCTAAACTTGGCTGATGTCTTACCAAACTTTTTCAAGCGATCCAGTAATGCTCTAGTGATCTTCTTCGTCTCAGTAAACGGAAAGTCTCTGCCTGGATCGACGTCTACCCATGCCAGTTTAGTCTTCTCTCCGACAACTAGATGGAACTCAACAGTCCTTCCTGTGTTAAGTTCGTCAAAGTCAGCTTCGTCTTCAACCACTATAGAGTCGCCTCCCGGAGGATGTCTGCGGATGATAACGTCATCCGTCTTAATGAACACCATAAGCTCATTGTTCAGAATCCATTTGCTCATCAACGGAAAGACAGACTTGTAGTACTCGTAGACATCCTTCTTCGTAAGACGACCATAAGGCGACTCAACAACGACCTCCCTCTCCGTTCCTGGCTTAAGTTTTGCTAACTTAAAGATCTTCTCTAGAGGCGCTCTAGCGTACTGATAAGGTCTAACCTTTAAGAAGAGTCCAGGATCAGTCGTGAGAGACCACGCTGGAATGTCTTGTTCAGCGACAGACCATATAGTTCTCGGCCAAAGCTCTCGAGCTATGTCTTCATCTGAGTAAAGCTCTCCCTTTGGGCATCTATACCCTGCGTCGACCTTCTTCAACACCAAGCCGTGACGAGGACACCTCACCAGAACTGGAACGAATGATTGATCCGGAATGTTCTCGAAAATCATAAAGCTCTTAGGCGGATAGAGAGTTCCGATCCAATGGTAGCCTCCAGGCTCGATCCACCCCCACGCCTCACCGTCTTCTCTAGGACTATGAACAGCGATCGTTGGGTAGAAACCAGGCGTGAAGCTCACAATGTGAAGCACATCGCAAGGTACGTCTAGCTTCGCTCTCTTAAGTTGGTCGCTTCTAACAAAAAGGTGCCCTCCGTAAAGTGTAGCTACACCTCTTCCCAAAATAAGACCACTGGTAGCGGAGAAAACAGGAACCTGCTCTAAACGAAGATCAGTCGGAATCACCTTTTTGTCCTCACGCACTCGAACAAAAACTGGAACTCTAGGAACAGCGCTAACACGATCCTCTACAGGTTTAAGTTCCTTACCACTGAACGCTGGCGCTTCTCTGACATTGAATCCGTGTGTCGTCTCGATCTCAACAACACGAGTAGGCTTGACGTAGATTATGCGCCCCTCTTGACGAAGCTTGTTCTGTTTAGCATACTCCAACCACTCTTTACGATCTTTGTCAGAGAAACCTGTTCCGACCTTTCCTGCATATCGGAAAACGCCGTCGTCGTCGAGAAAGGCTAGAACAAGAGCGCCCATCATATCTGGGTGCTCTTTGCTTATCTCTACACCAATAACAGCGAGGTCAACCGTAAGCGACGGCTTGATTTTGTATAAGCTGTCCTCTCTAACGACAATGCCTTCGGCTAAACCCTTTTTGACCCTCTTCCAAAAATCGTCCATCTCTTTGCGCGACCCTACGACAGTCGCGGCTGGTTTCACAAGCTTACCTTCCCCGAAAATGTCTTGAATTGTGAGAAACCGCTCCCAGTAGTCTCCCTCGACTCTCTCTCCATTCACGCTATGGATATCAAAGACAATAAATCGTATCCTGTCGAGTTCCTCTTCTGGCCTTAGTGTCCTCAAAAGGCTAAGAGCTTTCGGATACGGAACAGGCTTTTCACTCTCGTCAACTACATAAAGCTCGCCGAAGCAAAGAAGCGACTCTATCCCTCTAGCAGAAAGTAGTTTTTCTACCTCGTCAGTAACAGGAAGTCCTGTTCTCTCTCTCCCGGTGCGACTAAAAAACGAGGCCTTTCCGTCTCTAAAATAGAGTGCATTAAGCTCCCCATCTATCTTAAGAGAGATGATAGCATTCTCCGAAGGCTCGAAAGACTCGTACTCAACTGCCCTCCACTTCAGAGAATGCTTGTACTTCTCAAGCTCTTTTACTACATCTACCGGATTCTCTGAGTAGAGAAGATCTCTCTTAAGCAAAAAGTCACGCTTTGTGGGAGTGGAACGCTCCTCCCTCATAGATTCCTAGAAAGTTATTGCACGCTGGACAGAAAATCGAGTACCGGTCCGGCCCTACCGGAATCTTCTTAGCCTCGTCGAGCGTAAACTCGTACAACTCTGTAAGCGACCCGCTCTTCCGACAGTTCGAGCACTTAAAGACCAGTTTCTTTTCTGTTTTCTTCTCTTCTGCCATAACGTCACCTCCTCCCCTCATAGGTTTATGTCTCTTCTGGAACTTTTCCCTGTGCCTCTGCAACAAACTCTAATACTCGAGTAGTGTATAGAGAAACCATCTCGCGTTCCCTTTCAAGCTCAAAAAGAAGAGGTCTGACTTCACGTGCGACGTGTTCAGCGAGATCGCGCACGAAGGTCTGTACTGGAACCTCTCCCTTCAGCACAGACACTAGCTGAGTCTCAAACTCACCAGGAAGTAATACAGCGCCCTCGAGCTTGCTTGCGAGAGAAGACGCGAGACTGTTCTCTTTTTCTCTCATTTCTTCCAAAAGCTTGTTACCCTTGTCTTTCAAAACAGGGTCAGTACACAGATCAACGACGCGCTGTAGTGTGTCTCTTATCTCTTGCCGAGCTCCTGGACTAAGCGTCTCAATAGAAGCACTCACTCTAAGCAGTCTAAGCAGCTCTCGGAGTCCGGCTTCCTCTCTCTTCTCTTCTTCCACTTCAGGAACCTTTCGAGCTTCCCTTCTCGCTCTCTCATACTCACGGAACGCCTCCTCAAGAAATGAGAACTCACTAAGAAGCTTCTCGTGAAGACTGCTATTAGCATCTGCTCGGAACACATTACTCATCCTAAGAGCTGTGAGATCAGACTTAAGTTCACTAGGATCTCTTTTCGCTCGTAGAGTCTCTTGAAGCTTGATCAACCCAAAAACGAAATTCCGCGTGTTCTCGTAGATACGAGCAGCCACATCATCTTTAGCTGCTCGCGATCTGTTATAGCCAATTCCGAGCAAACCAGATAGATCTGCGAGACTGTACACTCCAGCTATCTCGTCTGCCGTAAGATAAGGAAGTTCAGCACCCTTGATCCCAGCTAGAACTCGCTCAGCGAGCAGTTCAACACAAAACTGGACCGTACTTGCTTTGTAAGTAGCCCAATCAGTTTTGACTTGCCTAGACGTTAGTCCAGCGAGTCTCCCAACAAGACTAACAAACTCTTCGCCTAGAGGTGTGAGAGCCCCTTCTTCTGTAAAGAGCGTCCCTGTTTTATACTTCTCAAGCACACTACGTACAAGCGTTTTGAACTCGCCTCCGGCCCTAAGCTCTTCCAGTGCCTTGCAGAGAGCTTCAGCTTGCTCCGTTAAACTCTTATCTCTTACAGCGAAGGCTGTGTTACTGAGATGCGTAAACACAATCCTAGCGTCGTCCATAAGTCGGTCAGCGTCGACCTCTCTACGAGTCGTCACACGAATCGTCTCATACTTCTCTCTTCCGACGAGAGCCTCCAACCACTTTCCTAGAAGATCGTATAAAGGCGTCGGAGCTCCCGTAAGATTCCAGATGTAAGGAAGCGTTCCTTGTGACAGAATCTCAAGTCCCTTTCCGGCTGTGTTCCCTGAGATAGTAGCTCCTATAACGGTTTTACTAAGACTCTCATCAGTAACTAGAACAGGTCTGTCTAGAGGAGGAAGAGGAATTTCTACCTCTTTCTTCTCTTTCTCTACTCGCCCTACCCACGTCGGAATGCGAACACCTTGAGCTGTACTATGTCCAAAACTCTCAAAGAGTTTGGCTATCTCCTCAGTAATTTTCTGAGTCTCTGCATGCGTGACAAGGCTCGAGTGTCTCTCGACAGCGACCGCGATCGTGCCAGCTAGAGCTTTTCGCTCTTCCTCATCTTCCGGAACAACGAACTGATAATCTGGGTTGAAATACCCGCCCCGTCCTATATGAACAGTAAAAGCTAGCTCCGGCTCGCCAACAGGAGTACAAATTAGAGCTACGGAGTCCTTCGTCTCTTCTATAATACCTCTAAGTTGGTAACCGTACCTCTCTAAGACGTCTTGGATATCTGTTTCGTGTACACGTGTGCCTAACATGCTCTACCCTCCACAAGGTGTGTATCCACACTCTAGACAGACTCCGCAACCACATGCGTGCACGAATGCCTTCTCCCCACACATCGGACACTCTTCGAGATGTTCGTCTACCCACTTCTCAGCCTCTTCTCTAGACATTGCTTCGACAGAACACTCTACTCTCTTTTCTAGCATAATCAACCTCCTGTTCTCTCGTACTCTGTATAGTATCGAACATCTTTAGTTTCTGTTCCAGCTGGCATCATATAAAAGCCAGGCACGACTCCCCACTCTAGAGGTGTGTCGTAGCCTCTAAACTCTACAGGAGTCGAGCCTTCCCGAGGCAGCACCCAGATATTGTGATACCCGGCTCCTGTAAAACCTACAGGCTCGGAACGCCTCACTGATGGCCACTCCGCTTCCACTTTCGGCCACTTCACCCACTTCTTAAGCAAATGGTTCCAATGGCGACGAACGTACCTCATTTTCCTCTAGCCAGATGTTTGAAAAACTCTATTTGGCGAAGTCTCTTCTTAGCCTTCTCTAGAGTATCGTAGCAACCCATACGACGCCCCTTCTCACTAAACACGCAGTATTTCCCTTTGACTTTTCTGATATACGAGAGCTTCTCTAGAGCGACTAGCTCACCTGTCTTCGACAACTCTGTAAAGAGCTGAGTCCGAGGCCAGATCCAAACACTCCTACCTAGTCCGTCATAGCCGCCCACTTCCTCTTTGTAGTCCATAAGAGTACTCGCGACATCAGCCTCAAGATTTTTCTCATCCGTAACCAGGTCGAAGACGCGGTCGTCTACACGAAGCGTAAACGAGAGTGCTTTACCTCCACTCTCTGGGACGTCGACCTCTTTCAGTCCCACGACCTCAACAGTGGTCGGACCCAGATCAAGCTCTTCTGCTATCTTCCTCGTAAGTTCCTCTATCTTCTGTTTCATAGTTTGCTCTCCAAAGTCCTGAGTGCCATCACCACACTCTCAAGAAATCCTACCAGCGTCGCTACTTCACTCTCCGGAACGTCGGTTCCAGACGCTAGATACGACTCGACCGTCTTCATAATCTCTCTAAGCCTCGATTCCTGAAAGACAAAGTCTCTCAAGACTCGAGGAAAGCTTTCGCTCCGAACCCTGTCTAGCTCTTCAACTTGCGTTAAAGCTTCTAGAAGCGTTCTCATTGTAGCAAAGACCTCACTACATTTTCTCCAAAACAGAACGGAACTGCATCTGTGTACACACTAGGAAAAAGCTCCTTGAAAAGTGTAAGCGTCTTTTCCGGATCAGTAAGTGTGCTTAAAATCTCTTCGTCAGTGCTTCCTCTTTTACGGAGTTCTCCTACTGCTAACCGAAGATACTCGAAATCAGCTCCGCTCTTTATAGGAACGGCAGCCGGTCTCGCGATGTACTCGACATCGCCTATTCTAACGAGGCGAAGCTCTGCTGTTTTCTTGACCGACTTCAAGAAACTCTCTCTAAGAGCCCGAGCTAAAGGTGAACCTCTCTTGCTTAGCCTTTCGTATAACTCTCTAGCAAGATACTCGAACGGAGTTGGATCTATCTTGTTTTCCTCCAGAAGACGTATTGCTCTAGTAACGCTAGCGTTACGGAGAGCACCCTCAATTTCTTTCTCGACTCTCTTTGTTTTCTCGAGAAGCGTCTCGACTTCTTTGACGATAGACGTTGCATGTTTGGCCCGCTTGAGTGAAGAGAGCATGGTCTCGAGAACACGACTCGACTTACACTGCATCGACCTAAGTGCCGCTACAACATCTTCTGCTAGTGAGTCTGGTCTCTGTCGTGTGTAATATCGCAAGAGTCGTCTCTCAGCTAAAGCTCTATTCCTCTTCACCTGATCCAGTTTTTTCCGAAAATAGTCAGGAAAATTTTGCTCTACAGAGAGCTCCTTTTCCTGTAGCTCTTTTTCAGCCAACATCTCAGCCAAATTCCAATCACTAAGGTTGGCGATTCGTTCACTAGTTACAGAGAGTATGTACTGTTCATTAAGCTCCCTTTCTACGCTCTTCATATATGCGCTGTACCTCTGGTACAAAGCTGTTTTGGAGCGCTACTTGTACCTCATCTCTAACGTTCTGCAGTCTGTCCTGTATAATCAGTGAAGTTAGCGCATCTCTGATCGTTCGCAACAAAAGACTTTTGAGTCTTTCGATGTCAGACTTTGACACCTCAGGCGACGGCTCAGAAACTTGTGCGACCTTCTTCAACTCTTTCTCAGCAATGGCCTCGATCGGCCTCATCACAATGCTAGTAAGAGAGTCCTCCAAGCGATCGCTCGCAGTGACATGATACTTCTCGAGCTCTCTCTTCACAATAGACTTGATCCTTCCTTCAAGCAACTCCAGAGTAGTACGCAAAACGTCTGCTGCAGGTCTCACAAGCTGAGCTGAGACAACTTCAAGCGAAGGAGACTGTCTGAAATACTCTGTAAGTCGATCGGCTGCGGACTTGAGTGAGCTAAGATCCCACACACTCTCGAGCTCAGTGCGTAGTGCCTGTTTGTCGAGCTCTACAAGACTCAGGAACGCAGTCTTCAGCTCTGGTCCTAGTCTCTGTTTCTCGAAACTCTCGAGCCACGAATCAATGTGTCCCATCACTCTATCAAGAATACTCCGGACATCTTCTGGTGTCACTTCAGGCTTCTCGAATCTTCCTACTTCCTCACGCAAAACCTTCTGCAAACTAGCTCTGTACAGCCGGACAAATTCCAAGATACTCTCGCTCGCTCCCTTAAGTGAAGCCAACTGAACCGAATTCACACTTACAGTATGGAGACGGTCAAGCAGAGGACGGAACTCGTTGTCGAACAACTTCTTCACTTCCGCCTCAACACCCTCAGTCACACTGTGAGCGAGCTCATCTATGTCCACCACTCTCTCTTTCACTCTCTTTTTCCTCTTCACCTCAGCCCGGGCTAGAGAAAGCGCATCTCTGACGCTACCTGCATAAAGTGAGGGCCCACGTGTCTCAGCGAGTTGATCAAGCACGTTCCTGACCAACTCCTCAGGAACAAACCCTCCTTCTGCAATCACAGCCCTAAGCGCGTCCTCCAAAGAAGTTAGCAGCTCATACTGCGTTACAGACCGTATGATAGACTCCAGCTCACTCAGAGCCCTAGAGTCGAAAAGTACTTTGGCGAACGTTTTCTGCGGAAGCTCTTTCAAGAGCCAGAGTTTTCTGATCTCGTCCCCAGGATACTTGTCCCACTCCGCTAGAAAGTCTGCAAGTTCACTCACGAGAGGCTTGACGTATGCTAGAACCGACTCCAGACTTCTGTGTTTGAGATACTCTTCAGCTTCTGCTTTGTGGGGAGCGAAGAATCTCCACCACGAAGACTTAGACAGCGCAGGTCTCAAATACCGAGATATGAGGTCATCCGCGTAGCGAATTTTCTCTTCGAGAGAGGACATAACGTCGCCTCGAAACAGAGGCGCGCCAGACTCAAGCAGAGACAGAATAGTTTCCGCTGCGTACCAAAGCCTAGTCTCCGGATCCTCTCTAGGATAGACTTCCGGCCACTCTTCTAGCGTTCTAGTGAGAGCCCTCTCAGGCTTCAGAAGCTCGCTCTTAAGCTTGACTCTGAACTCTTCTTCCGGGAACGTGAACTGCGTAAGAAGTGCATCTAGAACGGCGTATGCACTAAGCTCTCCAGCTTCAGCTAGCGCAACTGCTATAGACAAATCAAACGGCATATCTTTCGAAACCGTCCTTCGTTCTGTCGAAGTACTTGTAGAACCTCTTCCAGTAATCGCTCTCTCTGTACCTAACAGCTAGAGCTCTGAGATATTCGTCCCCTCTAGAGGACAGACTGAACTTGTCGTCTGCGAAAACGCCCGACTTAAAGCTTCTCTTTAGCCAGCCATACTCCAGAGCTCTTCTTAGGTACGGAATAGCATTTTTTCCGAGTAGAGTCACTAGTCCTACAAACGTCTCCGTGTACGTGTGCTCCTTCCCGTCTCCAAAAAACGACAAAAGCTGGAACACTTCCTCTCTCCTCATATCTGTTTCGCTTTTGCTAAAAGTTTCGTCCAAAGCTCTATAGGCAGTACATCCATCTGTGGTCTTAGCTTCTCCAGCAAAACAGTCAGGTTGCGGCCTTGATCGTGCTCTGCTGCAAACTCGACAAGACTCAGATCGCTCTTGAACCGATCTGCGTAAATCTCGTACAAAAGATCTGTGTGTACCCTCTCCTTAATCAGCTCCCGGAGTTCATCGTCGCTAATAGGCCGCGCTTCAAGAACCTTTCTCGCGCGACTCCTATCGACATCCTTGAGTTTAGCTATGCTATCGATCCCTTTCTCGAGAAACCTAGCTTTCTGTTCGTCATTAAGCTTTTCAGCCACAACAGCATACAATACCTCTAGAGCAATTCCTTTGTCTAGAGCCTTGTCGATCAGTTCCGGCGTAAAGTTCTGCCCTGCGTAAGTGTAAAGCGTCTCTAGCTCAACTCCCTTATCTATCGCGTATGCAATCAACTCTGGAGTAAAATTCGGCCCAGCCTGACTGTACAAAAGATCCAGCGCAACTCCACTATCTATCGCTTTCTTGATCGCAGCAGGCGGTAGCCTGTGTCCTAGTCTTGCATACAGCACATCAGCATAGTCGCCTTCCTCTAGTGCATCAAGGACCCACTTATCGGTGGGCTCTACGACATCTAGATAGCACACTAGAGCATCTTCTGTCTGATACCCAAGAGCCGACGTAAGCACGCCTAGCCACAACAGCTTTTCTTTGACACGCGATGCAAGCTCAGCCGCTCTCTTCCCCAACTCGTATCCGGCATACTCTCTATTCAGCTTCAAGAGAGCGTTATAGAACTTCCGAAGTCCGAAACCTACCTTCAGGATCGCATCTACAGCGTCATCGTAAGTCTTGTCACCAATAGCTAGCTTCCCCGTAGTCACGATGTCTGCAGCCTGCTCTGCTAGTAGCTTGCCTAGCTCTTCCTCGTCCTGCGAGCCTAGCTCGAACAGTTTCTGTTCTAGCTCCGTTCTAGCTTCAGGTGCAGCTCTTCTCACCTCTACCGGTCTCGTAGCTCGTAAGAACGGTCTCTCCTCCGGAACGCTGTTACGAATCGCATCCGCGAACGTCTGCACATCGTAACCACTAACAGGCTGGAGTTCCGCGACTACGAAGTCCGGATTCCGCTGGATCGCTCTAGCGTACAGAACCGCTTTCGCTGCACGGCTGATGTCATCACTCAGCAAAAAGTCTCTAGCTTGGTCATCATTCAACAGATGGCCAAATGCAGCGAAGAAACTAGCGACAGGATCTTTGTACGCAGCCAACGCTCTTAGGTAGACCTTTGGTCTCTTACTCTTGTTCAGCGTATCTAGCGCCAGGTCCACCGCTTCGTTTCCCAACACACTTCTCAGACTCTCTAGGAGCGCTTTAGCAGAGTCGACCGTGAAAGAGCTCTCGAATTCCGCTAGAGCTTCGGCTACTTCTGTAAGTTCATCTACATGTTCGAGTTTCATACGCTCTTTTATAATTCCGAAGCATATAATACACGAGAGACCCGCTGGAACAGCACAGTCAGGCGTTACGGACCAGACTATACGCCTGCACGATTACGACCAGACATATAGACCGGTCGTTATAGACCGTGCATAAAGACCGCGCATAAAGGCCGCGCATATAGACCGGTCTATACGCCTAGCCGTCTCACAGACTACAGACTTACAGACTATAGACATAGACTTAGACTTAGACATAGACATAGACATAGTCTTAGACATAGACTTAGACTTAGAATTTCTGTTTTAAAAATCTGGGACGTTTGGTCTCTATAGACATCTAAAAGAGTCTAATAGAGACACAAACGTGCCCAGATATACGGGGACAGCCTCGGTCTCAGGAGAGACACAGTGTACGTAGCGCAGAGCCCCACACAAGGTAGGTCCTCAGCTCTACGTGATGAAGGGCAGAGCCCTTCAAGGGTTTCACCCCAATTTTTTCTAGGTAGTGAGACAGACTTCATAAGAGGGGGTCGGTAACAACTAAAGCTAGCATTTCCGATGGGTTCGACTCTCGTAAGTGTAATTGTAAGCGTACCGAAGCTCTGAGAGGAGTCCTGCTAGGTTCCCAATCTCTCCCGCTAGTTTCGGATACTAGTACGGTAGCTGTTTCTGCTCTGTTCACGAGAATAGATCTAGTGCCAAGCCGTGTTTCTGGGGTCGCGCCTTAGAGAGAGCCGGGTACTTTCGTGTGTACAGTCTTTGTGTTGCTTATAGAGAGGCACTATCGGGGTCTGTATGGGACATGTGGGCGGGTAACGAAGCTCAAAACCAGCCGGTGCCGCCTTTGTCGTTCGCGACGCAAGAGGCCGGTGCCTTGAGAGAGGCTGTTGGGGCAGGCCTCTCTGACATAAACCGCCCTAAGAAAGGAGGAGGCAAAGCAATGGCGTTCCCAAAGCTTAATGCAGTGTCTGGCCTCGCAGCTGCTCCAGTGTTCGCGCTAGAGACAGATGGCGTTGTCTCGACGCGCTTTGGGTTGCTAGTTGATCCAGCATGTGTCGCCGTGTACTATGACGAGTGCTCGAAGCGCGGCCTCAGAGCCACAATCTGGAGTGGAAACCATCTGGATTCAGATGTTCGGAGGCTTATGCCGAATGCAACACCTGGTACTACAGTGCGAGCAGTGATCAACGTTTATGCATACGCGGGACATGGCAGAATGCGCCTAGTGAAGGCCGAGTGTGCAGAGACCGAGAGCGACGTCAAAGTCGTCTCGTTCGACCAGAAGTAAGACGAGGCAGACTCTCTCAGTACGGGCTCCCTTGCTAGGGGAGCTCCGGCTTGGGTCGCTTGCGGAAGCGGCCTTAGCTAGAGCTCCTGCTTGGGTCGCTTGCAGATCCGATAAGCTCGACGCTCGCCCTACCAATAGTCTCTCGAAGCTATTCGTGCGCTAGCGAAAACTAGCAGATTCGATGAGGTGCTCACTTGCCTTACTAAGTAGTTAGCGAACTAGTACGCCCTATCTGTTCCGCTAGGTTCTCAAAGGCTTCTGCTAGTTCGTGAGCTAGGTGCGGTAGCAGATTCAGGGACCTAGAGCGTGAGAGGCTATCTGCAGTAGAAGCGAGCAGGGAATCCAGACCTAGAGGATTTCGAGTCTGCGTAACCTGACCCGCCTCAACATACAAGAAAGGAGGTGAGACAACATGGACATGGAGCTCCAGAGAAGGTGGGCGTACCTCCTCTTTCATTTCCCGGAGCTCGGCGTCTTGTCGAAGTATGAGCTCCGGGAGCTCGATCCGTCGTATCCGTTCGACGGATACGCGGATGGCGACGGACATTTGTGTGTGCGTTCAGGGATGAGTGCTGAGCGGACGTTTCTAGTACTTCTGCACGAGGCACTTCATCTCGTGCTGCTGCATCCGTGGAGAGGGTTACAGTATCCTCAGATAGTGCGCAACATCGCAGCCGACCTAATCGTGAACGTGCTAGCAAGCGAGCTCGCTGACACGTGTCACCAGATTCCCTTTGAAAAACCAGACGACATCGTAAAGCCTGAGGACTTCGGTCTGACTTCAGAAGAAGTGCTCGACAGCTCTCTAGAAGAGCTGTGCGAGAGACTCTTCAAGGACTTCGCGTGTTGTAGTAGTCCTGAGGGTGCGTTTAGCCGCGTAGACGATCACTCTCGATGGGACGAACTCCGTCGCAACGTCGAAAAAGGCGACTTCGAGGCAGCTCTCCGTAAGCTTACGGAGAGCTTGAAACGCAGAGGCACCATACCGGGAGACGCCGAAGCGGTTCTGAAACCAGAGAAAATACCTCCACTCTCGCGGTTAGTCAATACTGTCCGTCGACTGTTGCACTCTTCAGCTGGCCAGTCGTATCGGGGAACTCGGTACGACTCCTTGGTACCAGGTCGGCGAGATGAGGTGCCTGCGAAAGAGAGATCGAGGCGCGGCTGTATTGTTGTCGCTCTCGATACTTCTGGATCCATGTGGTCCGAACAGAGTCTCCAGAGAGCGGCTGAGATCGTAGCTGCGATCAGACAGAGGATAAGTAGGCGGTGCATTCTGATCCAGTGCGACGCTGAAATCCAACTCCAGAGACGCAGGCTACCAGGGAGAGTGCTCAAGGTGAGAGGAGGTGGGGGAACGTCGCACGTACCTCTGTTCAAGCGCCTTGAGAAGATCAAGCCGAGCCTGTTAGTCTGTGTCACGGATCTGGAGACCGAGTTTCCGAGCAAAGCTCCGAACTACCCAGTTATCTGGGTAGTTCCTCCGGATGTAACGAAGAAGCCTCCCTTCGGGGAGGTGATCACTTGGGACCGATAGAAAGGAGGTGAGTGTATGCAGCACATCAGCGTGAAGCAACTTCAGAGGCTTCTAGACAAACTCTGGGCGATGGAGCTCAAGCAGCCTGGAAGTTCTTTCCCGATAGCGCTGTACGGGACTACAGGTGCTGGCAAGAGCTCTGTCGTGCTAGAGTGGGCTAGCAAAAACGGTGTGGCTGTCGGTGCGACTTGTTTGTCAGGTGCAGAAAAGGCAGACTTGATCGGGAAGCTAGGTCCTGACGGAAAGTACATCACTCCGCTGTGGGCACTACCACTTGTGAGAAAAGGCGGTCTCATCTTCCTAGATGAGTTCAACAGGATCGAACCGGAACTTGTGCCAAGCTTGTTCAGTTTGGTACACTACAGAAAGACGTACTCCGTCGACCTTTCGAGTCTGCCTACAATCGTTATTCTGGCTGCGAACCCGGCATCGGTAGACTACGACGTAGGGTCGCCAGAAACAGATCGCGCATTCAGACGTAGGTTCGTTCCTTTCTTGTACGATCCCACGCCAGAAGAGAGAGTGGCGTGGGTTCTAGAGCATTTTGGAAGGCATGCAGCGGAGATCGCTGCGACAATTCCAGTAACGCCAAGCGAGCCTATTCCGAAAGACTGGGTCGAGCCTCCTGAAGTAGCTCGTGACGAGCTGATGATTTACAAATTCTTGCAACTTGAGGATCGTGAGCTTATCAAACTGTGCACTTATGCACAGTTTGGATCTAGAGCTCAGATGATCCTTCAAGCACTCTGGCACGAAGCGTTACCGATAACAGCTAATGAGTATTTCAGCTTTAAAGTGAGCGCCGAGGAGGTTCTGGCCCAGCCGAGAGCGAAGAAATTTTTCTCCGTTCTCGACATCGCACGAAACACTACGCCAGAGCGGCTAAAGAAAGTCGAAGCTGAGCTTGTACCGAAACTTGAGCCAGATCTCCTAGTACGGCTATTGCAAGAGTTCCCGACAGAAACTGTTATGGCAATCAAGTCAGACAGTTGTCTGGCTAAAGAACTCAACAAGATCGGGAAATGAGAGAGGGTAACAAATGCGTCTAGAAGAAGAGAAGCTTCTGGAACTTCTCAGCCGGACGTACAACTGTATAGATGTAGACTTTCTTTCTAGCATCTACGGGATGTTTCCTGATACTCAGAGAGAGATCGCACGACAGCTGCCAGATGAACTCTTGTTGCAACTTTGGACTTGTTTCTGGCCGGATATCGCAGCAGAGGAAATAGTCAGACGTAACGTTCCCGAGTTGCAGAGAAAATTCCTAGAGGAACTTCTTCCCTTGTGGGAAGAAGTTAAACTGGAGCTCGACCGCTGGGACGGACGTGAGCACTTTGATGACTATCCGTTCGAAGTGTTCTGCGCAGTGAAAGCGTTAACAGCCTCTAGTGACCTGCTTGTCGCAGAGAAAGCAAAACGGGCTCTAGGAGAGAGACTGAGGGAATAGTCTCAGCTAGAGCCTTGAAAAGAGCGGGCCCTTATAGTGTCGGCTCGCTTAAAAGGTTCTTCTAGAGCTAAACAGTTCAAGACAGAAAGGAGGTGAGACATGGAAACTAGAAAGGATGCAAAAGAGTGCGTTCTCTTGCATGAGAGTGACTCCGGTGATGATGATTCGAAATTGCTAGCTCAAGTCTGCGCACAGGCCGACTCACAGACTCGCTTAGAGACTAGAAAAATGTACGGTTTGACGTACTTAAAGCCGGAGGATCTCTATCTTCCAGGCGGTGTAAAGGTTCTGGAAACCGATGGTGAGACGATTCTAGAGTACTCAGGGACTGGAGAGCCACCAGTTATTCGATGCCGAGATCCTCGGGACGTGGGTATTTACGTTCGCAGATGGAACGTTCCTGTGAAAACGCCTGAGCAGAAGAAAGAAAAGCTAGCGAGAGATCTCCCTGATCTCGACAGGGATCTGGACGAAAAGCTTCCTAAGATCGTCGACAGAGTTGCAGACTGGTACTACACTGGTGACACTTTGCTTTTGCTAGCAAAACGAGAAGACTCAGGCGAGATAATCGCCTCGTTCTCAGATCCTGCGTTCCCTCCAGATGACATCGAAGTCGTGAAAGGCGACCACCCGTATGCGAAGCTCTTCGGATTGGACCGGATCCCTTCAGAGTACTGCATAATAGTGCTCTGGTGGGACTGAAGACTCTTCGTTTAATAAATTAAACCGAGTCTTCTAGAGACTCTGCGGCAGAGAGGAGGCAAAAATGAGGCGGCTAGACGAAATCCTGCAAGACTTATCTAAGCGCGGTTGGGACGTAACGCTCTGGCAGCCTGACGAGAGCGTTATTCCTCTAGGACTAAACGCGACTCGCCAGCTTCGGGACTGGCGAGTCGCTATTCACTGGACCTTCGTCGAGAGTAAGCCTTCTTCTTGCGAGCTAAGAGTGAAACGAACGTTCGAACTACACGCATTCCGAAGGCTCTCTGTCGGAAGAGTTATCGTACTAGTTCGCACGTTAGCACTAGATCTGTATCTGGAGCCAGAGCCGTACCTAGAAGCTCTAGCATTCCCAGGCGCGTTTAGAACTCTGGTCAGTGCAGAGCTAGTGACACGTAGTCCGTTCAAAATGTTCAAGAGATGGCTGCTACACGCGTATTCCGATGAAGCCGCAAAGTTTCTAGCGTTCGAACAAATCCCTCAAGAGATTGCACGCTCCTTGTCAACCGATTCGTTCTGGACTCTTGCGCGCGTAAAGAGACTCGCTCGTCTCTTGGTACAACACCCGTATGCGCTTGATAGGCTGCTGAGCGTGCTCAGCCCATCGACTACAGCCAGAGAGTTGGTACAAGAGCTGCTCAAAGAGAACCTCGACACACTGACTATAGAAAAGCTGCGGAGGATAGTCTGAAAGGGGGTGAATCTATGCCTACAGTAGAGGTCTACCTTCATAACAACGAGCCGTGTCCTCCGGAACTGAAGGATAGGGAGGCACTCCTCCAGCTAGAGCAACAGATTACCTCTAGGTACTGGTGGAGCATGACATTCATCGTGTCGTGCTTAGACGTAGTTCCGGAGTGGTCTAGGCTTCTAGAGGAGACGCTGAACAGACGCCCTGGACATTACAGTTTCAGGTACCAGTTGTACACAAGTGAGGTCTGTAGAGAGCAAGTTCGTGCTCACCTTCTGAAGTTTCCGTCGCTAGTCTCTAGGGTAGAAATTCCGCTGAAGATGGCTGGCCTTCTAGAAGCGGACGATGAGTGTCTTGTAGACCTGTTTCTAGAGACTCTAGACTGTACTTTTGTTCCCTTAAGCTTATACGAGGAAGCTTTGAGAGGAAGGCTCGTGCCTGTAACAGTGGATCTTCTATCACGGACGTACAGCTCTGCAGCTCTTACGTGCATGCCGTTACGATGTGGTCGCGACTGGTTCGAGGTTGTCATGATCCTGAATACTGTGCAGAGAGTGTTACCTGAGACTTTGGCTTCGTTCATAGTTCGCCGCCGGAGTCTTAGTGAAGCTTTCGCTCTAGTCGCGTTTCGTGACGTGTGCTGGGACGAGGTTCGCAACTTTGTAATCGATAGGATTAACAGAGTCATTCAGTACAACTGGCCTGACTATAGGAAGTTCAACGTCTTCTCAAATGCCGTGAGAGCTCTGAACTACAAAGGTGTGCTGCAGGAGGTCTTCGAATCTGTTTCTATTGAGGCACAGAAACTTATAGCTCGAGCTGCAGCATGGACAGGACTAGTAGTAACAGACCTGCTGCTTCAAGAGAAGATAAAACGGTACAGCCTAGAAACAGAAAGGAGGTGACGAGATGCTTCGAACACCGCAGTACAGAGAGTTCGTCAATCAGCTCCAAAAGAGGTACTCAGTGCGTGTCTCTTCAGCAGAGGAGCTAGAGACACTCTTAGATGAGCTGTTAAGGCAGTCTATAACTGAGTACGACTTCTACCATCTATTGAGAGCGCTCTCTCACCAGAACGAACATCTTTTCAGACGCATAAGTCTCGAGTATCTACCAGCTATTCTATACAAACTAGAGGGTGAGAAAGTCGTGAGAGCGTGTCCTCTCTCTGAAGATGCGCTCTGGTACCTTCTTAGAGCTGTAGACAGAGACTTGTTGGTACCAATCGTGCAACACCAAAACGTTAGTCACGACTTTGTTGTACAAGCTGTTGCAGAGTCAGTGAGGGTTGAAGCTGTGCGCGCGATCGTAGCTCTGAGACCAGAACTTCTTCTTACAGAGAAGCTGAAGAGGCTTTTACGCTATGAAAGCCTGTAATTATAGAAAGGAGGAGGCAAAGCAATGGCAGGAATCAAAAGATTCTTGGATCAAAACAGATCCAAAGCGGTCAACGTATTTGTAAAGTCGGAGAACGGGTGGAGACTCCTCAACAGAATCTTGAGCATAAGTGAAGATGTTGTCGTTGCTGAGGAAACAGACGAAGACGGGAAGTGGCTTACCTGTATCGCACTGGATGAGATCGTGACCGCTTCTGTCGAGCTAGAGTGATTTGTATAGAGACGGTCTTAAGCTGTATCTCTCCGGAGTGCAGTCCCTTGTCGTGCATACGAAAGGAGGCAAAAACAGTATGAAACAAAAGTGTCCTCACTATAAGAAGATCTTCAAGTCGGAACCAAAAGAGTCCGACTTCGTAGATGCAATCTGCAAGGTCGACTCTTTGCTCTCTAAGTTCGCTAAGTACATTAGCCAGTACTACACAAACGGAGAGCAGAGTCTGTTTTACAAGTACAAGAACGTAGTGATAACGGTAACTATCGCTGAAGAAGAAGAGTACTAGAGGGTCTGCGGTGTCTTACGAGCCACGACTACGGACTTGTTAGGTCTGTAGTTCGCTTTAACAGAAAGGAGGTGACGAAATGAAAATCTTTCTGGTTTGCGATTACGACGGAAGTGTAATAGATGTTTTGGTTCGCAGCTCGTTCGAGCGAGCCTATGAAGACTCTGTAGGGAAGAACTACGGAGAGTTTTTGGTACAGCTCGACAGAGAAGCTTTACGCTTGATACGCGAGCGTGTGCCAGAGCGTGTCCTCAAGAGGCTAGTTCGCTACATCACTCTAGATGTTAACAGATAGTCTAAGAGAAGAGGGTCTGCAGTGTCTTACTAACGCGACTACGGACTTGTTAGGTCCGTAGTTCGTTGAGAACTCGAAATAGAAAGGAGGTGATAGAGATGGAACGAAGTCGGAGAATCGTACGTGCCGTGGCTCTTTTGTCATTCGCAGCGTTTGTTTCCTATTATTTTCTTCTCGCTTGCGGGCTCACGCCTGTTGAAACAGAGCTTAAAACATATCCGTTGGTTGCGCTTAGATCTAGAACAAATCTCTACGGTAAGCTTTCCGGCGGAGCTTTTCTCATATTTGCTTCCGTTAAAGGAGAGCTAGGAGAGCGTCTTGTCTACCGGTGTTTTATTAAAAGAGAAGATGGGGAAATTGAGTACAGAGAGTTCGATGCCGCATCTGTGACGCTAGTTGAGAAAGCAGGCGAGGTACCGAGACTTGAACATTTTACGACGATAAGGCACAGACTTTTTGGAGTCTCGTGTCTGATAGCAGAAAAGTACCGTTTCGTAGTTCCACCCTCGAGTATAGTGGACAGAACTATCCATATTTCCTTAGCAGAAGAAGAGAAGAAATAGCTGTTTTACAGATGGAAAGGAGGCAGAGTACTATGTCAGAGAGTGTATTTGCAAAAGCTCAAGAGTGTCTAGACAAGGAGGCATTCGTGTATTGGCTCTGTTTCGCTTATGGTTACATGATGTCTCGGCTGAGAGAGCTAGATCCGAAGAGTGCAGAACACGCTCTCCTTGAGCTAGAGAGAGCTGTAGAGTATTTTAGTGTAGGACAGACTAAGAACTCCGGAAGCGTTTCTACAGGTACAGCTCTGAAGGAAGACTGAGCGAAAGGGAGACAGAGGAGGTTGCTGTAAGATGGTCGCCACCCCTCTGGTAAGCTTACGGGAAGAGAAAGAGCGCGTGACCATACTGGATCTTTTAAGAAACCCAGAGACTAGAGCGCGTGCAGCTAGGAAGTACGCCAAACGCATTGACGAAAGTCGTGAGCTCACATTCCTAGCGATGCTGCTCGGACTAAGACCGTTGCAGCTAGAAATGTTTCGTGACTTTAGTCTTGTGAAGAAGTTTCCTAGAGAAGTGCTTGCGTTTCTTGACAGACTCGAGACGGAGCTAGACTTAGAGTTTGATGAGCTTCCACGCTATGAGGATGAGGAGTGGGAGCTAGTGATTCGATCAGTCTACAATAAAGCGAAGAGAATACCTGACTCAACAAATACTACACTAGAGTATCTCAAGCGAGGAGATCTGTACCGTGCCGCGTACTATCTAGGATTCAAGACTGTACAGTGGAAAAGGGTAGAACCAGTTCTCATAGATGAGCTGAGTAGAAAAGTCAGCTCATATCAGAAACCTGTAAAAGCTCTCTCGCAGTTCGCGGACGTAATGTGCGCACTGTTCGAGATCGGTAAGTTCGACACAGTCTGGGACAAGGTTGATGATGAAGTACGTAAGGTGTTCGTCACTGTAGTAGACGACTATAGACGCATAAGAGACAAGCTGAGTCTACTACAGCGGGAAAAGATAAAACGGTTCAAAGTATTCCACAGCTGTAGTTCTAGAGAAAGATAAACTTAACGAAAGGAGGCGGTACTATGAAGTACGAAAAGGCTCGCTTAGTAAGGCAAGAAATCAAAAAGACTTTAGTCTCGACGTGGGGAGACTGGGTCGACAGTCTGTGTTCAGATCGTACTCTCGAAAGAGCTCTTGAAGTCGTGACTCCTTACAAAGACGTGTTCGTGAGAGCTTGTGCGCTAGTTTGTGAGTACGGAGTAGGAAGCATTTGTCCGTGGCAACTACCTCCTATCGCACACCAGTACTTCAAGCGGCTAGGACTGAGAGTTGCAGAGAGTGCGATTCCGATTCTCTACTTCTATTGGCGCGATGACATTGCTAAAGAGCAGGACCGGCTTTACAAGCGGGGTCGTAAGACTACTGACTATGACTCGTTCATAGAAAGGGAAGCGGAGAAGATCGGCTTACAACTCAGCTCTTAAACAGAAAGGAGGTAACAGAATGGAATACGTAGCTCTATCTACGCTCATAGGTCTAGCCTTAGCTCTGGTACTTCCGCGTTTACTGTGGTGGTTACAGCGTCTATGGGTAAGACATCGAAGTCTGTTTTTGGGAGCGCTTAGGTTAACTACGATTGCTTGTGTTTTACTTGTGTTAGTCTGGGCTTTCTACAGTCAAATCGTAGCTTTTCTAAGATTGAGTGTTGTTCCGTTTGTTAGCGACGTTTGTCGGCGATTTGCTGCATACGCAGCGCGGCATCCGGCAGAGGTTGTTGTGGCGGCGCTGGTTGTTATAGGATTTTTCGTCGCCCTTCTAGTGTTCTTGCGAGCTGGAGTTCGTGAGTTCATCTCCGTTTTCGGGAGCGAAACAGCCTCTAGAAGCTCGCTTAAAGACATGCTCGGTTTCCTTTTCCGCTGTTCTGTGAATTCGAACATCTTCACTATCTTCATCTCTCTTTTCTGTGCACCACTCCTTGCCCGCGCATTTCACATTCGGGACGACATCGCTTTATCTTTGGCCTTCCTTGGTACTCCAGTAATGAGTGCTATTTTAACCGTGTTGGTGTTCCTTACGAGCCCTAGAGCTCTCACTGTCTTCTTTAGGAACTAGCGTAGAGTCAGTAACAAGAAAGTAACACTTTGAGGCTGCGAAGGAGCTCTGTATGGAGAACGGTTCAGTCGAGACTGAAAAAGAGTTTTTGGGGCGTCTTGACAGAGTTTTTGAGATGAGCCTTCAAGAGAGAGACGCGTTCGTGAAGAGCATTTCGAATAACCCTCGCCTTTGCTTTTTGGTGCTCTCTTCACTTCCGAGTGGGCTCTTCTCAAAAGAACAAAAGGAGACTCTTTTCGAGAGAGCGACTTCAGACGTATGCCAAGCTGCTTTCTTAACGATCTTCTACAACTTTACGGACGAGGAGCTCAGTAAGATCGTAAACCGAATACTAGAAAGTGGTCACCCACACCTCTTAGATCTTATCTATGTGTTAGGAAAGCTCTCTATGGCACAGAAAGAGCTCCTTCGTAGACTTATTATAACGTATAGAGAAAGGAGGTGATAGGTAATGGAGCTGACGCAGGTCGCGCTGTGCGTAGCAGGAGCGCTGTCTCTGTTTCTCGTTCTAGGCTTTGTTGTGAAGTGGATGGTGATCTACTGGCTCATACGACTCGGGCTGTCTACTGTCACTAGAGCGTAAACTCGAGACTTTAGTGAAGTCTCTGGTAGATACGTTTTGGGAGGCACTTAGCTCGAGTTTGGAAGAAGTACGCGGGAAGTGCGAGAGTAAGAGAGGAACTGAAAGTGAGAAAAGTGAGAAGAGTGGCTAAAGTACTTGAGGTCGTTGTGTACGTTCTGGCAGCTCCCATTTTGTTTCCGGAAGTTCTGGAGGTCGCAAAGAGCTCTGTCAGGACTGAAGCTCGAGAGTCAAGACCTCTAGAAAGAGAGGTCGCAGAGAGCTCTGTCAGGACTGAAGCTCGAGAGTCAAGACCTCTAGAAGAAGAAGAAGAAGAGGAAGATGAGTAAGATGAGAGACAATGTAGTTCGCGTGTTTAAAGTAGTCGTTCTGATACTAGCAGCCGTTGTTTTGGCTCCGAAAGCGCTAAAGACAGTGAAGGATCTTTACGAGAAACTCCTTACGGAACTCCATAAGCAGAAGTAGCCTACGTCGCTCGAGACAGAGCCGCTACACTTAGTAGCGGCTCTGTCTTCTGGAAACCGGAAAGGAGGCAAACAGCAATGGATCTAGAGAAGCTCGCAGTAGAGCTTCGTAGGAGGCTCGCAGAGGACATTCTGGAGAGGTACGATAGCCCTGAATACTGGGACCAAGATCTGATCGACGAGTTTATACACGAGTGTGGGTTGTCAGAGGAAGAGGCAGATAAGCTGCGTGACTTGATAAGAAACACTTAACGTATGGAAGCGAAAGACGCACTGCTCAGCTACATGCATGAAAACAAGCCGGTTCCTGACTCTGTCCTGTTTAGCAAACCGGTACTAGAGCTACTTCAGACAGATGAGTACATCTCAGATTTTATGAGTTTCTCGAACAATGTCCAATTCGTGAAGTCGATCGTTCGAGTCAATCCGGTCTACGTTTTCGCATGTAACCTTCCTTACCTCGTAAGTTATAGTCTAGATAGCGGAGACGGGAGTCTCGCTCTGCTGTATAGAAGACTCGCTCGTTCTTACGCTTCGCTCTCTCTTGTTGATTGGAAGCGTGTGACTCGCCACATTCCAGTGATAGACGGACTTCTCGAGGTCCTAGGCTACGAGACTCCTACGTGGTCAAAACTGTACGCCTTGCTTATATACAACGGACTAGAACCGAGATTCTTGTTCAGAGTATTGAGAGTTGTAAAGAAATACCGACTAACAGCTCCAGTGCCACGAGACATTACAACAGTAACACTAGCTGAAGCTCCGATGTACAGCTACAACTATACAGAGCACAGTGCGACTGCGCTAGCTCTAAAGCTAGCAGATACGGACGACTTCTGTAAGGTAGCTGCTCTCTTCACTTGTAGATGGGAGGCTGTAAAAAAGTTACTCGTAGAGAGATTAGAGAGGCGGGTGCGAACAGTAGGTTGCACACTCGAGTCTGATCTCTGGGTAGTCGTCCTTAGAGAGAAACTAGAAGAAGTTTTCGCTTCGCTCTCTGAAGAAGCGAGACTTGCACTAGCTCAGTTATTCTGGTTGATGTTTGATAGGTCGTTTAAAGGAGAACACTTCGACCTACTTCTTCTAGAGGGGTTGCGGAGGTACGCTAGAAGATGAAAAAGAGAAAGTTTACCGACAGCGGAAGGTATCTCTCTTCAGGGTGGGTTCTTGACTCGGAGGGCGTCAAGACATTCTACATAGACGGGAGGAAAGGGACAGGAAAAGAGATTTGCTCTTGCGAGACAAGCCGCTACTCGTGGAAGCTATACGATCTCGAGAGAGGTCTCGAGATGCTACCCTTTCCTTGCTGTGTCTGCGGAAAGAGACCACAGCTGAAGAAATCAACGAGGGATGCTTCGAAGTAAAGCAATAAAGAAGCTGCTCGAGAGGGTCACAGTCGTAAATAGCAGGCTCAGAAAAGGACTTGCTAAGAGCTCCGGACGGAAGGTTGTACTCTATAACGGCTCTGAAGTAACGCTTTTACACGAGCTCTTACATCTCGCTCTACGACATCAAAAGAGAGCGAAATGGTGGCCGCTAACAGTTCGAAACATAGCTACAGACTTAGTAGTGAACACATTGCTGCGAGAGCTTGGCTATGAGCTCCCGAAACAAGCTATAGTTCCAGAAATGTTTGGTCTAACTAGAAAGTTTGCTCTAGAGTTTTCTGTAGAGGAGCTTTGCACTCTGCTTTCTATAAAGAGTCGTAGAGATAGCGAGGTTGTACTTTTGGCTCGCTATCTTAAGAGAAAGGGAATCAGGTGCCGAGACTTAGAAGTCTTACTCAGAATAGATAACCACGGTAGAGTCTGGCGTTAAGACATATATAACAGGAGGTAAGACTATGTCAAAAACAATAGAGGAAATCAGAGAGTTTTTGGAGAGGTGTCGCTCCAAAGCAGAAGCCGTCGATGTATACGTGAAGCATTCAGGCTGGTGGCACCTTTCTAAGATCTTGAGTGTTGGAGAGTGTATCGTCGTGGCTAAAGTTGGTGAGAAGCTTACCTGTATTCTACTCCGCGAGATTGAAGCTGTTGTTACCAAGACATAAGGAGCAGAAAGGAGGTAGGACTATGTCAGAAGCGGAAGAAATCAGAGAGTTTTCGAGGGAGTGCCGTGAGCTTTTAGAGCGCAGCGGCCGCTTCCTTATTCTCCGTGTGTATCTAGTGGACAGAACTCGACTCAGAATGACAGGATGGCGTGTCGGCGAGGACGCTATCACTGGTTCGGATCCAGACTGGACAGGTGTTTTTTATTGTGTTCCGTTTGAAAAGATCGTAGCTATTGCTTGCAGGTCATAACGGAGCAGAAAGGAGGCGAGACTATGTCAGAAACGGAAGAAATCAGAGAGTTTTTGAAGCCGTACCTTTCCGAAGTGATCTACTTACACACAAAACACATGAACGCGGATGTAAACGTGTCGGAGCTGAGCATGCGGAGTCCCTTCACTATCCTATGTGTCAGTGACGACGCGATCGTTGCTACAGTCAGGTCGTGGCGCGTTTGGGTCCCACTCGACGAGATTACAGCTATTACTGTCGAAATGAGAGATAGGGAATGGTAAGCCTATGTCGGTAACAGAATCTGGAAAGTTTGCAGCACTCAGAAGGTTTCTTGAGAAGAACAGAGCTGCGAGCGCTCTCTACATATGGTTGAAGGCGGAGCGCGGCTGGAGAGAGCTCCGCAGGATCAGAAAAATTGGAGACAACTCTCTCGTTGCTGTCCAAGTAACGTGGGAACACGGGGAGGTGCGGAACCGGTGGACTGTCTGGTTTCCGTATCGCAAGATCGCAGCTGTTGCCGCTAAGTACTAGGAGGTAAGCTATGGACATAAGATTAGCGAGAAGAGGCATTAATAGGTTCGGAGCGCGCAAATACGCTTATGTAGAGTCGACATCGACTCCCGGTATTATCTACACAGTAGCTAAGCTTCGTAAAAGAGGCACCAGAAACTATTTCTACAGATGTACGTGTCCGGACAATGTCTTTAGAAACAGACTATGCAAACATATAAAAGCTTTCAAAGAGAAGGAGAAAGAGTTCCGCTATGCTTAGAGTAGTAGAGATATTTGACGGACTCGAAGGAGAAGGCGTAGAAGTAGGTGCGCCTTCGACCTTCATAAGACTAGCTGGCTGTCCGTTAAAGTGTAAGACGTGCGATACGAAGTACTCTTGGTCTGAGGGAGAGCTCTTAAACCCTCGAGAGGTAGTGTCTAGAGTGAGACAGCATAGAGTTGTGATAACGGGAGGCGAGCCCTTGGTACAGAGAAGAGAGCTACTTTGGCTTCTCGAGCTGTTACTAGACAGATACACTGTCCTAGAAACTAGTGGAGTGTATTACGACGAGGACGTCTTCAACCACGTTGGTATGATCTCGGCTGATCTAAAGACTCCATCATCAGGTCTTAGTCAGTCTATTCTTAACAGGAACCTTAAGGTACTACATAAGATCTGCACTCGGGCTCTGTTCGATGTTCAGGTAAAAGCTGTCTGCTCTAACCAAGAAGACCTAGAGTACATTCTGAAGTGCTACAAGGAACTCAGTTCCTACAAAAAGCCCTTAGTGATCACACCGTGTTGGGAGACTAAACTTAACAAAAAGATCGCGAAGGAAATAGCTAAGCGTATCTTAGAAGAGAGCTTACCGTACAGAGTAATTGTACAACAACACAAAGTAATCTACGGGTCTAGAAGGAGGTGTGTATGAGAGGGATACTAGAGAAACTGCATAAACTTATGGAGAGTGCTGGGTTCGTCCACTGTGACACTTATCGGAAAAACAAAATTACTACGTCAGTTTACCGCTCTGGAGACAACGTAGTTGTTGTAAAAATAGGAAAAGCTCCTTACTCGTACACTTGTATTCCGTTTCCTGAAGATGATGACGATCTTCGAATTACTCAGTGACTCTAGTCCAGAAGAAGCAGCTAAAGCTTTGATGAGTGATGACTATTTCGGCTCCTGGGTCGAAGATTTTGTGAGGAGGTTGGACCGAGACTTGGAATTAGAGCTAAGCTTGGAACACATTCAGGACAATGTCAGGTTTTTGCCTCTCTACAATAAGTGCAAACTTCCTGATGTCACGCCAGAAGCGATCCGGTGCTTGAAGAAGAACAAACTACAGCGAGCGTTCGTTCTCATTGGACTCAAGACGTGCGACTGGAACGCTGTTAAAGATCTCGTGATAGACCGGCTTAACAGGCTTTGCAACTACAAGAACTACTCGGAGGGGCGGTTGAATTTTTTACTCTATGAGGCTCTCGAATCTCTAAAAGAGAGAGGTCTTCTAGTGGACGTCTGGAGCTCTCTGGACACACGTGTGCAGAAGTCGCTCGCGAAACTGGTCCAAATACTGAAGATCGAGGTCCCGATTCTGGTTCACGAGTATATAAGGAGACTACGATGATTTACTGGGCTAATGGTTACGGCATATGTACAAGTCAAGCTCCTTTCTTCCGAGAGGGCTTTAGAGACTTGAAGCTGCTCGTCGTTACTACGCTTACACTTAAGTTTGTAAAGGACTCGTACTACGCGGTCCACTTCCAGGCTATCTTTAAGAGCAACAACAAAGGCTTTCTGACTAGACGACTCCGGTATCTCTTCGGTCGAAGTGTCGATCTTAGAGTTGCTCGGGATCACGGAATGTATAGTCAGATACATTGGCTCCCGAAAATGCACGAGGAAGCCAAGACAAAAGATTAATTAAACGAAAGGAGGCGGGCTAATGGACTTACAAAAAGCTGTCGAGCACTATAAGCGGAATGGAGAGCTCTTTCCACACACTCTCTTATTTGGTCCACCCGGGGTTGGTAAAACATATACGGCTCTAAAGATAGCGGAGCTCCAGGGGCTTCCGTACCAGCGCTTCATAGCACAGACGTTCGATGTCACGATACTAGATCGTGTGATAGGTCACTACACAGTAATAATCGATGAGATCCATTCGTTAGGGAAAAAGAAAGAAGAGCTCTTATATCCCCACCTAGAGAAGAGGCAGGGAACGATTATAGGTTGCACGACTCTACTCTCTAGAGTCTCACAGCCGCTACGGAGTAGGTTTGTGGTCGTGGAGAGGATGGATCTCGTTCCTCCAGACCGGATCTACGAAATTCTGAAATGTAAAGCCGACGGAAAGGTTTCTGAAGAATTCCTTTACACTATTTCTAGAGTAGCGAAAGGATCTGTACGGACTGCTCTGAACCTTCTAGTCAGAGCGGGAGAGTTCTCGACTCCTGAAGAGATGTTGAAAGAGCTCGACATAACGGAAGATGGACTTACACGCTTAGATCGTCAATATCTAGCTATAGTCGGGAAACATAAGTCCGTTAGTTTGTCTACACTTTGCCGGATATTGGGAGAGACAGAAGAGACAGTTCTTACAGAAGTAGAGCCGTATCTCTTACGTCAAGAGTATGTAGCGATTAGTAGTAGAGGGAGAGAGCTTACGGAGAAAGGGCGGGCAGCTCTTCAGGTATTATACCACTAGGAATTACTAAAGAGCTATGACAGACAAGAAAGAGGACAAACCTACGATAACGGAAGAAGAGTACGAAGAGTTTAAGGAAGAACTGAAAGACGTAATCCGTGTGCTGGATGCTCAGAGTCAAGACGCGACTGACTTATTGACTGAATCTCAAGAGCTTAGAGATCAGCTTGAGGAATGTAAGTCGAAGATCTCTCAAGCTCTGACTCTAGATCAAGAAATTCGGACAGCAGTCAGTAACGCAGAAAAGAAACTAGAAGAGCTCGCGTCGAAAATCGACGAGCTCTTGAAGGTCCCGTGCGTTAGAGATGCTTTAGGTCCATCTGCACCTCCAAGTGAAACTGTGATACACTAGAATGCCGACGGATGAGGAAAGAGTACAAACTCTAATAACAGAGATCTTGAAACTGTACGCACAGACTCAGATCGCGTTGGACAAGGTAGCGACTCTGAGGAAACGAAGGGAGGCCCTGAGAACAGAGATCGCGAAGAAGCTCGTAAGCATAGGAGTAAAGCTACAGTCTTTCGAAAAGAAGAGAGACCAATATTACACAAAAGCCGCTAGCGTAGCAAGTCAATGGAAAGTCCTTCTCGGACGGTTCCCTAAGATAGCATCTCTTGTTGAGAAGCTAAAGAAGATAGTTAAGCTTGAAGCTGCGCTTTTTCGACTAAGACGCAGAAAATAGGTATTATACGTTAGGGAATACATAAAACATTCCGTCGATGGATGGTATACTTAAGACAGATCCAAAGACGTGGAGCGAGTCTGAAGTACGTGCAGCAATAGACGCGCTCTCAAAGCTTCCAGTCTTTTCGCTGAAGCGCTCACAGCTTATAGCTCTCGAAGAAACTCTGCTCAGACTTAAGTCGCGCTTAGAGAGAGTCGCTTCTGGTAAAGCTTTCTTGGAACGTGTTCTTGCAAAAACGAACGAGACTCTCGCTCAAGTGCAAAGTCAGCTTCGAGAGGAACCTGAAGCTGGTGTGTCTTTGGCTGAGCGTTTAACACCGGAACAGATCGAGAAACTCAAGTCTGTCGCAATCCAGGCCGTAGAGAAAGAGCTCGCTGGTCTGAGGCCAGAGGAGCAGGCTCGCGTTGTCAGTCGCGCTCTCGCGAAAACTCCTAAGAGTCTGAGGCAGTTAGTCATCGACCACTACAGGAAACTTCCAGCTCTTACACTCAAAAGCTTTTCTTGGTATTCGAGTGGGATAGCTGGAACAGAGACAAACGAAGAGTCTTCTAGAATTCTTGACGATCTAAGAGCGATCAAGGTAGATCCAGCAGCAGCTGCGGTAACAGGAAGGCGCGGACGTTTCTCTCGCACTGCCGTCTTAAGAGACCTTCGTAATGCGTTCGGCGACATTAAGTGGCGCATAAAGATGATCGAGGGGAGAAAAGAGAGCGTTCCAGGACATCTCTACGAAGTCAAAGAAGCTATAAAGAAGTTGATAGGAGTGCTGACAGCGAGAGAGGAGTGGACAGAGCGAAAGATAAATCTCTACATACGCGCGCGAAACGAGGTAAAGAGCCTTCTAGAAAAGGTGAAGGCTAAACAGATCTCTGGAGAAGAGATCCGGCGAGAGCTTCAGCGACTGAGAGACTCTTATGGCTCGCTTCCAGAGTTTCAACTTAGACTGAGAGAGATAGAGGACCTCATACAGAAGAGTGCGTCCATCGAAGTTACTAGCCAACAGTGGACTAAAGATTTTGGTCCGAGAGGGATTCCACCTAGAGGCTATATGATAAGACTTCCAGGCGCTTCTAGACGAGAGTGGAGGTCGATGACGAGAAGACAGAAAGAGCTCGCGGCGATGTCTCCTATCGCTAGAAGTCTAGCTGCCAAGCTCTCTGAGTATGAGAAGGAGTTTACAACTATACTTGAGAGTCCAGAGACTTTCTATAGACAGGTAGCAGATAGAGAAGATTGGGAGGCTGCTTTAGCGGAGAAGATGAACGACTCCGCTAGACAGTGGACAGCGAAAATCCGGAATGCGTTTACAAAAGCTGAGGACGAAGTCTCTAGACTGGAAGACGAGACGGAGAGGTCAAAAGCTCAGAAGGAGCTAGAGCAACTTAGATTTGAGTACTCTCTCTACTTTGATGAGGAAAAGCTGCGAGAGAAAATTAAGAGTGCAGTCGACCAGGCTATAGAAACGTACAAAGCGCGGAAGCTAGAAGAGAAGACTGCAGCTCGAAAAGTGTCTTTTGAATCGACAGAGGAGAGAGTACAGCGGAAGATCGATTTTCTGAAACCTCGACTTGAAGACTCTTACCAAAAACTCGAAGCAACTCTTAGCGAAGACTTCTTGAAGAGAATGTATGAGGCGTGGAAAGACGTTCCAGGGGGTCGACTCAAAGTAGAAGATCTTTTAGTCGGGATGACTCGTCCGATCGTTACGTATGCAGAGAGTTTAGTTCGAACAGCAGAGCGAGAGCTTCCAGAGCTCGGAGGGTCTCCAGACTTTTTAGCTCTTAAAGAGAAGTACGAGAGCCTGCTAGACTGGCCAGCAACATACCGCAGAGTCAAAGAACTCGTCACAAAACTCTTTACAGAAGCTAAAGAGGTAGCGAAAACGGAGCCGACAGAGAAGAAGGCGGAACAAGAGCCGACTCTCTTCGAGATGAAAGAATACGACTTCTCTGTTCCTCTTAAAGAGCTCGAAAATGAGTTACAGAGAGCTTCGGAAGAAATAAAGTCGATACTGAAACTTAGCTCTGTTAAAAAGCTAGCAGAAGAAAGCGAGAAGCAAGGTAAGAGTGTAGAGCAAGCTCTCCGAGAGCGACTCGATGAAGTCCTCCGCAGAGTCTCTAAAACTGTATTCGATGCGATAGAGAAGACTCCAGCTCTTCCTACGCTAAAGAGTTTCTCAGACTTGCTGCAGAAATATGAGAATATTCTAGACTCAGACAAACTCCAGACTAGAGTAACTATCGTACTGCAAAAAGTAAAAGGGCCGGAGCCGAAGCTTTTCCCGGAGCTCTCCAAAGAAGCGATCTGGGCAGAAGTTTGGGATCCAAAGGCGCAGAGGTATGTAGTTACAGACGATCCTCTAGCTAAGATCAGAGACATTCTAGAGAGAGCCGACTTTAAACTGAAGCAAAAGCTCTCTCCAGAGAACCTGAAGGACTTGTATCGGCGGTATAGACAGCACTTCAAGTTCGAGTTGTATGTAGATGCACTCGAGGCTGCAGTTTTTGCTGCGCAAATGATCCGGTTCGTGTTAGAAGAGCATCCAGAGCTCAAAGGCTCTAAAGAGTTGATGGATTTGCTTAGTCAGTACAGTCACATAGTAAGAGAGAGAGACTTCGAAAAGTACGTTGAAGACGCGATAAAAGACTCACCAGAGGTTGCTAAAGCACCGAAGGATCCGTATGCGCTTCCGAGAGCTTTAAGCGGACAGAGAGAAAGAGCTTTTCTGGACAAGCTTTTTGTTCAGTCTGCTCTGAGTAAAGAAGCTGCACTTCGCGACGAGGACATCGTAGAGATTCTGAAAAAACACGATCTTCCGGACGATGTCGAGGAGCTTTTAGCTGCAGCGATCGAGGATCCAGAAGATGCGTATCAAGCCTACCATATAAAACCGCACGAAACACTCAAGAGAAAGATTCTTACATTTCCGACAACAGCAGCAAAGTATATCGCTTATTTCGGCGAGCTTACGGACCAAGAGAAGGAAGCTGTCTTGTCTACAGTAGAGAGAGTCACTTATGGAGCTGACGACGTCTTCCTAGCTGGAGAAGATTCTGTCTGGACAGACGAAGCGTCTCGTAAGAGATTGCTCTCCGTAATCAAAAGCTTTCCGGAGCTGGCAGAGAACGTTTTGCGGAAAGCTCACACACTAACTGAAAGCGAGAGAGAGTTTCTTTCTGAAGAGTAAGAGAGGAGGTGTTGTTATGCTCAGAGTTAGTAGATTCCTGCTAGAATGGAAACTTCGCGCGTTTGCAAGCAGGGTCAAGAGACTCGGAATAGTAAGAAAAGAGTGGAACGTTTTCGAAGTAGAGCCTTTCGAGATTACGCACAAACGTATAACTTTCGGAGACAGTAACAGAGAGTCCTTCTCAGAAGATCTTGACGAGCTTCAGTTCAGTTTCTCGGAACTGAATGCTCCGGACCTCTTGGACTACAGAGTTGAGCTGTTTGCTTCCGTGCTTAACGTTCCGTACTACAAGATCGACGACAAGTGTGATCCTATACGATTCAGAGACACTGATTCAGGGTTCGATCTCGTCTCAAGAGAAGACTGCGAGATAAGGCCGAGACGTCACGCCGTAGTTCCGTGCGGTATTATCTTGATACTTCCGAACTTTCTGGAAGCGCAGATAAGAGGACGTAGCGGGTTTGCTAAGAGAGGCATACTCACGCATTTCGGGACAATCGATTCTGAATATAGAGGAGAGCTCGGTCCGGTACTTTTCAATTTCACGAACGAGGCTTTTCGAATAAAGAGAGGGGATCGAGTCTGTCAGGTCGTAATTGTACCGAAGGTATCACTTCCCAATGTTATACGTAAATACAATCTTGCGTCAGTTTCAAGCTTCAAACCTACAAGCAGAGGACGTAACGGGTTCGGGAGTACAGGTGTTTAGTTTATTACTTCTCGAGTCTAAAAGCATCGAAAATGCTAGCATTCCTTTAAGCTCGAGAGCTAGCTACTGATGAAAGATGACGTATTGAAGGTACTTCAGCACCGGGATCCAATAGATGCTCTCCTCCTGACTCAGAAGCAGCTCCAGTCTCTTACGGAAGAGGAGATTGAGGCGCTCCGCAGACTCGTCTTCAAACACAGATGGGCTCGTCTCGTCTGGGAACAGAAAATCGAGCCAGTGCTCAGTGAGCTGACAACAAGAGATAAGACTAATGAGAGGAGTAGTAGCTAGATGCAAATAGCTCTAGAAGGAATAGACGGAGCAGGGAAGTCTTACGCGTTAGAGAAGGCTGTACATTGGCTCGAGAAAAAAGGTGTTCCCTTCAAAGTGATCAAAGACGCACCTCTAGTCGAAGGTCGACTTCCTAAGAAAGAGTTCGAGGTACTCGACAAGCATTTCGACATAATCGTTCCGGATGTGCGCTTCTTCTTGTATCTAGCGAAAAGTGTTGCACACTATAAGCGAGAGGTGCTTTGGGAGAAGGAGTTCCCTCTATCGAGAGTTCTGCTCTGGGACAGAAGTCTGCTTACTCCTCTTGTCTATACTTACTACGAAAACTATGTGTTCTCGAAAGATTTCTACGTGAAGGTTATGAAAGAGTTTTACGATCTCTTTCCGAAACCTGATGTTACTTTTGTGTTTCTTCCTCCGGTAGAGGTCTGTTACAAGCGAGTGATGAAAAGGCGAAGTATGAAAAAGTACTACCTAGAGAGAGATAGAGAGTGGCTTCAGGAAACGAGAAATGCGTACATTAGAGCTATAGACGATACTATGATAGTTTTGGAGGGAGAGGACTGCGTGCCTGAAGTCTTGCACTACCTAGAGTCGTGGTATGAAACCAACTATCACGTTACACAACAGCGTAAGCAGAGTTGAGGGGATAACTCCAGAGCAGTTCCAGGAGCTCGACTATTTGCTGTCTTATAAAGTAGACGGAGCAGAATACTCAGAGCTTTTCATAAAAGGTATGTGGGACGGAAGAAGACACCTTCTTGGTTCCTCAGGAACGTTTCCTACAGGACTTTTCAGAAAGGTATACAATGCTCTTCGAGACTGTGTCGTTATAGACAAGAGGCCTCGTCCGGAGAGATACGAACCTCTCTCTACAAATCTCAAGCTTTACGACTTCCAGGAAGAGGCTGTACAGACGTGTCTTCAGCGGCAGAGGTGTGTAGTAAAGTCTCCTACAGGTTCGGGGAAGACGCTCATGTTTATCGAGCTAGCTGCGAGACTAGGCGTAAACACACTGATATTAACGCACAGACTTGACCTTCTGTACCAGACATGGAAGCGATTCAAAGAAGCGACTCACGTAGAACCTGGCGTTATAGGAGATGGACATGCAAACATAAGAAAGATTAATGTCGCGACTATGCAGACACTAGCAGCGAAGCTCGGTGCTAAAGATACAGTCGAAGGGAAAGAGATACAGTGGGACCGAGAGAGAGTCAAAAAGTTTCTGTCATCCATTGAGTGTCTGATCGTAGACGAGTGTCATCACTGTCCATGTGACTCTATCTGGAAGATACAGAAGCTCTGCACGAATGCGTTTTGGAGGTTCGGCTTTTCAGCTACTCCCTACAGAGACGATGGCGCGGAGCTTTTGATAGAGGGAGCACTAGGTCCGACCTACGTAGACATTGGGTATCCACAACTAGCACATAAGAACGTTCTCTCTAGAGGGTACATCATAGGCCTGAGGTACAAGACGAGACAAGAACTACGAAGAAGACTCGGTTACGACGCTGTAGTGTCTGAGTATCTCGTTAATGCACGCGAAAGAAACGATCTCATTGCTAGTCTAGTCTCTAGACTAGTGAACAAAAATATGAGTGTTCTAGTAGCAGTGACGCACATTAAACACGGAAAAGAGCTTTTGGCTAGGATAAAGCGGTATTACCCAGATGCAGTATTTGCTCATGGTAGCGTCGATACAGAACAGCGAGCTCGATATTTGCGAGAGCTTGACAACAAAAAACGACTTTGTGTGATAGCGACAACTATATTCGGGGAAGGTGTCGATGTGCCTTGTCTAACAGGCGACACTAGAGTTCCTCTGTTGAACGGGGTGACTCGGTCGATAGATGAGCTATACTCAATAGGAGCTAAAGCGATTGACGTGTTCTCTTGTGATGGAGTAGATGTAGTTCCAGGTAGAGCTTCTCGAGTAAAGCTCTCGAAGAGGAATGCAGACGTTGTAGTCGTTGCTCTAGATAACGGTCGAGCGTTTAAGTGTACTCCAGATCATCTAGTTATGCTACACGATGGAACGTATAAAGCTGCTAGCGAACTGGAACCTGGAGATGTGCTTAAGACGTTTACTGGCGACTCCGCTAGAAGAATCATTACAGAAAGAACGATACGTCTAGGCGAAACTATTAGAGACCTGCTCTCTAAGAACGGTCCAGTCAGGGTACGTTTCGTAGAGAAGTTCGGCAAGGCTACTGTCTACGACCTCGTCTCTGTAGAGCCTTATAACAACTTCTTGATAGATGCAGGAGTTTTCGTTCATAACTGTTTGGACGTGTTAGTAAACGCTAAAGCAATGAAGTCTAGAACGGACGCTATACAGCTAGCAGGTCGCGCGATGAGAGCAACACCTACAAAGAGAGTCGCTTTCGTTATAGACATTTTGGACGTGGGTGTACCTTATCTCGCGTCTCACGCACGATCTAGGTTACGAGCATATAAATGCGAAGGCTACGACACAGTCTTCGCTGACTCTATAGAGGAGGTTTGTGAGTACATAGACAGGATCTATGGAATGCAGAGTAGAAAAGAGTCTAGAGACAGCGTATGACGCACTTAAAGTCGTTGCTAGTCTCTACAAACAGTACTGCGGAGAGTCTTTTCTAGAGCGACTAGAGATGTTGCAGCGGCCTCTAATACAGACTCTCCGCAGGTTGAGGCTTTGCCTAGATATTCTCTATCTAGAAGGGAAGCCTATAAGTTATTTCTACGACGCTGTAGGAAAAGCTCTAGAGAAGAGAGGAGCGTATCTAGAGATCGAAGACGTTGTAAGAGAGGTGAAAGCGCTCTGTAATGGAACGTCTCGTAGAGTTACTATACGATGAGATAGTCAGGTCGTGTGAGTGTCAGGGAGCTGGTTGTAATAAGTGTCTTAACAAATTTCGTTTCGCGATCAGAAAAGTCAGGGCTCATATCCCTCACAAGTACTTGCGTGCAGCTATCGCGCATATCTCGAAGGCTTCTCTAAAGGAAAAGCTTACAGCGTTCTTGTCGAACATTAATAGCCATAGCGGACTGTTCGTTTACGGAGAAGCTGGAACTGGGAAGACATATGTTCTCTGTGCTGTGCTGTCAGAGCTTCTTAAGAGAGGACTAAGCGGTAGATACACTACGTGCAGCGATCTTGTCTCAGAGGTCCAGAGAGGTTGGTATGATGACACTGTCTACGACAGTGTGGTAGCTCCAATGGTAGATGTTGTTGTTTTAGCGATAGACGACCTAAGATCGAATCTAACGGACAAAGGAGTTCAAGCTCTAGAGGATCTCTTGAAGAAGAGATATGATAGAGGACAGCTGAGTCTAGTTGCATCAAGAGTGCCTCTAGCAGATCTAGAATCTATACTAGGAGATAGGGTTGTATCAGTCTTGAAGTCGTTTTATAAAGTGAGTCTACAAAATGTACAGAATCCTAAAGCTGTCACTGAACAAGGAGAGCTTACTCAAGCTTCTATCTAAAGGAATAGACGAGACGCTCTTCGATGAAGGGAGCTCACAGCGAGAGCTCTTTAGTGTTGTCAAGAGTTTCTTTCGAAGCTACGGAGATATACCGACAGAGCAGGAGATTGAGAGGAGAGTGTCTCCTCACCAGAGAGAAGCTGTTAAAGAGCTACTGAAGGTGCTCTCTGGTGTAGAGATTGTCGGTAATGTAGATGCAATTATAGATGAGTTCATAGATGAAAGGAGAGCGTGGCTTCTCCGGAGCGGGATCCAAAAAGCGTCAGAGTATTGGGAGAAGGGTAACTACAAACGTGTCATCGAGGTCTTTAGAGACGTTTCTGCTCGAGCTGAGAGTCTCGGAAAAGACTTCGCTGAACACTCTATCAAGGACTACAGACCTAGTGCTAAGCAAGTGAAGAGAGTGAGGCTAGGCTTTCCTTCGATAGACAAAGCGACGAACGGTCTAGAAGAAGGACAGTTTATGGTTGTGATGGGCTTTCCGAAGTCAGGGAAGTCGACTTTTCTCTTAAACGCAGCTCTCAACGCGTTTAACAAAGGCTACAAAGTTTTGTTTGTGTCTATAGAGATTCCGAGAGATAGTATCCAGAGAAGGCTTTTGTCGTGTGCTACAGAGATTCCATATTCTGTATTGAAGAGCGGAGAGCTTACGCCAGAGCAGCAAGCAAAAGTTGAACAACAGTATGAAACGTGGAAAGCTCAAAAGGGCGAGCTTATAGTCCTAGACGCTCCGAAGTGTACGCCTCCTTTCTTGGCACTCAAAATGAGCGAGCGAGATTGGGATCTAGTCGTGATAGACTACCTCAATCTCGTCTCGCTCGAGCGCTCTTTCAGAGACGAGCCTTGGCTTGTGCTAGGAGACGTGACTCGAGAGCTTCGGGAAACGGCAAGAAAACTGAGAGTTCCTATACTTACAGCTGTACAAGTCAACAGAGAAGCACTTAAGTACGCGAAAGGTGTACCTGGAGTAGAGTTCATAGCTCAGTCGTTCTTGATCGTCTATCACGCGGACATAATTGTGTCGCTTATGCTAGAGAATCCTGAAGAACTAGAGCTCTGTGGTTCTAGTCTGGTTAAGGGAGAGATAGTAGCGACACGAGACTGTCCGCATGTGAGTTTTACTCTAGATGCGAGGTTCACAATAATGTCTATGTCGGAGGTGCCGCGAACATGATACCTAAAGAGAAACTAGAAACACTAGCTGAGGAGATCTTACAGATAGTGTTTCCGGGATACGAAAACACTGACTATTACGAAGAGCTCAAGCCAGTACTACAGAAAACGAAAGATGAGATTATAGACGTATTACAGAAACAACTTTCAGAAGAAAGGAGGTAAGTCATGGCTGTACAAGTAAAGTACACAGCTCCGGAGTCTGTTCCAGAGGGAGCTTACTTAGCAGAGCTTGTCTCTGTCAGTGAGAGAGTGATGAAGAGTACAGACGGGTCTGAGTCTTGGGAGTACGTCGACTTTACGTTTCGTATAATTGACGGTGAGTGTAAAGGGCGTACTGTAAGAGGGTCTGCTCCGAAGTTTCTCTCTCCTGGCTCTCGACTCGAAGCGTGGCTCCGAGCGATGAAACCGCGCACGTTCGCGAAAGGTGAAGTAGTTGAGCTCGACGATTACATAGGCTCAGTTGTATCGGTATACGTCGAGGAAAGAGTAGGCTCGACTGGTGCGAAGTTCTACGATGTAACAAGAGTTAGAGCACTCACAGATGTAGAGAAGAAAATAGTGGAGGGTCTCTCGAAGACTGAGACAAAGCCACAAGAGACGAAATCGGAAGCGAAGACAGAGAAAAAGATAGACGATCTCGAAGACATACCATTCTAAGCTATGGAAAACAAGATCGAAGCTACGAGTGCAAAAAGAATCGAAGATGTACTGAAGGAAGTAGAGAAGACTCTAGGCATAAACATACGCCGAATCAGCGAGAGAGCTAAGGAGAGTGTTGATGTACTAGAGACGGGCTCTTACGCTCTAGACTGGGTGACGGGGGTAGGAGGGTTCCCTCGCGGTAGAATCATCGAGCTTTTCGGACCTGAATCTGGAGGTAAGAGCTCCGTCGCCCTCCTCTGTATGGCAAGTGCACAAAAGAGAGGCGAAAACGTACTGTATGTCGACGCTGAGAACTCGTTCTCGAAAGAATGGGCACAGAAGATCGGGGTTGACGTCGACTCACTCTATGTGCTGCAAGAGAACTGTGCAGAGATCGTGTTAGATGCAGTCTCACATCTAACACGGAGCTGTTTGTTCTCTCTTATCGTGATCGATAGCGTTACAGCGCTCGCACCTAGAGATGAGCTTGAAGGCTCTGCAGAGGATCAGAACATCGCTCTCCAGGCTCGGATACTCTCTAGAGAGCTCCGTCGACTTGTAGGAGAGACAGGGAAATCAGGTACTACGCTCATCTTTGTGAACCAGTTAAGAGAAAACGTTGGTGTTATGTTCGGGAATCCAGAGACGACTCCCGGAGGTAGAGCTCTGAAGTTCTATGCATCTCTCCGACTTAGAGTCTCTAGGGATGGGTCGCCTATAGTTTCTGATGGTAAAAAGATCGGACACGACATCAAGATAAGCGTTGAGAAGAACAAGGTCGGACCTCCTTATCGAGTTGCAAAGACGCGGCTCTTGTATGACAGCGGTTTCGATACTGCTGTAGAGCTTGTGAATCTTGGGATAGAGCTAGGTATAGTAAAACAAGCTGGGTCTTGTTTTACGTTCGAAGACGCGAAATTTATGGGGAGGGCGCAGCTAGAAGAAGCAATAAGAGAGGATGAGAATCGCAGACAGCGGCTTGTTGAAGCACTGAAACAGCTTCGATGATCGAGAAAGTGATTATAGAGAACTTCCAGCGGCATAAGTATCTAGAAGTAGAGCTGGACAAGGGATTCAACTGTATCTCCGGACCTAGCAACGTCGGAAAGAGTGCATTTGTAAGAGCTGTGGCCTTCTGTTTGTTCGGAAAGCCGTGGTCTTCAGACTGGGTTAGAGAAGGTGCTTCTTATTGCACTGTAACGGTAAAGTTTAGTGACGGACGGCAGATCACGCGAAAGAAAGGTGCGAACGTAAACGAAGTCACAATCAAGTGCGGTGATGAGGAAGAGCGTTTCACTTCATTCGGTACCGACTATCCGGAACGAGTGCAAAAGTTTCTAGGCTTTGCCTCTTCAGACTTAGAAGCATTTTGTAACTTGAACGTCGCGTTCCAGTTAGATCCTCCGTTCTTTCTGTCATCTCCTCCTCAAACTCGTGTCGTACTACTCGATAAGCTCACGTCACTCTCAAGACTAAGAGAGGCTCTTAGCAAGACGCTTAAAGAGATAAAGGAGCTCGAGCTAGAAAGATCTCGTGTAGACAAGAGTATAACAGAGAAAAGAGAACAGCTAGCGAGGCTAGCCTTTGTAGAGACTAGCTATCAAGAGTTCTTAGTCTTAGAGAAGGAAACTATAGCGCGGTTAGAGCTGTTAAAGAGAGTTGAGGTTCTTTGTCAGCGAATCGCTAAATACAAGAGTGCTAGACTTACGCTCCGTCCTGCTATAGAGTGTCTTGAGCGAATGATTCTAGCAAAGAGGAAGCTTCTGTGTGTAGAGAGACTTTTTGAGCAAGAGCGTAAGATTAGAGAGACGAAGTCACGTTTGCTGGAACTCGAGAAGAAAGTCGAGTCTCTTAAAGAGTCGTTTAGGAAGAGAATGGTCAAACTCGGAGTGTGTCCGCTGTGCGGGAGTAAAATCGATGAAAGCTTTAGTGATAGGTGACATACACGCTAGAGAGACGAAGCCGAGCTTGCGGACAGATGAGAACTGGCTCAAAACGCAAGCTCTTAAGCTTCGAGACATTGCAGAGATCGCGAAAGAGGAAGATGTTGGTGTAGTCTTCTTTCTTGGTGATATCTTCGACAGTCCGTTTCCGACGTTCAGGATCTTTACTCTGGTAGCGGTCTTCCTCAAGCGACTTAAGGAGAGAGGGATACACTGTTACACAGTTATTGGAAACCACGACTGTAGAGGGTACAACATCGATACCTATAGTCAGTACGCTCTCGGGAGTCTCGAGAGACTTGGCCTTGTAGAGAGACTCGAGACACTGAAGATAGACAGGTACTGGATCAAAGCTATACACACGCGCCAGAATCCAAGCATCGAAGACTATGATTGTGACGTTGTCTTTACACATGACATGATCTCAGACAAGGAAGTACCATATGAATGCTTGTTAGCAGACGATCTAAACAAGACTGGTTGCAAGATCATATTCAGTGGACACAATCACAACTACTTCGTTAGAGGAAAAGTCGTGAATCCAGGCTCGATACTGAGAATAGACTGTACGGAGTCAGATGTCTCGAGACGAGTCCACGTCTTCGTTCTCTACTTAAGTGATCAAGGTATCTCGTATTACGAGAGAGTCTTAAAGAGTGCACTTCCAGGACGCCAAGTCTTCGACGTGAAACGCAAAGAGTTGATTCAGGAAAGAGCTCAGTTTCTAGAGAGACTTAAGTCTCTCTCACTGGAGTATGTAAGTGCAGAGAATGTGTTGCGTAAGATAAAGGACGTCTGTTTGCAGCTTGGCTTCGGCGAAGACGTGATAAGGGAGGCACAAAGAAGAGTACAAAATGTCTGAGGAACTTTTGTCTCTAAAAAGAGAGATAGAGAGACTCACTGAAGAGAGAAACAGACTGCTAGCGAAAGAGAGCTCTCTAGAGGAAGAGAAGAGACAGATCATCGAAGAGTGTAAAGAGCTTGGTATCGACCCGAGGAGTATCGAAGAAGAGAGACAGAGACTTCTCAAGGAGATAGAAGAATGCTCGAAGAAGTTGCAAGAGTTTCGAGACAAGTATCTGACATAAAGAAAGAGCTCGAGACTCTCCGAGCTCGCAGAGACGTTCTCTTAGAGATGGTAGAGAGTCTCGAGAAAGAGAGAGCAGAGGTTTCTGCGAAACTCGAACTTCTGGACAAAGTCCAGAGAGTGCTGCAAATAGTGGCTCGAGAGGTGTTAAAGGGGAGTGCCGAGGAGATACAGAGCACTGTAGAGCAAGGGCTCTCCGAAATCTTTGGAGAGAAAGCAAAATTCACGTTAGAGATTGTCGAGTTTGGCGATACTATTAGAGTTACTCCGCTACTGCAGAACCGGGAGATCGTGAGTTCTTTTGGTGGAGGAGTAGTCGACGTAGTTAGTACTGTATGTAGAGTCGTATTTCTCTGTCTTTCTCCACTCCCGAGAGTTCTGATCCTGGATGAGGTAGGGAAGTGGCTTTCGGCTGAGTATCAAGCTGCTTTCGGTAGGTTTCTCAAACAGCTCTCTGACGAGATGGGTATACAGATCGTGCTCGTGTCTCACAGAGAGGGCGTGAACCAGTATGCAGATAAGTACATACGGCTGACATGAGAGGATACGGTCTAGAACACGAAATCGAGGACTACTTTATAAAACTTGACGGGAAGACTCGAGAGACGTCGATCTTTGAGAGGAGCTTCCGAGTTCCTTTCTCAGGAATGCTCTCTTCTCTAAAGGGAGATGTCCGAACGAACATAAAACTCTTTCCGAAACAACTTATGATAGAGTGTAAGGAGCGGAAGAGTGCAGGCTATACTCTGACTGTAGAGAGTGTGTGGATAGAGAAACTCTTTACAGAAGCCGACGCAGAGAGTATGGTTCCTGTTCTCTGCCTCAGTTTCAAGGGAGCCAAGGATAGAATATACGTAGTTGTTCGGAGAAAAGACTTCTCATTCTACGGGAGGACTCTAGTGTTTCCGACAGAGATAGGAAACTATAAACTGGAAAGAGAGCGGATTCGTGAGGGTGCGTTTCTCTTTCCGAATAAGGTTGTAGTACCGTGGAGGTATTTCCGAGAGTTCTTGGAGGGTTACTATGAGCTTGCTAAGAAGACTTCTGGACATCTATCTGCAGAACAAATTCATGAGTGCAGATGAGAGTACTCTGCGTTCGATTGAGGACTTAATCGTGACATACTCTACGGTCTATTGCGCTCACAGAAAGCTAGAGCCAAAGAGTATGTCACTGGAAGCCATACTTACAACGAAAGGGCCAAACCTTATAACTGAAGCTGACTTAGCACAAAAGAATTTCGAGAGAGACTTCTTCTCTGTAATGAGAGGAGCTCTAATTGTTGCTGGGTCAGATCCAGCGACTTTCGCGATGTTGCAGGAATTTATCGATTCAGAAAGAGGAGGGCTTTGCTAAATGATAAAGTACTCAGCTGAGACTAGGCAAGAGATTCTCCGCTTAGCTAAGGAAGGGGTCTCTTGCAAAGAGATAGCTCAGCGTTTAGGTGTACCGCACAGTACAGTCCGCTCCTTTCTATCTAGACACAGAGTGGGTATAGGTCTTAGCGAACGGTTCAGCGCTGGGTCGTACACTCTCGCGTTAGTTATGAAGGCTCGAGGGTTCTCTATAGACGAGATATCGAGAGAGACAGGGATCTTTCCAGGTACTTTGTACTCACTTTTCCAGAGGGCGGACACTAAGAAAGCGCTGGAGCTTTTGAGTAGGGAGACAGAGTTAGCTAAGAGAGATGTTTTCGCTGAGCTAGATGACTGGCTTCGAAGAAACAGCTGGAGGCTCGCGCTACCGCCTGAGAAGAAGAAAAAGGTTCGACTGAAAGGAAAGCGCAAGCCTGAAGTAGCGATGCTAGAGCTCTCAGACTCTCACGCTGGTATGACTCTAGATCCGAGAGACACACCAACACAGACTAAGTATAACTGGGACCTCTTTGTTAAGCGACTAGAGGTACTTACTGATGGAGTCATTGAGTGTGTTTCTATCCAGAGAGAACAGATTCCTATTCGTAAGCTCGCTGTGAACATGTTAGGCGACATTGTAGCTGGAGAGAACATCTATCTCGGACAGTACAGAGAGCTAGAGAAGAACGTACTCGACCAGGTATTCGAGACCGCTGTAGCTCTGAGCAAGAGCTTCATTGAACCACTTAGAGAGTTCTTCGAGACTATAGAGTTCAGGTGTGTTTGGGGAAACCACGGGCGGCTCGGGAAAATAGATGAGTTTCACCCGAGAGTGAACGCAGACTATTTGTTATACAAGATTCTAGCGTCAAGGTATGTGAACTGTACAGATATACAGTTCTACATTTCGGAAACGAACTGTATGTTGTTCGAGCTTCCAGAGTTTCCGAGATGGAAGCACTTGATCCTGCACGGGGACGAAATAGCTTCGTGGATGTCAATCCCATATTACGGAATTGAGAGGGCTCACTCTAGATACGTGCATTTGCTGAGAACAGTGATCGACTATATCCATCTAGCACACCATCATTCCGCGGCTACGATTAGTGTAGCTTATGGAGAGAGAATCGTGAACGGGAGCTTCGTAGGAGGGACGCCTTACTCTGTTAAGAGAATGCAAGCTGGAGCTGTTCCGAAACAACTGCTATTCGGACTAAACGAAACTTATGGAAAGACGTGGCAGTACGAAATACGATTAGAGAAACCAGAGACACCAAGACCAGACAGGAAAGGTATATACACACCGTACACAGAGAAACAACAGCTATGATATACTTTTCTTCGAAAGACAAGGAGAAAATCAAAGAGTTCGTAGAGTTTCTTGACGAACGAGTCCCTGTTTACAAAAAGTTCGTCGTAAAGATGTTTGCACCTGTAGGTGGTGAGTTTACAGTCACGGAAGACTCGTGGGCTTCTTTCCGAGAGTTCCTGCTCGAGCGAGATAGGCTCAAGCTACTTATTGAACACGTAACGGAAAAACTGACGCTCGAAGAAGCTAAAGCTCTTGTAGACAGTTGCGATGAGACTCTCAAAATTAGAGAAGAGCTGTAAAGCAGTCGGAGTAGATGAGGTCGGTCTCGGGTCGCTAGCAGGTCCTGTAGTAGCTGCTGCAGCTTACGCGAAAGACTTAGCTCGTATAGCTCGGCTCTACACAATGTCGAGACACAAAGCATATACAGTAGACGACTCTAAAGCACTTCCTAGAGAGATAAGAGAGCGACTTCTCGAAAAGTTGATGAGAGAAGACATCGTCTATGCACTTGGTGTCGTAGAAGCTTCCGAGATCAACGAGATGAGAAATATCTATAAAGCTGGAATGCTAGCGAGACGGAGAGCGATACAAAACTTTCTAGCTACAGGAACAGAAGTAGACTTGTTTCTTATTGACGGAAATTTCAAAGATCCGGAGCTTAATGTTCCGTATGTATCAGTTGTCGGTGGGGATGCGAAAGTCGTATGTATTGCTTTTGCGTCGATAATCGCGAAGGTTTTCCGAGATGACCTCATGGCTACACTAGCGAAAGTCTATCCAGGCTATGGCTGGGAAACAAACGCTGGATACAGGTCGCCGAAACATCTTAGAGCGATAGTAGAGAGAGGACTGACACCCTTACACCGATTGCACTTCGCTGACGTAAAAAGATGTCTTGACACGTATAACGGAACACGTCTAGATATTTTAACGAAAGGGGGTAGTCATGATACTCTCAGCTAAAGATATCCGTCAAGGTGTCAAAACACTAGCTCTAGCGCTCGCAGATGTTTGTCCTCACACTTTCGAACTAATAGGGATTATGGACGCGTCTTTCATGTTTGTAGCTGACCTCTGTAGAGAGCTACACAAGCTGCACCTCTTTCCAAGAGTAAGATTCATTCAAGTGAAGAGTTACAGAGGCACAAAAAGAGGCCGTGTTAAGTGTAACTTCGGGAAACTAGGACTTAAAGACAAGTTCGTCTTAGTTGTCGACACTATCGTAGACTCGGGAGAGACTATGAAGGCTGTCTTAAGAAGAATAAAAAGGGAAAGTCCTGCATTCGTTGTAGTCTGTGCTCTCGTATCTCGGGTCAGTTTCATGCCAGATGTGTTAAGTGATGCTTTCTACTTTGCTCACAAAAAGGAGGAAGGTGTGTTCTACGTCGGATACGGACTCGACTATGATGGATATCTGAGAGAGCTTCCTAGAATCGTGTCGTTTAGAGCTAAACTGCTAGAAGGGAGCGGCTATGAGACCTATAAAAATCTGGAGATACAAAGACGCACCTAAAAAGTATTTACTTGTAAAAGAGTTAGATGATGCTGACTGGGTTACGTTCATACCGAAGGAGTATGGAGAAAACTACCCGGTTCTCTTAGAGCAACTCTCTAGTTGTGGAAGTGTTGTCTTTGAGACAGAAGACGGGAGAATCATAATATCAACTCACGCATGAAAGGAGGTGTAATTGAATGCCGATCACAAAAATTTCGAAGACTTTTGAGCGGAAAATCAGCTTCGATTACCAAACGTGGCTCTTTAGAACAGAGCTAGAGAAGACAGTAGAGATCAACAGTAAAGAAGAGCTGGTTGAAGAGAGCGACAAGCTCTTTGCAGCCGCGAGAGCACTAACAAACAGAGATATTGAAAGATGTAAGGAAGAGATCAAACCACAAGAGGTAGAACAGAAATGATCGATTATAAGACCGCACTAGAAGAGCTTCGGCAGTACACTGTAGAGATACCGGAGAATCCAGAGAAGTCGACAGAAGAGTTGAGTAGGCTGTTGTCGAAGATCCAGTCTTATAAAAACAGAGTTAGTGCTATGCTTATAGAAGCGCTGTGGGAGAAGGTTGCACTCGAGAACGCACTAGCCGCAGCTGAAGCCTCTTACGAGGCGGAGAAGAGTGTGTTGCTCGCTACAGACTCTGAAGTCAATAGTAAAAAGTCTGCCGATATGAGAGAAGCTACTGTCAACTGTAGGTTAGTGGAGAAGTTAGCATTAATAAACAAAGCGACAGCCGAGAAAGCACTTATCGATGCATACTTAAGATGCGTACAGCAAACGTATGACAATCTCGATTCCGCTAACGATAACGTCGGAAGACAGATCCAGCTTCTCTCACTTATGAAGACGGGACTATGATGGACTTCGAGAGTTTTGTGAAGAGTTATTCTCAAAAAGCTAGTACAGAGCTCGAGAAGGAAGCTGTCGAGTCTTTTCTCAAGTCTGTGACTGTAGAGTTCGACGGAAAAGTCTTTCCTAAAGAGACACTCACGATGGTCCTTGTCGCTCTAGTTTATATGAACGATCCTAGAGTAGACGCTGTTCTGAAGACTTTTGGACTAGAACTAAAAGACGTTCACGGTAGAAAGGTGTTTCCAAGAGAGTGAGTTGCACTCTTTGTTCCCTTTGCAGTAAGAGGACTCGCGAGGTTCCGGGAGAGGGTAACAAGAAGAGTAAGATAGTGTTCATAGGAATCGGGCCTGGGTACGAAGAAGATAGGTCGGGAAGGCCGTTCGTGGGACCTTCTGGGCGTCTTTTCATGAGAGCGCTCGAGAAAGTCGGACTCCGCAGAGAGGACGTGTATTTAACGAACTTAGTCCGGTGTATCCCTCTCAACGACAACTCAGAGATAATCGATCCACCGAAAGAGTGTGTTGACACGTGTTCTAGGTACCTGAATGAAGAGCTGGCTCAACTTCAAGAGAAAAACATAGTAGTTCTGTTGGGTGCGACTGTAACGAAAGCTTTGCTAGGAGAGAGAAAGAGCGAGTCTAAGATTCGAGGACACATCTATGTGAAGGACGGCAGTAAATATTACTCGACGATGCACCCAGCTTTCGTCTATCGGAACCCGAACCTCTTCGGAATCTTCCTCGAAGACCTAGAAAAAATAAAGAGAGAGTCCGAGGTGAAAGAGCCGCTAAAGAACCCTTTCGAGTATGAAGTAGTGCAAGATGTCGAAGCTCTTACTCGTCTGAAAGAGAAACTCTTGTCTGTAGAGCGGTTCGCGTTCGATCTGGAGACTTCCGGAACTCAGTGGCGTAAGGACCACATACTTTCGATCTCGTTCTGTTTCGACGGAAACAAAGCTTACGTTGTTCCTGTAAGAAAGTGTGGTGGGGACCTAGACCTCTATTTTCCTGAGGAGGTTATACGCGACTTCATAGTCAGTATCTTTACTTCTAGAGTAGAAAAGATAGCGCATAACGGTAAGTTCGACTGTCACTTCATCAGAAAGTATTGTAGAGTCGAGAATTTTTACTTCGATACGCTTATCGCTCACTACTTGATAGAAGAGGGTGCAGAAGGGTATCACGACCTCAAGTCGCTAGCTTCCGTCTGGCTAGATATGGAAGACTACTCTCGAGAGATAGAGAAATACAAAACTACATTCGCCGATGCACCTCTCGAGGAGCTCACAAGGTACTCTGCCGGAGATGCCGTAGCTACATACAGGCTTTACGAAAAGTTTCTACCGAAACTAAGAGAGCTCGGACTCTCACGTCTGTTCTTCCAGCTCTGCATGCCTCTCCTTAGAGCTCTAGAAGAGATAGAGCGAGTCGGAGTGAAAGTTGATCGTGAGAGGCTTCTCGAGTTCAAGAGAGCGAACGAAG
>Ga0272449_1000409_pt1 | contig 51729 bp, 54 predicted proteins | sample YNPCB0241_FD_198679 | JGI IMG/M metagenome (GOLD analysis project Ga0272449, IMG submission 198679) | Hot spring sediment microbial communities from Yellowstone National Park, WY, United States - YNP-CB-024-1 | ecosystem: Environmental > Aquatic > Thermal springs > Hot (42-90C) > Sediment...
AGTTGATAATACCCTCGTCATAGCACTGGTTAATGTGGTCTTCCCATGATCAATATGCCCAATTGTTCCTACATTTAAATGGGGTTTCTTCCTCTCAAATTTAGCCTTTGCCATCTCCTTTCCTCCTTAAAAATAATTATAATCCAATTTTTATTTTTATTAAGCCCACGACCGGATTCGAACCGGTGACCACTTCCTTACCAAGGAAGTGCTCTACCTCCTGAGCTACGTGGGCTTAATTATCAACTCTCAAAGCGGGCGACGGGACTCGAACCCGCAACCCTCAGCTTGGAAGGCTGATGCTCTACCATTGAGCTACGCCCGCATTATTAAATAATTTAAATGGAGGGGGGAGGATTTGAACCTCCGAAGGCGAAAGCCACCGGGTTTACAGCCCGGCCCCTTTGGCCGCTCGGGTACCCCTCCAATTTTTTATTAAAATTAACTTAAATTAAAATTTTGTCAAGAGAAGCTTAAGTGATATCAAGACATTTTCTGATTTATATCCTTAAAATATAAATCAAATACCACTGCTGTAGTTCTAAAAGCAAGATGGGCAAACTTAGAATAGGCTACACCTAAAAATAAAATGAATACAAACACTAAATGGGCAATATAAATTAAAGAAGTAAGCGATCTAATAGCAGAAATATTACGAAAGATTTCAATACCAAATCCAGTTAAACCTACCAGTAAAATTAGATATACCAAAAAACTATCAGGATAACCGGTTCTTACACTTTTTTCTCTTTCAGCTTGAGATCTTCCCAAAATGATACTAATAATTCCATAAAGAAGCATAAGTCCTCCAATATTCCCCAACCATTTAATAGGATGAAGAAGAGGATTCCAAGGTGTATGAAATCCTAAAATATCTGCCATAACAAAAACAATAGCTGTAGTTAAAGCTAAAAGAATGAAAGCCCAGAGGAGAACCTTATGAGGTAAAGTTCTCCATTTATTAGCTTCACACTTTTCAAACCTATTGTGATTTAAAATTTCTCCAATAGCAGAAATTAAATAAGTCTTCAGTATAGTCCACATACTATATCTATAAGCTTGAGGAATTTTATATGTTTCTAAATAGGCATTCCACATTCTGCTAATGGCTGAAAATAAAATAATAAGTACAAAAGCTGCTAAAGGTAAAAATATTACGTCTATCATCAAAACTCTTGCAGGAAGGTGAAGAAACCAGATCTCATAAGAGGGGCCCCCATAAGGGAAAGAATCAGCATCAAAGAAGTTGGGAACCCCTCCAAAGGTAGCAATCGTAGCAATTAAAATAAAAAAGAGAGCTATTAATATAAGAATAGGAAAACCCCAAGCATTGTTATAAAAGGTATGTAAAAATTTAAAAGGTGTTGATTCTTTAATAACAGAAAGCCTTAAGGCTGCCATAACTTCACCAGGATTAGCTTCCCTTGGGCAATATTTACTACAATCTCCACATTGATGACATAACCAGATAGCTGGATCATTTAGTAATCTATCTTTGAAACCCCATTGAGCTAAAATCATCTGTTTTCTTGGGAAGGGTGCTTCATCAGGCGATAGAGGACAAACTGTAGAACAAGTAGCACATTGATAACATTTCTTTAATGTATCCCCTCCTAAGCTTTGTATTTCCTTAATTGCACTTAAATCTAAATCCACTTTTATAGTCTCATTAGCCATAGCATCCTCCTTTACCAACCTTTAAATGGATTTTCTTCAAATCCTTTTATTTCTTCATTAAATTCATTCATCTTTTTAACTGCTTCTTCTATTTCATCAATAGCTACAGTATGTAAAGTAACCCTTTCTGGTTCTAAAGCGAGTTGTTGTAAAGTTTCAGCAACATTTTCCATACGTGTATTAGCTAATTCACTTCCTTTAATAAAGTGACACTGATAATTTTCACCATATTTACATCCTAATAAAAGAATTCCATCATAACCTTTACTCATGGCATCCTTTACAAAGGAAACATTAACCGCTCCTAAACATCTAACAGGAATTATTCTAAAAGTGACAGGTATACTTTTCTTTTGAAAGGCTGCCATATCTAAAGCTGGGAAAGCATCATTTTCACAGATAAAAGCCATAAGCCTATAAAGTCCATAACCTTGTTCTGGCATTTCTGTTGCTCTTATCATATTTCCCACCATTTCAATAGAGTAATCTTTGAAATTAATAATTCTCTGAGGACAGGCACCAAAACAGGTTCCACAACGTCTACATCTGGTAATATTTGGTAAAGGATTTCCTTTTTCATCTTCATTTAAAGCACCAAAAGGACACTCTTCAGTACATCTTTTGCACTGAGTGCACATTTTAAGATCAATTTCTGGATAGGCAAAATCCCAAGTTCTTGGATGAACTGCATGCCCCTCTTCAATAGCTACAAGGCTTTGAATTGCTTTAAGAGCCGCTCCACGTGCATCTTCTATTGCCTGTGCTATAGTCATTGGTTGATGAATTGCACCAGCAGCATAAATACTAGTTCTTCTTGTTTCATAGGGGAAACAAATATAATTAGAATCGGCATATCCATAAAAGAGTTCAAGTTCATCAGTAGGTAGACCTGGACCTTGTCTATATTCTAAATTAAGGACAGGTCCTTCAGCTGTTACAGGAACCATTCCTATAGCAAGGACAACCAAATCAACATTTATTTCTAATTTTTCTCCCAATAGCGTTTCTTCAACTATTACTTTAACTTCCCCATCTTCCCCCTCAGAAACCTCAACCACTTTACCCTTAGTTAAAAAGACACCTGGATCGTCTTGCAAAGTTTTATAAAAGTTTTCATAAATTCCCATTGTTCTCATATGGTCATAAATTATAAATGCCTTTGCATCAGGATCTGCTTCTCTAATATATTTAGCCTGTTTAAGAGAAGCTAAACAACAATATCCTGAACAATAGAGGAGATGATTTTCATCCCTTTGTCCAGCACATAAAATAAAAAGAACACTTTTAATAGGTGCTCCATCAGAAGGTCTTACAAATTTTCCTTCTTTTGCCATTTCCTCAAATTGAACATTAGTAACTACATTTTTAATATTTCCATATCCTAAGGAGTCAAGTTTACTTGCATCATAGGGTTTAAATCCAGCTGCTAAAACAATAGCACCTATTTTAACCTCCTCTTCTTTCCCATCTACATTAATCTTTACCTTAAATAGCCCAGGCATTCCTGAAATATTTGTAACAGTTGCCTTTTTATAAACCCTTATTTTTTCATTACTTTCTACCTGAGAAATAAGTTCATTTACTATAGGAGGAACAATATTTTTAAAGGGATGTTTTACTTCACAATGAGCCTTCATTTTAGCAACAAATCCACCCAGTTCTTTTTCTTTTTCAACTAATACCACATCATAACCAGTATTAGCAGCTTCTAAAGCAGCTGTCAATCCTGCCACTCCTCCACCAATAACAAGTATAGTTTTAGAAATCTCCTCTTCTGGTTTAAATGGTTCAGGAAGTTTATAAACTTGAAGTTTAGCAATCCCCATTTTCACATAATCCTTTGCTAAAGCCATAAGCTCATTTTTAAAAGGTATCCCTTCAATATAGTCAGTAGTATCTTCTAAAATCTCCCCTCCTTCTCCTAAAAGAAATCTACTCCAGACTATTCCCTCTCTTAAATTAACTCTTTCTACTGCCACATTTCCAAAATCAAAGACATCATAATTAACTCTTGGAGAACAGGCACAAATAGAAACAGCATCAAATCCATTTTCTTTAATTTTTTCTTCAATAAAAGCTTTCCCTTCCTTTGAACAGAGAAATTCCTTATTATATACTGCAACTGCTCCCTGATCGCGAGCAGCATTTTCTAATTCTGCAATATCTAAACGTTTCCCAATATCACAAGAAGTGCATATAAATACACCTATCTTTTCCATTTCTTTACCCCCTTAATATAGTTTGAATAGCTTTCAAAGCTGCACCAGTTGCTGTTTCATTAGAAGTCATAACATCAAGAGGCATTTTAGCACATCCACAAGCAATTATACCGTTTTCTGAAATTACAAAGCCATTTTCATCAACCTCAAGCCCTTTAATATTTATTCCTGCTATACTTGGTTGCATACCAAGTGCAAGAACAACCAAGTTAACTTTTTCATGTATTTTTTTACCTGAAAGTATATCTTCTGCTGTTACTATTAAATCTTTAGTTTCAGGATCTTCTTCAATTTTCGCTACCTTTCCTTTAATAAAGGTAATGCGAGCTTCATTTTGAGCTCTTCTTAAAAATTTTTCATATCTTCCAGGTGTTCTTATATCTATATAAAAAATTAAGGCTTCAGCCTCAGGATCCTGTTCAGCTAAATATAAACTCTGCTTAAGAGAAGCTAAACAACAAATATAGGAACAATAGGGTAAATGATTTTCATCACGAGAACCAGCACATTGAACAAAGGCAACTTTCTTAGGAAAACTCTGATCTGAGGGTCTCAAAATTTTTCCTCCAGTTGGTCCCCAGGGTGAAGCAAGTCTTTCCATTTGCATATTGGTTATCACATTAGCATATTTACCATAACCTAAATTATCAAGTTTTGTAGCATCATAAGGTTTCCAACCAGTTGCCCATATAATAGTTCCTACTTCAAATTCTAAGGTTTCTTCTTTCATATCTGGATCTATGGCATTATACTTACAGGCAGACATTATTCTTTCCAAATCTCCAGGAGCTAAAGCGGATTTATCAAGAACATATTTCATAGGGAATGCCATAGGATGAGGTAAATAAATTGCTTTTGTTTTTCTTAATCCAAAATCAAATTCACTTACTCTTTCACCTTCACAAACCTTCTCACAATCTCCACAGGCTGTGCAATTATCATTTACATATCTTGGCTTAATAACTGCCTTTACTTTATAATTTCCTTTTTCGCCAGAAATTTCAGTAATTTCTGCCATAGTATAAACTTCAATTCTGGGATTGGTTTTAATTCTTCTGTAATTAATTTCTAAACCACAATTAGGGGGACAAAGTTTTGGAAAATAATATCTCAGTTGAGCAACCCTTCCACCTAAGCTTGGCTCTTTTTCAATTAGTATTACTTCAGCTCCAGCCTCAGCAGCTTCAACCGCTGCTGTTATACCACTAATTCCTCCTCCTACAACTAATATAGGCTTTTTCATAATTACCTCCTAAGAATTTTTTAGGATAAATCCCCCTCTCTTTTAGGGGGATTTACCCTAAAAAATAAAAAAGAGGGGGCTTTAAAGCCCCCTCTTTTATTTTATCCTATTTTTATGGTCCAAGTGGATCAGGAATAATCTGAATATAAGGATAAGTTTCTAAAGTCCATTCTTTAGTGTCATTATTATAGGAGGATAGAGTAAAACATCTCCAATTTGCGTCATCAAGATTGGGGAAGTCTGTTCTATAGAAGTACCCAGGATAACGGGTTTCTTCACGGAAAAGAATGTGTATAAGGTGCGCTTCAGCTGTCCATACACGATGTCTATTTTCATAAGCTCTCATAAGTTCATGAAGGTCTCTTGCAGCTGCAAGTTCCATATCCTCCTTAAGCATTTTAATAAGCTCAAGACCTCTTTCAAGCATAACTTTATTAGTTTTATAGAAAGTAGATGTACCAGCCACATATTCATCCATAAGTTTCATAAGTCTATCCTGAATATGACGAGGTATTAAGTAGTTTGGATTAACATCATAAGCAGTAGTTTCAGTCTTAAATTGTTCAAATCTATACCAGGGACCATAAATTTCTTTCTTTAATTCTTCAGGGTTCTCTTTTGGAGTAGGTTTGTAATCTTTATGATCTAAGCAGAATTTTACCATAGCTTTAGCAGCAATTCTTCCTTCTACATGAGAACCAGAGGAGAATTTATGTCCAGATGCTCCTACAGTATCTCCTGCACAGAAAAGTCCTTTTACTGTAGTCATTCTGTTATAAAGCCCGATTTCTCTCCAAGGAGCTTTATACTCTTCAGGAACCCAATCTTCATCAGGACCACATACCCAAGCGCCAGCACACCCAGCATGAGAACCTAAAAGATAAGGCTCTGTAGGCATAATTTCAGAGGGAAGTTTTTCAGGTTCAATATTTAAGCAAGCCCAAAGTCCAGCTTGAGTTACACACATATCAAGGAAGTCTTCCCAAGCTTCGGCAACAAGATGTTTAAATTCTTTCTTATCCATTTTCTCAGCAGCTTCCTGAAGTGCCCATTCAGTATGCATATAGATTGGTCCACGTCCAGCTTCCATTTCAATAAGCATAGTATGGTTTCTCAAGCAGGTTCCAATATGAGTTGCCTCACCATAAGGAGCAAATTTCTTTAATTCATCTTTATGCTTTGCCACATAATCTTCTCCAAATGCATTAGTTGCCCTTGCTTTAAAGAGTAGGAACCATGCTCCAACTGGACCATAACCATCTTTAAAACGAGCAGGGATAAATCTATTTTCCATAAGAACAAGTTTGGCTCCAATTTGGGCACACATTGCATATCCTGTTCCGGGATTCCATACAGGATACCAAGCACGTCCCTTTCCTTCACCAATTGATCTTGGACGGAATACATTAACTGCTCCACCAGTAGCAAGTAATGTAGCATTTGCTTTAATAATGTAGATTTTATTTTCTCTTACAGAAAATCCCACTGCTCCAGCACAACGATTAGGCTCATTAGCATCAAGGAGAGGTCTTACAATAAAGCATCTCTCAATAATTTCTGCCTTATCATAACCAGCAAGAGCATTCTTTGCTGCTTCAGCAACAATTACCTTATAGGATTCACCATTAATCATTATCTGCCAACGACCAGAACGAACAGGCTGAGCACCAGCTTTAAGAGTAAGCCCTTTAGCCTTTGCTTCTGCACCATCTAAGGTTTTGCCAGTTTGAGGATCCTTTTTCCAAATTGGAAGACCCCATTCTTCAAAACATTGAACTGTATCATCTACATGACGTCCCACATCAAAAACAAGATCCTCACGAACAATACCCATTAAGTCACAACGAACCATTCTTACATAGTCATCAGGTTTATTTTCCCCGAGATAGGTATTAATAGCAGAAAGACCCATAGCTACTGCACCAGATCTTTCCATAGCAGCCTTATCACAAAGAATAATTCTTAATCCATGAGGTTTAGCCCACTGAACAGCTTCCACTGCAGCACCACAGGCTGCCATTCCTCCACCAACTATCAAAATATCTGTTTCCTTTTCTACAATTTCGGGTTCTGCACACTCTAAACCAGGGTTATAAGACCAAATTTTAGGCATAGTGCCACCTCCTTTCAAATTTTTTAAAATTTTTAAGCTGTTTTAATTTTCATAGTTTTACCAAGTGCACCAACTTCAAATTTTTTGTTTAATACTGCTTCAGGTTTAGCAGGCTCTTTTCCATCAGCAGCTTGAGTAAAAAGCTGATTAGTATTAATTAAAGCTGGATCAGGTGTTGGTTTCCCTACTGTAGGATCAGCAGAACCTTCAGGAGTAGTTCTTGTAGGATACTTAAATCTTATAACCACACCATTCCTAAATTTAATAGTCCACATGATATCAACAGTTCCACGCATGGGCTGACAGGTTCCATGAAGAGGTGCAAAATCTGCATAATGTCTTACAGAAATTGCTCCTTGAGGACAGCTTTTTACACAGCTATAACATTCCCAACATTGATCAGGCTCCTGATTGTAAGCTTTCATTGCTTCAGGATCAAGAATCATAAGGTCATTAGGACAAATGTACATACATACTGTCTTGTCTCCACCTTTGCAACCATCACATTTTTCAGAATTTACATAACTTGGCATATTAACACCCCCTTTTTAGTTTTTTTTTATTGAGTTGGTTTTTGTACTGGATTTTCCTGTAATTTCAAAATATCACTTATATCCACATCTGGAACTGGAAGCTCCCTGTCTTCTTTTGCAATCTCATCCTTAATAGAAGGAAGTTCTTCAAGAGCTTTCTCTAATACCTCTGGACCTAAGGATTTTAATTCTACAACCTTTTTAAACACAAGTCTTTTAAAAGCTGCTGGGGTTTCTTCAATAAATCCCCTTGCATCAAATCTTGCTTTTGAGAATTGCTCAATAGTTTTTTGTCCCAGTTCATCAGAAACTTCTATTACTAATCTTTTTAAAGCTCCTCCAAAAATGGGTTCAACTTTTTCCTCAAGAGGTGTTCCTTTTATAGCTGAAAGTCTTTTTTCATCTAATATGATCCCAAAATATTTAGCCATATTCACCTCCTTTACTTTTTAGGAAATTTTTTTCTTTAAATGTTCTGGCATATCCATATGAGGAAGATCTACTTCTAATCTTTCTTCTCTTTCTTTTAAATATTTTTCATTATTAAAGGGATAACCAAATTTTTGCCACCATTTTACAACCACTTTATAAACTTCTGGTCTGTAAATTTCAGGTGGTGGTGTTACACCTTCATTTATAAGTCCTCTAATGAAGCTACCAGAATATCTTGAATAAATTCCCTTATGTGCACAATTATCAGAATAGGCAAATTCTTTACATTTTGGACAGTACCAAAATTCAGCAATATTTTGAGGTCTTATATAAAATCCACCAGGGACTGCATAGGGAGGTGCTTCGAATCCAAAACTGGGAATTCCTTTAGACCATAAAATCTGAGTTGCATAAATATCATAATATTCACCAAGTGCAGCATGGTCTCTTCCAAACATATGGAAGGAAATTCCCATATTTTGTCTAATTACAGCATGAAGTAAAGATTCTATTGGATTCCCATATCTCATATCCCAGAGTGTAAATGTTACCATATGTCTTTCTGGCTTAATATAACCAGCAAGATGAAGCATTTCATGAGCCTCTACAATTGCCTCATCTGGGAAGTCACCTATTCTTTTTGCTCCAATAATAGCATTAACTACTATTCCATCACAAGGTTTAATATCACCAATATAGGCTGCCATTTTCATTAATGCCTCATGTCCAGTATGAGGAACATTTCTTGTTTGATGAGCAATAACTGTAGTCCATCCTCTTCTCTTAAATTCTTCTCTTGCTTTCTTAGGTGGATACCAAAATCTGTTGAAGGGTTCTCTAATCTTTGGTTCATTAATAATAGTATATTTTCCTGCAAGAATAATAGGATTTAAAGAACAATAAATATTATAACCAGTATGTTTCTGATCAAAAGGAACTCTTACAACTTCTGGATTTTTATCAGGTGTTCCAAAAGTTCTTACTGCTACATCACCTGGATTTATTTCATAAACTTCTTCAATCTCTAAAATGGCAAAAGGTTCACCCTTTAATCTTAAAAGAAGCCAATCTCCTGGTCCAACTCCAAGTTTTTTAAAATCCTCTTCAGAAATATCAAAAAGTATTGGATAAGGAAATACCCATCCACTCAAAAGTCTTCTTCTTTCAAGAATACTTTCCAGCTCAGCCTTTGTCATAGAACCTTCAACAGGGCTAAAAAATCCATAACAAACTGACATAATTTCTCTATAAACATTTCTAATAGGATTACCTTTAAAAAGGTTCGGTTTAATGTCATAAACTGCTGAACATTTTTCCATAAGTTTCCAAGCTGCACGAGGGTCTCTTACCACTCTTTCAACAAGTTTTCCACCATGAGGCGGCGGTAAATCTTTAATCCTTATATCCTGCATATCCACCTCCTATGAATTAAAATTTAGTTTGTTTTAACCTAAGATTAAAAAAATTAATCTCAAAAGTCAAACTTGATTTTTGGTCATTATAAATAATTATTTAAATTTATTTAACTTCTTATAGGGTTTTAAAAATTTTTTTTAGTTTTTTAAAAATTTTTTCTTTTTTTTCATTTGCTTTTAAATCTTTTAAAAATTTTTTTTTATACTATAATAATTAAAAAATCTAAGGATCTCTCAGTGTTAGAATTAGAAATTTTAGAAAAGATAAAATCTGAATTAAATATTATAGAAAATACCCTTAAAACTTATTTAGATTCTCAACATCCCTTTATAAATCAAGTAAGTGAATATATTATTTTTTCTGGTGGGAAAAGAATTAGACCTTTATTAACAGTTCTTTGTGCTAAACTTTTTTTAAACGAAAATTTAGAGAATAAATATTTAGAAACTATTTATAGAACCTCAATACTTTTTGAATATTTACATGCAGCAACACTTCTTCATGATGATGTAGTAGATTCTGCAGAGTTTAGAAGAGGTAGAAGGGCTGCCAGAAATCTTTGGGGAAATCAGGCAACTATTCTTGTAGGAGATTATTTATATGCTAAGGCTTTAAGACTGGCAAGCTTATTAGAAAATCCAAGGGTAATGGATGTGATTACTCAAACTACACTTCTTATGAGTGAAGGTGAGGTTTTACAACTTCTCAATCTTGATAATACCAATCTTACAGAAGCTGAATATGAAGAAGTTATTTACAGAAAAACTGCTGTTTTAATATCCGCTTGTTGCGAAGTGGGAGCTATTTTGGGAGAAGCTAAACCAAATGAATGTTTGTTACTTAAAAATTTTGGTAAATACTTAGGACTTGCCTTTCAAATAATTGATGATCTCCTTGATTATTTAAGTGTAGAAACAGGAAAAGATTTAGGAAAGGATTTTAAAGAAGGAAAAATTACTTTACCTGTTATTTATGCCTTACAATTAGCCTCTGTTGAAGAAAAAAACGCACTTCTTTATTTGCTTAAATCACCTGATATGGGAAAAAAAGATTTTGAAACTGCTAAAAAAATCATCGAAAAAAATCAAGGCTTTATAAAAAGTAAAGAAAAGGCTGAGCAATATATAAGTTTAGCTAAGGATTGTTTAAAAGAATTGCCCAATAATCTTTACAAAGATTTACTTCTTTTTATAAGTGATTATCTTTTAAAAAGAAAAAAATGAACCCCTTAAAGCTTCTTGTTTTTGATTGTGATGGTGTTCTTTTTGATTCAAAATTAGCAAATATTAATTTTTATAATTGTATTTTAAAAAAGTTAGGAAGATCTCCCTTAACTCCTGAAGAAATAGAATTTATTCATATGCATTCAGTAGATGAGTGCCTTCAGTATATTTTAAGAAATCATCCTGGAAAATTAGAATTAGCAAAAAAGATCCAAAAGGAAACTCCCTATCAACTCTTTTTTAAATATATAACTTTAGAAGATGGGCTTATAGATTTTTTAAATTGGGCAAGAAAATATTTTTATTTAGCAATATGTACCAATAGAACTACTTCAACTTATCCTCTTTTAGAACACTTTAATTTAAAAAAATTTTTTGATTTTGTTATGACTGCTTCTCTTGTCCCTAAAAACAATCCCTTAGCCCTTCTTACTATTTTAGAACATTTTAAAGTGGAAAAAGAAGCAACCCTTTATATAGGTGATTCAAAGGTAGATAAAGATTTATGTGAAAATTGCAAGGTTAAATTGGTTTCCTTTAAAAATCCTCATTTATCAGCAGATTTTTATATCAAAGATTATAAAGAACTAAAAAAACTTATAGAGGAAAATTTTCAGTTTCATCTCTTAAAAAAGAATAAATCTTATTAAAAACTCTTGTGACTTCAAATTTTGAAAAATCTTTCGTTTCTTCTATTTCGGGAATTAAAATATAAAGAGTTTTGATAGCTCTTGTAAAACCTACATATAGCAAATTAAACAATTCCATTTTGGTTTTAGCCTTTTCTAAATACCACCCTATCTTTCCTTCATTTGGAAGATCCTTTTTTCTCCCTTTATAGATATTTCCATTATAAAACACTAAACCAAGATCTGAACTATATGTTTTTTCTTCCCAGAAAAGGGGTAATATTACATGATTAAATTCAAGTCCCTTTGCCAAATGGAGAGTTAGAATTTTGATAGCTGATTTGTCTTTAGGCATCTCCAATTCATCTTCTGAGTATCTCTCCCAATATTCCAAAAATTCTTCTAAATCCCCACCTTTAAAAGAAAATTCTAATATTATACTTAAAAATTTATAAAGATAGGCCAACTCTTTGTTCTTTTTTTCTTCTAATCTGAATTTTTTTACTATATATTGACAAAGCTCATAAAGGGAGAGATATTTTTTGGCGGAAAAAATATCCTCTATATAATTTTCCCAAAAAGAGGGATATTCCCTTTTAACAAAATCAACCAGATTTAAATTACTGCCTATAAGTTTAAATTCACCATACTTGGTTAAAATATTTAATGAGTTTTCAAAAAGCTCACCACTTAAAAAACCAGCTAAGGCTATTTCATCTTCTGAATAATTTAAAAACTTGAGAAGGGAAAAGAAGGCATTTATAAGAGGAGACTCTTTTATTTTTAAAAATGAACTTCCTATTACTTTAAATCCTTCAGAAATAAGAAAAGAAGATAACTCAGTGATATCTTCATTTCTCCTTACTAAAATGGCAACATCATCTAAATCTTTTTTCTGCTCAAAATCTCTTAAAATATTTAAAATTTCTTTCTTTATTAATTCTTTTACCTTTTCCTTAGGGGATTTTCCTTCTATATTTTCTTTTATTTTTAAAAACTTACATTTTACCTCACCTTTGAAATCATTTACAGCTTCTTGAATTACATTCTCAAAACTCCAGTCAAAATCTTTTAAAATATTAGTTAATATTTCCTCTTTTTCTTCTATTTTTTCTTTACCAAAAATAAGCTCTTCTAACAGTTCTTTTTTTAATTCTAAATTTTTATTTATATAAGAAAAAAAGAGATTATTAAATTTAACGATATCAAATGCACTTCTATAGTTTTTTCCTAAAACCTCAACTTTTATAGGATAGGAAGAAAATTTTTGCATAAACTCTGCCAAAATAAAAGGATCTCCTCCCTTCCATTGAAAAATTGACTGTTTTGGATCACAGGCACAAATGAAAAATTTATTTCTACTAAGTACATCTTCAACTATAGGTAAAATCGCCTCCCATTGAACACGATCGGTATCTTGAAATTCATCTATTATAATACCTTCTAAATTGCCCAGTTTTACATAAATCCAGGGAATAAATTCTGGAAAAAGAGTAAGATACTTAGATAGTATCTCTTTCCAAACCCCGATAAAAAGCATTCTTTCCCTATTAAAAACTTCTTCTAACTTTTTTTTCAAAAGTGTATATAAAATTAAGTAATAATCTTTTGAGTCTTGAGGATTTTCCTTTTTATCCAAATCTAACAAAATTTTTTCTACTTTATCTTCCTGATAAGTTCCTAAAGTCTCCAGAAGTTCTTTTTTATAAGTAACTTTCTGAAAAATTTTTTCCGAATCTCTTATTAATTTATTTTTCATGTCAATTCTTAATTTTTTCTCATTGGCAAGAAGATGATCTACAAAATTTTCCAGAAAATTTAATAGTCCTTCTATTTTTTTTGCAGATTCAAAAAGTTTATTAAGTGCTTTTTCTATAAGCCTTTCTTCTAAATAAGTTTTTATTTGAAAATCTGTAGGCATATCTAATTCATAGGAGAGAGCTCTATAAAGATTTAAAAGGAAGCTATCAATAGTTTTTATCTGAAGGGAATCGTATTTTAAGAATATCTCCTCCAAAAGAATTTCAGCTCTTTCTCGAGAAATGCCCGTTTCATAAGTCTTAATTTTTCCTTTTTCCGTTTGTTGATAAATCTCCTTTAAAAAGGAAATTATTCTTTCTTTCATCTCAAAGGAAGCTTTATTTGTAAAAGTAATAGCAAGCAGATTTTTGAGATTAAATTCTCCCTCTTCATAAATTTTGTTTAAGAGTTTTAAATAATTGAGTGCTAACTGATAGGTTTTACCACTTCCAGCACTGGCATTATAAATTATTATATTGTCAGACATTAGAGTTAATTGTATTATAATTCTATGGATATTCAAGGTGGTAATAGATTCTTCTTTACCTTTGAGAAGGAAGGTTTTCTTTCTGAAGAGGAATCCCATCATTTAATAAGGGTTTTAAGAAAAAAAGAGGGTGAAAAAATAAAGCTTATTGATGGAAAAGGGAAGGAATATGAAGGAGAAATTGTAGAAATAATAAAAAAAAGGAAAAAAATAAAAGTAAGGGTAAAATTGCTCAAAATTTTAAGAGAAGAAAACCCTTCATTAATAAAAATCGTAGCTTTTATCCCTCTCTTAAAAGGGGATAAAACCGAATTCTTGATAGAAAAGGGGGTAGAACTTGGGATTAATGAATTTATTCCCTTCCAAAGTGATTATTCTGTTGTTAAGGCTTCCTCTAAATTAGAGGAACGTTTAAAGATAAAAGCTATAAATGCTTTAAAGCAATCAGGAAGACTTTATCTTCCAGAAATTAAATCCCCAGTAATTTTAAGAAATTTTTTATCTGAAAATCCCTTCCCCTCATCTCTTAAAATAGTTGCTTTACCAGAAAAGGGTATTTTTTTAGAAAAACTTATAGAAAAACTGATTAATTCTAAAGAAATTGTCTTGATTTCAGGTCCTGAGGGAGGATTTAGCAAGGAAGAAGAAAAATTATTAAAAGAAAAAAATTTCGTCCCACTTTTTCTTTCTCCTTATATTTTAAAAGCTGAAACTGCTTCTTTATCTTTAATGAGTTTTGTATCTTTTTTTATAAATTTTTCTTTTAGGTAAAAAGATTGAAAAAAGTTAAATATGTGGTTTTATTTATTTAAGAAAAAATTTAAATAGGAGAGGTGTTTTAAATGGGAGGACGTTCTCGTAAGTCTATTTTAAAACAAAAAATGGCAAAATATTATAGAGAAAGAGAAAATCCTCTTGCCTTACTTGCCTTACAAGATGAGATTATACGTTTAAACAGAGAAAAATTAGATCTATTTCAAGAAAATTTAGAATATTTAAAAACCCTTGATTTGTCCACCAATCATGAAAGACCTGCCTCTAAATTAAGTATAAGGCGTTTCCCCAATGAACCAGATAAAAAATTTACTACCAGAGCTTTTTATGAAACTTTATATCCTATTACTTTAGAGTATAGATTTATGCCTCTTCAAGCAATTTTTGTGTGGTATTTAAGGGCTTTAGAAATGATTTACGGAGAAAAAATTCCTAAGATCCATTTAAATAGACTTCAAAAATGGATAAAATATTGGCTTTCAAGTCTTACCCCTGAGCAAGAACTACAACTTAAAAGCGCAGTAATATCTTGGATTTTAAATAGATTTACTTAAGGCTATGATTTTTCTTTTTATTTTAATCTTTTTAAACTTTTTTGCCTCACCTTCCTTAGCCTATAAACTTTTTATAATCTCTTTTCCTGACAATTACGGAAAAACAAAAAAAGAAAAAGTATTTTATGTTGGAGCAGCAGAACCTGCTTTTGGTACTATATACGATTTAAAACCACCTAAAAAGTTCTTTCTTCTTCCTCCAGATAAAAAACCAGTAAAAATAACTCTTTTCAGAACAAAATACGAGGATAAGGCTTTAAATTTAGAAAGAATTGGATATAAAATACAACTATCCTTAGAAGTTAAAGGAGACCACTATATATGTATAGAAAGCGATTATTATCTTACAAGAGATTTAAAATTAATAAAATCCTTTGCTAAGGTACCTTTCCATGTAGAAATAGAAAAGGGTTGGGATAATTTTTGTGGATTTGACTTAGAAATAAAGCCTTATACCAGACCTTATGGATTTAGTGATAAAGGTATTTTCTGGGGGCAGGTTTTATATAATTATAAACCCCTTTCAAATGTAATTGTAGAGTTTGAAAGATTTAGTCCGGTTTTTTTAAATTTAGAAGATTTACCAAAAGATTCCTATGGAGAAATAAATTATCCCTATTTAAAGAAAACCGTAAAAACTAACAAAGATGGATTTTTCGTGGTATCTCTTGAAAAACCAGGATGGTGGGTTCTCACAGTTAAAAGGGGAGCAGGGACAAAAACCTTTGGGAATACTTCCTACCCAGTTGAAATAGCAAGCCACTTTTGGATATACGTTTTATCTTCTAAAGAGGAAAATCTAAAATATAACTTTTTAGAAAAAGCACCTTGACTTTTAAATCTATTTTTTTATAAAAAATTTTTGATAAAAATTGTAAAGAGGAGGTTATTATGTATAGAAAAATTTTAGTTGGACTTGATGGTTCAGAAAGAAGTAAGTATGCCTTAGAAGAAGCTCTAAACTTTGCAAAGGATACTAAAGCTGAAGTTATAGCTATAAGTGTTATCCCTCCTCAAAGAGAATTGGTAAGTTCTTTTTCCTTATTTACTCATATAAAAGATCTTATTAGAAAAAACTATGAGAAAGCTATTGAAGAGGCAAAAGATTTAGCTGAAGAAAAAAAATTAGCTATTAAAACTTTCCTTGAAGAAGGAAATCCCTATGAAAAGATTATTGAAGTTTCTCAAAAAGAGGGCTGTGATCTTATTATTACAGGAAGAAGAGGGCTTACCGCTTTTGAAAAGATTTTATTAGGAAGTACTGCACATAGAGTTATAAATAATAGCCCTGTTGATGTGCTTATTGTCCCTATAAATACTAAAATAAGTTTTAAGAAGCTTTTATCAGCAACAGATACATCTGAATACGGAAACAAAGCAGTTAAAAAGGCAGGGATGTTAGCTAAAAGTTATAAGGGAGATTTGGGAATTTTATCTGTAATTAAAATCCCTGTAGAGCCTATAATTGATCTTCAAGAAATTTTGGAAACTCTTAAAAAAGAGTTGGAGTCCCATTTAGTTTCCCTTTCAGAAGATATAAGTAAAGAGGGGGTTAAAGTAGAAATTTTTGTAAAATATGGAGAGCCTCATAAAATAGTAGTTGAAACAGCAAAAGAAATAGATGCAACAGCTATTGTTATAGGTGCTTACAGTTCTGTAAGTGAAAAATCCCTAGGAAGTGTTGGAGAAAAAATAATTGCTCATTCTTCTTGTCCTGTATTGGTAGTTAAAAGTTAGAGAGGCAAAGAGGTAGCTAAGTTTCCAAAAGAAGTATACTGAGGAAAATAATTTAATTTTATTATCCCTATAGGTCCGTTTCTTTGTTTCCCAATTATTATTTCTGCAATACCTTTTTCTGGAGTTTCTTTGTTATAAAATTCATCTCTATAAATAAATAAAATTACATCTGCATCCTGTTCTAAAGCTCCTGATTCTCTAAGATCTGAAAGTTGAGGTCTTTTATCAGATCTTTCTTCAACTTTTCTATTAAGTTGAGATAAAGCTATAATAGGGATATTTAGCTCCTTAGCCAATGATTTTAAACCTGCAGAAATTTCTGAAATTTCCTGTTCTCTTCTTTCCTTTCTTTCAAGTCCCTTCATAAGCTGAAGATAATCAATCACTAAAAGCCCTAAGGGTATTTCTTTTAAAAGTTTTCTTGCTTTGGCTTTCAATTCTAAAATATTTATTCCTGGAGTTTCATCAACATAAATATTAAGTTGACTTAAGGTTGATGCTGCTTGGGTTATTTTTTGCCATTCTTGAGAATCAAGCTGTCCTGTTCTAAATTTTTGAAAACTCACCTTAGCTTCAGCACAAAGCATTCTTGAGCAAAGTTGTTGTTTACCCATTTCTAAAGAAAAAACTGCTGCTCCAATATCAGTTTGTTTACAGGCATTTCTTACAATATCAAGTGCAAAGGCAGTTTTTCCCATTCCAGGACGCCCAGCAAGAATAATTAAATCACCCTTTTGAAGCCCTGCTGTTAATCTATCAAGATCATAAAATCCTGTAGGAATTCCTGTGATAGATGTTCCTTTTTTATAGATGTTTTCTAAATGTTTTATAGTATCTTTTACTACTTCTTTTAAAGGTGAAAAACTTTCCCTTCTCCCATAATAGGAAAGGTCAAAAAAGGCTTTTTCTGCATAATTTAATAATTCTTGAGAGTCCTCTACTGAATAGTAAGCTCTATATATTAAATCTTGACTTATCTTTATAACTTCTCTCAAGATACTTTTTTCTTTAACAATTTTGGCATAATGAAGGATGTGAGCTGAAGTTGGAAGAAGACCAACAATTTCTGAAAGATAAACTGCTCCACCTGCCTTTTCTAATTCTCCCATTTTATCAAGTTCACTGTGGACAGTAACAATATCAATAGGCTCATCCTTTTCAAAAAGAGAAAGACAAGCTGAGTAAATCACTCTATGAGCTGGAGAATAAAAGTCTTCTGGTTTTAAATAATCAATAATTTTAACCAATGAAGAGGGATCTACAAAAATGCTTGCTAAAAGATGCTTCTCTGCTTGTAAGTCTTGAGGAGGTAAAAATTCTGGAGAAAAGGTAACTTCAGGTTGTATTTTTATTTCTTTTTTTGAACGTTTGTTAGAGGGCATCTATTTTTCTTCTAATACTTCAACTTTTATATTAATTATTTTATCACTACTTAATTTTATAGGAACCTCAAAGGTGCCTAACCTTTTAATGGGCTCTTCTAAGGTAACTTGACTTTTTTCAATTTCTATTCCCCTTTCTTTTAGTATATTTACAATATCAATAGGAGATACAGACCCAAAAATTCTATCTTCTTCTATAGTTTTTCTATAAACTGTTAAACTTATTCCTTCAAGTTTTTCTGCAAGACTCTCAAGTTTTTTTCTTTCTCTCTCAACCTTAGCTAATATAACTTTTCTCTGATTTTCCAAAGCTTTAATAGTTTTTTGATTAGCCAAAATAGCTAATCCCTTAGGAATAAGGTAATTTCTTGCATATCCATCTTTAACTTTCACCACATCCCCTGCTTTACCAAGTTTAGGAACATCTCTGATTAAAATTACCTCCATAGATTCCTCCACCATTAGTTATTATTCCATTTCTACATCAGCTACAAAGGGTAAAAGTGCCATTATTCTTGCTCTTTTTATTGCAATGCTTAATTTTCTTTGATGGTAGGCACAGGTACCAGTTTGTTTTCTATGTATAATCATACCCTTTTCATTTAAAAAGGATCTTAAAATTTCTGGATTTTTATAATCAATTTTTAAATTGGGATCTACACAAAATTTACAAATTTTTTTTCTGCTCAGAAATCTTCTTTTTATATTTAAAATATCATTCATCTTTGCCCTCCTATTTAATTTTCTTTAACCTCAGCACTTTCTTCAGCAGGATTAAATCTTTCTTTTAATTTTACAATAATAAACCTTATTACCCTTTCGTCAATTCTAAAAAATTCTTCTAAATCTTTTGTTAAGTCTGCAAGTCCGTAAAATTCTATTAAAACATAATATCCTTGTTTTTTCTTTTGAATGGGATAGGCAAGTTTTCTTAAACCCCATTCATCAATCTTTAAAATTTTCCCTTCTTTTGATTCTACAATTTGTTTGATTTTTTCTAAAACCTGATCTTTTTCATCCAATCTTTCTGGATGAATAATAAAAAGAGATTCCCATTTACGAAATCTTTTGACAGGTTTTAATAATTCAAACATAAATCCCTCCTTCTGGTCTTTTTGGCCCCCTTTATAAAATATAAAGGGAGCAAGGAGTTAATGGGCGGTGCTGGATTCGAACCAGCGACATCCACCGTGTGAGGATGGCGCTCTACCCCTGAGCTAACCGCCCTTTTGAATCATTATTAAATTAACCTATATTTTATTTTTTACAAGTCTTTCTTTAAACTTTCTAAAAGTTTTTTATCTGCAGGACAAAGCTCAAGTTCCTTAACTTCTTCAAAATTAACCCATCTCAACTCTAAAGCCTCTTTAAGAATAGGTTCCTCTTTAGAGTCTATCTCAAATAAAAAAAGTTCTATCTCACCTTCTGGATACTTATAATTTATTTTGCCAAGAATTCTTTCAACTTTTGCTTTAATACCCAATTCTTCTTCCAATTCCCTTTTAATTGCAGACTCTAAGGTTTCTCCATTTTCTACCTTACCTCCTGGAAATTCCCAAAGTCCTCCCCTTTTTTTATTTACAGGTCTTCTAACAAGTAAAAACCGATCTTCTTTTCTCAAAAATCCTGCAACTACTTTTAAAGCCAATTTTTATTCCCCAAAAACCCTTTCAAATATTTTATCTACATATCTTAAATAATAGGAAATATCAAAGATCTTTTCAATTTCCTCTTTACTTAAGAATTTTAAAATCCTCTCATCTTTTAATAAAAGGTCTTTAAAATAAAGGTCTTTATCCTGCCATACTTTCATAGCTAATTCTTGTACAATCTTATATGCTTCTTCTCTTGTCATCCCTTTTTCAGTTAAAAAAAGCATAACTTGTTGAGAAAAAATAAGTCCCCTTAATAAATTAAAATTTCTTTTCATATTTTCAGGATAAACCACTAAATTTTTTAGAAGCCCTTCTAATCTTGCAAGCATAAAATCAGCTACAGTTGTAGCATCTGGCACAATAACTCTTTCAACTGAAGAATGACTAATATCTCTTTCATGCCAAAGAGCTACATTTTCTAAGGCAGGAACTAAATAGCCCTTTAAAAGCCTTGCAAGTCCACAAAGATTTTCTGAAAGAATAGGATTTCTCTTGTGAGGCATAGCTGAAGAACCCTTTTGTCCAGGAGAGAAATATTCTTCTACCTCTAACACCTCAGTTCTTTGTAAATGTCTTATTTCTGTAGCAATTTTTTCTACTGTTGTTCCAAGAATTGCAAGGGAAGCCATGTATTCTGCATATCTATCTCTTTGAACAATTTGATTAGAGATAGGGTCTGGTTTAAGACCAAGTTTTTCACAAACATAGGCTTCTACTTCTGGTGGAACATGAGCAAATGTTCCTACTGCTCCTGATATTTTCCCATAGGAAATATTTTCTAAAGCTTGATTGAGCCTTGCTTCATTCCTTTTCAATTCTTCATACCAAAGAGCAAGTTTCAATCCAAAAGTAATTGGTTCAGCATGAATTCCATGGGTTCTCCCTATCATTAATGTATCCTTAAATTCATAGGCTCTATCCTTTAAAACATCTTTTACCCTTTTTAAATCCTCTATAATAATTTCCATAGCCTTTTTCATTAGCCATGCCATAGCTGTATCAAGCATGTCAGAAGAAGTCATACCAAGATGTAGATAACGTGCAGAAGGTCCTATAATCTCAGAAAGATGCGTTAAAAAAGCTATTACATCATGTTTAGTTTCTTTTTCAATTTCTTCTACTCTTCTTATATTTTCTTCTGTAAAACCCTTTTCCATATAGGGGATTAATTTTTCCTTTATAATTTGATAATCCCTCTCTGGAACTTTACCAAGCTTATGCCAAGCTTCACAGGCATAAAATTCTACTAAACACCAAACCCTTAATTTTTCTTCAGGACTCCAAAGTTTTGCCATAATCGGTCTTGTATATCTGGATATCATTTTAGATAACCTCCTTTTTAAAAATATTATATTCTTTTGTAAACAATTATTTGACTTTTTACTAAATTTTATGTATATAAATAAAAATCTTTTTTAACTTTTTAAATTTTACCAAACTTAGAAATTTTTGCAGATGGGGAAAAAATTTTTTTACATATTTAGCTTTATTTTAATCATATCTTTCTTTCCTTTAAAAGCTTTTTGTAAATCTCAATCTTTTTATGAACATGATCTAAATTTAAAATATATTCCCTATTTAGTTAAAAAAGGAGATACCCTATATAGTATTGCTAAAAAGTATGAGGTTTCTTTGGAGGAACTTAAAAAAATAAATAACCTTCAAGATAATAACATCTCTATAGGACAAATTTTAAAGATCCCTACCAATAAAGAGCTTAATTTTTCTCAACCCTTAAAACCTTCAGAAAATTTTCCTTCTCAAGAAAATAAACAGATTTCCTATCATAAAGTAGCCAAAGGTGAGACCTTATATAGCATTTCTAAAAAATACGAAATTCCTGTTCAAGAATTAAAAAAGCTCAATAATTTAAAAACTACAAAACTTAGGGTGGGACAAAAAATAAAAATATACCAAAATTTGGAAAAAATAGCAAAAAAACCTGAGGAAAAGGAATTTATACTTTACGAAGTTAAAGAGGGGGATACTCTATATACTATTTTTCTAAAACATAATGTATCTATAGAATTAATCAAAGATCTGAATGGTATTAAAGATAATGTAATTTTTGTAGGGCAAAAATTAAAAATACCCTATAATCCCTTAGAAGAGAAACCCTTTGTATTAGAAAACCCTGCCATTCAATTTAAAGAAAAACCAAAAGAACTATTATCTCAAAAATTTAATGTAAATTTTTTATCTAAATCCTTTATTGATGAAAAGGACGAAAACCTACTTAAGAAAAAATTTTTAGAAATCTCTAAACAATTTAGCGATTATTTATATAAACTTGGTGGGAATGGAAATGGGTATTTAGATTGTTCTATGTTTGTAAAGCTTGTATATGAAGAATTGGGAATTGACCTTCCGAGAACCTCACGTGAACAATTTTTAGTAGGTATAGATGTAGAAAAGGATCAGTTAATACCAGGGGATCTTCTTTTCTTCTCCAGATATAGAGATAAAGATAATATTTCCCATGTAGGAATTTATATAGGAGAAAATAAATTTGTTCATTTTTCTTCAAGAAGAAGGGGTTTATCCATAGATTCTTTAGACGAACCCTATTTTAATGAGAGGTTTGTAGGTGCTAAAAGAATAATAAATGGGGAGATTTTGGAACAATTTTATAAGTTTAGTCGTAAATTAGAGGAAGAAAAATCTTAAATTTTTAAGAATAATGTATTAATTTAAGGGTTTCCTTATCTACTTCATAGGAATTTTCCCTTTCTTTTTTAGCTAACTCTAAAGCTTCTTTGGCTCGGTTTATAAGAAAGGAAACTGATCTTTCCAAAGACCTTTCAGGTAAAATCTGAGAGATACCAATAGAGAGACTAACCTCCTTATTAATTTCTTCCCATTTTTTGATAATTCTTTCAGCTATAGCAAGAGCTCTTCTCCAATTAATATAGGGAATAATAATTATAAATTTATCCTCATCATATCTACATACTTTATCAATTTTTTCTCTTGTTGATTTTTGAAGAACCTTGGCAAGTTCCCTTAAAATTTTTTCTCCGCTTTGATGTCCGTAATGGCGATTATACCATTTAAAATTATCTACGCTTATCACAAAAATCACAAGAGGATATTTTTGTCTTAAAGCTCTATAGGTCTCTTCCATTATAACTTCTTCAAAATATTTTCTGTTAAAAACTCCTGTAACTAAATCTTCCCTTTCTATTTTTCTTATCTCTTTAAACATGAGATATTCTTTTAAAAGCTTAAAGATTTTTGCTTTAAATTCTTCCAAAGAAAAGGGTTTTATTATAAAATCATCTACTCCCCAGGAGAAAAAATCTAAAAAATCTATTTTTAAAAGATAAAGGTATTCTAAAATCATAAAATCAAGAATTATAAGAATCTTACTTTCTGGAGCTATTGTTTTTATATTAAAAACAAGACTGGAAAACCCCTCTTTAACTTCCTTAGAAAGTATTGTTAATATTTGAAATCTTTCTTGTTCAAGGATAGCAAGCATTTCCTCTTTTGAAAATACTTCTACCACATCTATGTTAAATTGAGTTAAAAATTTGTTTAACAAAGCTCTAAAGGCAGGATCATTTTCTATATATAATAGAGCTTGGACCTTTTCCTTAAATTTTTCTTCTATTTGCTTACATAAATCTGAAAGCTTCAATTTTAAAACTCACCCCTCTGAAAATAGTTTTAAATTAAATTAAAAACTATTTATTTCAATCTTTCGGTAAAATTTGGCTATACTTAACTTAAAAAACAAAAAATATCTTGATTTTTTAATTTCTTGGTTTACATTAAACCATTATGGAACCTTCAGACAAAGTAGTAAACTTAAAAGATTGGATAAATTCTTTTTGGAATTTCCAAGAAGAGGATTTACAATATTTACAAAATTTAATTATAAGAAAATTACCTCTTGATCCTGAGGAAATTATAAATAATTTAAAAGAAAGGATTAAAACCAGAAAGGCTTTTTACCAAATTTATAAATATCTTCCCAGAAAAGATTTATCTGTAAAAGATTTAGAATGGGCTGAACAAAAACTTGCAGAAATTATATATAGGGAAGATTTAATAACTGAGCTTACTAACAAAATCTTAGATCTTCTCACCCTTTTTGTAGAATCTGAAAAAATTCCCTTTCCTGATATACCATCTAATCCCTTTTTGGTGCATTAATCTTTTTATGAAAAGAAAAAAAAACCTTCTTAGAAGAGCCAAAGAAATTCTTCAAATAGAAAAATTAGGTCTTGAAGAGGTCTCTAAAAATTTAGATTCTTCTTTTGCTCAAGCTTTAGAACTCATTTTAAACATTAAGGGAAGAGTGGTAGTTACAGGAGTAGGGAAAAGTGGAATTATAGGAAGAAAAATTTCAGCCACGCTTTCCTCTACAGGAACACCTTCTTTTTTTCTTCACCCGGTTGAAGCTCTTCACGGAGACTTAGGAATGGTTACCCCTGAGGATATTTTGCTTGCCCTCTCCTATTCTGGGAATACTCTTGAAGTTTGTGAGCTTGCCTCTATCCTTAAAAAAAGAAACATAAAAATAATAAGTTTAACCGGGAATCCAGAAAGTAGATTAGCAAAACTTTCTGATATAGTTATTAATACTAAGGTTCCAAAGGAAGCTTGCCCTTTTGATCTTGCCCCTACAACAAGTACAACTGCTACCTTAGCTTTGGGAGATGCTTTAGCTATTTGTCTTTTTGAATTGAAAGGCTTAGGTTCTGAGGATTTTAGAAAAAATCATCCAGGAGGTTCCTTAGGAGAAAGATTAAAGGTAAAAGTAAAAGAGATTATGCTTACAGATGAAAAAATACCTGTAGTTTCTGAAGGAACTCTCTTAGAATCTGCTATAGTAGAAATTGACAGGAAAAGATTAGGATGTGTACTTATTACTAATTCCTTAGGAATTCTTACAGGAATTATTACAGATGGTGATTTAAGGAGAATTTTTTTGAAGTATAAAACTTATAGTAACTTGAAAGTTGAGGAAGTAATGACAAAAAATCCTAAGGTAATTGAGGAAAATCGTTTAGCTTCAGAAGCTCTTGAAATGATGGAAAAATATCTTATTACAGTTTTACCTGTTATAAATTATGATCAAAAATTAGTAGGAATTTTACATCTTCATGATATTTTAGGAAAGGGAACCTTTAAATTTACTATCTAAAAACTTTAAAAGATACTCCAAATTTTCTTCTACAGGCTTTGTAGCATCAATTATTAAATAATTAAATAACTTTAGACATTTTTTATAAGTCTCAGTTACTCTCTCTAAAAATTCCCTTTTTTCAAAAATAGTTAATCTTTTTTCACGATTTCCTATCCTTTTAAAGGCAACTTCAAGAGGAAGATCTAAATAAATAACCAAATTAGGAATAGGAGCTATAGTTTCATTTTCTATTAGAAGTTCTTTTAAGGGTAAACCTTGAGAACTTTGATAGGCAAGGGTAGAAGGATAATATCTATCAAGAATAATCCATTTTTGAGCTTCCAAGGCAGGAAGAATTATCTTCTCTACATGCCATTTTCTATCCTTTAAAAAAAGAAGTCTTAAATCTTGAGGATTACTTTCTTTTTTAATTAAAGCGGATTTTATTTTCTCTCCAAAGGGTCCAGAAGTGGGCTCACAAGAAAAAATACAATTTATTCCTCTTTTTTTTAAGGTTTCATATAAAGCTTTAGCAAAGGTAGTCTTTCCAGCACCATCTATACCTTCAATTGCAATAAGCTTCCCCTTTCTTGAAAATTCAAATTTAAGCCTATTTCTCAAAAAATCCCTATTTTCCTTTGTAACCTCACATAAAAAGGCTGGTTCAAAATCTATTAACTTTTTTAAAAAAGGATCTTTTCCCTTACCAACTGTAGCTAAAAGATATACAGGAGAAATTAAAAGTTTTTCTATAAATTTACGAAATTTTAAAGAAAAAATTTCCATTTTCCCTATCTCATCAATAATAAAAATAACATTTTCTTTTTCAGATTCTTTCTCTAAGTTTTCTACTACCTTTTCTAAATTTTCTATCTTTACTACGTATTTCCCCACAAAGGGTTTATCTTTTATTTCTTTGGGATCTATTAAATCCTTTCTTATAGCAAGAATGGATTCTGTATCTGAATTTAAAACTTTTATTTTAAATCCCTTTCTCTCAGCACCTTCTCTTATTTCTGTAGTAAGGAACCCTGAAAAATTAAATGAAGATAAATTATTTTTTAAAAAATCAAATAGATATTCTACTAAGGTAGTTTTACCAACTCCTGGAGCACCAAGAATAAAAAATTTTTTTCTGGGGGAATTGAGAAACATTATTTTTTTATAGGTTTAGACGATAAAAGAACATAGGTTGCTCCCCAACCACCATCACAGGGTCTTGCTGAACAGTAGGCCAATATATATTTTCTAAATGGTCCTTTCTCTAGCCACTCTTTCACTTTATTTTTAAGAACTGGCTCTTTTTTAGAAGAAAGCCCTCTTCCATGGATAATTAAAATGCATCTATCTCCATTTAATATTGCAGATTTCATAAATTCTTCAAAAGCTTCTCTTGCTTCCTCTATAAACATACCTCTAAGATTAAGAGTTTTTTTAATTGCAAATCTACCCTCTCTTAAAGCTTTAATTATTCTTCTACTTACTATTGATTTTCTGCCTTCTATATATTCAGGGGTTAACCAGATTTTAATTTCTATTTTTTCAGGGGGCCATTCTTTTTTAAGATTCCAGAAGGCTTTTTTAGGTGAAAATCTCCAATAAAAATTTTTTTCCTTTAGGGGTTTGGAGGTATATACTATTTCAGACCAATCTTTTTCTTCGCCTTTAAAAGGTTTTTCTGAAAGATAATCTTTTTCTGATTCTAAAATATTTAGGGGAGTACCAAGGTACTCCCCTAATTTCAAAAAGGGCTTTTGCATCTTTATTTTCTCAATCCCTTTTCAAAAATTCTTTCACATTTCTGAGCTGCAGTTTCTGCCCTTTGAGCAGATTCTTCTGCTTTATTAGCTGCTTCAATTGCTTTTTGAGAAGCAGATACAGCCTTTTGAGAAGCTTCGTTTGCGTTAGCTACATCAACTTTGAGTTGATTTATTTGAGTTTTTAAGGCTTCAATCTCTGCTTTTAAACCAGCAAGTTCATTTTTTACCTCTGTTACACATTCTGGACATTCTGGAGCTTTAGTTACTTCTGGAGCTTTAACAGGGCAAGCACATCCAAAAGCTAATATTCCTATCAATCCTATCCCAGCTATTTTCAACCTAATATTCTTCCCCATGGCTACCCTCCTTTTATTATTTTATTATGATTATTTTAGTAATTTTGACTTTTTTGTCAACTTTAATTTTTTATCCTTTTATGCATCCCATAGGGATAAGTTTAGCAACTTTTTTAGTTAAACCAGCTTTACAAGTAGCATTAATAACTTCATTAACATCTTTATAAGCTTCTGGAGCTTCTTCTGCAAGTCCTTTTTTTGATTTTCCAATAACAATAATTCCTCTTTTTCTAAGTTTTTCTATTATATCATCTGCTCTAAAAGATTTTATAGCCTGATGTCTGCTCATAGTTCTTCCTGCTCCATGGCAAGCAGAACCAAAAGCTTTTTCTTCTCCTTCAGAGGTTCCAACTAAAATATAAGATGCTGTTCCCATAGAACCACCTATTATAACTGGTTGCCCTACTTCTCTATAGGCTTTAGGTAATTCCTTTCTTCCTGGTCCCCAAGCTCTTGTTGCTCCTTTTCTATGAACATAAAGTTTAAGTTTTTTGCCATTTATTTCATGATACTCTACTTTACAGGTATTATGGCTTACATCATAAAGTACTTTTAAATAAATCCCAGGAAAGAAATCTTTGACAACCTCTCTAATTAAATGAGTTATTACTTGGCGATTGGCAAGAGCACAGTTTACTCCGCACACCATAGCTTTAAAGTATTGTTCTCCTTCTGGTGAATTTATAGGCGCACAGACTAATTCCTTTTCTTTTATAGGTATACCATATTTTCTTGCTGCTTTTGCTAAAATTGGTAAATAATCAGTTGCTATTTGATGCCCAAGGGCTCTTGATCCACAATGGAAAGTAATAACTACTTGATCTTTGAATAGTCCAAAAGCAGAAGCAGTCTTTTCATCATAAATTTCTGCTACATATTGGATTTCAAGATAATGATTCCCTGAACCAAGGGTACCAACTTGTCTATGTTGCCTTTTTTTAGCTTCCATAGAAACATAAGATGGGTCAGCACCAGGCATACATCCTTTTTCTTCAATATATTCAAGATCTTCTGGCTTTCCATATCCCTTTTCAACAGCCCATTTAGCACCCCCTACTAAAACTTCATCTAACTGGGAAGGAGAAAGTTTTATCTCTCCTTCAGAACCAACACCAGAAGGGACTGCCTCAAAAAGTTCTCTAACAAGTTTTTCTAAATAAGGTTCTACTTCTTTTTTAGTTAAGGGACTTAGAAGGGTTCTTACTCCGCAAGAAATATCGTATCCTACACCACCAACTGAGATAATTCCTCCTTGATCTGGATCAAAGGCAGCTACCCCTCCTATAGGAAATCCATAACCCCAATGAGCATCTGGCATAGCAAGAGAAGCTTTTACAATACCAGGTAAACTTGCTACATTGCAAACTTGTTCATAAACCTTTTCATCCATTTCTTCAATAAGCTTTTCATCAGCAAAAATCTTCCCAGGGACCCTCATATCCCCATAAGGAGAAATCTCCCATTCATACTCAGAAATCTTTTTTAGCTTCTTTAGCTCCATATTTTTTCCCTCACATTAAAAATTTTAATGTTTATTTTATAAAATATTATTTAATTTTTCAAAAATCAAGGACTTTTTAATTTCTTGAATTATGGTATAACTTATAACATGTTTAAAGGAACTACTGTTATTGCTGTTAAAAGAGATGGTAAAGTTGCAATGGCGGGAGACGGACAAGTTACCCTTGGAAATACTATAATAAAACACAAAGCTAAAAAAATAAGAAAACTTTATAAAGGAAAGGTTTTGGCAGGTTTTGCCGGTACCACAGCTGATGCCCTTACTCTTTTTGAAAGATTAGAAAAAAAACTTGAGGCTTATGGTGGACAGCTTTTAAGAGCTGCTGTAGAACTTGCTAAGGATTGGAGAACTGATAAGGTTTTGAGAAGATTAGAAGCTTTTCTTATTGCCTGTGATAGCGAACATATGCTTATTATTTCTGGTGCAGGAGATGTAGTGGAACCAGATGAAGATGTGGTAGCAATAGGATCTGGCGGACCAATGGCTCTTGCAGCTGCTAAGGCTTTATTGAGGCATACAAATTTTTCTGCTAAAGAAATTGCTGAAATCTCAATAAAAATCGCAGGCGAAATCTGTATATACACCAATTCTGAGATCATAATTGAGGAGCTATGAACCATAGAGAACTTACCCCTAAGGAAATAGTAGAAGAGTTGAATCGTTATATAGTAGGACAAGAAAGGGCAAAAAAGGCTGTTGCCATTGCTATGAGAAATCGTTGGAGAAGGCAACAAATAAAAGATCCTTTAAAAGAAGAAATTTATCCCAAAAACATCCTTATGATTGGTCCAACAGGTGTTGGTAAAACTGAGATCGCAAGGAGGCTTGCTAAACTTTCTGACTCCCCTTTTTTAAAAGTTGAAGCAACTAAATTTACTGAAGTAGGATATGTGGGAAGAGATGTAGAATCTATGATAAGAGATTTAACTCATATTGCAGTGCAAATGGTAAAAGCTGAAGAGGAAAAGAGAGTTTTAGAAAAGGCAAGAAAAAATGCTGAAGAACGTTTAGTAGATCTTCTTATCCCCATTTCTTCTTCTAAAGTAGAATATGATCCCTTAACTAAAGAAAAATTCTTAAAAATGCTAAGAGATGGTGCCTTAGATGAGAGATATGTAGAAATTGAAATTGAATCTACCCAAAAAACACCTGCTATAGAAATTCTTGCAGCATCAGGTTTAGAAGAAATTGAAATGCAGTTAAGAGACATGCTTTCTACTTTTCTTCCTTTTAGAACCAAAAAAAGAAAAGTTAAAGTAAAAGAAGCTTTAGAAATTTTAACTAAAGAAGAAGCAAATAAATTAATAGATATGGATAAGGTGATAAGAGAAGCTATCTATAGAACTGAAACAAGCGGTATCATTTTTATTGATGAAATAGACAAAATTACAAGTAGAGGAGAAACTCATGGTCCTGATGTTTCAAGAGAAGGAGTTCAAAGGGATCTTTTACCTATCGTTGAAGGAACAACTGTAAATACTCGCTACGGAATGGTAAGAACTGATTATATTTTATTTATAGGAAGTGGAGCATTTCATATTGCTAAACCATCTGATCTTATCCCTGAACTTCAAGGAAGATTCCCTATAAGGGTAGAACTTGACCCCTTAACTAAAGATGATTTTGTAAGAATATTAACTGAACCAGAAAATGCTATTATAAAACAATATCAGGCTCTTTTGGAAACAGAAGGGGTGGAATTAGAATTTACTAAGGAATCTATAGAAGAGATGGCAAAAATTGCTTATGAAATAAATGAAAAGATGGAAAACATTGGTGCAAGGAGACTTTATACAGTTGTAGAAAAGGTATTAGAAGATATATCTTTTTCTGCACCAGATATTGCCCCAACAAAAGTGGTTATTACTCCTGAATATGTAAGAGAAAAATTAGAAAATATTGTTTCAGATGTAGAATTGATTAAATTTATTCTTTAAAGAATTTCTCCCCAAAGATCATAAAAATTAGCTTTTTTTATTTTAACCTTCACTAAATCACCTGGATAAATTAATTTTTTATTTAAAAGAAGATAGGTCATTCCATCTATTTCTGGAGCTTGAATTTTAGCTATCCCAAAAAATCTTCCTTTAAGATCTTCTCCCAAAACCAAAACCTCTTCCTCTTTACCAACCCTCATTTCTAATCTCCTTTTAGAAATTTCTTTTTGAATTTTCATAATTTCTCTTTTTCTTTTTATTTTTTCTTTATAAGGAACTTTGGGTAAAAGGTTTTCAGCTACTGTTCCCTCTTCTTGATAAAAAATAAAAACTCCAAGATGATCAAATTCTACCTCTTTTATGAAGTCACAAAGAGCTAAAAACTCTTTTTCTCCTTCTCCTGGAAAACCCACTATTATAGTAGTTCTTATAGCTGAAAAAGGATTAATCTCTCTTACATAAGTTATGATTTCCTTAATTTTTTCTATATTTACAGGTCTTCTCATTTTCTTTAAAATTTCAGGATGAGCATGTTGGATAGGAATATCCAAATAGGGAACTACCTTAGGATTAATGAGCACTTCTTTAACAAATTTTTTATTAATATTAGCTGGATGGAGATAAAGGAGTCTTATTCTAAAATTATAAGGAAGTGCTGATAAAAGAGAAATAAGTTTTAATAAACCTTCTTCTCCTCTATCTTTCCCATAAGAAGTAATATCTTGAGCAACTAAAATTATTTCTTTTACTCCCTTTTTTAAAAGATTTTCAGCTTCCTTTAAAATTTCTTCTATAGGTCTACTTCTTAAAGGTCCTCTTATTTTGGGAATGGTGCAATAGGAGCATTTATAATTACATCCTTCTGAAATTTTTAAATATGCATAAAAGGGACTTTCTGTAAGAATTCTTTCAAGAGGTTCTTTTTGGGTAAATTTTTTAAAAGGCTCTATTCCGAGAAAATCATCGACCTCTGGCAAAAGTTTTTTTAAAACCTCTTTTCCATATCTTGCAGTTAGACATCCAGAAACAATTAATTTTTGAGTATCTCCTTTTTTCTCCCCCAATTCCAAAATATTTTCTATTGCTTCTTCAACAGCTGGTCTTATAAATGCACAAGTATTTATCCAGAGAATATTTGCTTCTTCAGGAGAAAGGACTATCTGATAATTCTTTTTAGATAATATATATAAAAGCTTTTCAAAATCAGCTTTGTTTTTTGGACAACCAAGACTTACAGGATAAACTTTAAACATTAAAGATTTTAAGAACTTAATTTTATTTCTTTTATTTCGTTTCTTTCTGTTAGATAAACTAAAAGGGTTTTAAAATTTTTAATTTCTTCCTCTGATACCCAAGCATAAGAAGCAATAATTATTTTATCTCCTATCTCTCCAAGTCTTGCAGCTGCTCCGTTTAAGACTACTTCACCTTTATTCCCTTCTAATAAATAGGTCTCAAATCTCTTTCCATTATTAAGATTATATATCCAGACAGCTTCAAAGGGCTTTAGATTAGCTTTTTCCATTATTTCTTTATCAAGAGTGAGGCTTCCTTCATAAAAAAGATCTTTCCCTGTAACAGTTGCTAAATGAATTTTACTTTTTAAAAGTTTTACAAACATTTTATTCTGGATTTATAAGCATATTATCTATTAATCTTGCCTTTCCCACAAATACAGCTAAGGCGCAGACAACAGGTTTTTCTATTTCTTTAACAGGCTCAAGGGTTAAGGGATCAACAAATTCAATATACTGAACTTTGGTAAAAGGAAAGGAGTGGATAAATTTTTCCATTTCTTCTTTTATCTTTTGAGAATCTCTTTTTCCTTCTTTTATAAGTTCTTTAGCAAGAAGAAGAGCTTTATAAAGAGTGCTTGCAGATTCTCTTTCTTCCGAAGATAAATATAGATTTCTTGAACTCATAGCAAGACCATCTTTTTCTCTTACAGTAGGATGAGCTACAATCTCTATATCCAAGTTTAAATCTTTTACCATTTGCCTTATCACTTGAAGCTGTTGATAATCTTTTTCTCCAAAGATAGCTATATCAGGATTAACTATATTAAAAAGTTTTAAAACTACTGTAGTTACTCCTTTAAAATGTCCTGGTCTAAAGGCACCACATAGTCCGGTAGTTAGTTTAGTAACCTCCACATAGGTCTGAAAATCGGAAGGGTACATTTCTTCAGTTTCTGGAACAAAAACCACATCAACCTTTTCTTTTTCAAGAAGGGCTAAGTCTCTTTCTAAATCCCTTGGATATTCCTTAAAATCTTCCTTAGGGCCAAATTGTAAAGGATTAACAAATATACTCACTACAGTTTTATCTCCCAACTCTTTTGCTTTTCTTACTAAAGAAAGATGCGCTTCATGTAAAAATCCCATAGTAGGAACAAAAGATATTTTATACTCCTTTTTTTTCCAAAGATTACTAATTTCTTTCATTTTAGAAATTTCTTTTACAACTTCCATTTTTATATCTCAAGTTGTTTATAAGGCTTTAAAAGATTTTCTAAATTTTCTATAAAAAGTTTTTTTAAATTATCTTCTTTATTCGTGATATTACCACTTTCATCACTTTCTATTTTTTCTTTTAAAGCACCTCTAACCCATTTTTTAATAGTCAATTTTTTAAACCCCTGATAATTTTCTATAAGATGAAAATTAATATAGGTATCTTCATTTAATTTTAAGTATAACTCACCCTCAAAAATTTCCAAAGGTTTTATTTTGGTAGGATAAACAAATTTTTTAAGGATATCATAGAGTTTTTTTTGAGAATTGAAAATAAAAACTTTCTGTCCGTTCTTAATATATTTCAAAAGTTCTAATAAATCTTTATTATCTAAAGCTATACAACCTTTAGTCCAATGATAATTTTTATAAATTTTGCCATTTTTTTTCTCTAATTTGAAAGCTCCTCCTCCATGAATACCGATTTTCCCTCCAAGTAAACTATCTTCTATAATTTCTTTATTTTCAAGCATATTTATCCATTTTATAAATTTTTCTTTTTCTATTATTCCCTTATAATAAGCTAATGCTAAATCATTTAGGTTAGGATAATTAAGTTCAAGAAAATATTTATATTCTTCTGAAGGTTTTATGTTAATTATTTTAAAAACACCTTCTGGAGTCAAAAAATCTCCCCTTTTTTCTTTAGGAAGTACGCTTTCTAAACCAAAGCCTATTTCATATTTTGCTATTATTTTTTCTTTTTCTCTAATTTCCAAAGTTTTTTTGCTTTTATCAATAATAATAATGGTTTCTGCTTTTGAAAAAGAAAATGAAAAAATTATTAAATAAAAAAGAAAAATAGTTAAAATTTTTTTCATTTTTGTCTTGACTTTTGAGATTTTATAAATATTATAAAGCCTAATGGAGGTAATTACAATAAAATCGAGTAAAAAGGAAGAATTGATAGATATTACTCAAGAAATTGAAAGGGCATTACCTTCTAAGGATGGGATTTGTATTATATATGTTCCCCATACTACAGCAGGAATAATTGTAAATGAGGGAGCTGATCCTGCAGTAAAGGAGGATATTTTAAATATTTTTGATAAAATGGCTCCTCAAAATTTTAGCTATAAACATCTTGAAGGAAATTCCCCTGGTCATGTAAAATCAAGTCTTACAGGACCTTCTTTAATTTTAATTGTAGAAAAGGGTAAACTTGTTCTTGGGACCTGGCAGAGGTTATTTTTTGCAGAATACGATGGTCCAAGAACAAGAAAAGTATATATAAAATTCATAGAAGGGTGAAAACTATGAAACCAAAATTTTTAATTCTTTTTATAATTTTAGGTTTAATTTTATTTTCCTGTAGAGCTCAAAAGGAATATTATTCAGAGAAAGCTGCCTCTCATAAGGAGGTTGCTAAAATTTACATTAAGGAAAATCGCTATACTGAAGCCCTAAATGAGCTTGAGTTAGCTAAAAGTGCTGATAAATGCGATCCGGAAATATATAATCTTCTTGGGCTTGTTTATATGGGGAAAAATGAATATTCAAAGGCTGAAGAAAATTTAAATGAAGCTATTAAATTGGATCCTAATTTTTCCGAAGCTTATAATAATTTAGGCTCTCTTAAAATGTTACAAGAAAAATATAAGGAAGCTATAGAGTATTTTGATAAAGCTCTTAAAAACCCCTATTATGTGAATTCTTTTATTGCTCGTACTAATCTTGGCTGGGCTTACTATCAACTTAAAGACAAGGATAAAGCCATATCTACACTTCTTTCCGCCTTTAGAGAAAATCCTCGCTATCCTAAAACTTTAATTTATTTAGGACTGATATATTTAAATGAAGGAGATCTTAATTCAGCAGAATTTTATTTTCAGCAAGCTTTAAAATTAGACAAAACTTCCGGAGAGGCAAGATATTATCTTGGAGAAATTTATTTTAAAAAGGGCGATAGAACTAAGGCAGAAGAATTATGGCAATCTATAATTTATTTAAGTCCAGATAGTGAATGGGCAAATAAAGCCACGCAGAGGCTCTTTTTATTAAAAAAGACCTCTTAATCTTTAAAAGTAAGCACTTTCTTTTTTAACTCTTTTCCTTTTTCTTTATAGACTTCTAAACGGTTTAAAGCCTTAAGTAAAGCTTTTAAGCTTGCAATTACTATATCTCCATCTTTTCCAAGACCTGCAGTTCTTAATCCTTTTTCATCTTCAATAATCAGACCACAAACACCTTCTGCTGATGTTCCTCCGGTAAGAGCACTTATATGGAAATCTATAAGATTTAAAAATTCTTTCCCCTTCCTCTTATCAAAGGAGTAGCCTAAAGCTTCTGCTACTGCTTTATAAGCTGCGTCAATAGGACCAACCCCAAGCCCAATTGAAACTTTTTTTCCTTCTCTTTTGTCCTCTATTTCTACTTGAGCAATAGGCTTTAAAGAACCACTATAAACACTTATAACTTGCGAAGAAATAAGATGATATCTATACTCCTTTTCTAAAAATAAATCTATAAGGATACCTTCCAGATATTCATCCTCTATCTTTTTAAGTACATCCTTTATTTCGGTGCGGAATTTTTCAAAAATTTGACTTAATACCTCATCATCAAATTGCCAGCCTTTACTTTTCAATTTAAATCCTATAGCATGTCTTCCAGAGTGTTTCCCAAGAACAATAGCTGAACCTGTCCATCCAACATCCTCAGGATTAATAATTTCATAAGTTGATCTCTCACAAATTATCCCATGTTGATGAATACCAGATTCATGAGCAAAGGCATTAGCTCCAACAATAGCTTTATTGGGCTGAACAAACATTCCAGTATATTTAGAAACAAGCTGACTTGTAGGAACAATATTTTTTGTATTTATATTAATTTGAAGAGGATAACCTAATTTTTTTTCAAAAAAATCTTTTCTTGTTTTAAGAGTCATAATAATTTCTTCTAAAGCAGCATTCCCTGCTCTTTCCCCAATCCCATTTATGGTTCCTTCCACTTGGGTTGCTCCAGCTAAAATAGCTGAAAGTGAATTAGCAACTGCTAAACCAAGATCATTATGACAATGAACCGAAATTCTTAAGCTACCATTTTTAAGTTCCTCTTCATAACCTGCAGAAATAAGCCTTTCTATTAAAAATTTAATAAGATTATAGTATTCATGGGGAACTGTATACCCTACTGTATCAGGAATATTGACAGTTTTTGCTCCCACCTTAACCACTTCTAAAATAACCTTAGCTAAATATTCCCAATCACTACGAGTAGCATCTTCTGCTGAAAATTCTACATCTGGACAAAAAGAAAGTGCATATTTAACTGCTTCTTTTGCAATTTCTAAAACTTCTTCTCTGCTTTTTTTAAGTTTATATTTTAAGTGAATATCTGAAGTAGCAATAAAGGTGTGTATTCTTGGAAATTCAGCTTTTTTTAAAGCCTCCCAAGCAACCTCTATATCTTTTTTATTTGCCCTTGCAAGTGCAGCAATAGTTACCCCTTTAATTTCTTTGGCAAGAGTTTTTACTGCCTCAAAATCTCCAGGTGAAGTAATAGGGAATCCTCCCTCAATAACGTCTATGCCAAGTTCTGCAAGAGCTCTCCCTATCTCTACTTTCTGTTTTAAATCTAAGGAGACCCCAGGAGATTGTTCTCCATCTCTTAAAGTAGTATCAAAAAAAATTATTCGTGGATTCAAAGTATACCTCCTTAAAATATTATTTTTAAAAAAATTTTAACCTATTTTTTGACTTTGCCAATTAATGGAAAAGACTTGCAAAAATTAAAATTTGAGATTTACTGAAATTAATAACCTATTAAGGGGGGTAAAGTAATGATTATTATTATGGAAGCTCATATTACTAAAGAAAGCCCTGAATTTCAATCCTTAATGACCTATTTAGCACGATTTCCTCACTTACAAATAAAGGTTATGGAACATAAAGGGGTTACCCGAAATCTTCTTGAAATTCATCTTATAGGGGAAGACTATATGGTTTCCCAAGAAGAAATAGAAAGTTTACCAGGTGTGGAGAAAGCTATAAGAGTAACAGCTAAATATAGATTAATTGGAAAACATGGCATACTAAGTGATTTGGGATTTGAGTATAAGGGAATCCAATTTAATCAAAATTCTTTTCACATCTTTGCTGGTCTTTGTGCAGTTGATACTTATGAAAATGTAGAAAAGGTTTTTAAAGCTTTAAAAGAAAATAATGTATGCTGTACCCGAATGGGAGCTTATAAACCAAGAACTTCTCCTTATGATTTCCAAGGACATGGTAAAGAATGCCTTCCTTGGCTTTTTGATTTAGCAGGAAAATATGGAATTAAAATAATTGTAATGGAGGTTCTTTCTCCTCACCATATAGATGAAATAAAAGAAGCTCTTGAATTAACCGGAAATCCCTGTGGAGTAATTTTACAAATTGGAACAAGAAATGCTCAAAATTTTGAATTATTAAAAGCAGTAGGCAATCAGCAGGATTTTCCAATTTTGTATAAAAGGGGATACGGACTTGCTTTAGAAGAAAGTCTTATGGCAGCTGAATATATTGCCTCAGAGGGTAATACTAAAATTATTTTTTGTCTAAGAGGTGTAAGAACCCATTTAGGAGATCCCCATAGAAATTTAACTGATTTTGCTCATGTTCCAGTAGTTAAAAGACTTACAAGACTTCCTGTATGTATTGATCCATCTCATCCTATAGGGACAAGAATAAAATCCTCAGATGGAATAAGAGATATTTATCATGTTACTGCCCAAGGTATAATAGCTGGTGCTAATGCAGTATTAGTTGAATTTCATCCAGAACCTGACAAAGCACTCTGTGACGGACCACAGGCTATTCCACTTTCTGAACTCCCTCTTTACTTAGACTATGTTTATAAAGTAAGAGAAACCTATTTAGAATTAGAAAAATTAGTAAACCAAAAATAAAATTTATTTTTTAGCTTTTAAAAGTTTTATTATAATTTTAGCAAATTCCTCTGCAGCTTGCGGACCAGAAGCAGTAACTATATTTCCGTCAACTTCAACTGATTTTCCTGTATAATTTGCTCCTTTTTCCTCTAAAATTTTTCCTTCTGATACCCATACAGTTGCTTTTTTTCCTTTTAAGACCCCAGCTTCAGCTAATATTCTTGGAGCAATGCAAATAGCTGCAAGAATTTTGTTTTTGGAAACCGCTTCCTTTGCTATTTTATGAGCGTAAGGGTGATTAAAATACTCTTGAGCACCTACTCCTCCTACAAAAACTATGGCATCATATTCATCTACTTTAACCTGATCAATTAAAATTTGAGGTGTAACTACAGCACCAAGCATTCCTTTAGCTGGTTTTAAAGAGGTCCCCGCTATAACTACACTATAACCCTCATTTTCAAAAAGCTTCTTAGGAATTAACAATTCTTCATCTCTAAAATTTTGTTGAGCAATAATCATTAAAATTTTTTTATCACTTTTAGATAAACCTATAGAAAAACTAATTAAAATTATAAAAATTAAACCTAAAAGGATTTTGTAAATTCTCTCCATTTTAATTCCCCCCTTTTATTTATTATCTTTTTCTTTTTTCATCAAAGGTTTTAACCATTCAAAAAGAGGTTCTGAGACCTCAGAATATCCTTTTATTTTAACTAAATAATATTTCTCTGGCTCCCTCTGAATGGCATAAATTTCTTTTTTTGACACAAAATGAGAATCTTCAATTAAATTATAAAAATAGCTATCAATTCCCATAAAACCATCTAAAAGATGAGTAAGGGTATGTAATATTTTGGAAAGATATCCCTGCGGAAGATCTTTTAAATCCCTTAAAGTTTTATAACCCTCTTCTTCTAAATCATTTATAAAGGATCTTATAACTTCTTTATTTGAATTCATAAGAGAAGAAAGAGTATCAAAAAATTTAATATCATCTCCTCTAAGAATTTCTGAGAATTCTATTTTGTCATAATAAAGTAATTCATATTTATCTAAAAAGGACTTTATATGCGTTTTAGCTTCTTCTTTTGAATCAGCTTTAACTAAAATCCAATGTTCAAAGACTTTCACAATTTTATTTTATATCCCTTTAACCCTTTTTCAACTTTTCGCACTTCGTAAGTGAGATAAATTAGAATTATTTTAATTTGTATGGGTTTTTATTTAGCAGGTTTAGTTTATAATTAAATAAATTTTAAGTAGGAGAGGATTACTATGAAAATAAGCCCTTATATTTTTAGGGAATATGATATTAGAGGAAAAGTTGGAGAAGATTTTACTGAGGAAGTGGTTAAAGAAATTGGAAAAGCCTACGGAACAATTATTAAAAGAAAGGGAGGGAAAAAAATTTGTTGCGGAAGAGATGGAAGACTCTCTTCTCCCTCTTTACAAGAAGCGCTTATTGAAGGGATTTTATCAACTGGAATTGGAGTAATAAATATAAGAATTTGTCCTACACCTGTAATGTATTTCTCTCTTTTTGCTTTTGAAGATTCTGATGGGGGAATTCAAGTTACAGGTTCACATAATCCTCCAGAATTTAATGGTTTAAAAATCTGTGTAGGAAAGGATACCATCTTTGGACCCCAAATTCAAGAAATAAGAAAAATTATTGAAAAAAAGGATTATGAAAAAGGGAATGGAAAAGTTGAAGAAAGAGAAATTTTAAACAAATATATAGATTATGTTTGCAATAATATAGAATTTAAAAGACCACTAAAAGTAGTTTTAGATCCAGGAAATGGAGTTTGTAGTTTAACAGCTCTTGAAATTTTTAAAAGGCTCGGTTGTGAAGTAGAATGCCTTTTTTGTGAAATAGATGGAACCTTCCCTAATCACTTTCCTGACCCTGTTGTTCCTGAAAATCTAAAATGGCTTAAAGATAAGGTTTTAAAAGGTGGATATGAAGTAGGTTTTGGATACGATGGAGACGGAGATAGATTAGGAGTTATTGATGAAAAGGGAAATATTATTTGGGGAGACCAGCTTTTAATTATTTTTGCTAAGGATTTATTAAAAAAATATTCAGGAGCAAAGATAATAGGAGAAGTTAAATGCTCAAGAACTTTATACGAAACAATAGCTAAACTTGGAGGAATACCAATAATGTGGAAAACAGGTCATTCTCTTATTAAAAACAAAATGAAAGAAGAAAAGGCACTTCTTGCAGGAGAAATGAGTGGACATATCTTTTTCGCAGATAAATGGTTCGGATTTGATGATGGAGTATATGCTTCTTTAAGAATTGCTGAAATCTTATCTCAAAATAATATCCCTCTTTCTGAATATTTAAAAGACATTCCCAAGATGTATTCTACACCTGAAATAAGAAAGGAATGCCCAGATGAAGTAAAATTTAAAGTAGTTGAAAGATTAGTAAAAAAATTTAAAAATGAAGGCTTAAATGTGATTGATGTTGATGGAGCAAGAATTGAATTTAAGGAAGGATGGGCTTTAGTAAGAGCCTCAAATACACAACCAGTTCTTGTTTTAAGATTTGAAGCAGAAACAGAAGAATTTTTAAAAAAACTGCAGGATATAGTTTATAAATCCTTAGAGGAAATTCTTAAAGAGGTATAAAATGTTTTCTTTTAAAGAAATTCTTAAAGAATTAAACCTTCCTCCAGAAGTTAAAAAAAGTATAATTGCTCTTGAATTAGCTCAAAAAAACTGGGGAAAAGTTATTCATCCAGACTTTTCTAAAAAAACAAAACCTTACTCCTTTAACCATGGAACTTTGGTTATTGAAGTACCCAATCATTACTATCTTCAGATCCTTTCTTCTCAAGCTTTAGAAATTCTTGAAAGACTTGAAAGTTTTGCTCCTTCCGATTTAAAACCTCTTTTTAAAAATTTGAAATTTATTATTAATCCATCCTTGGAAAAGGAAACTTAAAAATTAGATGGATCCTCTTGAAATTATTGAAAAATATTATTCTGATAAACCAAGACTTAAGGAAGTTTTAATAAAGCACTCTTCTGCTGTAGCTAAAAGGGCATTAGAAATTGCTAAAAAATTTAAAGATGTAGATAAAGATTTTATTTATTCTGCAGCTATGCTTCATGATATAGGAATAATTTTTACTTATATTCCAAAACTTAATCCAGAAGGAAAATATCCTTATATTGCTCATGGATATTTAGGGAGAATGCTTCTTGAAAAAGAAGGTCTTCCAAAGCATGCTCTTGTATGTGAAAGACATATAGGAGTGGGAATAACTAAAGAAGAAATTGTAAAGAAAAAATTACCCCTTCCTGAAAGAGATATGGTGCCTATTACTTTAGAAGAAAAAATTATTACCTTTGCAGATAAATTTTTTTCTAAACATCCTGATGGAAGTGTAAGAGAGAAATCTGTAGATGAAATTATTAATGATCTAAGAAATTATGGAGAGGAAAAAGTAGAAATTTTTAAAACTTGGCTCAAATTATTTGAAGGGGGAGAAAATGGCTAAATTATCTATTATTGGTGCAGGAGCAGTAGGAACAAGCTGTGCAAATTGGGCTATGGTTAAAAATTTGGCAGAAGAAATAGTGTTAGTGGATATTGTGCCTAATCTTGCAAAAGGTAAAGCCTTAGATTTAGCTCAGAGTAATCCTCTTTTTGGAAGGTCTTGTAAAATCTTGGGAACTGAAGATTTTTCAAGTATTAAAGATTCTCAAGTAGTAGTTATTGCTGCTGGAAAACCAAGACAACCAGGTATGTCAAGAGAAGACCTTTTAAATATAAATAAAGAAATTGTTAAATCTTGTGCAGAAAAAATAAAAGAATTTGCCAAAGATAGCATTGTTATAGTTGTTTCTAATCCCCTTGATGCTATGGTTTATGTAGCTTATAAGATAACTAATTTCCCCAAAAATAGAGTTATAGGTATGGCTGGAGTACTTGATTCAGCAAGGTATCGCTATTTTATAGCTGAAGCATGTGGTGTTTCTCCAAAAGATGTTCAAGCCTTAGTAATGGGTGTTCATGGAGATTTAATGCTTCCCTTAGTAAGGCTTGCCAATGTTTCTGGAATACCTATTACAGAACTTTTACCTCAAGAAAAAATAGAAGAAATAGTTAAAAGAACTAAATTTGGTGGAGCAGAAATAGTATCTTATTTAAAAACAGGAAGTGCTTTTATCACACCAGGGCTTGCTATTGTTGAAATGATAGAAAGTATTTTAAAAGATGAAAAAAGGGTTTTAACTTGCTCAGTTTATTTAGAAGGAGAATATGGAATAAAAGGAGTATTTTTAGGAGTCCCTGTTATTCTCGGAAAAAACGGGGTAGAAAAAATTATAGAAATAAAGCTTCTTCCAGAAGAAAAGGCTGTTTTAAAAGAATGTGAAAACTTTTGTAAAAAACTTATCAGCCTTTTAAATATTTAATTTTATGCCTAAAATTCAAATTCTTCCTGAAGAAATTAGATCAAAAATAGCTGCAGGAGAAATTGTAGAAAGACCTGCATCAGTGGTAAAGGAATTAATAGAAAATGCCTTTGATGCAAAAGCAAGTTTTATTAAGATAAATTTAAGAGAAGGCGGAATTAAGGAAGTTTCTGTTTATGATGACGGAGAAGGTATAGAGCCAGAGGATTTAAAAATTTGTTATAAACACTTTGCTACAAGTAAAATAAAAACCCTCTCAGATATATTTAAAATTGTCACCTTTGGTTTTAGAGGGGAGGCTTTAGCAAGTATTTCTCAAGTTTCTAAAATGACTATTTTAAGTAAACATGCAGATTATAATTCTGCTTATGAAATTAGAGTAGAATTTGGTAAAGAAATTTATTTTAAGCCAGCTCATTTAAATAAAGGAACTTTAGTAAAAGTAGAGGATCTCTTTTTAAATTTGCCTGCAAGAAAAGCCTTTTTAAAAACTCCAAGGACTGAAACTTTTAAGATAATGGAAATTATAAGAGGTCTAAGCCTTTGCTCTCCTGAAACTAAATACCAAGTAAAAAGTATAGATGAAAATAAAGAAAATACTCTTTTTTTCTGGGAAGGAGGAAATGAAAGGGAGCTTCTTAGCTATATAATTGGATTAGAAAAATCTTTTTTTAAAGAATTACTTTTAGAACACCCTCCTTATTCAATTTTTTTACTTCTTACAGATACTTCCAAAACTTTTTCTCATACAAAATATCTTTATTTTCTGATTAATAAAAGATGGATAAAAGATGAAAAATTAACTAAAATGATTATAAATGCTCTAAAACCTTTTTATGGAAATCTGGGGTTTCCTGCAGGAATTATCTCTATAAAAGCTCCTTATCATCTTGTTGATGTTAATGTGCATCCTGCTAAATGGGAAATAAGATTTAAAGATGAAAAAACACTATTTCTTGCCTTAAATAAAGCTTTAGAAGAGTTTTTTAGCAAAAAAACTTTTTACTATGAAAGAGAAAAACATCCCTTCTCTCAACAAATAAAAGAGGATATACCCTTAGATTATCCTCAAGAAGTTTCTCCCTTTTATTTAGAAAGAAAACCTTTATTTATTTCTTCAGATTTTAAAAAACCCTCCTATAAATATTTGGGAACTTTTTTAAATACTTATCTTTTAGTAGAAAGAGAAGAAAACCTTTACATAATTGATCAACACGCTCTTTCAGAAAGAATAATATATGAGGACTTGAAAAGGAATTTTTCTAAATGTCTTTCTCAAAAATTATTAATTCCAGTATTACTAAATATTTCATGCGATCCTTCAGAATTTGAGGAAAAAAGAAAAATTTTACATTCTATGGGATTTGAACTTGAATTTTTAGAAAATAACAAAATTATTTTAAAAAAAATCCCCTCTATTTTTAAGATAGATATAAAAGATATCTTGGAAAAAGTTTTAGAAGAACCTTTTTCCGATTTAGAAGAATTAAAAATTGAGGTTTTAAGAAGATATGCTTGTTTACTTGCAAGAAAGAAGGGAGATCTTCTTTCTGAAAGGGAAATAGATTTTTTGATTGAAAAGTTTTTTTCTGAAAATCTTCAAATCTGTCCTCACGGAAGACCTATCTACATAAAATTATCTTTAAAGGATATAGAAAAAGATTTAAGAAGGAGATAAAAAGTTAGAAGTGAAAAAGATTATTGCTATAGTCGGACCAACAGGAGTTGGAAAATCAGAACTTGCTGTATTTTTAGGAGAAAAACTAAATGGAGAAATAATAAATTTTGATTCCCTTCAATTTTATAAAGAATTAAATATAGGAACTGCAAAACCCGGAGAAGAAGAAAGAAAAAGAGTTCCTCATCATTTATATGATTTACTTGAGCTTGATGAAGAATTTAATGCAGCTAAATTTGTAGAAATAGCTGATAATTTAATAAAGGAAATTTGGGGAAGAGGGAAGATTCCCATTCTTGTTGGAGGTACAGGTCTTTATTTAAGAGCCTTTGAATATGGGCTATTTCCTATGGAGGTGCCAAAAGAAATAAGAGAAACTTTAAGAAAAAGGGCAAATCAAGATTTATCCTCTCTTTATGAAGAGTTAAAAAGGCTTGATCCAGAATATGCTCAAAAAATTTCACCCAAAGATAAAGTAAGAATTACAAGGGCTTTAGAAGTTATATATGCTTCAGGTAAGCCCATATCTTACTTTCACAAAGAAAATCCCTTCTTTGGAAAAAAAAGATATAACCTTATAAAAATTGGCTTAATCCTTCCAAGAAAAGAACTTTATGAAAAAATTAATCTCCGTGTAATTAAAATGATTGAAAAAGGATGGATTGAAGAAGTTAAAAAACTTTTGGAAAAGGGATATTCTCCTGAATTAAAAACTTTTAAAGCCATAGGATATAAATATATTATTCAATATTTACAAGGAAAATTATCCTTAGAAAAGGCTATAGAACTTATTCAGAGAGATACAAGACGTTATGCTAAAAGACAGCTTACTTGGTTTAAAAAAGAGCCTGATATATATTGGTTTAATCCTGATGAAAAAGAAAGGATTCTAAATTTTTTAAAGGAAAAATTAGCCACAAATTGAGGGGTTTTTATGGAAAGCATGACTGGATTTGGAAAAAGTGTTTTTCAATCTGATAATTATACTATAACTGTTTATGCAAAAAGCCTAAACTCAAAATACTTAGATATTTCCCTTAAACTTCCGAAAAGATACACTTTTTTAGAAGAGAGAATTAGAAAATTTGTTTCTCAAGAATTTAAAAGAGGAAAAATTGAAATCCAAGTCAAATGTGTAGGAACTGATCTTAGCCAAAAAGAAATATTAATTGATATAGAACTTGCAAGAAACTTAAAAACATCTCTTACTCGTTTAAAATTTGAACTTGGTTTTGAAGATCCTTTAACTTTTTCTGATTTTTTAAAATTTAGAGAATATCTTCTTTTAGAAGAAAAAGAAGAAGAACTTGATAAACTTTGGGAAGAAATATATCCTCCTCTAAATGAAGCTTTGAAAGCTCTTAAAGCTTCTCGCTTAAAAGAGGGAGAAAATCTAAAAAATGTTTTAAAAATCTATTTAGAAAAATTAAAAGATGAGACATTACAAATTGAAAAATTGAAAGAAAAAGCTATAAAAGATAGCAAAGAAAAATTAAAAGGTAGGATTGATAAACTTTTTAAAGAATTTAACCTTCGTGAAATAGATGAAAATAGATTTTATCAAGAATTGGTTTATCTTTTAGATAAAATTGATTTTACCGAAGAACTTGATAGACTTAAAATCCACATTTTCCATTTTGAAAATACTATGGAAGAAGAGGATTGCGGTAAAAAGCTTGATTTTATTTGCCAAGAGATGTTTAGAGAAATAAATACTCTATCTAATAAAGCACAATCTTCTGAAATTTCTATTATAGCAGTGAAAATTAAAGAACTTATAGAAATATTAAGGGAACAAATACAAAATATTGCTTAAAACTTTACGGAAAAAATTATGAAAAAACTAAAACTTTATTCAGAACTTTTAAAATTTGAACATACTATTTTTGCCTTACCTTTTGGTTTAGCAAGTTTATTAATTCTTTATAAAGTATTTCCTTCTTGGGGGAAAATTATATATATTTTAGGTGCTCTCGTTTCTGCAAGAACACTTGGAATGGCTTTTAATAGACTTATTGATAAACCTTTTGATGAAAAAAATCCAAGAACCTCTATCTGGCCCCATGCTAAAGGATTAGTAAAAGATTGGGAAATAAAACTGATTATCCTTTTTAGCTCACTTCTTTTTATATTTTTCTGCTATAAAATAAATTTTTTAGCCCTTTTACTAAGCCCTATAGTTATATTTTTTCTTTTTATTTATCCCTTTGCCAAAAGATTTACTTATTTTCCTCATCTTTTTTTAGGATTAGTCTATTTTTTAATACCCATAGCTATTGATATAGCTTTAAATGAAAATGTCTCCTTAATAGCTATTTTCCTTGCAGGAGCTATGGCTTGTTGGGTGGCAAGTTTTGATATTCTCTATAGTTTGCAAGATATTGAATTTGATAAAAAAATGGGACTAAAATCTATTCCTGTAAAATTTGGAATAAAAAATGCATTAAGAATAGCTAAATTTTTACACTTAATAACCTTTTTTCTCCTTCTTTTAACTGGATATTTTTATCCTAAAACAACTTGGATATATTTTGTAGGGCTTATTTTAATTGCTATTTTTTTAACTTATGAACATAGTCTTATTAAAGAAAATGACCTTTCCAAAATCAATAAAGCCTTTTTTACAGTCAATGGTTTTATTAGCATTATCTTTTTTTTAGTAATTTTAATAAACAATCTTTATTATCATTTTTTAAAATAATGATCTATGAAAATTTTTGCTTTTATTAATCAAAAAGGTGGGGTTGGAAAAACAACAGTTGCTATAAATCTTGCAAGGGCATTAAGTCTTAAGAATTATAAAATTCTTTTAATAGATTTTGATCCACAAGCAAATGCTGGAAGTGGATTAGGAATAAGGGTAAACAAAGAAGAAAGTATTTATCAGGCTTTGATAGAGGAAAATTGCGAAAGATTTCTTAAAAATCCCTATCCCAATTTTTACGTTTTACCTTCCTCAATTGACCTTGTTGGATTAGAGGTTGAATTGGTAGATTTACCAAAAAGAGAGTATCTACTTAAAAAATTAATTGAAAAAAGCACTTTTAATGGTTTTCCTTTAAAAGATTTTTTTGATTTTATATTTATAGATTCGCCACCTTCATTGAGTTTAATAACAGTAAATATACTTACTGCCTGTGAAGGGGTAATTATCCCTTTACAATGTGAATACTACGCTCTTGAAGGATTGTCTCTTCTTGTGAGAACAATAAGAGGAATTAAAAAAAGTTTTAATCCAGATTTAGTTCTCTTTGGTCTTGTTTTAACCATGTATGATAAGAGAAACAGACTTTCTTATGAAGTAGCTGAGGAAGCTAAAAATCATTTTAAATGGATTGTTTTTAATACTCTTATCCCGAGAAGTGTAAGGGTTAGTGAAGCTCCAAGCTTTGGAAAGCCTGTAATTGACTATGAACCTCAAAATAAGGCAAGTCTTTCTTTTATAGAATTGGCTGAAGAATTTTTAGAAAGGGTTAAAAATTACTCTAAATAAAAGAGAAAAAATTTTCTTTTTCAAGAGAAAAAAGTTCAGTTTGTCTATAAAAAAGTGCTTTTTCCTTTTTTGAATCAACTAAGGGTTTACCATTAATAGTAATAAAGTATTTTGCCCTTTTTAGGGGAATTCCAAGCTTTTTTAAAACCTCTTCAGAAAGAACTCCATATTTGCGAGCCTGCATAATCTTTTTTGCAGAACTTGGGCCTATTCCGGGAACTCTTATTAATTCCCAATAATCTGCTTTGGTTATCTCAACTGGAAAGAAATGAAGATTTCTCATAGCCCAAGAAAACTTAGGATCAACTCTTAAATCCAGATTTTTTTCTTCTTGAAATAGTTCATCTACTTGAAATCCATAAAAACGAATAAGCCAATCTGCCTGATATAATCTGTGTTCTCTTAAAAAGGGAGGCTCTTCTATAGCTGGGAGATCAGAATCTTTATTAACAGGAATATAAGCTGAATAATAAACTCTTCTTACCATTTTTTGAGCATATAATTGTTGAGCTAAGGATAAAATAACTTTATCAGAATCAGGAGTTGCTCCAATTATAAGCTGAGTTGAAGCTGGAGCTTTTATTTCTTTATTTTCATAAAGTTCTCTTATTAATTTTAATGGATTTAAAAGTATAGGTAAACTTTTTTCTGGGGCGAGTTTTTTAAGACTTTCTTCAGTGGGAAGTTCAAGATTTGAACTTACACGATCAGCAAGTTTTAGAGCTTTAGCTATCAATTCAGGAGAAGCTCCTGGGATTAATTTCAAATGAATATAGCCTTTAAAAAGATATTTTTCTCTTAAGAGGCTTGCAGTCCTAATCATAAGTTCCATAGTATCATCTGGTGTACGATAAATTCCTGAACTTAAAAAGAGACCTTCAATATAATTTTTGCGATATAACTCTACTGTGAGATAGGCAATTTCTTCAGGAGAAAAAATTGCTCGGGGAACATCATTTATACGACGATTTATACAATATTTGCAATTGTTTATACAATAATTGGTTAAAAGGATTTTTAAAAGAGGGACACATCTTCCATCAGAACTCCAGGTATAATAAATTCCACTTAAATAACTGTTTTTCAAACCATAGGCTGGGGTTTCTCTTTTTCTTCCGGAACTACTACAGGAATTATCATAACTTGCAGCAACAGAAAGGATATTTAGTTTATAAAGCAGATCTTTTTTCTTCTGTAAAATCTGAAAAGAGGGTTTCATAAAATTATTTTTTCTATATCTATTTTTAAAAAATTATGGACTAAAATTCCCCAACTGTCAATGAGATATTTTAATTTCCTTTATATCTGAAGTTCATACCCTTTTCATCTCCAATTTCCCAATAATTTTTTCTGAAGGATATTTTTACTAATGTGACATTTTGAAATAGTAACCATAACATCAATTTCAACTATGCGTAAATCTATAAAAGAAGGTTTAGCAACTCCTATAGAAGAATGTAGTGAGGAACCTGGCTGGTAGTATGGAAAATTGTCTTTACAAAGCAAGCTCAAAAAAATGCTAAAAAGGTAGCTGAAGCTGGGTTGCGTCCAAAATAAGTGGGAAATTTATACATCATCTTTAATTCCAATTTCATTTTTAAAAGTTTTTAAGCTCTTTTCAACCAAATTTTCTGCAGCATCTTGACTGAAATATTCAGAAGCTGGTCTATCAAGCCAGCTTAGCGCTTTCCCTGAATGAACCCGATAAAGGCTAAGATAGCGAGCTGTTTCACTGGCATCCCTCAATTTTCTGAAACTTTTAAAAGCTTCTTTGCTTAAGTATCTTTCGACCAATTTTTCTCGCCAAGCGTGAGGAGTATATAAAAATTTTCCATCTTCCCCAACTGGAATGCTTATTTCTGTATGTTTTTCTTTTCTATTAAATAGCCAGCATTCTAAATAATGAATAGCAGAATAGAAGGCAGCAGTAATTCCCCAATCATGATAAGGTGGTTCTTTAACAAGCTTCAGTGCTACCTCTTCATTATGTTTTGCCTGCGATAGATGAACTTTATAGTCTGCCATATTTACTTTATCATTATCATTCTTAAAATTTCGTTTGCTTTCAAAATACACCGTTTTGAAAATTCTTCGTTAATGTTTTTATCTTCATCATAATCAGCAAGGTTTCTCACCCTTCTTAACTCATCAAGCATTTTTCTTATCTCCTGCTCATTTGGATCTTCGGAAGTTATCAAGGCTTCTATCACTTTGGAATGCACATTTGACTTTTTGTATCCTTTATATCCTTTATAGTTTCTTATTATACAAAAAATCCCAAAATATACTCTACTAATAGCGGTCCTAAAACACTCCTCTGTTTTTTGAAGGTGTAAATTTTTAGCGAGTTCAATAAATTTATTCCAATCAAAACTCATAAAGGTTCTTCGCTAAAATTTAATCTATTACCTACTTTTTTTATTATTTTAATAAACCATTCTCTAAAAAGTCTTTTTCCGAGTTCATGTGCTTTTTCTGCAGAATGAGAGGACTTTATTATAATGAAAAGTTCATCCCAGTTTTCTTCCGGGTCGCTATGAAGTTCAAGAGATAGTTTAACGTTTTTACCAAAAATTTTATAAATGTGTTCAGGAGCTTCTTTTAGAACTCTGATTAAATCCTTATTTTGAAGGATAAAATTTCTAACTCTTTCTTTATCTGAAAATTCATATATCTCTTCTATTTCTTCTATTACATCTGTTTTTTCTAATTCAAGTGGCAAAGATGGATTTATATAAATACACTCGGCTTGAGGATGGATGAAATCTTTCTTTTCAGAAATACTTGCAGGGGGGTAAAAAAATTGGAAAACAATATCAGGAAACATTTTTCTTATTTCGTATTCAATATCTAAAAGATCATCCATTAAATTAGCATCATACTTATCTTCTAAAAGAAGCACAAATATCTGTAATTCCTCCCTATATCTTTGAACATAAATAGATTTAACCTTTTCAATTTTCTTAAATTTTTGAACAATAATATAAAGTGCCAATTGTTCTAATTTCTGACGTTCTTGTTTATATTCTAAGAAGGGTTCAATTGGGAAATAATATTCTTTTTGAATATCCCGTGTTGATGTTTTCTGTTCTTCTACTCTAAAGTGAAGGATTTTATTACATATTCGAGAATAAATAACCCAAGGAGAAATAAATTTTGATAATTGGACTAATTCTTTTATTTCCTCCATAATATCCAGATGTGATGATTGAATAAGCATAGTTATTCCTTCATTTTTTTCAAATGTTCCTCTATCGTTTCTTCCATAATTCTGTTACTTTGTTCCAAAAATCTCTTTAATGAATCCTTGTCAAATTCGTAGATTTTTTCTGCTATAGTATTTATATCAACAAGAAAAACTATCAAATTGTTCTTTTCTGGCTCGCCCATCTTTCGAGCCGATCTGATTCGCACCCACTTATTAATCTCAAATTCTGCTGCAAATCCTTTAGTAAGATAGTGTAACTCTAATTCGCAAGGTTTAACTATTGGCGTTTTATCTTGAATATATTTATCAAGAAGAAACTCAGCAGCAGAGATATTTTCTAATTCTATGATCCAGTTGGTTACCATGGCACTTCTTGTGAATTGCGTATGGAGATTTTCTGAAAAATATTGAAAAATAGTTAAAAACTTTTCAAAAAAACCAGAAATAGAAAATGACTTTTCATCTTCCTCTTTGTATTGAAATATAAAATCAATTCTATTTGAGGCAATTGATAAACTATATCTTTTATCTTTAGAAAACATTTGTATTCTTGGAATTTCTGGAGGAGCATCTTCTGGTAAAGGCAATATTATAGGATCGCTATCAAAAAGATATGATAAATTATCATTAATTGCATTTGCCACCTTTAATTTATTAGTAATAACAATTCCTGGACTATAAATTACTAATTGTGCAGAAATAATCTCTATATTCATAAAACCTCCAATTTACCAAGCGATACCTTTATTAAAACATTTATCTCACTTCGTAAGTGAGATAAATGCTTCTTCTCCATATACTTCTAAACAAAGTTGTGTTGCTTCTTTTATTCTTTCCATCAATTCGTCAAGAGACTTTGCTTGGGTATGACAACCTTTAAGTCCGGGCACTTCAGCAACATAATAACCTTCTTCATCTCTTTGAATAATAACTGTAAATTCCTT